>Ga0070694_100002605_pt1 | contig 10662 bp, 7 predicted proteins | sample KBSK1251metaG_FD_65470 | JGI IMG/M metagenome (GOLD analysis project Ga0070694, IMG submission 65470) | Corn, switchgrass and miscanthus rhizosphere microbial communities from Kellogg Biological Station, Michigan, USA - KBS K1-25-1 metaG | ecosystem: Host-associated > Plants > Roots >... | reverse complement strand
CTGCCCGCGCGCCGTCCGCCCAGCGCGCCCGATCCGATGCTCGTCGTATCACCGGGAGGGCCGGGAACCACCAACAGCGAGACCGGCGTGGCGCTGGCGTCGGTGGCGGCCTGGCGAGACAATCGGGACGTCGTGCTCGTTGACCTGCGCGGCACGAGCGGGCCCAATCGGCTCGATTGCCGCATGCCCGGCTCCGACGACCATCCCGAGGGCTATCTCGCGAACCTGTTCCCAACCGCGGCGATTCGCGCGTGTCGCGATGCGCTGTCCAAGCGGGCCGATCTGCGGCTCTACAATACGATGCTCGCCGTCGACGACGTCGATGAAGTGCGGGCCGCGCTCGGCTACGCGAGGGTAAACCTGTGGGGCGCGTCCTGGGGAACGCGCGCGGTGCTCATCTATCTGCGGCGTCACCCGGAGGCGGTCCGCAGCGCGATCATCGAGGGCGTCGCGCCGGTCTCTTTCAAGAACCCGCTCCCGCACGCGCGCTCGGCGCAGGGCGCCATTGACTCGCTGTTTCGAGAGTGCGAGCGTCAGGCGGCTTGTCACGCGGCGTTCCCCGATCCGAGCCGCGAGCTCGCGGCCGTGGTCGAGCGGCTGAAACAGCGTCCGGCGGACGTCACCATCCCGGACTCGGCCGCGGGCGCGCCGATTACCGCCCGCCTGACGTGGCAGCAGTTCGCCGAGGCACTGCGTGTGATGACCTACAATCTCGCGACGGCACGCCGAGTGCCGATGGTGGTGCACCAGGCGTACCTCGGCGACCTCACATCCTTCGTGCGAACCGGCATCGCCTCGAATCGCGGGCTCCGCAGGATCCTGCGTCTCGGCTTCCTGCTCTCCGTGACGTGTACCGAGGACGTGCCGCGCATCGCCGCCGACGAAATCGAGCGCGAAACCGCCGGGACATACCTGGGCGACTCGCGTGTGCGGGAGCAGATCGCCGCATGTGCGGAGTGGCCGCACGGACCGCTGCCCCCAGGCTACGGGGACCCGGTGCGCTCCGACGTCCCCGTCTTCCTTCTCTCGGGCAACGTCGATCCGGTCGCGCCGTCGTATTTTGCGGCCGACGCCGCGCGATATCTGTCACACAGCATCCACGTCATCGCCCCGGGCGCGCACGTGCCGACCGGTCCGTGTATCGACTCGATGGAGCGCGCGTTCCTCGAAGCGGCATCCCCCGCCGCAGTCGACACGAGCTGCGTGGGGACGATGGCGCTCCCAGCCTTCGTCACGAAGGACTCGATCTCTTAGCTGCGACGCGCCATCAAGTGGCCCGATCGAACAGCCGCCGGATACGATCGGCCTCTATCAGGAACTGATCGAGCGCCTCAGTCGGCGGAAGGCCACCCTCCCGCCACCAGAGAAGCTCCTTCCCCGCCCCCGCCACGTGCAGCTCGACCTCGCGCTCGACGCTGTGCCGGAGCTCGGGAGTAAACAGCGCGCGGATCGCCGCTTCGTTCGACCCCTGGAGGCGGTACGCATCCGAGAACTGCTGCGTGTCGACGAAGTCGATGTCCTGGCCGCCGAACCAGGCCGCCACCTTGGCCGCGAAGCCCTCTGGCGTCAACATGAACTGAGGCAGGTCGCGCGTGGTGGGCCAGAGCACGGCGCCGATCACGTGCCGGTGGGCACTCCTCCCCGACCCCGTGGTCCAGCAGTACTCGAACATCGTGTACTGCACGTCATCTCGTTCACCGGTGATCGTGTAGCTCCACTTGCGGGCGTGGCCCCGCTCGAACACCGGACACGTTGCCGTATGGCGCGCTTCCTCGCCGGGCCGGTCGTGCTCGAAGCGGAGCCCTCGCGCCATGCAGTGCTCCGAGTACTCCCGGGTGCGGCGACGGTCGACGGCGCGCGCGTACAGGAACTGCCCACCCACGAGCATGACGGCCACCCCGATGAAGATCAGGGGCATGCTTTGCGACGGGATGAAGTCCATGGTCCCACATGGTACGGGAAATCGGGGTACCTTGATAGCAACCCCGTGAAGCAATCCGACGCCCCGGCCGTAGGGGTGTCGGAAATGAAGGGTCTGAATCGTCGTGTTAATGGGTGAGGAGGCCTGCCGGAGCCCACGGTTTCCTGACAGCCCGGCCCCCTTCCCCAGACCGCAAACCGTTCGGATAATTTTCGGGTCCTATGAAACTCTCTGAAACGTCGATTCGGCGTCCGGTGCTGGCCAGCATGATCTCGGCCGCGCTCGTGCTGTTCGGTGTCATCGGCTACACCCGGCTGTCGGTGCGGGAGCTCCCGGACATCGATCCTCCGGTCATCTCGGTGTCGACCACGCTACCGGGCGCCAACGCGCAGGTGGTGGAAACAGCGGTGACCGATGTGCTCGAAGAGGAGCTGTCCACGATCCAGGGCCTGCGCACGCTCTCGAGCTCCTCGGCGGAGGAGAACAGCGACATCACCCTGGAGTTCAACCTCGACCGGCCCGTCGACGTCGCCGCGCAGGACGTACGCGACAAGGTTTCGCGGGTCCGCGGGCGGCTTCCGGTCGACGTGCTCGAGCCCGTGATCGCGAAGCAATCAGCCGACGCGCAACCATTCTTCTGGCTGGCGCTCAGTAGCGACAACTACGACCTCATGCAGCTCTCCGACGTCGCGGATCGGCTCGTGAAGGCGCCGCTGCAGAGCCTCCCGGGCGTCGGCAGCGCCGGCATCTTCGGGGAGCGGCGCTACTCGATGCGGGTGTGGGTGGAGCCCGACGCCCTGTCGGCCCGCGGGCTCACCGTGCAAGACGTCGAGAACGCGATCGTGTCGCGCAACGTCGAAATCCCCGCGGGCCGGATCGAATCGACCCGGCGAGAGTTCTCGGTTCGTTCGCTGGGTGAGCTCAAGACCCCGCGGGAGTTCGGCGAGTTGGCTGTCGCCAGCCAGGGCACTCAGCTGGTGAAGCTCAAGGACGTCGCGCGGGTCGAGCTGGGGCCTGAGGACGATCGGTCGATCTTCCGCTACAACGGGTCGCCGTCCGTCGCGATCGGCGTGGTCCGGCAGTCCAAGGCGAACCTCATCGACGTCGCGCGCAACATTCGCGAAGCGCTGCCCAGCATCCAGCGGACCTTGCCGTCGGGCGTGAAGCTCCAGGCCGCGTACGACGGATCGCAGTTCGTCACGCACTCGATCAACGATGCGCGTCTCACGTTGCTCATCGCGGCGATCCTCGTGGTATTGATCATCTTCGTCTTCCTGCGCAACCTGCGGGCAACGGTGATCCCCGGGCTCGCGATCCCGGCGTCGATCGTGGCGACGTTCGCGATCATGTATTTCCTCGGCTTCTCGATCAACAACTTCACGCTGCTCGCGCTCACGATCGCCATCGGCATCGTCGTGGACGACGCGATCATCGTGCTGGAGAACGCCTTCCGGCACCAGGAGGAGCTGCACGAAGCGCCGGAGCTGGCTGCGGTGAACGGCACCAACGAGATCGGGTTCGCGGTCATCGCGACCACGATCGCCCTCGTCGCGGTATTCACACCACTGGGATTCCTGCGTGGCACCGCGGGCCGACTCCTCAGCGAGTTTGGCATCGCCGTGGCTGGCGCCGTGGTCATCTCCGGGTTCGTGGCGCTCACGTTGACCCCGATGCTCTGCGCCAAGATCCTCCGCATGTCGCATTCGCATGGTCAGCTGTTCCAGATGTTCGAGCGCGGCTTCAACGCGCTGGCGGAGCGTTACGCTGGGTTGCTCAGGCGGGCGGTCAACCACCGCGCCGCGGTGCTGATCGGGACGTTGGCGGTGGTGACCGTGTCGGTTTTCGTATTCCTTCTCTTCCCGCCCACTCGCCTGCAGAACGAGCTGATCCCCGAGGACGATCGTGGGTTCTTCCTCGTGGTGGTGCGTGGACCTGAGGGTGCGTCGCTCCCCTACACGGATGGCTACGTGCGGCAGGTCGAGCAAATCATCGGCCATACTCCCGATGTCAACGGGTACTTCACGATCGTCGGCGGATTCGCCGGAGGGGTGAACAGCGCGTTCATCGGCGTCATCCTCAAGGACTTTGCCGATCGCCATACGAGCGTCCAGCAAATGATCGGAGGGCTGTTCCCCCAGCTCATGGGGATCTCCGGCGTCTTGGCGTTCCCGTACGCGCCCGGAGCAATCGGGTTTTCGCAACCGATCCAATACGTCGTGCAGAATCAGGATTTCGCGAAGCTCCAGCAGATCATGGGACCGTTCGTGCAGCGCGCGCAGACGGTCAAGGGCCTCGTGAACGTCCAGACCGATCTCTACGTGAACAAGCCGGAGCTGCGGGTCACGTTCGATCGCGATCGCGCCGAGGATTTGGGCGTGCCGGTGCGCGACGTCGCGTCGGCGCTCCAGACGTTCCTTGGCGGCCGCCGGGTCAGCACATTCACGCGCAACGACAAGCTGTATTACGTGATGGTGCAGCTCGATCCCAAGGATCGCGCGACGCCGAGCGACATGCGGGGGATCTACCTCCGCGGCAAGGGTGGTCAGCTGGTCCAGCTGGACGCCCTCGCCAACGTCCAGGAAGGCGTGGGCCCGAGGCAGATCAACCACTTCAATCGCGTGCCGTCCTTCACGCTGTCGGCGTCGCTCATGCCGGGGTTGGCGCAAGGCGAGGCCCTCGACTCACTCGATGGTGTGGCGCGCCAGGTGTTGCCGCCCGGCAGCACGACGGCGCTCGCGGGCGAGTCCCGGGAGTTCCGCGAGAGTGCTGGCGCGTTGTACTTCGCGTTCGGCGTCGCGCTGCTCGTCGTGTTCATGGTGCTGGCATCACAGTTCGAGTCGATGGTGCACCCCTGGACCGTGCTCCTGGCGGTGCCGCTCGCGATTACCGGGGCGCTGGCGACCCTGAAGTTCGTGGCGGTGCTGCAGCCGACGCTTGTGGGGCGCCTGCTCCACTTCTCCGGCGCCACGATCAATCTCTACAGTGAAATCGGCATGATCTTGCTGATCGGCTTGGTGAGTAAGAACTCGATTCTGCTCGTCGAGTACACCAACCAGCTGAAGGCGCGCGGGCTCGACACCGTTTCGGCCGTTCTCGAGGCCGGTCGGATTCGGCTGCGCCCGATTCTCATGACGTCGGTCGCGACGATCATGGGCGCGGTACCGGTCGCGTGGGGAGTGGGAGCCGGCTCGGCAGCCCGCAGGCCGCTCGGATACGCGATTGTCGGCGGCGTGTTTTTCTCGACGGCCCTGACGCTGTTCGTCGTGCCCGTCGCGTACCTCGTGTTGCCATCGGTGGTTGCATGGCTCGCGAACCTGTTCCGTCGGCTGGGGCGCCTGGTGTTCCGCAGGCGCGAGCACGGACCGGTGGAGGCCGACTGATGCTGGCGCTCCTTGCAGCACTCCAGTTCCAGCTGCAGGCTCCGTCGTTGGCGGCCGCACGGGACGATTCGTTCCCGACGGTGACGTTGACCGAAGCGCTGCGGCAGGCCACCGGGCTCGATCCGAGCTATGTCGCGGCGGTGGGACAGGTAGACAACGCCAGGTGGGCGCGCCGCGCCGCGTTCAGCACATTCCTGCTCCCCGCGGTGGCAGTCGAGACCGATGCGACGAAGAACCTGCCCGCGTTCTTCAACTTCGGAACCCTGCGGCCCGAGTCATACGCCGTCTCTGCGCAGGTGACGGCACGGTTCGACCTGTTTACGGGTGGACAGAAGGTCGCGGAGCTTACGCGTTCCGCGGCTGTGCTCGACGCAGCCCATGCCGGGGAGCTCCAGGCGCGATTCAATGCCGCCTTCTCAACCGAGGCGACGTACTACGCCGTGGTCTCGGATGCCGAGCTCTTGCGCGTCGCACGAGAGCGGGCGCAGCGCGCGGAGCAGCAGCTGGGGGTGGCCCGCGCGCGGGTCGTGTCGGGTGCGGCGGTGCAGACGGACTCACTGCAGCTGCGCCTCGAGCTGAGCAAGGCGCAGGTGGGGCTGTTGGTGCAGCAGACTGCCTTACGGGTGGCGCGCTTGTCGCTCGGGAGCCGGATCGGCGCGGCCGGGCCGGTGGACGCGGTGCCGCTGGATAGCGTCCTGCCCGCGACGCCGCCGCTGACGCTCGATGCGGCGGTGGAGGAGGCGGCGAACCAGGGGCCGTCCTACCGGCAGGCGCGCGCTTTGGAGCGGGCGGCCGCCGCGGTGTTCCGGGGCCGGCTGGGCACATACCTGCCCCACGTCAGCTTGACGGGGGTCGGGATCGGGTACTCGAACAGCTTCTATCCGAAAGCCGCGAAGTTCACCCAGCTGACGCTCACAGTCACGCTCCCGATCTGGGACAACTTCCAGCGCCAGACGTTCATCAGCCAGGCGCGGGTGAGCCGGGATATCTTCCGAGCGGAGCGCGATTCGGCCGAGCGCTCGATTCGTCGCGACGTGACGGCCGCCTACGACGGCTATGTGACGGCGCGCGCCGCCGCCGACATCGCCGCTCAGGCCGTGGCGGTCGCCCGGGAGTCCTACCGGGTCCAGCAGAGCCGCTACAAAGCGGGCGCGTCCACCATCCTCGACCTTCTGAAGGCGCAGTCCGATCTCGACGACGCCGAATCCGGGCTGGTAGCGGCGCGGTACGCGGCGCGATTGGCGCTCGCCGGTCTCGAAACGATTATAGGCCGGCGGCTATTTCCCGAACAGGAATACCGGTGAGCTTCATGACCACGACTCGTAATGCGTTTTGGATGTTGGCGGCGCTCGCACTCGCGGCAACCGCCTGCAAGAAGGGGAAAGCTGGCGCCGCCGCGGCGGGAGGTGGCGGAGCCGGAGGACCCCCGATGGGCATGCCCGTTGAAGTCGTCGTTGCCCGCACGGACACGGTGCGCGACGAGATCGCCGCGACCGGACAGATCGAAGCGATGCAGTCGATCGACCTCCGCCCCGAGGTGGACGGCCGGATCGTCGAGTTCTTGATCCGTGAGGGGCAGGAGGTCGACCAGGGCACGCCGCTCTTCAAGGTCGACGACGCGCAGCTCAAGGCCCAGGTGGCGCAGCTCGCCGCCCAGCGCGATCTGGCCCAGCAGGCCCTCGCGCGCGCCAAAGAGCTGGCCCAGCAGAACGCCTCGTCCGCGGCCGATCTCGAGCAGGCCGAGGCGTCGGCGCGGAGCGCGCAGGCGCAATTCGACCTGCAGAGTATCCGGCTCGAGCGCACCACGGTGCGGGCGCCCTTCGCGGGCGTGGTGGGACAGCGCTACGTGAGCCTGGGCGACTACGTCAACACCGATACCAAACTGGTGTCGCTGCACACCGTGAACCCGCAACGCGCGGCGTTCCAGGTGCCCGAAAAGTTCGCGCGCCAGCTCCGTCCCGGTCAGGCCGTGACGTTCCGGGTCGCGGCGATCCCCGGCCGCGAGTTCACCGGTGACGTGGACTTCGTGGACCCGGTCGTGCAGCTCCCCGGACGGACCATCATGGTGAAGGCCCGCGTCCCCAATCCGGCGCGGTTGCTCCAACCCGGGATGTTCATCGAGGCTCGGCTCGTCACGGCGGTGCGGCCGCAGGCGGTGGTCATTCCAGAGGACGCAGTGGTGCCGGCCGAGGGGTCGAGCTTCGTCTGGGTCGCGGCCGGTGGGAAGGCGGATCGGCGCAAGGTCGATCTCGGCGTGCGGACACCGGGATTCGTGGAAATCCTCGACGGCGTCAAGGCGGGGGAGCAGGTCGTGACTGGCGGCGTCGAGCTACTGGCGCCTGGCGCGCCGGTGATGCCTAAGGTGGTGGAGCGCCGCCCGCCGTCGGCGCCCGCACCCGCAGCCGCCGACGGGCACTAGGTCAGGCCGAGCCGCTGTCTGAGGTGTGACTCGACGCTGGGGGTGATGATGCCGCGCTTCAACGCGTCCGCGAGCGCGGCGATCACGGCAGCGCGGTCGGCATCGAGCGTCTGCTCGCGCAACTCCCGGATCACTCGCGCCAGCCGGGTGTCGTAATCTCCCGACTTCAGCCCTCCGGCGTCCATTTCCTTCTTCAGTTTCTCGAGCTCTTTCACGAAGCGCTGGAGCGCGACCGGTGCCATCGGAGTCTCCCTGGAAATGTGATTCTGCGCACCAATATAGCCTCAGACGAACCCTTTGGTTTTGACTTCGGATGCGGACGTCATTAGCGTCGGTGATTCTCCAATCGGGAGCGCAATGGTAAAGGAACCGGGGTGGTCGGCTCGTTTGGCGCCGTATAAGGGGCCCGTGCTTTGGCGCAGTATCTGGCAGCTGGCGAGCGCGGGTGCGCTCTTCGCCGGTGCCTGGGCCCTCATGTATGAGAGCCTCCGCGTCGGTTACTGGCTCACGCTCCTCCTCGCGCTGCCCGCGGCCTTCTTTCTGGTGCGCCTCTTCATCATCCAGCACGACTGCGGCCACGCCGCGTTCTTCAAGTCGGGGCGCGCCGCCGATATCGTGGGCTCGATCCTCGGCGTGCTGACGCTGACGCCATACCACTATTGGAAGAAAACCCACGCGCTCCATCACGCCACCTCCGGTAACCTCGAGCACCGGGGGTTCGGCGATATCGATACGCTCACGGTGGACGAATACCTCAAGCGCTCGCGCTGGGGGCGGTTCAAGTACCGCGTCTACCGGCATCCGGCGGTGTTGTTCGGCGTGGGGGCGGTGCTGCATTTCTTCGTCCGGCACAGGATTCCCAGCATCGTGCCGCGCGAGTGGACGCGCGAGCGACGCAGCATCTTCTGGACTGACGTCGGATTGCTGGGGTTGGTCGTGGTGTTGGGACGGCTGGTCGGGTTCGGACCGCTCCTCCTCGTGCATCTCCCGGTTTCCCTGCTCTCCTGCGTCATCGGCGTGTGGCTGTTCTACGTACAGCACCAGTTCGAGCCGACCTACTGGGAGCACGACGAGCACTGGGCCTACGACGCCGCGGCGCTCCAGGGCAGCTCCTACTACCGGCTTCCGAAGCTGCTGCAATGGGCCACGGGCAGCATCGGGCTGCATCACATCCACCACCTGCTGCCGCGGATCCCGAACTACCGGTTGCAACGGGTATTGGACGACCACCCCGAGCTGCGCAAGGTTCCCACGCTCTCCCTGCTCGAAAGCTTTCGGTGCGTGCGGCTGACGTTATGGGACGAGCGGCGCCGCAGGCTGGTGCCGTTCGCGGCGGCGCGGGAGCTCGACACGAGCACCCGGGGGAGCTAACGGAGCAGATTGCGGGCGGCTATGTTGATGGCGGGAGGGTGCGAACCACGATGGTCGAAGCGGCTCCGCAGCAAACCCTGGAACACGCAGCCTTTCTCCGCCGCCTAGCCGACGCGGGCCCGGGGTCTCCCCAGGCACGGCTCGGGCACGGCGCGTTTCTCACGCTCCGGCTCGTGGACCTGCTCGACCCGGCGGAGCGACGCGTGCGCCCGGATGTGTTCGGGTACCAGCTAGCGGCCATGGATCGAGTGTCCCGGGAGCTTCCCGGGGATTCTACTGAAACGGCTCATCTCATCGGCTTAGTGCGAGCTACGGCGGACGCCTTCCGTTCCCGCGACTCGCAGCTGGTCGTACCCGCCTTGCTCGCGTACGCGCATTACCTCGAGGACGAGCTCATGCTCTCCGAGGGGCTCGATGTGCTCGAGACCGCTCTACGTGTAGGCGGCGAGGCATTGCGAGCGTCCGACCGGGTGGCCAGTCGCCTTCGGATGGCGCGCGTGCTGCGCAAGCTGAACGAGTTCGTGGCCGCGGAGCAGGCGTACAAGCACGCCGCAGATTTGGCTGCGGCCACCGGGGACACGCACTCGGTACTGTTGAGTCGGATCGGAAGCGCCAACACGCTCGTAGCTCGTGGAAACCTGACGGAGGCCGAATGCGCCCTCAAAGAGGCCCTCGAGGACGCTGAGAGTCTTGGCGACGAGGACGCTCAGGCACGTGCGCAGCAAGGGCTAGCGGTCGTACTGAGTACTAGTGGACAGCCCGCCGAAGCGATTCCTCATGAGTGGCGTGCGTTTCAGCTATACGAGGACGAGCTCTCTCGCATGCGCGTGCTGAGCGACTTAGGCGTCATGCTTCTAATCGTCGGCGATGTGGAAGGTGCAGAGTGTGCTTTGACCGAGATCGTTCGACGCGGTGCGAATGAAGACGTTCTAGACAACGCAATGATCGAACTCATGAATTGCGCATCGTACAAGCGGGACCGCGTCGGCTTCGAGCGCTGGCGAGACAGATGTGCGGCACGGCGCCAAAAGATGCCGCGGAACGTTCTCGCAGACTTTTACCTCAAGACCGGGATCGGCCGTGCGCGGTTCGGGCATTTCGATCGAGCGGAAGTACTACTCCGTACGGCACTCAAGATTGCCGAGGACGCGGGGCTGCACGAGCTTGTGTTCCGGATCGAGCGCATTAGCGGCGGGCTCCGCGACTGTCGTGAGGTATGCGAAACACCATTGCGGACAATCGCGGAGCCCGGAAGTCAGAGTGCTGCCGTCCGCGAAGTGTCGGCCGCGTTGGCCTACCTCGCAACGTGACGCAGCAGCGTTCATGCTAGCGGCGACTCAATGGCATGTGTTGCTATTGCTATAATCGCAGAGGTGTTGCGGCCCAGTAGCGTCGGCACAGGCCGAGGCGCCGAGCGCGAACGACACGACGAGCAACGCGATGAGAGTGCGAATGGTGCGCGACATGCAAACCTCCGCGAAGGTGTGAGGAGACGAGTGGCCGGTTGCAGCGCAGCTAAGCTCGTCCGAGCGAAAGGGGTTGTTTAGGGCGTTTTCGCGACATCGGGGGGC
>Ga0070694_100002603_pt1 | contig 10663 bp, 9 predicted proteins | sample KBSK1251metaG_FD_65470 | JGI IMG/M metagenome (GOLD analysis project Ga0070694, IMG submission 65470) | Corn, switchgrass and miscanthus rhizosphere microbial communities from Kellogg Biological Station, Michigan, USA - KBS K1-25-1 metaG | ecosystem: Host-associated > Plants > Roots >... | reverse complement strand
TGCTCGGCACTTACTTCCGCCAGCTTCCCTCGAATGGACGCAAGTGCCTCGACCTCATTCCGGTGGATCTGGTCTGCCGAGGCATGACGCTTATCGCCGCCGCAATCGTCGAGCGCCGTCACGACCGCGTCTATCAACTGGCGACTTCGGCGGTCAATCCGTGCGATATGCGCCGCTCGATTGAACTGACCTGCCTCGCACATCGCAAGCATTACCGCGCGCAGGAGGAATTCGAGTATCAGTTCCGGGCGCGCTTCGATACGATTCCAGTCTCGAAGGAGCGCTATCAAAATCTTTCCGCGCCGCGCCAGAAAGCCATCGTGCAGGCGATGCAGCGCTTGAGCGCGGCGCTCCCGATGGCGCGCGCGCCGCTCGCTCGCACCGAACGCGGTCTGGATCGCGTCGAAAAGCTGATCGAATTGTACGAGCCGTTCATTCTGCACAACGAATACGTATTCCAGGCAGATCACGTCGAACTGCTCGCCGAAGCGTTGCCGCCGGAAGAGAAAGAAGCTTTCGGCTACGACGCGCGCTCGATTGATTGGTGGGACTATTGGATCAACATCCACATCCCGGCGCTGCGGAAGTGGTCGTATCCCATCATCGAAGGCAAACCCATTGAAGCCCGTCCGCGCCGCGCGTTGCATTCGCCTCCCGCCATCAAGAAAGCGGGCCGCCTCGCCGACGGCCAATTAGGAACGTAAGTCCATGTCCATTTTTCTGACCGGCTCCACCGGCTATCTCGGAGCGCACCTCGCAGCGGAACTGCTCGACCAGCATACTGATCCGCTCAATTTGCTCGTCCGCGCCTCCAATCACCACGAAGCCGAAGTGCGTTTGTGGCACGCACTGCAATTGCACATGGACTTTCCGCGCTTCCACAGCTTTCTCAAATCGCGCATCTCGATTTTTCTCGGCGACCTGACGGACGCGCAGTTCGGTTTGTCCGATGACGATTACCGCCGCATGGTGCGGACGACGGATTCGATCATTCACTGCGCCGCGTCGCTCAATCGTAAGTCTGAAAAAAGCTGTCTCAACGTCAATCTGCGCGGCACGCTCGAAATCATCAAGTTCGCCGCCGCTGCGCGCGACGCTCACGGTCTGCGCCGTCTGAGCCACGTGAGCACGGTCGCCGTCGCCGGTCATCGCAGTAACGAAGTGGTGCGCGAAGACGATTCGATTGATTGGAACCGCTCCGACTACGACCCTTATGCCCGCACCAAAAAATTCTGCGAGCACATGGTCAATGAACTGTTGCCTGATGTGCCGCACACGGTCTTTCGTCCGAGTATTATTTTGGGCGACAGCCGTTACCCCGAAACCACGCAGTTCGACATGGTGCGTTCGTTCGTTTTTCTCGCGGGCCTGCCCGTGCTCCCCTTCCGCCCTGATGATCGGATTGACATCGTGCCGGTGGATTTCGTGGCCAGTTCCATCGTCACGCTGCATCAGAAAGAAAGACCCGCGCACAATATTTATCACTTGTCATCGGGAACCGGCTCGCAAACGTTCCGCGAATTGACCAATGCGCTCGCGCAGGCGAGGCACAAAAGCGGGCCGATCTTTACGCCGAGCTTGGAGCGCCCATTCACTTCCATCGTCAACTATCTCGCCAACCGGCGCGGCAGTACAATTAGTAAGGGCGCGGCCCTGCTCAAAGTTTTCATTCCGTATCTGGTGTGGAACACTGTCTTCGATAACACGCGCGTGGTGACGGAAACTGGCCGCAAGCCCGCGCCGTTTTCCGCCTACAGTTTTCCGCTGCTCAAATTCAGCCGCGAAGGTCACTTCACTTACCCTTACCGCGATTGGCCGCAGGTGGTCGAAGAATCAAGGATGGAGGTGCCCGCGCGATGAGCATGGATCTGGTTTTAGAGGCCTGGGTCAGCGGCATCATCGAAACATCCAAGCTCGGCTGGATGCTCGGCGACGGTGAGCGTTGGCGACCAGGCCGCAAACTCAAACTGCTGTTTGCTGGCTACAACGGCACGCGCAACACGGGCGCCGATGTGCGCGTCGAAGAAATGCTCCGCCAAGTGCGCCACATCCTCGGCGACGAGAATGTGCAACTGACCGTCATGAGCCAGAACTTCGAGTTGACGCGCGGCTACTTTGACGGCGTCGAGCAAGTTCATCTACCCGACATCTTCCCGCCGTTTCTTTTCCGCGAAGTGCCTAAGCACGACGGCGTAGTGGCCTGCGAAGGCTCGATGTTCAAGAGCAAATTCGCCAACGCGCTGACGACCATGATGATCGGCTCGCTCGCCATCGCTTCGGCGCAAAACAAACTTTCAGTCGGCTACGGTGCGGAGGCCGGTTATATGGATCCGCTGGTAGCGAAGATGTGCCGCCGCTATTGCCGCGAATCGCTCGTCATCACGCGCAACGAAGAATCGCAAGCCGTGCTCGGCAAACTCGGCGTCTCGACTGAACTCGGCACTGACACCGCCTGGACTTTCGAGCCGCACCCGCAAGAATATGGCCTCAAAGCGCTGCGCGCTGCGGGCTGGGATGAAACCACGCCTGTGCTCGCCGTCTGCCCGATCAACCCGTTTTGGTGGCCAGTCAAGGCATCGCTCACCAAAGCTGCCGCGAAGTCACTGACCGGAGCATACAAAGACAGCTATTACCGCACCGTCTACTTTCACCATTCAGGTGCGGACGTGACGGCGGCTTATCATCGTTACCTGACCGCCATCGCCAACGCGGTTGATCGCTTCCGCAAAGAGCATAGTGTGTTTCCGATTTTGGTGGCGACGGAGATGCTCGACACTGATGCTTGTCGGCGAGTGTCGGAGCGTCTGGGCGGCGTGCCGGTGTTTTCGTCGGCGGATTACGATATGTATCAGTTAGTGAGCATCCTGCGCTGCTGTCATCTTATGGTTTCGTCGCGCTATCACGGCATCGTCACGAGCATGCCCGCGATGGTCGCCTCGGCGGGCGTGACTATGGACGAACGCATCCGCAATTTGATGCGCGAGCGCGGCCACGATCACTTGCTCCTCACCGTGGATGATCCCGATTTGGAAGAGAAGCTGCTGGTCGTGATGGACACGCTGCAAAAAGAGAGTGAAGCGATTCGCGATGGGATTGGCAAAACCGTGGCGAAGAACCTCAAAGTCATGGCCCGCATGGGTGTTTACTTCGAGGAGCACGTGCAGCAACGTTATCCCGACTTCCCGATACACGGCGGCGTGCGTTCGTGGGAAGATTATTTGCCGCCGCTCAGTCCGCGCTTGCGCCAACTGGTCGAGGAATACGGCGCATGAATTTCATCGAAATCATTCTTCATCGCTTGAACGAAGCGCCGGAGCGAACGGTGCTGCAAGAAGTGCGCGATGGTCAGATCGTCGGCGCGACGGGCAACGACCTGTCAGCGCAGATCAAAGCGGCGCGCGCTTTTCTCCTCAAAGCTGGCGTGAAGAAAGGCGACCGTTGCGCACTGCTCGCGCCTAACAGCATCCGCTGGACGGCGGTGGATCTGGCGATGATGGCCGAGGGCATCATCGTCGTGCCGCTTTATGCCAGGCAGGCTCCAGCGGAATTGGTCAGCATGATGAAAGACTGTGCGCCCTCGCTCATCTGCTGCGGCGATGAAGCGCTACGTGATGGCATCGCGCAAAACTGGACTGACGCGCCGCCAATCCATCTATGTGAAGAGATCTTTGCCACACCGGCAGCAAATACAGACGTGCCGATAGCGCTGGCTGACAGCGATCCGGTGAAGATCATTTACACCTCCGGCACATCGGGCGAGCCGAAAGGTGTCGTGCTCACCGTCGGCAATCTCAATCACATGCTGCCCTGCACCAACACGCGGCTCGATTCGCTCATGGGCCAAACGGCGGAAGCGGACCGCGTCTTTCATTATCTGCCGTTCTGCTTCGCCGGGTCGTGGATTCTGCTGCTCACGTGTTTGTCGCGTCACAGCGTGCTCACCATGTCCACCGATCTGACGAAGCTCGCGGATGAAATGAAGCTGGCCGCGCCAAACTATTTTCTCAACGTTCCCGCGCTGCTCGAACGGGTGCGAGCCGGAACCGAAGACCAATTGAAAAAGGCTGGTGGAGTGGCGCTCAAGCTTTATCAAAACGGCAAAGCCGCGTGGCTCCGTCGCCTGGAGCACGAAACGCGCGGACTCGATGCAGTGTGGCTGGCGCTGGCTAATGCCATCGTCTTTTCCACGATCAAGCAAAAGCTGGGGTCGAATCTCAGAGCGATGATTTGCGGCTCGGCGCCGCTGGCGAAAGAGACGCAGCTTTTTTTCATGATGCTCGGTATTCCGGTCTTGCAGGTTTACGGCTTGACGGAGACGACCGCGATTTGCACGATGGATGATCCGCATCACGTCACACCGGGCCGCGTCGGCCCCGCGATTCCAGGCATTGAAATGAAGCTCGGCGAAGGCGATGAGATTCTGGTGCGCGGGCCGAATATCTTTCCCGGTTATTGGAATCGCTCCGACGCGACCGCGAAAACTTTTCTTGACGATTGGTTCCGCACGGGCGATCAGGGCGAAGTGGATGCGAATGGAAATTGGAGTATCATCGGGCGACTCAAAAATCTGATTATTCTGAGTTCAGGCCACAACATCGCGCCAGAACCGATTGAAGAAAAAGTCTTGTTCGCCGTGACTGGCGCGCAGCAAGCCGTCGTGATGGGCAACGGTCGCGGCTTTCTGACCGCGCTCATCACCGGCGATATCAGTCATCAGCAAGTCGAGACGGCGCTCGAAACAGTCAACGCTTCGCTGCCGCATTACAAATACGTTCGCGCTTTTCATCTGGTCAAAGAGCCGTTGACGATTGAAAGCGGCCTGCTCACGGCTAACGGCAAATTGAAACGCGAGGCGATTGCCGAGCGCTTTCAAACCGAGATCGAAGATTTGTATCGCGCGAAGAAAGCATAAAACATCTTTGGTCCGCAGGAAGAAATCATGGCTATCACGAATACTCAATCAGGCACCAACGTTCACGAGATCGCGGACGGCATCTATCGGATCAACACTCCGCTTCCCGTCGTGCCCGGCGGCTTTTCGTTCAATCAATATCTGATCGTTGATGATGAGCCGCTGCTCTTTCACACCGGCCTGCGCCGCATGTTCCCGCTCGTGCGCGAAGCGGTGGCGAGCGTCATGCCGGTTGAGCGGCTGCGCTATGTCTCTTTTTCTCACTTCGAGGCGGACGAGTGCGGCTCGCTGAATGAATGGCTGGCCGTTGCGCCGCAGGCCATCCCGCTCTGCGGCCAGATTGCGGCCATGACTTCGATTGGCGACATCGCGGATCGCCCGCCGCGCGCGCTGGCCGATGGCGAGACGGTTTCGCTCGGCAAACATGCAGTGCAATGGTTTGACACGCCGCACCTGCCGCACGCCTGGGAGTGCGGTTTCCTGATGGAGCCGTACACGCGCACGCTCCTCTGCGGTGATCTCTTTACTCAAGGCGGCGCGGATCTGCCGCCGATGACTGAATCCGATATTCTTGGGCCGAGCGAAGCGTTCCGCCACCAGTTGGACTATTATTCGCACACTAAAAACGGGAGAGAGATGCTTGAGCGCCTCGCTGCGGCGGAGCCGACCACATTGGCTTGCATGCATGGCAGCGCCTGGCAGGGTAATGGCGCGGCGCTGATGCGCCAACTCGCGGATTCGTTCTCGCAATAGCTTTATCAGTTTCATCGCTTCCGTTTTCTGCTAAATGGAAGCGGGCAAGTGAGCATGGAAAATTTCAACGGCGATACTCTCTCCTGGCAATTGACCGATGGCGTGATCGAGCTTGCGCTGCACCGCACGCCGTGCAATGAAATCGGCTCGGCTACGCTCCAAGAGTTAGAGCAGTTCGTCAAAGAATTGCAAGCCGTCAGTGACGAAGCGCATGCTTTGATCATTCACAGCACGCTCAAAGCTGGTTTTTGTGCGGGCGCTGATTTGCGCGAGTTGTATTTGGGGGCGAAAGAGCGCGGCTTTGAAAACGCAGCTTCCGGCGTGCGCGATTTTCTCAATCGCATTCATCGCGTGATGAATGCGATTGACGCTTCGCCGCTCACGACCATCGCGGCGGTGCAAGGCGTCACCTTCGGCGGCGGCTTCGAGTTGGCGCTGACGTGCGATTTGATGATCGCGGACAAGATGGCGCGGTTTTGTTTTCCTGAATTGCGACTGGGCTTGATTCCCGGCTTCGGCGGCATTCCGCGCTTGAAGCGAGATCTGGGCAACGCCGTTGTGCGCGACCTGCTGCTCACGGGCCGCAGCATCAATGCGACCAAAGCACAAGCCGTCGGCCTGGTCAGTCAACTAACAGCCGAAGGCGAAGCGTTGCGGGTGGCGCGCTCGACTGCCACTCAGGTCAAAAAATTTGATCGCGCCACGAGCGCAGAGGCAAAGCGGTTTATCAAACCGATTCCTTATGCTGAACTCTGGCAGGAGATCGAAATCTTTTGCACACTCTTCATGCAGCCAGCAGTCGAAGCAGGCTTGCGTAAATTCGTCGAGAGCACTGACGCTCAGCCGTATTTACCGTAACGCAGCAAACCAGTACCGGGAGCGGTAGCGACCGGCTGAAAAGGAGAAGTCATGAAAAAACAATTCGGCCTCATGATCATTGCGCTGCTCATCGCTGCGCCTATTATTGCGCAACAGGAAGTGCCGCCGATTCGCAATTTCCTGCGCGTGAACGAAGAATTTTGCACTGGCGGACAGCCTCGGCTTGAGAATTTGGAAAAACTCAAAGCTGAAGGCGTCAAAGCGGTCATCAACTTGCGCCAACCGAGCGAACACCGCGCGGAAGAGGAAGAAGCAAAGGTCAAGGAGTTGGGCCTACGCTATTTCAACATTCCGGTGGTGTTCGCCGAGCCGAAAGAAGAGCAGGTCACGGAATTTCTCAAGATTACTGACGATCCGAAAAACCGCCCCGCTTTCATTCACTGCACGGCAGCGATTCGGGTCGGCGCATTCTGGATGATTCGCCGCGTGCTGCGCGACGGCTGGACGATAGAAAAGGCCGAAGCCGAAGCCGAAAAGGTCGGTTTGAAGAATAGCCCGCACCTCAACGAATTTGCGCGCAAGTATATTGCGAAGTATCAGAAGAAATAGTTTGGAGCAATTTTCGGATGCGCACACTGGAACAAACCACGGACGAAATTCTCAGTCTGGCGGCGAACCACTTCAAAGTCTCGCGCGATCAGCTTACGCCGGATGACGACTTCTTCAAGAAGCTCGGCATTGACAGTTTGCAAGCACTGGAGATGCTGACGCGACTGGAAAATCACTTCAACGTCGAATTGCCTGATTACGAAATTCAGGGCGTGACCGACTTCCGCACGTTAGCGGAAAGAATTCAAGCGAGACTTTAATCCCTCAACACTGATGCTGGATTTGCGCCAATATTCATCGCTCGGCGCGGCGCTCGGTGAAGCGCTGGAGAAATGGCCGAGCGAAATCTGTCTGATCGAAGCCGACCGTGACCGCGAGAATTGCCGTTTGACTTATCGGCAATTCAAAGAAGCCGCGTTGCCGCTCGCGCGCTTTCTTCAGGACAATGGCTTCGCCGCTGGCAGCCGCGCGGCGATCATCATGACCAATCAATCGCGGTGGCTGATTTCGGCTTACGCGATCTTTCACGCAGGCGGCATCCTCGTGCCGCTCGATTACAAACTCAGCGCGCCGGAGCATCTCGCCTTACTCGCGCACTCGAAAGCCGAAGTGCTCGTGACCGAATATCATCTCTGGCGTCTCATCACTCAAGCTCCGGGTTTTGATGATTTCAAAGTCAAAACGGTGCTCGTGACTGAAGCACCAGCCAACGCCGACTTGAAAGGCGCGCAGCGTTGGGAAGGCGCAAAAGGCAGCGGCGAGCCGACATTCGTGCCGCGCGAGCGCAAAGATTGGGCGTGCATCGTCTATTCATCGGGCACGGGCGGGAGGCCGAAGGGCTGTGTGCTGACGCACGAAAATTATTTAGAGCAATGCCAATCGCTCATTGCGCTTTATCCGTTCTGGCCCGGCGTGCGTTATCTGAGCATTCTGCCGACGAATCATGCGATTGATTTTATGGTTGGCTTCATCGGCCCGTTTTTGTGCGGCGCAACGGTCGTACATTTACGCACGCTGAGGCCGGAGTTGGTGCGCGAAGCGTTTCCGCGTTTCAAGATTACATATGTCGCGTTGGTGCCGATGATTCTCAAAAACTTGGAGAAAGGTTTGCGGGGCCGTTTTGATGAATTGCCGCCGCTCAAGCGTTTCGTTTTTGATCGCCTGCTTGGTCTCAACAAAAGGCTCACGCGCGAGCGGCCCAATCTCAATTTGAGCCGCCGCTTGCTCAAGCAAGTCCACGCAGCTTTCGGCGGCGAGTTGCGCGCGATCTTCACGGGCGGGGCGTTCACCGATCCCGCGACGTTGCAGTTTTTCTATGATCTTGGCATTCAGGTCGGCAATGGCTACGGCCTGACCGAAGCGGGCACAGCGATCACGCTCAACGACTTCAATCCATTTCGCGCTGACACGGTGGGCAAACCGCTGCCAGGAATGGAAGTGAAGATTACCAATCCTGATAAAGACGGCATCGGGCAAGTCGCGGTGCGAAGCCAGACGGTGATGTCGCACTATCTGGACGATCCAGAGATGACAGCGGAGACCATCGTTGACGGCTGGCTGATGACGGGCGACCTCGGACGGATTGATGGGATGGGCCATTTGCAGCTTTTTGGCCGCGCCAAAAACATGATTGTCACTGAAGGCGGAAAGAACGTTTATCCCGAAGACATCGAAAACGCCTTCGAAGGTCTGCCCGTCAAAGAGCTGTGCGTCTTTGCCGCAAATTACATCTGGCCGCAGCGCACGATGACCGGCGAGCAGTTGATGATCGTGCTGCGCTTGGAGCAAGGGCAGAAGTTCACTGACACGTTGCGCGATGAGTTGATCGCCCGCAATCGCCGCTTGCCGGACTTCAAGCGGCTGAGCGGCTACATCATTTGGGAAGCGGACTTCCCGCGCACAGCTTCGCTCAAAATCAAACGCCATGTCTTGGCCGAAGAGATTCGTGAGCGCCTCGACCGGCAAACGGCGCTCGTTGCTTTATGAAGACTCTCGCAGTGGTCAATCCGGCGGCAGGCTTCGGGCGCTGCGGCAAGCTGCTTGGCCCGGCGCTCGATCGGCTGCGCGCGGCGGGCGTGCAGTTTGATGTCGCTGAAACCAAACGTTCCAAGCACGGCATTGAACTCGCGCGCGCGGCTTACCGCGATGGTTATCGCCGTTTCATCGCGGTCGGCGGCGACGGCACTTCGTTCGAGATCGTCAACGGTTTGTTTCCTGAGGCATGGGACGAAACTGGGGATCAAGCACCGCGCGATGATCGCCCGATGCTCGGCTTTCTACCGCTCGGCACGGGCAATTCCTTTTTGCGCGACTTCACCGATCAGGGCGTCGAATACGCGACGCAGGCGATCATCGAAAACCGCTCGCGACCTTGTGACGTGATGCGTTTGACGCACAAAGCGGGCGTGCTGCATTACATCAATCTCTTGAGTCTCGGTTTCGTCGCCGACGTTTGCACGCTCGCCAACCGCCGCTTCAAGCGTCTGGGTGAGGCGGGCTATATGCTCGCGGTGGTATCTTGTCTGGCCAGCTTTCAGCAACGCGTGTTTTCGTTACGCTTCGATGGTTCGGCTGAAGTTGAGCGGCAGCGCACGGCCCTGCTCATCTTCAACAACAGCAAATTCACCGGCGGCAAAATGATGCTCGCGCCGAACGCAGACATCAGCGATGGTTTGATCGAGATCGTGCGCTGGTCGGCGGGACGCTTCGATTTCATCTCCAATTTCGCTAAAGTCTATGACGGCTCGCACGTCCATCATCCGCTTTTATGGCAAGGCCGGGCGCGACGCGTGGATTTCGATTTCGATGAGCCGATTGATGTCATGGTGGATGGCGAAGTGCTCACGCTGCATTGCGAGTCGGTGGAAGTTTTACCGTCAGCGTTGAATGTCATGGTTTGAAATAGCTGTCAGCCGTCAGCTCTCAGCCATCAGCCGAATGACTACGAATTCCGGTGGCTGATAGCTGATGGCTAATAGCTGACTGCTTATCTATGAAAAGAGCCTACCTCATCATCCGCAGCGTGATTCTTTGGATCGCGAGCATCCTGCACTTCTTTCCGATTTGCAGTTTTCTGGTGTTGCTCGCGGTCTTCATTGATCCGCGCAAAAACGACAAGCCGCAGCGCTGGCTCTTTCGCAACATCCTGCGCGTGGCAGGCGTGGGGTTTGAGGTCAAATACTCGCCCAGCTTTGATCGCACGCGCACGAGCTTTTTTGTCTGCAATCATGTCAATCTCTTCGATGCGTTTGTCATCTATTCAGCGATCCCGCAATTCGTGCGCGGGCTGGAGCTTGAATCGCATTTCAAGATTCCGGCTTATGGTTGGATGATGAAGCGCTTCGGCAACATTCCGGTCTCCACCAATCCGAGCGCGGCGGAATATAAAAAGATGATGCGGCGCACGAAAGCGGCGCTGGATGATGGCATCAGTCTGATTGTTTTTGCTGAGGGGGGCCGCACGCTCGATGGTCACGTTGGAGAATTCAAGCCCGGCGTTTTTCGGATGGCGCAGCAATTCGGCTACCCAATAGTGCCGATGAGCATCGTCGGCTCTTATGAATTCAACCG
>Ga0070694_100002602_pt1 | contig 10664 bp, 9 predicted proteins | sample KBSK1251metaG_FD_65470 | JGI IMG/M metagenome (GOLD analysis project Ga0070694, IMG submission 65470) | Corn, switchgrass and miscanthus rhizosphere microbial communities from Kellogg Biological Station, Michigan, USA - KBS K1-25-1 metaG | ecosystem: Host-associated > Plants > Roots >... | reverse complement strand
GCGCGGCCTGCCGGTCGCCGAGTTCGCGACCGTGCTCGTGTTCGCGATGTGCGGAACCTTCGTGATCGCCGCCTCGGCCGACCTGCTGCTCCTGTTCCTCGGCCTCGAGCTGATGGTCCTGCCGGGCTATCTCCTCGCCGGCTACCACAAGTCCGACGGCTACTCGACCGAGGGCGCCGTCAAGTACTTCCTCCTGGGCTCGTTCAGCTCGGCGATCTTCCTGTTCGGCCTGGCGTTCGTCTGGGGTCTGTCGGGCTCGACGAGCATCCACGCCGTCGCGAGCACGCTCACCGGCGTCGTGAACCACGTCACCCCGTTCAGCCCCGGCCTGGCGATGGGCTTCGCCTTCCTGACGACCGGTGTCGCGTTCAAGATCGCGGCGGTTCCGTTCCACTACTGGACGCCCGACGCGTACCAGGGCTCGCCGACGCCCGTGACGGGCTACCTCTCGGTCGGCCCGAAGATCGGCGCGTTCGCCCTCATCCTGCGGCTGTTCGTGGAGGCGCTCGGCCCGATGAAGGCCGACTGGCTGCCGGTCGTGGTCGTCCTCGCGGCGGCGACGATGACCCTCGGCAACCTCGTCGCGCTGACCCAGGACAACGTCAAGCGAATGCTGGCCTACAGCTCGATCGCCCACACCGGCTACATGCTCGTCGGGCTTGCCGCGTTCGCCGGCGGCCAGCGCCAGGGCCTCGAGGGGCTCCTCTTCTACGGCGCGGCCTATTCGTTCATGAACCTCGGCGCGTTCGCCGTCATCGCGGCGCTCCAGAAGCGGGCCGGCGTCACCTCCGGGCTGGCGACGTTCGCGGGGCTCGGCCGGAAGGAGCCGATCCTCGGGCTCCTGATGGTGCTGTTCCTGCTGTCGTTGACCGGGATCCCGCCGACCGCGGGATTCTTCGCCAAGGCGCTGATCATCGTCGCCGCGGTCCAGGCCGGCGGCTGGGTCGGGTTCCTCGCCGTCCTCATGGTCCTCAACGCCGCCGCGGCCGCGTTCTACTACCTCCGGGTCGTCGTGTACATGTACATGCGCGACCCGGCGTCCGAGGCGCCGGCCCTCCGTCACGGCCGGCTGCTGTGGGGCGGACTCGCGGCCGCGACCGTGCTGACGATCGCGTTCGGGCTCTTCCCGGGGCTCCTCCTCGGGGTCATCGGCGACGCCGCGAAGGCCATCGCCGGCTGAGACGGTGATGCCGTAGCGGGCCGCGAACCCGTTCAGCGCCGGGAACTCGTCCACACATCCCGGGCACCCGCGTCTGCTGGTGGTCAGCCGGACGGGCTTGCCACGGAGGTTGGCGAGGTCGTGGGCCCGGCCGAGGGGCCGGCCGATTCGACGGGTTCGCAGCTCGACGCGGGCAAGCCGCTCGCGATCGATCCGCTCGGCGCCGAGGAGCCGCCGCCCGGGGCCGGCGAGCCGCACGCGCTGCCGGGTGTCGGGCTGGCGGACGCCGATGGGGCGACGGACTGGATGAGCGTCGGAGCCGGCGAGGGACGAAGCCCGACCGGATCCGGACCCATGAAGACGAACGCGGCGAGAATCCCGGCGGCCACGAGCGTGCCGGCGAGCAGGCCGGCGAGGATCGTGATCCCGGTCTTCATCGCGGCCGAGGGTACCAGTACGGACGGGCGGGGGCGTGGTCGGCGGGCCACTGCTAGGCTGGCCGTCCCGTGAGGACCCTGTTCAGCGCGCTCCGCGATCGCCTCCTGCCGGCCGTCCTGACGGCGGCGGGGGTGACGCTGATCGCGGCCGGCCTCCTGAGCTACTCGGGCAACGCGGCGGCCGCGGACCCGCCGGCCTCGGCCGAGCCGACGATCGTCGCGGCCGACCCTGGCTCGAGCCTCACCCTCCCGTCCCTGCCGCCGATCGATGTCGCCCCGTCCGGGTCGGCCGAGCCCTCGGCCACGCCGAACGCCAAGCGCGTCGCGACGCGGGTCGTCGTCCAGGCGCTCGGCATCGACCTGCCGATCATCAAGCCCCGCGGCAGCTCGTCGACGTATCCCCAGTGCAATGTCGCGATGTACATCCAGGAGCTCTCGCAGCCCGGCAACGGGCGCGCGACGTACCTCTACGCCCATGCCCGCGACGGCATGTTCGGCCCGATCTACGAACGGGCGATCCAGAAGAAGAGCGGCGGCCCGAAGTCGATGATCGGGATGATCGTCCAGATCTACACGAGCGACGACATGCTCTACGAGTACGAGGTCACCGAGGTCCGCCTCCACCAGCTGACCCTCGACGACGCGATCCACGCAACGACCGAGGAACTCTGGCTCCAGACGTCCGAGGGCCCGAAGGGCACGCCGGGCAAGACCCAGCTCCTGGCCCTGCCGCTGATCACCCTGCCCGCCGACCACAAGGCCGCCCACCCGACGCCGCACCCGGTGAACTGCGCCTGACCGGGGTGGCACCGGGCGGTGACGGCCCGGACCCGCGCACGGCGCATCCGGCGGACCGCTGCTAGGATGCCCGGCCCATGGCTCCCTTCGTCCGCACCCTCCGGATCCGGCTCCTGCCGGCCATCCTGACCGCCGCCGGCGTGACGCTCATCGCGGCCGGCCTCCTCCACTACGGGGGACCGGTCGACGCGAGCCCGAGCGGCGTCCGCCCATCGGCGTCCGACGACGCGAGCCTGCCGGCACCGGGCTTCATCGTCCCGAGCCTGCCGCCGATCGACGGCTCGCCGCCGCCGAGCACGGTGCCGGCCCCGGCGGCTGACCGCGTCGCCACCCGGGTCGTGATCGACCAGCTGGGCATCGACCTGCCGATCATCGCCCAGCCGAACGCCACCTACCCCTCGTGCAACGTGGCGATGTACTACCAGGCGCCCGGCCTCGGCCAGCCCGGGAGCGGTCGCTCGATCTACCTCTATGCCCACGCCCGGACCGGCATGTTCGGGCCGCTGTACGAGCGGGCGATCCTCGGCCGGAGCGGCGGGGCGAAGTCACTCCTCAACATGCTCGTCCTCGTCTACACGAGCGACGACTTCGTCTACGAGTACGAGGTCTACCGGGTCCTGCCCCACGTCAGGGCCGACAGCCACTTCCTCGACGGGCCGCTCGCGGTGAAGAGCGAGACGCTCTGGCTCCAGACGTCGACCGGGCCGAACGGCTCGTACCCCAAGCTCCAGGTCGTCGCCCGGCCGTTCGACGTCGAGCCGGTACCCCATGCGGACGCCCACCCGAAGCCGCACCCGGTGGCCTGCGGCTGAGGAGCGCCGGGCCCTCGGAACCCGCTGATCGTCGGGTCAGGGGAGGGCAAGGCCGGCGGGGTCGGCGTGGATGAGCACGCTCGAGCCGCCGATGCTGTTGCCGACCCCGACGACATACCGGCCGTCGGGCGACAGGACGACGTCGAGGGCGAGCGCGCCGTCGAAGGCCGGATCCGCCGGTTGCAACATCCAGAACCTCAGGCCCGCGTCGGCGATCGCCACGACGCCCGGCTGCTCGCCCTCGGACGACCGGCCGACCGCGATGAAGCCGCCCGGGATCGCCCCGACCGCGAACACCCCGTTGCCGAAGCCCGGGATCGCCGTCCTCAGCCAGTGGCGCCCCTCGCGGCTGCTCCAGAGGTCCTGCCCGACCGGCAGGAAGAACTGTCCTTCGACCAGACGCAGGCGACCCGGATCGCCGGTCGGCGGGCCGGGCAGCTCGGATCGCGTCCAGGATGCGCCATCGGTCGAGACCCAGGTCGCCACGTGGCCGCGGAAGCTGCCGGCGACCATGAAACCGTTCGGCAGGGCGACGATGCCGGTCAGCGTGGCCTGGGCGGGCCCCTCGATGTCGGGCAGGCGCGTCCAGGTCCGACCGTCGAGGGACATCCACGCGATCGACGGCGAGGCTTCCGTTTCGTAGTCGACGCCGATGGCCACGAACCTGCCGCCGTGCCAGGCGACGGATTGAGCCGTCAGCCCCTTCGTGTTCGGGAGCAGGTTGCGCGACCACGAGACCCCGTCGGGCGTCGCGAGCGAGACCGCGCCTCGATCGCTCGCGCCGACGACCACCAGCCCGGAATCGCCGACGCCCATGCCGGCGAGCGTGAGCCCCTCCATGGACGGCGCTCCGGCGCACGGCTGCCACGTTCGCCCGTCGGTCGAGCAGGCGATGGCCCCGCGCGGGTCGCCCGTGGTCGTGTTGCCGACGGCGACGAGGCCGCCCCGGAACGTCGCGACGGAGGCCAGGTCCGCGGCGCCGATCGCCGGGGAAACCGGAAGCAACTGCCAGCCCGTCGGTTCGGACGGCGCCGCAGTCGGGGCGATGGTGGGCGACGCGGCCGGCGTCGGCGACCCGGCGGCCGCCGGCGAGCCCGCCGGGCTTGCCGTGGAACCCACCGAGGGCTGTTGCGGAGTCGGCGACGTGGAGACGCAACCGGCGAGCAACACGGCCCCGAGGAGCACCAGCCGGCGGCGCACCGTCCGATCGCGTGTCCACATCAGCGTCATCCCTTCCGATCCTCGCGGCCGCAGCGCGGACGTTCCACGGGGGAGACGCCTGCATCGATCGTCCGTGACGGGCCGGCCATGAGCGGCCGCCATGAGCGGCCGGACCCGCCGATCAGGGCCGGTCGATCAGATCCAGTCGATCCGGCGGAGGAGCGCCGCGGCCCCGACCGCGAGCATGATGACCGCGAGGGTGACCAGCCAGAAGCCACCGGCCTCGCCTCCGGCGAACGCGGCACCCGCCTCGCTCATTCCGAAGATCCCGGCGACCGCGCCGATGCCGGCCAGGATGACCGTCACGCCGGTCAGCCGCTTCATGATCCGCGACAGGTCGTTGTTGACGATCGAGACGTAGATGTCGAGGGTGCCCGACACGAGGTCGCGGTAATTGTCCAGCTCGTCGGTGACGCGGATCAGGTGGTCGTACACGTCCCGGAAGTAGACGATGTGCTTCGGGTCGATCGAGGCGACCTCGCGGTTCGTGAGCTGGTTGAAGATCTCCCGAGCCGGCGAGGTCGCCCGGCGCAGGTCGATGAGCTCGCGCTTCAGGGCGAACAGTCGCTGGAGCGTGAAGTCCGAGGCCGTCTCCATCACCCGGTCCTGGAGGCCGTCGATGTCGTCACCGATCTTGTCGAGGACCGGGAAGTAGCCGTCGACGATCGTGTCCGCGACCGCATACAGCAGGTAGTCGGGGCCCTTGGCGAGGGCGTGCTCGACCCCGAACCGGAGCGGCGCCGCCGATGAGTCGCCGAGTGAGCCGTCGTGGACGGTCAGGAGATAGCCCTTGCCGAGGACGAAGTCGATCTCCTCGGCCGCCGCCTCGCCCGAGTAGTGGAGCGCGAACAGGACGAGGTGGACGACATCCTCGTCGAACGACTCGATCTTCGAGCGCTGGTTCCGCTCGCGGATGTCCTCGGCGATCAGCGGATGGAGGCCGAGGGCGTCGGCGGCGGCCTTGACCTGGGCCTCGTCGGGGCTCGCGAGGTCCACCCACACCCGGTGATCCGGCGGGGCGAGCAGCTTCGGCAGGTCGGCGAGATCGCTCGATTCGCTCGAGTCCTTTCCGGTGCACGACACGATCCGGACCGATCCGGGCTTCTTGGCGCCGAGCGGGGTGGGCGTGACGCGCGGGTCGTCGGGCGGGGACCCGGGATCGCGCGTCCGCTCGAGCGCGTCGCCGCGTGAGCCGGGCCGCCGTCCGCCGGTCGCCTCGGACGCGCGCTCCGTGGACTTAGAGCGCAATCGTCGACTCGAACCCGTCCTGGCCATCGAGCCCGTCGCTGCCTCCGGCTCCAGCCGCCCCGACCGGACCGGTCGCGCTCGGCTCGGCGGTGAGTCTACGCGTCCGGCCGCCGAGGGCGAGGCCGGGCGGGATCGCCACGATCGTGACGACGCCGGCCACGACGAACATCCCGACGAGGATCCCGGACGCTTCGCGGGCCGCCCACGCCTCGAGGGCGTCCACGACGAGCCCGTCGCGGAGCGGCCGGTCGCGGAGCTCGGCCGGGATCACGTCCTTCCAGCCGTCCGGGTTGGCGGCCGAGAACAGCCGGTCGAAGAGGCGGTCGATCGTCGTCGAGCCGTAGGCCGTGAGGATCGCCACACCGACGGCCATCCCGATCATCCGGGCGACCGTGACGATCGCGCTGGCCATCCCGAACGACGACCGGCCGGCGCTCTCGACGGCGGCGGTGCTGCGGGGCGTGACCGTCAGCCCGAACCCGAACCCGAACGCGCCGAGGACGAGGGCGACGCTCCCGATCGCGACCGCCGGCGTCCAGCCCGACATCAGCCAGAGCGTCGCGGCGCAGATGACGAGGCCGACGAACGTCACGATCCGGAGCGACAGGATCCGGACCGCGAAGCCGGACAACAGCGCGCCAACGGCCGTCGCTCCGGCCAGCGAGCCGAGGGCGAGCCGCTGCTGGTCGGGGCCGCCGTAGAGCACGCGATCGACGAAGACCGCGCCGCCGATGATCGCGGTCGCGAACGCGAACCCGGTCAGCAGCGAGACGAGCGCGGCCGACGAGAAGGCGACGCTCCGGAACAGGCGCGGATCGAGGAACGGATCCGGCCGGCGGAGCCCGCGGACCACGGTCAGGAGCGTGGCGACGACCGCCAGGCCGACCAGCGCGAGGCCGACCTGGATCGGGTCCGGTCCGCCGACGTCGGCGACGCCGATCAGCGTCGTGGCGCCGAGGGCCGCGGCCAGCGCGAGGCTCCAGACGACGGCGCCGACGACGTCCGGGCCCGCCCGCCGGCGCGGCGTCTCCCAACCCTGCGACGCGGCCCACGCGATGAAGAGGGCGACGAACCCGATCGGGACGTTGACGTAGAACACCCAGCGCCAGGTCGGCGTGAGGGTCTCGCGGATCAGGCTCGGGTCGGGGACGCCGAGCCGGTCGAGCCCGCCCGCGACATTGAACCCGCCGAGGATCGCGGCGCCCAGGAACGGCCCGGCGGCCATCCCGAGGAACGTCAATCCGCCGATGATCCCGAGGGCCCGTGGCCGGTCGTGGCCCTCGAACAGGTGCGACGCGGCCGCAGTCCCGACCGGGACGAGGACGCCGCCACCGATCCCCTGGATGATCCGGCCCGCGATCAGCTCATCGAGGTTCTGGCCGCGGCCGGCGACGAGCGAGCCGACGATGAACACGACGAGCGCACCGAGGAACAGCCGGCGCGCGCCCCACACATCCGCCAGGCGACCGGCGAGGGGCATCGCGACGACGTACGCCAGGAGATAGCCATTGACGATCCACGATGCGTGGCGCAGCTCGGAAAAGGCCGGCTTGCCGAGCTGGTCGGTGACCGCCAGGTCGAGCAGGATGCTCGGGAGGGCGGTCGCCGTGATCATCAGCTCGAGCCCGGCGAGGAAGACCCCGATCCCGAAGACGGCGAGGAGACTCCAGGCGCTGAACCGGCTCACCGGGTGAGGGTACAGGCGCCGGGACGTGTCGTTCGCCGAAACGCAGCCTGGTTGACAGGCCGCACCGGACCTCGTTAGGATCAACCTCCATTGATATAAACCGCCGTTGATCCGACGGCCCGCGCCACCGACCCCACCGGAGCGTTCACCCTGAGTCCCTCTCCCGCCCGCGTCCGCAGCACGATCGCCAACGCCGTCCTCCAGCCCGACGAGCTGCGCGAGCTGCGCCTCGTCCACAAGGCCCTTGCCGACGTCAACCGCCTGCGGATCGTCCGCGCCCTCGCCGTCGCGGAGGCCACCGTGGCCGAGCTCGTCGCCCAGGTCCGGCTCTCGCAGCCGCTCGTCTCGTGGCACGTCGGCCGGCTCCGGGCCGCGGGCCTCGTGACGACTCGCCGGATCGGGCGCGAGACGTTCTGCCGGCTCCGGCCCGAGGCGTTCGACGCGTTCGCCGCCCGCCAGGCGGACATCCTCGGGATCGCGGCGGCGGTCGACCGGGAGCGGGCGGCGTCGTGATCGGCTCGGTCGTCAGCCCGGAGCTGCGCGCCCGCGTCCGGGGCATGGCCCTGCCCGTGGCCCTCGCCTTCGGCCGGCTGGGCCTGACCCCCAATGCCCTGACCGTCCTCGGCTTCGGGATCTCCATCGTCGCCGCCTTTGCCGCGGCCCAGCAGGCATGGATCGCCGCGGGCCTCCTCGTCATCTTCGGTGGCGTGTTCGATCTCTTCGACGGCGCGCTCGCCCGGGCAACGAACCGGGTCAGCCGGCTCGGCGCCTTCCTCGACTCGGTGTTCGATCGCGCGGGCGAGGCCGTTCTCTATCTGGGCATTGCGATCGGGTGCCTCGAGGGGGGCGGGATCGCCCCGATGTTCACCATTGGGGCCGTGCTCGCAGCGGCGGCGATGGGCGCCTCGTTCATGGTCAGCTACACGCGGGCGAAGTCCGAGAGCCTCGGCTTCACCCCCGGCACGGGCATGGCCAACGTCGGCGTCGCGCCGCGTGAGGTTCGCCTGGTCCTGTTGACGATCGGCCTGATCCTGACCGGCAGCTTCGGCGGCGTGCAGCAGCACAGCCCTCTGCTCGATCTGCTGGAGGCGCCATGGTTCGGCGGCCGGCCCATCCTCGCAGCCGCCCTCGCCCTCATCACGATCCTCGCGACCATCACCACCATCCAGCGAATCATCCACGTGACCCGGCAGAACCCGCCGGACGCAGACAGCGCAGCCACCCCAGGAGGAGACCAGCACCCGTGAGCACCAACGGAAGCAACGGCGCGAGCGCCCGCGGCGCGGCCGCCAGCAACGGCCACAAGCCCGGCAAGAAGATCCGGGTCGCGATCGTCGGCGTCGGCAACTGTGCGAGCAGCCTCGTCCAGGGCCGCTACTACTACGAGAACGCCAAGCCCGAGGACACCGTCCCGGGCCTGATGCACGTCGAGCTCGGCGGCTACCACGTCCGCGACATCGAGTTCGTCGCCGCGTTCGACATCGACAAGAACAAGGTCGGCAAGGACCTGTCCGAGGCGATCTACACGAAGCCGAACAACACGTTCGTCTTCCAGCAGGTCCCCAAGCTCGACGTCAAGGTCGAGCGCGGGATGACCCACGACGGCCTCGGCAAGTACCTGAGCCAGATCATCGAGAAGGCGCCCGGCCCGACGGCCGATGTCGTCGGCATCCTCCGCGAGCGCCAGGTCGATGTCGTCGTCTCCTACCTGCCGGTCGGCAGCGAAGAGGCCACGAAGTGGTACGTCGAGCAGGCCCTCCGGGCCGGCGTCGGCTTCGTCAACGCGATCCCGGTGTTCATCGGCCGCGAGCCGTACTGGCAGCGCCGCTTCGCCGAGGAAGGCCTGCCGGTCATCGGCGACGACATCAAGAGCCAGGTGGGTGCGACGATTTCGCATCGAGTGCTCACCCGGCTGTTCATGGACCGCGGCGTCCGGCTCGACCGCACGTACCAGCTGAACTTTGGCGGCAACACCGACTTCCTGAACATGCTCGAGCGCGAGCGCCTCGAGTCGAAGAAGATCAGCAAGACGAACGCCGTCACCTCGATGCTCGACTACGAGATGGATCCGGACAACGTCCACGTCGGCCCGAGCGACCACGTGCCGTGGCTCCAGGACCGCAAGTGGTGCTACATCCGGATGGAGGGCACGACGTTCGGCGACGTCCCGCTCAACGCCGAGCTGAAGCTCGAGGTCTGGGACAGCCCGAACAGCGCTGGCGTGATCACCGACGCCGTCCGCTGCCTGAAGCTCGGACTCGATCGCGGGCTGAAGGGCACGCTCGTCGCCCCGTCGAGCTACTTCATGAAGAGCCCGCCGATCCAGATCCACGACGACGTGTCGCGCCAGCGGGTCGAGGCGTTCATCCGCGGCGAGGACAACGAGACGCTCGTCGGCACCGAGAACCTCACGAAGGCCCAGCTGAAGAAGGCGGCCTCGACGGCGCCGGTCGCGTCGGCGGCGGTCAAGAAGGCGGCGGCCGCGGCAGCGCGGTGACGGGGGACAAGGGCGCCGCCAAGGGCCTCGAAGCGCCCCATCGACGACGCCCGCAAGGGCCTCGCCTGGTCGAGAAATTCGCCGTCACGGCCTACGCGGCCGCGGTCTGGCTCGTCGCCCACGTGCCTGCCGGGCTGGCCCGCTGGGTGATCGGCACGGCAAGCCAGGCCGGCTACCTCCTGTGGCCGACGAAGCGCGCCTGGTCGAATGCCAACTTCGGCCGGGTCGTCGGGCTGCCGCCCGAACATCGCAAGGTGCGCCGGCTGGCCCTGTCCGCCTACCGTGAGTACGCCCGCTACCTCGTCGAGGTCATGCGCCTCGAATCGCTGTCGGTCGACGAGGCCGTCGCGCGCGTCGTCCAGCCCGACCTCGACCGGATCGAGGAGGAGTGGCGAGCTTCTCCCGGCGGCCTGATCTTCGCCCTCGGCCACGTCGGCAACAACGAGGCCGTCGCGGCCGGGGTGGCCAATCGGGGCTGGCCGATCAGCGTCGTCGCCGACGACTCCAGCTTCCCCGAGATGTTCGAGCGGTTCCGCCGGCTGCGCGAGGCGTGGGGCGTCCACGTCATCCCCTGGAAGAACCTCCGTGAGATCTACGCCGTCCTGAAGCGCGGCGAGATGCTCGCCCTGCTCATCGACTGGGGCTACCGCAACGACGGGGTCCCGGTCCGGTTGTTCGGCGCGTGGACGACGTTGCCGGCCGGCCCTGCGTCGCTCGCCGCCAAGACCCAGTCGCGGATCCTGCCGGTCGCGATCCGGCGCGGGACGGACGGCATGTTCCACGTGACCTTCTCGCCGACGATCGC
>Ga0070694_100002600_pt1 | contig 10668 bp, 8 predicted proteins | sample KBSK1251metaG_FD_65470 | JGI IMG/M metagenome (GOLD analysis project Ga0070694, IMG submission 65470) | Corn, switchgrass and miscanthus rhizosphere microbial communities from Kellogg Biological Station, Michigan, USA - KBS K1-25-1 metaG | ecosystem: Host-associated > Plants > Roots >... | reverse complement strand
CGCTCAGGGACTCCGTCGCTGCACACACGCACGGTACTCTCCCCCAGGTTCAAAACTGAAGCAGCGCTGATGTCGGGGTGACATTGGGTCATCTCGCGGCGCGCGTGTGATTTGCCTAGGCGTCTAAGCGTCTAGGCGTCTAGGAGTGAAGTATGCCATTTGCAGCACTGGGCCTAGCGCCCGAACTGGTTCGCGCCGTCGCCGATGAAGGCTACGCGCAGCCAACCCCCATCCAGGCCGAAGCGATTCCGCTGGCCCTCGCGGGCCGCGATCTCATCGGCTCAGCCCAAACGGGCACCGGCAAGACGGCCGCGTTCATGTTGCCGATCCTGCAGCGGTTGTCCGCCGGGGCGCGCGGCGTGCTCCGCGCGCTGATTCTCGTACCCACGCGCGAGCTGGCGGAGCAGGTTGCCACCAGCATCAAGGCGTATGGGCGGCACACCCATCTCAAGGGGGCCGCCGTATACGGTGGCGTCGGGATGGAACCGCAGACCCGCGCGCTGAAGCACGGCGCCGACATCGTCGTCGCCACGCCCGGCCGTTTGCTCGATCACATGGAGCGTGGCCACGTCGATTTCTCCCAGCTGGAGGTCCTCGTCCTGGACGAGGCTGATCGCATGCTGGACATGGGATTCGCGCCCGACGTGAAGCGCATCCTGAGCAAGTTGCCGGAAGAGCGTCAGACGATGCTCTTTTCCGCGACCATATCGCCCGAGGTGGACGCGCTTGCGCGCCGCGCCCTGAACGGCCACGCCTCGGTGGAAATCGGCCGCCGCGCGCAGGCCGCCGAGGGCATCGAACACGTCATCGTCGCCGTGGACAAGCTGCAGAAGAAGGGTGCGCTCGCCGCCATTCTGAAGGCCAAGCCCGCGGGTCAGACGCTGATCTTCACGCGGACGAAGTACGGCGCCGACAAGCTCGTCACGTTCCTCAAGCGCGAGGACATTCCGGCCAACGCGCTCCACGGTGACAAGGCGCAGAGCCACCGCACCCGGACGCTCGACCAGTTCCGCTCGGGTGCGGCCGAGATTCTGGTCGCGACCGATATCGCCGCGCGCGGCATCGACGTCGACGGGATTCGGATGGTGGTGAACTTCGACGTGCCGCAGGATGCCGAGGTCTACGTCCATCGCGTGGGCCGCACCGCGCGCGCGGGGGCGCGGGGACTCGCTCTGACCCTCATCTCGCCCGACGAATGGCTGCTCATGGCCGACGTCGAGCGGCTGATCGGGCAGAACTTCCCGCGCGAAGTGATTCCGGGGTTCGAGCCCTCGGTGCCGCCGCTGCAGCCGCGGCTCGCCATTGCGGAAGCGCCCAAGCCGGAGCGCTCGTTGCGCCCGCGCCGGGGTGGGAAACGACGGTAAAGGGACGGTAAGAGACGGTAAATGACGGTACGGGACGGTAAGGGTTAACCAAACCCCTACCGTCCCTTACCGTCTCGTACCGTCCCGTCCCTTTACCGTCAGTCTTTCGATTTCAGCAGGTTCCCTGAATGTGACAGTTCGCCAGGATCTCAGTGTTCGTAATCGGGAACACCGTTCCCGGCTGCAGCACTGCCTCGGCATTCGCCGGCCATTTGTCCGCCGGCACGCCGAAGCGATACTCGTCCGCCAGCCGCCGCCCCTGCAGGAACAGGTTCACGCGCCGCTCGTGCTGATACATGGCGCGTGCGCGGGGATGCGCGGCATTGAGCGGATTGTACGGCGTGAGCCCGTCCAACGCCCTGATGCTGTTGATGAACGTCGCGGCTCCAGTGGAGTCGTTCTGCGCGAGTCGTGCTTCCGCCAGAATCAGGTACATCTCGCGACTCGACAGGACCGTGAGCGACCCGTACTGCACGCCCGTCACGAAATCGTTGATGATGCTCGTCAATACAGGATCGGGCACGTTGTTGATCGGATCCTGCAGCAGAATGCTGGCCACCCGCTTGTTGTCGGCGGTCGGGACGATGTAGAGATCGCCGAATCGGCTTTCGAGGCGCTGGTTCACCTCGAAGCCGATGCCCGTGCTCACCGTCTCCGAACTGTAGCCGAACTGGTACTTCCAGTCCGGTGTGCCCACGGCGAGCGCCAACGCGGCGGTCGCGTCCGCCACGGCGGCGGGATCGTTGACGAGGGGATTCGCGAGCGTCGCGGCCGAGAATGGATTGAGTTTCTGCCACACCCCCTTCGCATGCTGCGCTCGGGCCCGCATGGCCGTCAGCTGCAGCTCGAGGTCCGCGTCGCCGGTCGCTTGCGCGATGGCGATGCCGCGCGTCGCATACACGACGGCCGTGTCGTACACCTGCGCCATATTGGACGGCCCGAGCGGCGCCGCTGCCGTGGTGCGATCCGACCCGATCGGAAAATCGTCGAACATGTCGCCGATCGTCGTGTACGCGATTGCCCCGTACAGATACGAACGCGCCAACAGGTTTCTGTCCTCGAGTTTCCCGTCGGCATCAAACCCCCGCAGGCGTTTGATCGCCTCGTCGGACAGCCAGCGGGATTGCGCCACCTGGGGGAACGCCGCGTCGACAAATTCGTTGGTGATTCCCGTCAGGTAGCCCTGGTCGAGGTCGCTCCATGCGTCGCGCGACCCGATCCAGGTCAACTCATCGGTCGCTTCGGAATAGGGCGTCAGCACGTTGCCCAACGCCCGCGCGGTGGCAGACAACGCGCCGTTCGCCAGTGCCGCTGCCGCCGCGGGGTTATTCAGGTCGTCCTGATTCACGTTGTTCGGGTTCTTCACGTCCAACAGCGAGCTACAGCCGGCAGCCAGCACGACCAGTGATACTGTGCTCAGCAGTCGCTTGCCGCCTCCCCAACCGCGGGGAGTTGGCGATGTCGAGTTGGTGAACATGGCAGTCGTCTCCTCTCTCGGTTCGGGTTAGAAGCCAAAACGGATCGCGAACGTGAACCGGCGCGGCAATGCAAAGCCGAATGCATCAATCGCGTCGCCGAAGTTCTGATCGATGCCGGTCCCGTCCGCGTTGGCAGCGCCGCGCCCAAACACGTTGAGCTCGGGATCGATGCCGCGATACTTGGTCCACAGCGCCACATTCCGGACCGAGCCCCGGATCGACACGTCCCGCAGGCCGAACCGTTGCTGTGTCCAGCGCATCGGCAGATTGTATGTCAGCGACAACTCCCGCCACCGCAGGAAGGCGCCGTTGTCGTTCTGATTGAGGCCATCATACGGCGTGAGTGCCCGCAATTTCTCCCACTTCTTGGCGGCATCCAATCGCGCTTGCGGCGTGCTGGCGGGGTTCAGAACCGTCGCTTCCACCTCCGCCGCGGACCGAATGTTCCGGCCGATCCCAGCGTTCGCCTGCCGGAATCCATCGGTCAGATTCGTGATGGTATAGTTGCCGAACTTGTACTCGAACACCGTGCCCAGCTCGAAGCCTCGCAAAAACGTCACGCTCGTCCCGAAAGAGCCCTGCCAGTCCGGGTAGGACTTTCCGAGATAATGATCGAGGAAGTCGCCGTCACCGTCCTCATCGACCCGCACCGGCGCCAGGCTACTGAGCGACGTGAGGCCGCAGGGATTGGATCCGCCGAGCGGTGTCAGACACGCAAGCATATCGGCGTCCGTGTCGAAGACGCCGTCGCGGTTCAAGTCGTACGGATTCTGGCCGGCCGCCAGGCACGCGTACGTGGCGCCCCCGGGACGGTCGCTGCACGGCTGCACCAGCTTTGCGCCGAACAGCGAATTCACCGGATATCCTTCGATGACGAAGTTGCGATACCGCGGGTAGCTGCCGCCGACTTTGAGAGGCGGAGCGCCCCCCAGATCGGTGACAAAGGTCCAACCCCAGGCCGCGTTTGCGAACAGATTGACCGACAAGCCGGGACGGTTGAACAGCAGCGCCCGCGCCGACAGCTCCCACCCGCCACCGCGGAGCTCGCCGATGTTGTCGAGTTGGAGATTGATGAATCCCCCCGACACCGCGAACTGGCGCGCGTACAGCGCGTCCGAGGTCGTACGCCGATAGTACGTCGCCTCGAGGCCGACCCGGTCGTTGATCAATCCGATTTCCATCCCAACTTCCCGCTCGGTGCTGATTTCGGGCTTGAGATTGGGGTTGCCCAGATTGTCCGGCTGCAGGCCCGGTCCGAGCTCTGACGACAGCGAAGAGAACGTCGTGAATTTGTCGAACGCGCCCGGCTGCAAGCCGGACTGGCCGACTGCCGCGCGGAGACGCAGCGTGGATACTTTGTGCATGAAGCCGGAGCGGGGCCAGCTGCGAAGCGCGGTCGGGAGGAAAGACACGCCGGCCTTCGGATAAAAGACGCCCCGGGACGTCTTACCGAACGCGCTGTTCCGATCGTACCGCGCTCCGACGGTGACGAACGCGAATTCTCGAAAGCCGAGCTGTTCCTGCGCAAAACCGCCGGCGTTCACGGTCTCCAGAATGCGTTCGTATATGCCCTTGTTCTGGCCCGCGCTCGTGACCTCGAGCCCGGGTCCGGGAAAGACCTCGCCGCCAATGCCTTCGTCGTCGAGGTGCGCAATAAAGCCCTGGCCACCCGCGACGAGGGTCGACTGAAAGTCGGGACCGAACCGATGGCTCCAGGTGCCCTTCAGCTCCCCCGTAATCTCCCGCCGCGTCCGGTTGTCGAGGAACTTGAAACCTTCCGGATCAAATCCCGCCACGCCGTCGACGTCGTGGCCGAATGGCGCGAAGTCCGTGCTGATCTGGTTCACCATGTCCACGCCGAACGTCATTTCGAGGTTGAGCGGCGACACCGGCTGATAGCCGACGTTGACGCTGCCGGTGAAATGCTTCGTGTTCTGACCGTACGTCTCTTGCATCGTCTCCCGCAGCGTGTTGAATGCAGGCGACCCGTAGGGATTCCCGGGAGCAATCGCGGCGTTCGCCGCGCCTCCGATACGGCAATCTCCGTTTCCCGTGACGTCCGCGTCGGAAACGCAGGAGGCGGTTTCCGGCTTGCCAAAAATCGCCGTTGAGATCGTGCCGAAAATGTTGTTGTTGTTCCCCGGCGTCTCGTGGCGCGCGTCCACGTACTGGGTGTTCACGCGGATCCGCACGTTGCTCGAGGGCACCATCACGATCGATGCGGAGCCTTGCACTTTTCTATCCAGGTCGCTTGCCGGACCCAGCCGGCTGTTGCCAAAGGGTCCGTTTTCGCGCTGAAAGCGGCCGTTGACGAAGTACGTGACCGCGGCGGTGCCACCGCTCACGGACCCAGAGTACGTGCTGTGGTAGCCCGTCTCGAAAAGCACCGGGATGATGTCGCGCTCGAATACCTGAAACGGTTGCAGCGCCGATGAATCGCGGTAATAGAACCAGCCCAGGCGCTGCGCCTGTGCCGCGTCGCGCGCAAAGCCGGCGTTGCGCTTGTAGCGGCCTGCGGGATAATTGGAGGCTCCTTGCTCCGTAATGAAATCAAAGCGCGGTGCTCCCTGCGACCCCGTCTTGGTAAAAACCTGAATCACGCCGGCGGACGCCTCAGTCCCATACAGCGTCGTCGCCGCGGCGCCCTTCAAGACCTCGATCCGATCGATCGCGTCGGGATTGACGTCGTCGAGCCGTGACGGCGTGCCGCCGCCGCCCGTTCCGATGTAGTCTCCGAAGCCGCCGCTCCGGTCGACGCGCACACCATCGATGTACACGACCGGCTCATTCGGCTGTGAGAGGCTTGCGGTCCCGCGGATGCGGATACGCGCCCCTTCTCCGGCGAGACCACCGGACGGAAGCACGGATACACCGGGGGAGCGCGCCGCGAGCACCTCGGAGAAGTTGGCGACCGGCGCATTCTGCAGTGCGCTGGCGTCGATCGTTGCGACCGTGTTGCCGAGCTTGCCCCGCTCTGTTTGCGTGCCGGCCCCGGTAACGACGATCGCATCGAGCGAGATGGCTGCCTGGCCGAGCTCGAAGTTCAGGGTGTCGGTCTGCCCGGCAGTGATCGTGACGCGCCGGCCGACGCTGCCATAACCCACGCGTCTGGCCCGGATTTCGAATTCCCCGGGCCGCAGGTGCAGCTCAAACTGGCCGGTGGCATTGGTCAGCGTGCCGAGGTCTGTGCCGGGTACGTACACCTGCACGCCATCCAGTGCACGTCGCGTCGTGACGTCGATGACCTGCCCGCGAACACTTCCCGTCACCTGCGCGAGCGCGAGCTGCGGCGCTGCCGCCAACGCACACACGAGCACCACCACGCCCCGCACGTGGGCGTAGTTCCACCTACGAAGCGGAGAGCGCATCTCCACCTCCTGTGAGAGTAAAAAACGGAATGCCAACGCGCATACGCGCGCTTCGTCCCCATCGCGTTCTGGAAAACGACCCGCGGTCGATCGAGGACGGCGGGACCCGATCGACGGTGAGAGTTACCGGGCGAGTGTGCACCGCATCGCAGCCGCTGTCAAGAAGAGCTAGATTGCCGCCGTGAGCCGTCGCTGCGCCGTCCTGCTCGCACTGCCCTTCGCTGCGGCATGCGGCATGAACGAGCCGTTTGACCCACCGGCCGTCGATTCGCCCTTCCGTGCGATAGCCGCCGGCGTGCTCCACAGCTGCGCCCTGACGGTCACGGGTCACGTCTATTGTTGGGGCTGGAATCGCGACGGGGAGCTGGGGGACGGTTCGCGGACCGACCGCGACCTCCCCGTACAGGTCACGGGCGGCATTGCGTTTGCATCCGCCAGTGCCGGCGGTGGGCACACCTGCGCAGTCGCCACGGCTGGAGAGCCCTTTTGTTGGGGATTCAATCACAACGGCCAACTCGGCGACAGCACCTTCTCCGGGAGGTCCACGCCCGTCGCTGTGACCGGTGCTTTGACCCTCACGACCCTCGAGGCCGGGGGCGCCTTCACCTGCGGCATTGCAAGCGACAGCGCGGCATGGTGCTGGGGCTGGGGGGCAGATGGGCAACTGGGAAACGGGACACGAACGGATCGGCGGGCGCCCGAGGCCGTGCTCGGGGGAACAGAGCTGACTGCACTCAGCGCAGGCGTTTCGCACGCCTGCGCGATCGCGGCCGACAGCACCGCTTGGTGTTGGGGTTCGAACGACCTTGGGCAACTGGGCGACGGAACAACGACCGACACAACGCGGCCCATGCCGGTTACGGGCGCTCGGAAATTCATCGCGGTGAGTGTGGGCTACAGTCACAGCTGCGGACTGGAGTCGGCTGGTGACCTCTACTGTTGGGGCGACAACTCGCTTGGACAACTCGGCGACACCCTGGTCGGGCAGGCGTCCGCTCCCCGCCTCGTGAAGGGTGGTCTGACGTTCCTGTCGGTCAGCGCCGGCGCCGCGCATACCTGCGGGGTGACTGCGGGGGGCTCGGCGTATTGCTGGGGTTCCGACGCCAGCGGCCAGCTCGGCAGCCCGGCGGTCTCCGTCTGTACCACCTCGGCTGGGTCACAACCATGCACGCGGGTGCCCACACTGGTGACCGGCGGGTTGAGCTTCCAATCCGTGAGTGCCGGTACCCAACACAGCTGCGGTCTCGCGAGCGGGGCGGGTGGCCCGATCGCCTATTGCTGGGGACTGAATGACCTTGGTCAACTGGGCGACGGGACGACTCGCAATAGCGGAAGTCCCGTGCGCGTGGGGAAACAGGCGGGCGGAACATGATCGCGATCTGGCTGGGGCGCCGTTTGCTGCCGCTATTCATCGTGTCGCTTAGTGGTTGCTACAGTTATGCCGCGATGGGGACACGGTCCCCATCGCTGGGCAACGATCTGCAGTTCGAGCTCGCGTCCGCCCGCGACGTCACCTTGGAGGACGTGACACTTCACGGCATCACGGGGATACAGGGACGAGCCCTGACGTCCGATGCGGAATCACTCGGCGTTGCGGTACAGCGGCTGTGGGGTCTGGAAGGACGAACCTACGAAGCGACCGGAATCGGGGTGCGCGTGCCCCGAAGCGATATCGCGGCGCTGCGCATCAAGCGGCTGTCCCCGGCAAAGAGCACCGTCGCCGTAGTCGCCAGCGCCGCCGCGGTGGTTGCGGCCGTCTTCAGCATTCGGCAAATCGTGGGATCGGGCGGCAGCGGTCGCCCGAAACCCATGCCCTGAGGGGTGTGGGGTAGGGGCGCAGTATGCTGCGCTACATTCGTCGAACGAGCGTCAGTCTTTCGTTCTCAGCGTTCGTATAAAATTGGCGACGGGCGTCGCGGCCAGCGTCATCAGGCGGATGCTGCCCCGTGACGCCAGCTCCACCGACACGCGCGCGATGGTCTCGTTGTCGGGGCAATCGACGATACTGACGAAGTCATAGGGGCCGAGCACCGCGTACTGCGCGGTGACCTTGGCCCCGAACTTTTCGATCTCCTTGTTCACTTCCTGTAGCCGCTTCGGGTTGCTCTTGAGCGACTTCGCCCCCTCGTCCGTCAGGTTGGAGAGCAAAACGTAAGTGGGCATGGGCCTCAGCTCCGTTTCTCGATGGGCACGTAATTCCGCTTGGCTGGACCGACGTACACCTGCCGCGGGCGGGCGATCTTCTGTTCCTTATCGAGCAGCATTTCCTGCCATTGCGCGAGCCACCCCGGCGTCCGCCCGATGGCGAACAAGACGGGGAAGATGTCCACCGGGAACTTCATGGCTTCGTAGATGATGCCGGAGTAGAAGTCGACGTTGGGATACAGCTTCCGCGTTACGAAATACTCCTCCTGCAGCGCGATCCGCTCGAGCTCCACTGCGATGTCGATGAGCGGGTTCTTGCCCGTCACATCGAAAACCTGCTCGGCGATCTGTTTGATGATCTTGGCTCTGGGGTCGAAGTTCTTGTAGACCCGGTGTCCGAAGCCCATCAACCGGACTTCGCCCTTCTTGACGCGCTGGAGGTAGGCGGGAATCGCGTCGATCGACCCGATCTCGCGCAGCATACGCAGCACTTCCTCGTTCGCCCCGCCGTGCAGCGGCCCGTACAGCGCCGCGGCTGCCCCCGCCATGCAGGAGAACGGATCGGGATGCGAGGATCCGATGCCGCGCATCGCGCTGGTCGAGCAGTTCTGTTCGTGATCGGCGTGAAGGATGAACAGGACATCGAGCGCGCGCTCGAGCACGGGGTGCGGCGAGTATTTCACCTCGGTCGTCTTGAACATCATGTTCAGGAAGTTGCCGGTATAGCTCAGATCGTTGTCGGGGTACGCGTACGGCATCCCCACGGAGTGGCGGTGCGCGAACGCCGCCAGCGTCGGAGTCTTGGCGATCAACCGGACGATCTGGTTGTTGCGCGACTTCTCCTCGAAGATCCGTTTCGCTTCAGGATAAAACGTCGAGAGGGCCGCGACGGCGCTGACGAACATCCCCATCGGGTGGGCGTCATGGTGGAAGCCGTCGATGAACTTCTTGATGTTCTCGTGAATGATCGTGTGGTGCGTGACCTGGTAGACCCAGCTGTCCAGCTCGGCGGCCGTCGGAAGCTCCCCGTGGAGGAGCAAATACGAGGTCTCGAGGAACGTGCTCTTCTCGGCGAGCTGCTCGATCGGGTAGCCGCGGTATTGCAGGATTCCCTTGTCGCCGTCGATGAACGTGATGGCGCTGCGGCACGCCGCCGTGTTCATGAAGGCGGGGTCGTACGACATCAGCCCGAAATCGTCGTCGGATGCTTTGATCTGGCGGAGATCGGCTGCCCGAACTGTTCCGTCCTGAATCGGCAGCTCGTAGCTTTTGCCGGTGCGGTTGTCGACGACCGTGAGCGTGTCCTTCGGCACTACGGTGTCCTGGATGGTGGAGCGGGAAAAGATAACGCGAATCGGGTGGGAAGAGGCGGTGACAAAAGGACGGTAAGGGACGGTAAGAGACGGTACGGGACGGTAAGGGTTGGCCTACTCCTACCGTCCCTTACCGTCCTTTACCGTCTCTTACCGTCCATCTATCTTGGCGAACCATGCCTCAGCCCCGTCCGAGTCTTTATCCCACGCGTTCGAGTGCCGGTGCGCTCCTCGGCCAGCAACTCGCCAGCCGCGGCTATCAGTCCTGCATTTTGCTGGGCATCACGCCGGAAGGCGTGGAGATCGCCGCGCATGCCGCCAAAGCAATGGGCGCCCAGTTCGACGTGATCGTGGCATCGTTCATCAAGCTGGGCGCCAATCTCGCACCGATCGGTGCGATGGCCGAGTCGGCGCCCGCCGAGATGGACCCCGATTTTCAGCCGGGGATGAATCTCCTCGAAAAGCTCCAGGCCGCGATCGACGAGTCCCGAGCGCGCGTCAAGCAGGATCTCGTGCTGTATCGCACGCAGCGTCCCGTGAAGAAGCTCGAGGGCCGCACCGTGGTGATCGTCGAAGGGCAGATCGTCTATCCATGGAAGGTGCTGGCCGCGGCCAAAGCCGCCACGGGGTTAGGTGCGCGTGAGGTAGTGATCGCGACGCCGGTGGCCGCGCAGGCCGCCGCCGACCGGATTCGTGCCCGGCAGTTCGCTCTCGTGTGTCCGACTGTCGTGATGGAGCAGGAAGGCCATCCGTCGCCCTACGGTGATGCGGGGGCTGAAGCACCGGAGCGTCTGAAGAGCATCATGATTGCGCATCAGGCCGCCTGAGCGGTTAAGCGGTTAGGCGGTTTGACGCGTTAAGCCGGTACCATCCGCGATTGTTTGGTTCGTTGATCTCACCACATCCCACATACCTTCGGACATGAAACCGCATGAACGCTTCGTCGCATGGCAACAATGCCATCGACTCACGCTGCTGACTTATCAACTGACCCAGTCGT
>Ga0070694_100002599_pt1 | contig 10674 bp, 7 predicted proteins | sample KBSK1251metaG_FD_65470 | JGI IMG/M metagenome (GOLD analysis project Ga0070694, IMG submission 65470) | Corn, switchgrass and miscanthus rhizosphere microbial communities from Kellogg Biological Station, Michigan, USA - KBS K1-25-1 metaG | ecosystem: Host-associated > Plants > Roots >... | reverse complement strand
CACCGCGAACGGACAGTTCGTGCAGCCATTCGACGTCGCCGTCGACGGGTCGGGCAATGTCTACGTCACCGACGAGCTCAATTACCGAGTCCAGAAGTTCAACAGCTCGGGCGGGTTCCTGCAGAAGTGGGGAACGGGGCCGAGCACCGCGATCGGGGAGTTCGATCGCCCCAACGGCCTCTCGGTGGACAGCTGCGGGCGCGTTTACGTGGTGGACAACAACAACAACCGGGTGGAGGTATTCGGCGTCGACAGCCCCACCTGCGGCCCGAACACTCCGGTGGGGGTGGGCGTTCCCGTGTCCATTACGCCGGCGACGGCCAGTTTCAGCAGCGTCTCCGTGGAGGGATTCACCACCATCAGCATCGCCTCCACCGGCCCAGCAATCTTCCCCCACTTGCGCCGCGTGCCCCCGAGTCCGGCCAAGTACTACAACATCGCGACCACGGCGACCTACACCGGCCCCGTGCACGTTTGCATCAACTACGTTCAGGGGGACGTGCTCGGCAACGAGAGCAAGCTCCTTCTCTACTACTACGACACATCGATCACGCCCAATTCCTGGCGCGCGATCACGACGTCGATCGACGCGAACTCCAACGTCATCTGCGGGGATGCCGGGCATGTGGGAACCTTCTTGATCGCCGAGCCGGGGAGCCCGACCGGAATCGACGAGGCCAGCCTTCCCAAGATATTCCGCTTGTATCCCAACTTCCCCAACCCGTTCCGAGCCGGGACCATGATCAACTACGACCTGCCCGAACCGGGACGGGTGTCGCTCGAGGTTTACGATCTTCAGGGACGTCGGGTGCGAACGCTGGTCGCGGAAGATAAGCCGGCCGGCCGTTACAGCGTGCCGTGGACGGGCCAAAACGACTCCGAGCAGATGGTGGCGCCCGGTATTTATTTCTACCGGCTCCAGACCCCCAAGCACACCGCCACCCAGAAGCTCCTCAAGGTGTCCTGAGTGCGAGTCGGTCCGCGGACCGCAAGGTCCGCGGACCCTCCGTTTTCCTCGTTCGCCTGAAATCATTCGGGATGGTGGTACACTTCCGCCCCGTGCGCCCCCATCGTCGATGGATGCTTCTTGCCTCGTTGATTTGCCTGGCCGGATCCGCGTCCTCCTGTTCGCTCATCAAGGGCATGGCCATGAAGAGCATGGCCAACGCCATGTCCGAATCGAGCGTGGTCTATGCGCGGGACGAAGACCCGGAGCTGGTCGGCGACGCGCTGCCGTTTCTCCTCAAGACGGTGGAAGGGTTGCTCGTCGAGCAACCCAATAACGAAACGCTCCTCTTGACCGCGTGCCAGGGGTTCACCTCCTACGCGCAGGCCTACGTGGCCGTGCCCGCGGATTACCGGGAAGCCAAAGATCTCGAGGGCGCGCGCGAGGAGCGTGTTCGCGCGAGCCGGCTGTTCCTGCGCGGGCGCAAGTACGGATTACGGGCGCTCGAACTTTCGTATCCCGGAATTTCCAAGTCCCTGCTCGAGGATCCGGACAAGGCGCTCGCCAAGACCAAGAAAAAAGACGTGCCGCTCCTCTTCTGGACGGGCGCCGCATGGGGCGGCGCAATCAACACGTCCAAGACCGACATGGATCTGGTTGCGGATCTCGGCGTGGCCAACGCGTTGCTGCAGCGCGCGAACGCCCTCGATCCCCATTGGAATCGTGGAGCCGTGCACGAGGTACTCATCGCGCTGGAAGCGGCCAGGTCCGGGGGAAACGGCGGCAGCGTGGAAGCGGCACGCAAGCATTTCGAGATGGCCGTCACGTTGAGTCAAGGCAAGAAGGCGGGGCCATACGTGACACTGGCCCAGTCGGTCAGCATCAAGGAGCAAAATCTGGCTGAGTTCCGCCAGCTCCTCGAGACCGCGCTGGCGGTGAATCTCGACGCGTCTCCCGACGATCGTCTCGCCAACGTTCTGGCCCAACGCCGCGCTCGCTGGCTGCTCGTGCATACCGGCGATTACTTCATCGATTACGACGAGGGCAATCAATGAACGCAGGTCGCGGATCGTTACGTTTTCTGACGCTCGCTTTCCTGATCTGGGTTACCGCTGCGGCGCCTTGCGCCGCCGTGGAACCGGTCAAGATCAAGCTCGCCACGCTGGCGCCCGAAGGTTCCGCCTGGCATGAGCTTCTCAAGGATCTCGCCGCAGACTGGTCCCAGGCTTCGGGGGGACGCGTGGAACTGCGCATTTTCCCGGGCGGGGTGGCGGGCGACGAGCCGGTCGTGATGAAGAAGATGGGGATCAACAACTATCAGGCCGCGCTCATTTCATCCAACGGGCTCAGTTCCATCGATAAATCGCTACGTACGTTCACCGTACCGCGACTCATTCGCACCAACGACGAGCTAGAAAGGGCGATGGACACCATGGCGCCCGAGCTGGAAAAACGGCTCGAGGCCAAGGGCTACGAAGTGCTCTTCTGGGCCGATGCGGGCTGGGTGAAGTTCTTCATCACCACCCCGGACCCCACGATCGAGTCAGTGAAAAAGCATCGTCTATTCAGTTGGGCCGGAGACGAGGAGGGTCTGGAGCTGTGGAAGAAGGCCGGCTTCGACGTCGTGCCCCTTCCCGCGACCGAGCTCGTGACGAGCCTTCAGACCAAGATGGTGAACGCGTTCGATGTGGTTCCTTATTACGCGCTCGCCACCCAAGCTTACAAGCACGCACCCTACATGATCGACGTCAACTGGGCCCCCCTCCCGGGGGCGTTGATCATCACCAAGGCGTCTTGGGATAAGATCCCCGACGATCTGAGACCCGTGCTCAAGAACCTGTCCGCGAAGTACACTGCCCGCTTCCGCACCGAAACCCGAAAAATGGAAGCCGACGCGGTGGTCGCCATGAAGGCCCGAGGTCTTCACGTGATAACGCCCCAACCGGAGGTGCTGGCGGAGTGGGATCGAGCGATCGACAAAGCATACTCGGACATCCGCGGCCATTACGTAAGCGCTCAGGATTTCGACTGGTTGGCCTCCGTGGTGAAACAAATTCGGTCCACGGCCCCGTAATCGGGGGACCGGGCGGCCGGTCGTGAGCGAAACAAAGGTGGAGAACGCCCCGTCCCGCTGGGAAGACTCCGAGCACGTGGAAGGGCACGGAATGGGCGAAGACCTCGTCTCGCCCACTGGCCCGGCCACCCGTGTCGTGGCCTTCGTTGCCGCCCTGGTCGTTCTCGCCATTACGCTCATTCCGCTGATCGAGATCCTGGGACGAAAAATCCTCCACCGTTCCATCGTCCCCGGAGCCTCGGGCTACGCCGAGCACCTCACCCTTTGGGTGGCCTTTCTGGGCGGCATGTTGGCCAGCCGCTACGGACGGCATCTTTCCCTTTCCACCACCGCGTTCTTCAAGCCCGGCCTCATGAGCTTCATCGCGCACGTGGTGAGCGCCGCCACCACGGTCCTCGTTTGCATTGCCCTGGGCTGGGGAACGGTGGGGCATGTGCTGAACGAGCACGCGTTCCTGGAAACGCTGGGCGGAGGCGTCCCCCGATGGATGGCCTCCGTCATCATGCCAATCGGCTATCTCGGCGTGGCGGCCTGGTTCTGGTGGCGAACGCCGGGACGTTTGGGACGCCTGTCCGTCCTTCTCTTGTGCGCAGGTGCGGCAGGCATCTGGTGGGTCGGACTACGTGGGGCAGCTCTCGTGCTGCCCGGCCTGATTGCGCTCCTCGTGGCAACCCTGCTTGGCACGCCTCTCTTCGTCACCATGGGCGGACTGGCCGCGCTCTTGTTTCAAGCCCAAGGCGAACCCATGACCGCGATCGCCATCGAGACCTACGGGCTCGCCACCATGCCGCTCCTTCCCACCTTACCCCTCTTCGCGCTGGCCGGCACCGTCCTCGCCGCGGGTGGGGCATCGCGCCGGCTTCTCGCCTTCTTCCGCGCGCTCTTCGGTTGGGCACCCGCCGGCACGGCAGTGGCCGCGGTGGTCGCGTGCGCATTCTTCACCGCGATCACCGGCGCTTCGGGGGTAACCATCCTCGCCCTGGGAGGGCTTCTCCTCCCCATCCTGGCCGGGGAAGGTTATTCGCGGCGCTTTTCGATCGGCCTTCTCACCGCCTCGGGCAGCATCGGGCTTTTGTTTCCTCCGAGTCTCCCCGTCATCCTTTACGGCATCCGGGCCGGGCAACCCATCGAGGATTTGTTCAAGGCCGGGCTCATTCCCGGTCTCCTCATCGTGGCGGCGGTTGCGATCTACAGCGCACTGATGGGAAAGCGCACCGGCGTGCGCCGCACCCAATTCGATGCGAAGAAGCTGCGAGAAGCCGTGTGGCTGGCCAAGTGGGATCTCTTTCTTCCGGTGTTCGTGCTCGCCGCCTTACTCACCGGCATAGCGACCTTGGTCGAGGCGGCCGCGCTCACCGCCTTCTACGCCATCCTGATCGAGGTCGTCATCCATCGCACCATCTCCTTGCGGCGGGATCTGCTAAAAGTCCTCATGGAAACGGCCATCTTGATGGGCGCGCTCCTCTTCATTCTGGGCTCGGCCTTGGGACTCACCGGATACATGGTGGGGGCGGAGATTCCCTCCCGGCTCGTCGCGTGGATGCAAGGATCCGTGCACTCCCAGTTCGTTTTTCTTCTGTTCTTGAATCTGCTCTTGCTCGTGACCGGCATGCTGCTCGATATCTTTTCGGCGATCATCATCGTGGTGCCGCTCATTCTGCCCTTGGGCGAAGCGTTCCATGTGAACCCAATCCACCTCGGAATCATCTTCCTGGCCAACCTCGAGCTGGGCTACCTCACGCCGCCGGTGGGTCTCAACTTATTCTTGAGCTCGCTGCGTTTCAACGTCCCCATGGGGAAGGTGTTCACCATGGTCATTCCGTTCGTAGTCCTGTTCGCCCTCTGGGTGCTCCTCATCACCTACGTGCCCTTCCTGACCACCGCGTTCTAGTGGCCTTGCCCGGGCGCCCCTTGCTCTCCTTTGGAACCCGGTAGGAAACTAGCCGCGTGCTAGATCCGCGTATGGCAGCGTCCCCGGAGACACCACTCCCCATTTCCCGTCGCAGTTACGTAGTCATGGGGCTCTTGTGCCTTGCGGCAAGCATCCCTTCGTGGATCTTGCTCGCCACCGGGCGCTTGTTCCGAGGGCGGGATCCCTACTTGCTCATGCCGTTCACGGGGGTGCCGGCAGGAATCATGCTGCTCGTGTTCGCGGCGAACCGGTTCCATCGAACCCGGCTGAGCGACAACGGCTTTCGCGTGGCCTTGATCGCCATGTCGATTGGTGTGTGCGGCGTGGGTTCCTGGGTGGGCGTGCATGCTGGAGCGGAACCGCTCCAGACAGCCATGCGGTTTTGCGCCATGGCTGGCTCCTATCTGGCCCTCATGAGCGTGGGGCTCTTGATCGCGGCCGCAGTCAAAGGAAAGGGTGAGGCATGAGTTTGTCGGGCCGAAGCCGGCTCTGGGTCGGGTGCGCCATCGCGGTCGTGGTCGCCTGCATTGCGTTCGGCTTCCTGCTTTATTTTGGAGTGTATCGACCGGCTAAATCGGTCATGGGGGATCTTGATCAAGTCTCGCGCCTTCGCGCGATGAACGACGGGGTCATGAATCACGAAAGCTTCGTGAAGCCCCTGAACGGAGAATTGACGCCCGATCAACTGGCGCGCTTCGTTCGCGTGCAATCCGGCATTCATGTTGGATTGGGGTCGGACTACCCATTGCTCGAAGAACGCGCGGCCAAATTACGGGGTTTGACGTCTACTAAGCCCGGCGACATGAAGCCCGAGCGCCTCGGCGTGCGCGACGCCATCTTGGCATTTCGGGGGATAGGACCGGTCATGCTCCGGGCGAAGGAGATCCAAGTGAACGCGCTCAACGTCGAGCGCTTTTCGGTCGAGGAATATCGCTGGGTGCGCGAACACTTTTACCGGAGCCTCGGCTTTTCGAGAACCGGCGCCTACTTCGAGGACTTCGCGGCCCAGGTGAAAGCAGGAAAAGGGATGGAGGTCCCGTCCGAAGAAGGATTGCCTCCGGAGCCCGAGCGGAACAAAGATCTTGCCACGGCCTATAGCGATTCGATGCGCGCCTGGTTCCCTCTCTTGGTGTTCGGATTCTAGCGGTCAGCGGGCAATAACGACGCGCCGCACCTCCTGCGCCTTTCCGCTTCGCGCGGTCACGAAATAGATGCCCGAGGCCACCTCGCCCTTCCACTCGAACCGGTGGTCGCCCACCCCCAGGCGCCCGTTCCACAGCTCCGCGACCCGGCGTCCGAGCGCGTCATAGACGACGATCCGACTGTCCGCATCCTCGGACGCATGCACGGAAAACTGCAGGCCGTGTGAGGACGGATTCGGGCTGGGTGCGGCGCTGAAGGCAAGCACGCGTCCGTTCATTAGATCATTCGGTCCTGAATCGATGCCACTGACTTGGGGCGCGTCCCCGTCCAGTTCCAACGCCCAGACGTCGTTCATCAGTGTGCCGTTGGCATCGCCCCCGAACACGATCCAGCGCTTCGAGGATGGGCTGTACACCATGGAATGAAACGCGCGCGCGCCCGGCCGCGTAACCGGAAGCGGGAGGTCCGCCCATCCGGCCATGCTTCGCGTGTCGGCGAGCAGGAAAACTCCGGAAGAAAACGTCGTTCCGTCGGCCTTCATGCCGCCGAACACGACCAATCGGTCGAACAAGGGATCGTATCCCCCGGGGGCCCCGTAAAGGCCCGGAAACACAGGCGACGCGCCGGCCCCCAGTGAATTCCATGCGGAACTCACGTCCGGCGCGCCGTCTGCATTAGAGAGCACAAACGCATCGCTCAGGACGGAACTGCAGGGCGTTCGTCCTCCGTACACGATCAGTCGGTTTCCGTTTGGATCGTAGGCGAACACAGCGTCGTGTCGCGGTGAAGGCGGGGTGCCGGGGATACTGAAGTTCGTCCAGCCCGCCGATGTGCCCAGTCCGTTTGCGTGATCGAGCACCCACATGTCTCCTTCGGGGGCCCAGCAGTATTGCCCCCCTTGGGACGCGACCATGCGGTTATGCGTGGGGTTGTAACCGATCGCATGGCCCGAAGCAGGTGCCGGCCCGGGGAACGATGGGAGCTCTATCCATTCTGGTGTCCCTCCTGAGCCATCGGCATGGGTCAGGACCCATATATCCGAAAAATAGGCCAAGCTGTCGGTTTCTCCGCCGTACATAATCATCCGGTTATTGAACGCGTCGTAAACCGCCGAATGCCCCTTCCGCGACGCCGGCGGCGTGCCGGTCGGATGCAGCTCCACCCAGATCGGCGCTTCGGAAATCCCACTGGCATGCGTGAGCGCCCACACGTCCCGCATCACTTGACCGGACCCGCTCTGGCCCCCGAACACGATCATGCGGTCGGAGCTGGGAACGTACACGGCGCTGTGCCCGCGTCGCGGCGTGGGAGGTATTTCCTCGGCATAGAGCTGCGTCCATTTCTGACGCACGGCGCGCAACGTGTAAGGATGATGAATCGAAGATGCCACGGCGGGATCCCGAATCAGATACACGTCGTTTCCGAGATCCTGACCCGTGACCTGGCCGAAGTCACCGAAACGATCGGAAAGGGTGATGAGGTCGAAGGTGTTTCCAGCCTGAGGAACGAATCCGTTTTCCAGGGTGATGTTCAAGTTCCCGCTGAGTGTCGCCGCGCCGGTCACCGTCATCCGGTCGTATTGCGCGGCCGGCAGTACGCCGCTCAAGTCGATGTTGATGTTCGAGGCCGGCCCCAGATTGAGATTCCCGTCCACGACCAGATCTCGAGCCGCAATGAAGGTGCCGAGGTTGGTGAACAGGCTCACGTGCAAATCGGCCGGCCCGGTGGCCTGGAGCGTGTACAGGGCTTGATTCGTAAGTTGAGGAGCGGTGACATCCGCCCCCGGCCCCAGGGTCAGCGATTGCGATGCTCCGTTCACGAGGGCGGACGGAAACACCATTCCACCGCCCCCCAGGTACAGGTTGGCCACGGTCGGGTTGGAGGCAAAAGTGGCCGACGTGGTGGATATGAGGGAAAGGCTCCCGGCCCCCGAAATGCTGCCCGCGGTTTGGCTGTATCCGCCATCCAGAACGAACATCCCACAGCTCGTACCCACGCTGATGTTTCCACTGGTGCTCAAGGTCGCTCCGGATAGGCTGCCGGTGAGCACGCAGTTGGTGCCGGAGATGGAGATGGAGCCGCTGGACGCATGCGCGGCTCCTGATTTTTGAAGAATCAAGCTCGATTGGGTTCCGCTCACGTTGATCGATCCCTGATTGTCCAGGATGGCGTGAAGGGAAGAGCTGGTGGCGGAGGATGAAATCGTCCCCGTCGAGGCGTTCGTCAAGGTTCCGGCCGTCACGGAGAAATCCCGCGCGCCCGTGCCCAAATAGGACAACGTTCCTCGGTTCGTGAATCCATTCGCCACGATCAAGGACCCCACGCCCACCTCGATCGTAGACGTGGTCGCGGTGGTCAGGGTGACGTTCACATTCGATGTTCCGGTGGAACTCAGCTTTCCGTTCACGGAGACGCTGCCGCCGGAGAGCGTCCCCGAATTGAGCTCGAGAGTGCCGCCGGTGCCGACCGAGATTCCCGTGGTCGTGGTCAGAGTGACGCTGTTGACTCGCAATCTGGGGGAACCACTCGATCCCAGGTTGATGGCGTTGACGCTGACGTTCCCATTGATGTTGACGTCGTAGGTACCCCCGGCGGTGATGATCGCCACATCGCCCGCTCCCGGAATCTGGGCCGGCATCCAGTTCGTAGCCACGCTCCAACTCCCCGTCGAGCCCGTTTTCCAGGCGATGTTGGTAGCGTGGGCCGGACCGGTGACGAGGCCCAGCATGAGAGCACACAAGACGAGTGAGGTGTTGCAAAGCAAGCGGCGTGACATGGTTCCTCCAGTTTCCTCGAGATCCCCATCTCGAGGCAGCGGATCAACTCTTCGCGAACTCGACGCGACGGTTCATGGCTTTGCCTTCGAGGGAATCGTTCTTCGCGATGGGTTGCGATTCCCCTTTGCCGGCGGTGGTGAAGCGCGCGGCGTCGATACCGAAATCGGCGCTCAGACTGGCCGCCACGGCGGCGGCCCGTTTTTCCGACAGCGTTTGATTGGCCCCGGTGTCCCCCACGTCATCCGTGTGACCGGTAATAGTCACTTTCACCTCCGGGTTTTCTTTGAGATAGGCGGAGACCTGGCGCAACACCGGGGCCGATTCGGGTTTCAAATGGTCGGATCCGGAATCGAACACGATCCCGTGGGTGACGAACGGCGCGGCCATCATGTCGACTTTGGGCTTTCCGCCCTCGGCGAAACGCACGTTCGTGATAAGCGGGTCCTCGCCATAGCGCCAGAATCGAAAACCGAGCGCGGCGACTTTTTGTTCCGGCTTCAGCGTCATTTCAGGAACATTGGCCATCCGCTCACGGTCGACGTAGACCTTGAGACTCGTCCCCGCTGCCATGAGAGACACGTGGTGCCGGCCGTTAAGGCCGCCTGGCACTTCGGCGGTGGAGTTGGCCGCGCCCCCCAATTCGACGTGGTTTGCATTGTTTCCCAATGCGACGTACCAGATCCACGCGTCCGAGTCGGGGTAAAGACCTCCAACCGTGTAGACGGGGCTGGTCATTTTCTCCTGGTAAATGTCGAACTCCAGCGTCCATTTATCCGGAAGGGAATCCGCCTTGATCGCGATCAAACCATCCGTTCCGTTGAGGCGAAGCCAGCGCTCACCCTTGAGCTCGACGATGTCCCAGTTTCCGTTGTGCGCTTTCCACCGTGACGGAAATTCCCCCAGCTCGTCCCGCGTGAAGTCGTCCATGAGGATCACCTTGTCTCCCGGAACAAAGTCGAACTTCGTCGACACCGCCGCGACTTTCCCTCCGTCACTTTGGGCTGCCGGCGCGCCATCCGTAGCGCCATCGGTGCCGGCGGGAGCGGCGGGCGTTTCGACGGCGGGCTTGGCTTTCTCGGTGGCCTTTTTCGCTTCCTTCTCCGCTTTCTTCTTCAGGTCCCCGATCCCGATGGCTCCGGTCGAATCCGCGTTCAGGAACAAAACCAGGGACAACATTCCGGCGAGGGCGAGACGCGCTTTCATCGTGGCCTCCTGCTGCCTTTCTTCTTGTGTTCGTGAAGAACCTCGGCCCGGGGGACACCCTCCGGGTCCAGAAAACCTCCGGCCCGTTCGTGCGCCTCCAAAAGCGAAGCGACTTCGCGGCGCAGCGGTTCGTCCAACCCCGGGAGCCCGGCGAGCCAGGCCGGACGTTCCTCCGGTGGAACATCGAGCCCGGCGGCAAACACCGCCCGGACCTTCTTCCAAGACACTGCCTCTTTCGGGGAGGGTCCTTTGCGGCCGGGAGGCCTCCGGGGGGGATGCCCTTGGTTCATCGCTAGAAACGCGAAAAAAGTGCTCGGAATGGATCATTTTCCGGTTGAGCGGTGGGGTATCCTGCCCCCGTGGACCGGCCGCCGACCTGGGATCGCCTCAACGCTCTGTTCAACGAGGCCTTGGAGCACGATGCCTCCGCTCGCGAGGCATTCCTGGCCCGAGTCGCCGAGGAGGACCCCGCCTTGGCCGGCGAGTTGCGCTCCCTCCTCGCCGCCCACCAAGCAGCGAGCGGCTTTCTGGCTGGTTCTCCCGCCCAGAACCTGAGCCAAACCGCGAGTCCCGGAGATCGTTTCGGCCCCTATCGGGTTCTCGAAGAAATCGGCCGCGG
>Ga0070694_100002598_pt1 | contig 10674 bp, 9 predicted proteins | sample KBSK1251metaG_FD_65470 | JGI IMG/M metagenome (GOLD analysis project Ga0070694, IMG submission 65470) | Corn, switchgrass and miscanthus rhizosphere microbial communities from Kellogg Biological Station, Michigan, USA - KBS K1-25-1 metaG | ecosystem: Host-associated > Plants > Roots >... | reverse complement strand
CGGCCGTAGTTTAAAGTTTACTTGCGTGATTATCCCCAACGTACCAAAGCTACCGGTGAACAACTTACAAAGATCGTAACCTGCAACGTTTTTCACGACGCGCCCACCCGGATTGATCACACTCCCATCAGCGAGCACGACTCGCATCCCGATCACAGTTCCACGTGGACGCCCGTAGCCGAGTTGTTGTGGACCACCAAGGCCGGTGGCGACCACTCCTCCGATCGTAGCCTGACCGTCATCGGGCGGATCCAATGGTAACCACTGCCCGTTCTCCTCGAGTTTTGCGTTGAAGTCGCGTAGCTTCACGCCGGCTTGCGCGATGGCGATCAAGTCCGCGGGTTCGTGTTCGACGATCTGATCGAGAAGACCGGTGTTGACGATCACGTTCGCCGCTGCGCTCATTTCCGGATCGAGCCACGTCGCTCCGCCGGTGGGTAGAACGCGCCACTGTTCGCGAAACGCGAGTTTCAAAATCTCAGAGATTTGTTCGGTGGACGTCGGGAAGACTGTCAGCGATGTTGGATGCGAGGAGATGTTCGATGGTCCAACAATCCGTGCGAGCAACGGCGCCGCACTCGCCGGATGAAACTCGGTCTTTAGAAACGCCGGTTGCGAGCGCACTGTGTGTGCCCCGACCGTTTCAACCGATCTCGATCGACTTTCCACTGCGGCGCCGGCGGCTTTAGCCTCGCCACAGCCACGGAGCAGTGGAACAATCTTTCCCGGATTGCAAAGACCCAGCGGATCAAACGCAGCGCGAACACTCAACATCGCATTCATGTCGGCGTCAGAAAAAACCAGCGGCAGCAACTCGCGCTTGTCCAAACCCACGCCGTGTTCGCCCGTGATCGTGCCGCCGGCCTTGACGCAAACTTCCATCAACTCGCGGCCCGCCTCTCGCACGCGTCTCACTTCTTCCGGAAAACGGGAGTCAAAACAGATCAGCGGATGCAGATTGCCGTCGCCCGCGTGAAAGACATTTGCAATGCGCAGTTGATATCGCGCGGCGATGTCGTAAGCAGCCCCGAGCACTTCCGGCAGACGCGAACGCGGAACAACTGCGTCCTGGATCATCGAGTCGGGCGTGATGCGCCCGATCGCGCCGAACGCGCCTTTGCGCGCGGCCCAGAGCTTCTTTCGCTCGGCCTCGTCGCGCGCGTAGCGGCAATTGCGCGCGCCAAATTCAATGCAGATGCTCGTCACCTTCTCGGCTTCGTCGTCGAGACCTGCTTCAATACCGTCCAGTTCGATCAGCAGAGCGGCGCCTGCGTCGGGTGGTAGACCAGCCGCGAAGACACTTGCCTCAACAGCGCGAATGATCTCGCGGTCCATCATCTCGAGTGCTGCGGGCATCACGCCCGCGGCGATGATGGCGGACACGGCGTGGCTGGCATCGTTTACTTCGCCGAACTCTGCGAGGAGTGTGCGCACGGCGGGCGGCGACTGCGTCAACTTCAATGTGGCCTCGGTAGCGATACCGAAAGTTCCTTCGGAGCCGATGAACGTTCCGAGCAGGTCGTAACCATGCGCACCGCCGAGATCGACGATCTCTCCGCCTGCGAGCACGACGCGACAACCAAGGACGTGGTCCGTCGTGGTGCCGTACTTCAGGCAGTGAATGCCGCCCGCGCTCTCGGCGATGTTTCCGCCGATGGTGCAGCTCGGCTGGCTCGACGGATCGGGAACGTAGTACAGGCCGTACGGCGCAACAGCGAGTGATACGTGCAGGTTGACGACGCCGGGTTGGACCACGGCGAGACGGTTCTCGACGTCGATGCGAAGAATTTTTCGCATCCGTGCCATTTCGATCACGACGCCGGAGTTAAGAGCCAGAGCGCCGCCGGAGAGTCCTGTGCCCGCGCCGCGCGGCGTGAACGGGACGCTCGCGCGTGCGAGTTCGCGCATGATGGCGGCCGTTTCTTCGGTCGAGGAAGGGAAGACGACTGCGCGCGGCCGGTGTTTGTGCTGCGGCAAGCCGTCGCACTCGTACACGAGCAGTTCGTCAGGCGTTGAGAGAACATACTCGCGGCCCACGATCGCGCTCAGGTTGTCGATTAGATTATGCACGCCGAAACTGGCGATATTTTACTACAGGAGGCGCGAGCGTAGTCATTGGACAAATGATATATGACCCATGATTAGGACTTCGAGTAGAGTTTGTAGGCAAAGTAGATTACCAGGCCGGCGGCGGCGGCGAGCGCGGCGGCTTTCGCTTCAGCCCAGGTGCTGTTCAGCAGTAACCACACGATCAACAACAACGCAAGAATCGCGATGACCGTCCCACCCGGCAGTCGAAACGCGGGTGCGGGCGCTTCAGGTCTAGCGCGGAAGACCGGCAACGCGATACACGTCGCCGCGTAAGTTCCCAGGCGTGCGATCGCACTGATCGTCAGTGCCGCTACAAACGAACTCTTCAGCGTCAGAAACATCATCAACACCGCAGTGATCGCGATCGCCACGTGCGGTGTAAAAAACTTCGTGTGAATCCGCCCCATAACCGCCGGCAACTGCTTTTGCTCCGCCATCGCAAACGGCAGCCGCGACGCCGATAACAACAGTATGTTCAAGTTCCCCGTGATCGAGATGATCGCGCCTGCGGAAATGATCGCGCCGCCGGCTGTTCCCAAAAAGCGCGAACCCGCATCAGCCAGAGGCTTCTGCGACTGGGCCAGCTCCGGCAGCGTCCCCACACAAACGATCTGGATCGTGATGTAAAGCGCCGCTACAACAAACAAAGCAATCAACAGCGCGCGCGGTAAGTTCCTTTGCGGATCCCTGACTTCACCCGCCGGCACGGTCGCCATCTCGAAGCCGGTGAATGCGAAAACGAGCAGCAACACTGACTTCGAGAAGTCACCTGTTGTTGGAGCAGGACCAAACTCGTACGCTTGCGTGTTGACGAAGAAGAGACCGGCAGCCACGAAGAGTATCATCGGCACCAGCTTCCCGATCGTGAACGCGTTGCTGACAATCGCTGCTTCTCTGATTCCCAGCAAGTTGATCATCGCGAGCACGGCGACAACAAAAACGATGATCGACGCTCGCCAAACAGGGCTCGTCGCTTGCAGCCAAAAATAACTCACATAACTGATCAGGAGATTACAGTTGGCGGCGAACGCAGTGACGCGCGCGAGCCAAAACAGCCAACCGATTTCGAACGCCACAGCAGGCTGGAATGCCTCGCGCGCATACAGGTATGGCCCACCCGTCTCGTCGAAGCGGCTGCTCACCTCGGCAAAGCAAAGTATGATTAGGGCCACGACCAGCGCGCAGGCGACGAAGGCGATGAGGCTGTAAGTACCGATTAAAGCGTAAACTCTCGCAGGAAGACCAAAGATGCCGGCGCCGATGATGCCGTTGATCGTAATCGCGACGAGATCCCAGCGCCGTATGCCACGGACCAGGTCCGCGTCGGATTTATTCTGCACGGATCGGTTATAACAGAATCTGTGCAATCTGTGTAAGATTATGTCCGGAGACACAATGATCAAAAGTTTACTCTCGGTTTGCCTACTCTTATCACTTTCGATTTCGACTGCCGCGCAACAGGGAACGTCTTTACAGGACCTCGTGAATCGCACTGCGAAGACCACTCTCGATCGCTTTGCCCAGAAGAAGCTCGCGGAGGACCAGCTTTCAATCACGCTGATAAATCTACGCGATCCGCAGCGTCCAGAGACGGCGAGCTTTCACGGCAACGAACGCGTTTATCCCGCGAGCGTAGTCAAGCTTTTCTACCTCGTCGCCGCGCAACGCTGGCTCGAAGACAAGAAGATCGAACCAACTTCGGAACTCACTCGCGCGCTGCGCGACATGATCGTCGACTCGTCGAATGAAGCGACGCAGTACGTCGTCGACGTGCTCACGCAGACGACCTCCGGCTACGAGCTGCCGCCAAAAGAGATGGAGGAGTGGCAGTACAAACGTAACGCCGTCAATCGCTATTTTGCGTCGCTTGGTTACACGAACATCAACGTGAACCAGAAGACGTTTTGCGAGGATGCTTACGGCCGTGAGAGCGTCTCGCGTGGTCCAAAAGGCGAGAACCGGAACAAGCTGACAACCGATGCCACTGCACGTTTGCTGATGGAGATCGTCACCGGCAAAGTGGCCACACCCGCACGGACGACGTTCATGATGGACCTGCTCAAGCGCGACTACACAAAACAGACCACGGACACTGACGACCAGGCAACCGGCTTCACCGGCATCGCGCTGAAAGGACGAGAGGGATTTCGCCTGTGGTCCAAGGCTGGTTGGACCAGCACGACGCGTCACGACGTCGCCTACATCGAAACACCCGATGGCGGGAAGTTTGTGTTGGCGACGTTCACCACCAATCATGCGAACGATCGTGAAATCATTCCGGCGGTTGCGGCCCTCGTGATCGATGGACTCAAGAAAATAGAACCGACCGCGGGTAAGTGATGAAGAACAAAGAACTGGAAAGACAAGTCGAAGAGGTTAAGAAGGACGCCGACGTCCAGCGAGCGTTGAAGGAAGCCACGTCCGCGGAGGCAATTGAGACTCCGGTGACGCGCACGCGCGACAAATTATTGATCGGCACGCACATCGTGTTGCTGATCGCATTGGGGGCTGTTTACCAGTTTCTCAATTCTCGCTTTCCTGATTTCGTCAAAAAATATCCGCTCTTACTCAAGCTCATTCTCGCGTTCGCAGTCGTCGTCGTTTCGCTGATAGTTCTTCGGTTCCTGGACGTTTATTTTGTCACGCGGGTTAAAAACGCGGTCTATCAATTCAACTTGAAACGCGTGTCGCGGCTGATTCTGTCGCTGGCGGTCGCGTTTTTTGTGTTGACCATCTTCTTTCAGAACTGGTACACGGCGGTCGTTTCGTTTGGTTTGATCTCGCTGATACTCGGGTTTGCGTTGCAAACTCCGATCACGAGTTTTATCGGTTGGATCTACATCCTTGTGCGCGAGCCGTATCGCGTTGGCGACCGGATCAAGATCGGCGCCGTCACGGGCGACGTGATCGACGTGAGTTATCTCGATACGACGCTGTGGGAATTCGGCGGCGACTATCTTTCCACTGAACATCCGAGCGGCAGGATCATCAAGTTTCCGAACTCAAACGTTCTCGACGCGCCGGTCTACAATTACACGTGGCCCTTGTTTCCGTACATCTGGAACGAGATCAAGTTTCAAATTGCCTATGACGCGGATCTCGAATTCGTGTCGTCGACGATGAGGCGGGTGGCGGAGAAGGAGGTTGGCGAGGCGATGATGAAGCACGTGGAAGTTTTTCGTCAGCTCCTCGCGCAGACGCCGGTCAGCCAACTCGAGGTCCAGCAGCGCCCGGCAGTTATGTTTCGCGTGAGTGAGCTCGGGTGGCTCGAAGCGATCGTGCGTTACCTGGTTCCTCCGAAAGAGGCCGGGCGAGTGAAATCGAGGCTGATCCAGGAGCTGGTGAAAGAATTAAACACTGAGCCGGATCGCGTGATGTTTCCCAAGGGCAACACGAGGTAAACCGCCCGCCGGTCAGAAGCCGGGAACCTTTTCACTATCGGCGTGTCTAAGACATGCCATGAGTGAAATCAAACGCCTGATTCCCGCGCCGTCCATCAACGTAACTCCACTAATCGATGTCCTCCTCGTGTTGCTCATCATCTTCATGGTGGCGGCGCCGCTGAAGCCACACCGGTTTCTCGCGAAGCTACCCGCTGAACCCGATAACAATCCCGACATACCACCCAACATTCATACACTGGTCGTCACGATCGAACCCAATCGAACGTTGAAGCTGAACCAACTGGCGGAGGACATGGGTACGGTCGACGACCCCTCAAAGCTCAACGTAAAACTGATTTCGCTGTTTCAAGAACGACTGCGAAACCGCGCTTACCGGGCAGACATGGCGACGCGTGTCGACCTGCCGGACTCCGCGCGGATTGAGAAGACCGTCTTCATCAAAGCCCCACACAACATTCCTTACGGTGAAGTCGCACGAGTTATGGACGGTCTAAAAGGCTCCGGCGCCGACCCCATCGGCCTGCAACTCGACGGCCTAAACTAACAACTAAGCCAAATCTGTGGTTTAATCTCCCGTTTGAGGAGAAGGATTTGGCATGAGAAATCGGCTTTTCTGGCTGTGTTGTTTGATTGTGAGCGCCGGCGTCGCCGTCGTGGCCCAGGACATAACGGGCGGCGGCAGCCTGCTTCGGGACATCACCGGAGGCGCGGCCTTAATCTTTCGTGCCCCATCAAACCCGACAGTGCAGTTCAGTGGCGCGACTGGTGGCGGCAAAGTAAAGATTAAAAACAAGCCGCCGCTTCACAAGCAGGATCCCATTCTCGCGAAAGCCAACGCCGCACGGAGCGCTGCTAATCCACGATACGACGAAGCCGAGCAGCAGTATCGACTCGCCGCTCAGATCGCTCCCGACGATGCGCGCGCATTTGCGGGCCTCGGAAACATCTACGTGGACCAGGGCCGCTTTGCCGACGCCGTCGACTCCTACCAGAAAGCACTGAAAATCAAACCGGATTACAACGGAGCTTATCTGCCGCTCGCATTTTCGCTCGCGCGCCTGAACCGGTATCCCGAGGCGATCGACGTTTACAAGGAAACGCTAAAGCGCGATCCATCAGTTCCGGAGGTCTATAACAATCTGAGTTTTGCTTACAACCATACGGACCGCTACCAGGACGCAGTCGAAGCGAGCCTCGAGGCGATCAAGTTGTCAGGCGACACGGGTGGAGCTTACAAGCAGGGATTCCAGGAACGAAACGAGGTCCGTTCCTATGCTTACAAAAATCTCGGAAATGCCTACAACGGCCTGAAGCGTTACGACGAGGCTGCGACCGCGCTCAAGAAGGCATCAGAAATCGAACCGAAAAACGCCTCCGCACATTTCAATCTCGGCCTGACTCTCTACAATGCTGGTCGCTACTCGGAGGCAATCGAGTCGTACAAAGAGGTCATCAAACTGCGACCGAATTTGCCGCAAGCTTACTTCAATCTCGGACTCACCTATTACGCGATAAACGATAAGACTGCCGCGATGGCGCAATACGAGGCTCTCAAGCCCCTCGACGCTGAAATGGCGCGGCAACTCTACGACGCGATCAAACGATAACGTTCGTTCAGCCAGTTGGCGTATACTTTCTGCCCTCCCAACTGGACCATGCTCAATTCGCGGCAAAAGTGGACGCTGACGCAGGACGCGTTCGATCAGTTGCTGATTGTTTTCGGCGGCGGCGATCGCGAGAGCGGAAGCAAAAAGTACCTGGAGATTCGCGGCAATCTCACGCGCTTCTTCGAGTGGCGGGGTTGTCCGTTTCCGGAAGATCATGCCGACGAGACGATGAATCGCGTGGCGAAGAAAGTCGCCGAAGGAGAGGAGATCCTGAATCCTGCGGGTTACGCGATGGGAGTGTCGCGTCTGCTTTTGCTGGAGATCGTCAAAGGTCGCCAGCGGGAGCAGTCGGCGCTGACGGAGATCGGCAGGGAGAGTGAGGCTTACGAAGCGGAGGACGATGGCGAGGGTCGTCTCACGTGTTTGAGAAACTGTCTCCAGACCCTTTCGGCCGACAACCGCGACCTGATTCTCCAGTACTACCAGGGTGAAAAAAGTGAAAAGATTCAGAACCGGAAGAAGCTGATGGAGAGGCTTGGTGTTCCCGTAAATACGTTGAGAATGAGGGCTTTGCGTGTGCGGGAGCGACTCCAGGGCTGCGTCGAAGAGTGCATGAGCAGGGCGTAAGAAAAAATAGTGTGATGAAAACTCTTAATTCGCCACTCTAGATTGGAAGTTCCCGCGTTGGTTTTGCTTCTGATTAAAAAAACGCAACTGTGGTGAATAAAAACACTTCTTCCGCGGCAGGAAGGGAGTGCTAAGAGAGAGAATGACATGGCGGCTAACCTGAACAACGAGAAACTCATTGCCCAGTATCTACTCGGCGAACTGCCCGAAGCGCAGCAGGTGGAGATTGAGGACCGCGCGTTTGAAGACCAGGAATACCTCGCGAGTATAACGGCGGTCGAGAACGACCTCATCGACGAATACGTTCGCAATGAAATGTCTGAAACTGAGCGGCGCCGGTTTGAGGGCCGGTTTTTGATGTCGGCTGAGCGGCGGAAGCGGGTTGCGTTTGCGAAGGCGCTTGCAGGTTTGGCGTCTGAAGCGCCCGTCGTAGCGCAGAGGCCGGTGGTTGCGTCGAGAGCGGTTTCGTGGCGCGAGTCGCTTGAAGCGTTTATTCGTGGCTTGGTTCCAGTACCGAGACTTGCGATGGGGATAGCGATGGTGGTGGTGCTCGGCGGCAGTTTGTCGTTGGTAGGTGAGATGCTGCGTTTGCGTAGTCAGATGAGTCATCTGCAGGCGGAAAACCAGTCGCGACAGAGTCAGTTGCAGCAGCAGATTGAGGCGGAGCACCGGCGAAGCGAGGAGTTGGTTGCAAGACTGAACCAGGAGCAACAACAGCGCGAGCAGACCGATGAATCGTTGCGTCAGTTGAGTGAGACAGCGGAGACTCCGGCGCCGAAGCCTGTGATTGCCTCGTTGACGCTGCTGCCTGGGATCTCACGCGGTGGTGGCGAGAAACCGCGTTTAGTTTTACCTGAAAACGCGCGTCTCGTCCGGCTTCACATCGGCATCGATCCGGAAGAGCCGTACAAGACTTATGCGGTAGAGCTGCGGACGGTCAGCGGCAAGTCTGTCTGGAACCGCGAAAATCTCACCGTACGCGAACGACGTGGAGCACGTGCTATCGGACTCACCCTACCGGCAACGGCAATTCGACCCGGCGAGTACGAGCTCAGGTTGAAGGGTTTTGCTGACGGTAATAGTGAAGATGTTGGGTTTTACTATTTCACGGTCACTACTAGACAGGATTAATCCTGTCAAACCGAGTCAAAGCTAATAGTCATCTGTGGCCATTCTTGCGGTGCGTTCCCTGGTCTAATCGAAAGTAACGTTTTCATCCCGCTTTCCTGCGCCGCCTCGAGTTCAGCCACAACGTCCGAGATGAAAAGTATTTCGCTGGGCTCCAGATCCATGGCCGTCGCGATCTTGCGATAGCTCTCCGCGTCACCTTTTTTCCCGACGTTCGTGTCGAAGTAATCGTCGATAAACCCCGTGAGATCGCCCGCGTCGGTGTGTGCGAACAGAAGCTGCTGGGCCAGCACGCTTCCCGACGAAAAGATACCGATCTTCAATCCCGCCCTACGCCAGCGCTCGAACGCCGGCGCGACGTCCGCAAACACCTGCGACTTCAAACTTCCATCCAGGTAGCCTTGCCGCCAGATCTTTCCCTGCAACGACTTCAACGCGGTCGACTTGCGATCGCGATCGATTAGCCAGTCGATGTAATCAGGAATCGATTCCGGCGGCTGAAGGTTGTTGCGCTTGTCCGCGGCGTGTTCTTCACGCAGGAGCGCGACGTCCGCACGCACCTCATCTGAGTCCTTTATCAGGAAATCTCTCGCGTGAGCACGAGCGTAAGAGAACAACACTTCATGAACAAATGCGATCGGAGTAGTCGTACCTTCGATGTCGAGCAAAATTCCGCGAACCTGGTCCATCTAGAAACCTTCGTCGATCCGGCTTTCCGTGTAGTGCGGAGTCCAACCGGCTTTGTCCTGAAACAGACGAATCGCACGAATGCGACGGTCTGCACACAGATTGAACCAGTGCAGCGTGCCGCGCGGTACGCGAATCAGATCGCCGGCTTCCACCAAGATCGCCAGCACTTCGCCCGTGGTTGAGTGAATGTGAAACACACCGTGGCCCGCGATAATGAACCGCACTTCGTCTTCGTCGTGCCAGTGTTCGCGATTGAACTTGGCAAGCATCTCGTCGAGTCCAGGCGTGGCTGGATTCACGTCGATTACATCCGCGGTAACGTACCCGCCGCGAATCTTCAACTCCTCGATCTCTCTCGAGTATGCCTGAAGAATCTCTTCGGCCGGAGCGTCGGCCGCGACCGGATGTGCCGGCTGCCAGCGCTCGTAGTCGATACCGTGGGGTGCAAGACCCGACACGATCTCTTCGTGAGTCTGCAAGGTTGTGTCTTCTTTGAGGAGCGTTACTACAGCCATACCTGTTCCTTTGCTTTGATAAGAGCTGTTCGTCCCATTGCTTCGAGCAGGAACTCGAGGATTTCGATGTGGCGCTTCGCGTGGGCGAGAGTGTCGCCCCACGAGTAGAGCCCGTGACGGCGCAACAAAAATCCGTGTGCCGCTTTATTTGCGTTCAGTGTCTTGCCGACAATTTCAGCAAGCGCAGGCATGTCCTGGGAATTGTCGATGATGGGCAACCACTCGGAGTGCTCGTGCGTGCGCACGCCCTCGAGTCCTTTCAACATCTCATAGCCGGCGATCGTCACGCCTCCCTCAGATGAGTAGAGATCGGAAAGGATCGTGTTCCAGACCGAATGCGTGTGCAGCACCGCGCCGGCGCCGCGCTCCTTTACGATCCGTATATGGAGCAGACTTTCATCGGACGGTTTACCACCATGCTCGCTCACGATTCGCGCATTCTCGTCGATCGCGAGGAGTTGATCCGGCGTGAGTTCACCCTTATCGATCCCACTCGGACTCATCGCGATCCGCAACGGCTCACGCTGGACCACCGCACTCAGATTCCCACTAGTCCCGAGCAACCACCCGCGCCCATGAAAACTCCTGGCGACGGCGGCAAGCCCGGCACCG
>Ga0070694_100002597_pt1 | contig 10676 bp, 9 predicted proteins | sample KBSK1251metaG_FD_65470 | JGI IMG/M metagenome (GOLD analysis project Ga0070694, IMG submission 65470) | Corn, switchgrass and miscanthus rhizosphere microbial communities from Kellogg Biological Station, Michigan, USA - KBS K1-25-1 metaG | ecosystem: Host-associated > Plants > Roots >... | reverse complement strand
GACCCCTTCATGATCGCGATGATCAGCGCCACGGTAATGGCCAGCGGCACGGCCAGGTGCACGGCATTGACGGCCACGGTGATGACCGTGAACATCAACAGCGCCGCGCCGATCATCACGTACTTCCGAATGCTCGCTCGAACGCCCGCCGGATCCGAACTCATTGCGGCTCCTACAACAGATACAAAATCGGGAACAGGAAGATCCACACCAGGTCGACGAAGTGCCAGTACAGACCGGTGTACTCAATCCGGTTCGTGAACTGATCGGGATTGTGCTTCCACAGCTTCGCGCCCGGGCCGAGCAGATACGCCATCACGATCATGCCGCCGACGATATGGAGCCCGTGCAGCCCCGTGAGCGTGAAGTAAATCGCCAGGAACGTACTGTGCGCCGGCCCCTCACCTCGAGTGAGGTGGTCCGAGTACTCGAAGTATTTGTTGACGAGAAAGATCCCGGCCAGCACGAACGTCAGGATCAAGTACAGGCGCTGCTTGCCCCAGTCGTGCATCTTGAGCGACGCCCACGCCATCACCATCGTTACCGATGAAGAGATGAGGATGACGGTGTTGATCGCGCCGAGCGGGACGCTCAGCTCGCCGTGCGGCCACTCGGTCGCTCCGGTGCGCAGGATGATGTACGTCGAAAAGAGCGCGCCGAACAGCATGACTTCCGACGCGAGGAACAGCCAGATGCCGAGCTTGCCGTTGGCGAGCCCGGAATCGGGTCGCTCCTCGACGGTGTAGGGAATATTCATTTACGCCTTCTCGGGTTCGAACTGCGGACTGAAGTCCTTCGCGGCGCCGGGCACGCTGTATTCGTACGGGGCGCGATACACGATCGGCTCGGTGAGGAAATTCCCGTGTCCCGGCGGTGAGGGCGCCGACCACTCGAGCGTCGTCGCTTCCCACGGGTTCTTGTCCACGGCCTTACCCCACTTGATGCTCATGACGAAGTTGACGATGAAGAACAGCTGGAACAGACCGAGGGTCCACGCCGCGTAGCCCTGGACGACGTTCCAGTGCAAGACCGGGGCGTTGTACTGGTACATCGCGCCGCCGTCGTACATCCGGCGGTTCATGCCCGCCATCCCCTGGATGAACATCGGCGCGAATACCAGGTTGATGGCGACGAGTGAGCCCCAGAAGTGAATCTTGCCCAACAGATCGTTCATCCGCCGCCCTGTCGCTTTCGGGAACCAGTAGTACACGCCGGCAAACAGCGCGAAGATCGTCCCTGGCGCGACGACGTAATGGAAATGGCCGATGACATAGTACGTGTCGTGCAGGTGGATGTCCGACGGCGCGAGGCCGAGCGGCAGACCGGTCAGGCCGCCGATGCCGAACATCGGCAGGAACGCCAGCGCGAACAGCATCGGCGTCGTGAAGCGAATCGACGCGCCCCACAGCGACAGCAGCAGCGCCGTCAGAATGACGACCGACGGAATGGAGATGATCATCGTGGTCGTCTGGAAGAACGCGCTCATCGTCGTGCCCATGCCGGTCATGAACATGTGATGCGCCCAGACGATGAACGACATGAAGCCGAGGAAGACGACCGAGTAGACCAGCGCCTTGTAGCCCCAGAGCGGCTTGCGCGTGTTGTTCGCGATGATTTCGGCGACGATGCCCATCGCCGGAAGGATGAGGACGTACACCTCGGGGTGCGCGAGGAACCAGAACAGATGCTGCCAGAGCAGCGGGTTGCCCTGCCCGGCAACCGCCAGCGGCTTGCCGCTGATGATCAGGCCGCTCGGCAGGAAGAAGCTGGTGCCGGCCACCTTGTCCATCAACTGCAGAATGCCCGCGGCTTCGAGCGGCGGGAACGCGAGCAGCAGCAGGAACGACGTCACCAGCTGCGCCCACACGAAGAACGGCAGGCGCATGTAGCTCAGGCCCTTGGCCCGAAGCTGCACGATCGTCGTGATGAAATTGATCGACCCGAGGAGCGACGAGGTGATCAGGAAGATCATGCCGACGAGCCAGTAGGTCTGGCCCGACGTGGACGTGATGATCGAAAGCGGCGCGTAGGATGTCCACCCCGATTGGGCGGCGCCCGTCGTCGGGAAAAAGCTGGCCAGCATGACGACGCCACCGATGAAGTACACCCAGTAGCTCATCATGTTGATTTTGGGGAACGCCATGTCGGGCGCCCCAATCTGCAGCGGCATCACGAAATTGCCGAAGCCGCCGACGGCGAGCGGCACGACGCCGAGGAACACCATGATGGTGCCGTGCATCGCGCCGAGCTGGTTGTAGAACTCGGGCAGCATGATTCCGTTCGCCGCGCGAGACTGCCCGAGCCACAGGCCGATCAGCGGGATGGGCTTGCCGGGATAAGCGAGCTGCCACCGCATCATCATCATCAGACCGAAGCCGAAGAGGAGGAAGAGGAGGCCGGTAATCGCGTACTGGATGCCGATCACCTTGTGATCGGTCGAGAACACGTACTTCCGCCAGAACCCGAGCTCCTCATGATGCTCGTGCGGGTGCTCGTGCACATGTGCGCCGGGAGTCGCCGTCTTTTCCATAAGCGGGTGGATTGTATGCAAGAGGCACAAGCGGGCGCAAGCCGCGCGTGCGGCGTAAGATCGTCGTTGTGAGCCACCGGACCGGCGTGGCGATGCTCGCGGCCGTGGCGCTTCTGACCGCGGCGGCACCGCTGCACGCGAATCGAGAGTCGGCCGCGCTGCGCGAGCGGGCAGCCATCGACGTCTACAACCTCGATCGCGACCAGGCGATCGCCGGCTTTCGACAGGCGATTGCCGCGGATCCACAGGACGCGGCCGCCTACCGTGGCCTCGCGACCGCACTCTGGCTCAGCATTACATTCCGGCGCGGGAACATGACCGTCGACGACTACCTGGGCCGCGCGGTCAGCAAGTCGGTGGCGATGCCGCCGCCGCCGGCCGAAGTCGCCGCCGCGTTTCAGGAAGCGATCGATCGCGCGACCGCGCTCGCAACGAGCCGCATCGCGCAGAACGCCAAGGACGCGGACGCGCACTATCAGCTCGGCGCCGCTGTCGGCCTGCGCGCGTCGTACGCGGCGACGGTCGAGGGCAGCTTCATGAACGCGTTCAGGGCGGCGCGGGAGGCCTACGACCAGCACGAACAGGTGCTCGAGCTCGATCCGCGCCGGAAGGATGCCGGTCTGATCGTCGGCACCTATCGCTATCTCGTGTCGGCGCTCGCCATGCCGCTTCGCTGGATGGCGTACGTCGTCGGCTTTGGCGGCGGAAAGGAGCGCGGCCTGCGGATGATCGAGGAAGCGGCGGCGTTCGGCGGCGACAATCAGGAAGACGCGCGCTTCGCGCTGATCCTTTTATATAACCGCGAGAAGCGATACGACGATGCGCTGAAGACGCTCGCCACGCTGGCCGCACGGTATCCGCGCAACCGTCTCGTCTGGCTCGAGAAGGGCGCGACGTCGCTGCGCGCCGGCCGGCCGGCCGATGCCGAACGGTTTCTGAGCGAGGGGCTCGCGCGAATGGCCGGCGACACGCGGCAACGCATGTTCGGCGAGGACGCGCTGTGGTACTACAAGCGCGGCGCGGCTCGCGTGGCGCTGGGCCGCGCGGGCGATGCCGACGCCGATTTGCGGCGTGCGCTCGCGTTGGATGGGCGGAAGTGGGTCCATGGGCGGACGCATCTCGAGCTGGGCAAACTCGCGCTGAAAGCAGGAAAAGCCGACGTCGCTCGTGAAGAATTCCGCACGGCGATCTCGTTGTGCGAGAACGATAATGACGCCGCCGTCGCCGCAACGGCGCGTCAACTGATGAACACGGCCAAATAGAATTCGTAAGTAGGGATTATGGGCTCGAAAAGGCTGCCGACTTGGGTGTCGGTTCTCGTCGCCTCCGTGATCATCATCGGCATCCTCGCGGTAGCCGCGGTCGGCGGCGCCGCATTCTTCATCTACCGCCACGTCCACACGACGTTCACGCCGCAGGAGAATGCCGACATCGAATTCACGCAGTCGCGCGCGCGCGTCGAAGGCCCGCCGCTCATCGAGCTTCGACATGACGAGGAGCCGATCATCCATCGAGAACTTCTGAAGGACGTCGAATTGAAGCAGAAGCTCGAGACCCTGCGCGTGCTCGCGTACGACCAACATGCCCGCAAACTCGTGCGCGTGTCGATTCCGTTCTGGCTGCTGCGCATGGCGCCCTCGAAGAATCTCTCGTTCCTCAACGACAACAGCATCAACGTCGACGTCGATTCCGAGCGCGTCCGGTTGACGCTCGACGATCTCGAGCGCCGCGGCCCGGGGCTCCTCATCGATTCGAAAGACCGCCACGGATCCCAGGTCCTGGTCTGGACCGAATAAGGTCGAGCGTCGCCTCAGGGGGACATCGCCCCCGCTCCCTCCACATAAACAAGCCGAAAACGCGTCGTCCAGCGTGGCATACCGCTTGAACTGTCGGACCGCGCGAGGGGCCTGCGGGTTCAAATCATGATGAAGAGATCGCTTCGGCAAATCTGGACTGTCCTGCTCGTCACGGGAATGGCCATGACCGGTTCTGCGTGTGCGACGTACGGGTATGGCGGTCAACGCAGCGGCGGGTACGGCGGGTACGGCCGTCAGATCGAGCGCACCGCTTATGACAACGGCTTCCGCGACGGCGCGCGTGCCGGCGAGCGTGACGGCCGCAGCGGACGGTCGTTCTCGTACAACCGCCACGACGACTGGCGCGATGCCGACGACGGCTATCGCCGCGAGTACGGCAACTACGATTTCTATCGCCGCACGTACCGGAACGGATTCGAGAACGGCTACTCCGATTCGTACAATCGCTACGGCAGCAACGGCCGCTATCCTCGCAACTATCCGAACGGCGGTTACGGCGGCAACTACCCGACCTATCCCTCATATCCGGGTCGCGGCGGCGTGGCCGTGCCGCGCGGCAGCTACTCGCCGGCCGGACAGAACGGGTACCGCGACGGCCTGGAAGCCGGGCGCGACGACTCGCGGTCTCGCCGCGCATTCGATCCGCGTCGAGCGAAGCAATATCGAGAAGGTGATCACGATTACGACAATCGCTACGGATCGCGCGACGAGTACAAGCGCGAATACCGCGCCGCGTTCGAACAGGGCTATCAGGACGGATACGGCTATAACCGACGGTAGATAGGAAGACGAACGCAAAGCGCGCCACGGACGCAAAGACGACCAAGCGCGATTTTGCGGATACGGTCCAGCTCATACCTGGCACGCAACTGGCCGATGATCCTCATGTATGAACAGCGATCTGGCCGTCGTCATCGCGGACGCGGTTCGACAGCGCGCGATTCGACTCGAGTCGCCGTTCTCGGGCCGCGTGCTCTATTTCACCGACTCGAGCCTCATCTCCGCTCTCGAAAGCATTCGCGCACACAAGCCGCGTGTCGTCGCCATCGAGTCGCAGCTCGCGCAGTCCGGTGAAGGGCGCGCATTCATCGATCGCCTGAAGGCTGCCGCGGTTCCAGGCTGCGAGATCCACCTGATCGCCTACGTGGGCGGGCGATGGACCACGGGCCTCGTCGGATCCGCGGCCATCGAGGTCGCCGCGCCGGCGGCCGCGCAGACCGCCGCGCGCGTCGCCGCGCCCGTGGCGGCGGTCAACACGCGCCGTGTGCCGCGCTTCCCGCTTCTGGATACCCGCGCCGCGGTCGTGGACGGCAAGCAGACGAACCTCGTCGACATGTCGGTGCTCGGCGCGCAGGTCGTCTCGCTGCCCGTGCTGAAGCCGAATCAGCGGCTGAAAATCAGCCTGCCGGACGAGGGTGACGAGACGCTCGAGTTGAGCGGGTTCATCGCCTGGGCCACGTTCGAGAGACGCGACTTCGCGTCACAACCGCAGTACCGCGCCGGCATGGAGTTCACCGACGCGGCGGCGCAGGCGCTCGAAAAGTACTGCCGCCGGCACTGCTCCGGCAAACCGCTCGTCCCCCGCGTGTCACACTGAGCGTGCTCAAAACGCGAGCAGGTGCGTGTATTTCAGGATGAGGCCGCGGCCGGCGTTGACGGGCGTCGGCTGACTCGTGAGCTGCTGCTCGTTGTAGACGACGAACAAGTCGCTCAGCGGGCGGTGGATGAGATCGAAGCGCACGTTCGCGCTGAACTGCTTCAAGTCGGTGTTGTACTGCAACAGCGTATCCAGGAACGTCCGCGTGTTGAATGCGTACCCGATGCGCGTCGTGACGAGGTTGGTCACGAAGTCGTGCATTGGAAACGGCAGCGCGATGTCGCTGCGCTGCAGCGCCAGATCGAACGTCAGGTGATACGACGGCCGGAAAATCAATCCCGCTTTTGACGTCTTCTGCGTCCCGTTCCAGAATCCGCCGACCGTGATCAACGCCGATCCCGAGACCTTCCGGCTGTGGTTCGTCTCGATCTCGAGGTAGTACTCCTTCCAGTCATAGCTGCCCGGCGCGAAACGCTGGTCCGGCCGGATCTTGAACGGCGCGTCGATCCGCTCGAAGCGCCCGTTCCACGCCACTTCGACATAGCCGCCGTTTTCGAGGAACGCGCCGAACCCGACGTGATTGGCGTGCGTGAGCTTCACGTTGGACTGATCGGTGTAGATGTTCCAGCGCGTATGCGGGTGCAGCTCGCGAATACCGAACCGGCGGCGCAGCGTCTCCGGCCGGCTTCGCACGCCGACGTCGGCGAAATTCTTCCGGATGCCGGTCCGCTTGATGAAGCCGATGTCGTCGCGGAAATGATCGCCGACGCTCAGGAGCGAATACTGCGCGTGCCAGCGGTTGTCGTTCCAGGCAGCCGAGCCCTTGCCGGTCCACTCGCCGCCGTCGACGCCCGGGGTCGCCGACTTGGTGAGGAATCCGTTGACGCTCAGCGCCCGCCTGAACCGGAAGTTCGCGTCGACGCCCGCGACGCTGTTGCGATCGGTCGACACGCCGCTCGATTGCCGCGCCAGGAAGATGCCGCCGATGTCCGAGTTCCGCAGGATGTCGCGGCGGCCGCGCAGCACCGTGTACGTGTCGCCGTCGCGCGTGCCGCGCGACCCCGTGCGAATGGTCATCGCCCCGACGCCGAATCGTCCCGCGCGTCCGGTGAGCCGGCCGCCCGCATCGATCGGAATCTCTTCACCGGCGTCCGTCAGGCCGATACGCCGCGAGAAGAACAGGAGCACCTCTTCCTCGGGCGGTGAGAACCGTGTGCCGCCGACGCGCGACTCGCGCGGGATGTCGCCGAAGTAGAACATCCCGGAATTTTCGAGGAAGAACTCGCGCTTCTCGGGAAAGTACAGGCTGAACTGCGTCAGGTTGACCTGCTGCTCGTCGGCCTCGGCCTGCGCAAAATCGGGCTTCACCGTCACGTCGAGCGTGAGCGACGGCGTCACGCCGTACTTCGCGTCCAGACCGGCGTGCCTCGCGTCGTCGAACGCGCGCCCGCCGACGGGGCGGGTCGTGTTCGCGGCGATCCACGGTTTCAGACGGAGATTGAGTCCCTGACTCGCGTCGGGCAGACCGGCGAGCGTGCCGCCGAGGCTCGCGCGATACAGGTTGTAGACGCGCGGCACCGGCGACCAGTAATCGATCTCGTTCTTCCGCCTGATGCGGCGGCTGAAGTTGACGCCCCACACGCGGACGTCGCCGTCGCCGCGCTCGAAGCGCAGCGCCTTGAACGGAATCCGCAGCTCCGCCGACCAGCCCTCGGCGCCCACGCGCGTCGCGACCGTCCACAGGCCGTCCCAGCTCGTGTTGACCTCACGGCCTTCGTTCGCGATCTGCGCGTCGGACTTCGCGCCGCGCGGACTCGTCGCGAACACGAATCCGTTCCGGCGATCGGCGAACGTATCGAGGATCACCTCGAAGGTGTCCTGCTCGCCCGGCATGAAATCCTTGCGGATGTCGTTGACGATGAGGGCGGCCGGCATCGAATCGCGGCACAGGACGCCGATATACAGCGCGTCAGCATCGAACGCGACGCGGACCTCTGTCGGTTCGGTCGCCGGCTGCCCTTCGTGCGGCTCCGCCTGGACGAAGTCCGCGGCGGGCACGGCCGCGCGCCAGACCTCTTCGTCGAGCGATCCATCGAGCGTGATCGGCGCGCGCGCGTTCGCGGCCGTTACGACACGGCCGTCGGGCGATTGGAGAACGACGGAGGGATTCGTGCTGGCGGCGCCGAGCGCCGCCAGCAGGGGCACCAGAATCAGCAATTGGCAGCGGAAACGTTACCATGATCCGACAATCGCGTAGGGCTCAGGCGATGATGGTCGCGATCGACGGCACGTTCGAGAGTTGGCAGCACGCGGCGCGCGATCTGCTCCGGCGCGATGTCGCGCCCGGCGAAGTGACGTGGATCGAAAGCGCAGGTGCGCCCGCTCCCGGTGCCGCGTCCGAGCACACGCCCGCCGATAGCTCGCGATTCGTCGTGCCGCGCCGCTTCGTCGAGCTCGCGCGCGCCGCTGCTGCACATCCAGGCGCGAGCCGCTGGACCACGATGTACCGCGTGCTCTGGCGTCTCGTGCACGAGAATCGCGGTCTGCTGGATTTGTCTGACGATCCGGATGTCCGTGCGCTCGTCGATTTGCAGCCGCGCCAGCAGTCGATTCCCGGGTTCGATCTCGAGCCGCCGCCGCTGGCGAAGCCTGAACCACGCAAAGCCGCCTCGACGCTGTCCGACATCCCGGCGGCCGCCGATCTCGAGGAGCTCGGATCTACCGCGGAATCATGCACTCGCTGTGAACTGTACAAGAACGCGACCCAGACCGTGTTCGGGCGCGGCCCATCGAGCGCGCGGCTCGTGCTCGTCGGCGAGCAGCCCGGCGATCAGGAAGATCTCCAGGGCGCTCCGTTCGTCGGTCCTGCCGGCGAAGTGCTCGACCGCGCGCTCGCGGAGATCGGTCTCGACCGGCGCAGCGTGTACATCACCAACATCGTGAAGCACTTCAAGTGGGAGCCTCGCGGGAAGCGGCGCATTCACATGACGCCGCGCGCCAACGAGATTCACGCGTGCCGCCCGTGGCTGGAGGCGGAGTTGGCGTTCGTGAAGCCGCGCGTCATCGTGTGCCTGGGATCGACCGCGGCGCAGGCGCTGATCGGCGCGACGTTCCGCATCACGCGCAGTCGCGGACAGTTCTATCGATCTCAGTGGGCGCCCTGGATGATGGGCACCTATCATCCGTCCGCGGTTCTGCGCGCCGAAGATCCCGCGGCCGCCGATGCGGTGTATCGATGGCTGGTCGAAGATCTCCGTCACGCGGCAAGCCGTGCGGCGGAGACTGACCCCCCGTGAGTAGCGCATGGCTTCGCGCTAATATCTCCGCCCTTCATCGGCCGCGGCGCCGGCCCGGCCCGACACAGCACTTGTCGTCGAGACCGGTGAGACGCGAACCGTGAGATCGACACCGTCAGCGGTTTGAACCGACCTCGCCAGTACCGCGGCTTTGATGTCGAGGTGTTCGACGAGCTGGGGGGTCAACGCCGGCGGCCACGGAACCTCGCGGGTCACTTTCATGCCAAGCAGAGTACGGGCGACGCCGGACACCGTCACCGTCGACGCGACGAGCGTTGCGGCATCGACGCGGAGCGCGCCGGCCTCGATGAACACGAGCACGCGAGTCCGGGCCACGAGCGGAGGCAGTTCGGTTTGCGTATCGACGAGGAAGACGCGCGGATCGTACACGCCGACCACGCGCGCGTTCGGCAATCGAACGAGCCGGCCGGCGAACGAGTTGAGCTGATCGCCGAGCGTTCCCGGGCGCACGGCAATCGGCAGTTCACTGCGGCGCGTCTGCGGTGGTCGCTCCGCTTGTGGTGGCTGCCTCGCAATCATCCGCGGCAACGTGCGTCGTGCCGCAAGCTCGCGACGTGTGGAGGTGACGACCGACGATGCGACCAGGACCGCATGGGAAGCAAGCTCGTCGCGCATCTCTTCGTCAACGCCGCTCCAATCGTCGCTGTGCTCGATTCGGGCATCTTCGAACCAGCGGAATATGCCGCGCGCGGCCACCGTCGTGCCGACGAGGGGCGTTGCGTCGGCGTTCGGCACGAACACGAGCAATTCATCACCCTTGGGGTTGTCGGGCGACATCGTGAACAGCCGCGGCGCAAAAATCCGTTCGACGCGACCCGTCACGCTCGAATCGCGTTCGTACGGGTTGCGCGGTGGCTCGTCGCTGCCAAGCGCCGGACCACCAATCAGCATCAGCAACATCAACGCCGCGATCGCCGATTCGCGCAGTGACATAGCGGCCTCCCCCTCAAGTGTGGCGCGGCAGTACAACACGATAGCGCGGTTGTTCGATGTGCGAGCCAGCGAGTTCGAGGCGGATCTTGTCGCAACATCGGGGCTATGATGGGACTCTGCTCGGCGAGTGCGCGAAAGGGGTTTTTTATGCGTCGCGCCTGGCTTCAAGTGGCGGCGGTTGTCGCGCTGACCGTGATTCCCAGCCCCATCACTGCTCAGGATTGGTCCCAACCCTGGGCGGAACCGCTGGACCGTCCTCCCCGCGTCGACCTGAGCGGGTCGGCGGGATTTCTGTTGCCGACACGCTGGTCCAGCCTGGTCCTGCTTGGATCGATAAGTTCCGCGACGGGCGTGCTCGAACAGGTTCTCGCCCGCGATCTGCGCGTCGAGCCGGACAGGGAGTACGACGTCGCGGTGACCTACTGGCGCGCCCGGTACGGCTTCCGAGCGCAAGCAGGCTTTTCGCGCTCCTCGTTGACGAT
>Ga0070694_100002596_pt1 | contig 10679 bp, 8 predicted proteins | sample KBSK1251metaG_FD_65470 | JGI IMG/M metagenome (GOLD analysis project Ga0070694, IMG submission 65470) | Corn, switchgrass and miscanthus rhizosphere microbial communities from Kellogg Biological Station, Michigan, USA - KBS K1-25-1 metaG | ecosystem: Host-associated > Plants > Roots >... | reverse complement strand
GGGTGCCAGACGTCAGGTCAACGTAAATTTACAGCGAAGGATCTGGCACCCCTCCGGGGTGCGACCCAATTAATCTCTCGCATTCCCGGTGGTCTCCGCGGACTCCGACCACCGGCTACTTTCTTTGCAACCCTTCGGGTTGCTGAGATCAGTGGGCGCCATCAATCAATCCGTGCGCCCATCATATGAAATCCGAGGGCTTTCACAACCAACTTTCGGTGGATATTGAGCGTTTTTCGACGAACCCAGGGGATCCCCAGTGTGCGCGAACCAGGATGGTTGCGTGGTGTCAGAACCGGGAGCGGTAGCGACCGGATCAGGAGGAACCCCAGAGCCGAGCGGGACTTCCTGATCCGGCCGCTACCGCTCCCGGTTCAGACACAGAAACGAAGATAATCAGGCCACGGCCGCGCCATTGAGCAGCACGCCCTTCTCGAGATGTTTCTCCTGAGTTGCATGACGCGCCGCATGCGGATCATGCGTTACCATCACCACCGTCTTCTTCAATTCACGATTGAGAGTTGCGAGGATGTTTAAGATCTCTTCACCTGAGCGCGCGTCCAGATTGCCGGTAGGCTCGTCAGCCAGAATCAGGTCGGGATCGGTAACAATCGCGCGGGCAATCGCAACGCGTTGTTCCTGCCCACCTGACAGTTGCCGCGGCTGGTGACTCATCCGATCGGCCAGGCCGACCAACTCGAGCGCAGTGGTGACGTTTCTGCGTCGCTCGGCTTTTGATAGCTTAGTCAGCAGCAAAGGAAGCTCGACGTTTTCGAAAGCGGTAAGCACCGGGACCAGATTGAAGGTTTGAAAAATGTATCCGATGTGCGTGTTACGCCAGCCGGCGAGTTGGCTCTCGCTCAATCGGGCCAGGTTGGTTCCCAACACGTCGACTTCACCCTGGGTGCAACGATCAATGCCGGCCAGCAGATTAAGCAAAGTTGACTTGCCGGAGCCGCTGGGGCCCATGAGGGCGAGAAAGTCACCTCTTTCGATATCCAGACTGACGTGATCGAGCGCCACCACTTCAAAACCCTCGCGGGCAAAACGCTTGCTGACGTCACGCACTTGTACGATTGCTTCTGGCATACTCGTCTTCCTCTTGATTCACTGGGTCGTAAGCTTCACGCGATCTCCATCGCGCAGTTTTTCCACACCGGTTACCGCGGCCGATTCGCCACCGCTAAGGCCTTCTATCACGTTGTAGAATTCACCGGTTGCGTCGCCTAAACGAATGACACGCTGCTCAACTCGGTTCCCTTTGACCAAAAAAACAAAGTCGGCGCCGTCACGATGCACGACCGCGGCCTTGGGAACCAGTACCCGCGCCACGGGCTTTCCGTTTGCCGGTTCCGTAGCTGCGTCGGTGAGAAAATTGACGCGCGCATTCATTTCGGGACGCAACTGCTCATCGGGACTTTCGACCTTTACTTTTATCTGCACCGTGGCTTTGGCTCGATTGGCCTCCGGCGCGATCTCGGCGATGAATCCCGAGTACTTCAGATTTTGAAACGCCTCCGGAATAATTTCCGCCCGCTGACCCATTTTTAGACGAGCAAAGTCCTGCTGACTGATATCCAGTTCAATCTGTAAGTCATTCAAATCAGCGAGCGACACGACCGACGTTTTGGCGCCAGACTCGCCGACCGCCGAGGGCGAGACCATCTCGCCACGCTCGACGATCCGTTCCAGTACTGTGCCGTTGACCGGGGCCTTGATCTCGGTAGCCGCGAGTTGAGTGTTCGCGTAATCGAGCGCCGCCTGAGTCTGTCTGACCTGGGCCGCCGCGGCGCTAATCTCCTCGGCCCTTGGTCCAATGTCAGTCATGCTTGAGCTTTGCCTGGCCGCGTCTAATCCCGCACGCGCCGCATCACGCTGGGCGACAGCTCGATCAAGCTCAGCTTTCGAAATGATGCCGGCCGGATACAGGCGGGCCGCGCGATCATAATCGGCTTCGGCGTTCTTGAGGTTTGCATCCGCTTGAGCGACCGCCGCCTTGTCTTTCAGTTTCTCCTGCGGTCGCGAACCTGCGCGCAATTGGTCCAGGCGGGCCTGCACCGTCGCGAGGTTCGCTTTGGCTTGATTGACCTGCGCGCGAAATTCCTGGTCTTCCAGACGCACCAGCACTTGCCCTTCCCGCACGCGATCTCCTTTTTCCACACCGATCCAGGCCACGCGGCCCATCACTTTCGCGCCCACGGCGATCTTGTGATGCGCTACTACATATCCTGAGGCTGACAGAACCGCGCCTGCAGCAGAGCTGGCGCCGCTTTCAACTTTCACCGGCGCAGCGGTGATCGTTTTGGCGGCTGAGAAAAAGTAAAAGTAGACAAGGACGGCGAGCCCAATGAGCACCGCAAGTAGCAGCAGGACCTTCTGCGGCGCTCGATTACGCACCGGCGGGGGCCCGGCCGGCCCGCGATCTATTTTCAGGCTCCGCAGTCGTTCGTTCAGGTTCTGCTGATCTTCACCTGTTTTGAGATTGGTCGCCATGTGACCCAGTCGGCTTTTCCTTAAAAGTACACTTGCTCTTATTCACACCCGGCGTTAGCCGGGTGACCATGTCGCAAGATTTCGAAACCGTTTAAACGGTTTCGGGCTGCTTCGAGCTCATCCGACACCGAAGCCAGGTGTGACCGATACGAACTAGACCGCGCGTAACGCATCCACGATCTTGAAGCGCGCCGCCCGAATTGCCGGTAGCAGCGAACCGATGAATCCGATCACGCCGCCGAAAATTAGCGCCCCTAACATCAGTGACGGCGTCACTCGAAAGTTGAACGCAATCTCGCTGAAAGTCACAAAATTTGCCGTGCCTGTGGACACAAAATTCAGCGGCAAAGCGAGCACAATTCCGATAGCGGCGCCCAGGACCGAGATGGCGATCGCCTCGAGCACGAACGAGACCAGAATGCTGCGGCGGCTAAACCCCAGGACGCGCAGCGTGCCGATTTCTTTCGTGCGTCTGGCCACGGCTGCATACATCGTGTTCATGCCGGCGAAGGCGGCGCCGATCGCCATGATAAAGGCAATAAAAACTGCCAGTCCCTTCAACAGCCCCGAGGCCATCCCCTGCTGATCTTCGTAGAACTTAATTTCCGGCATTGCTTTCAGGTGCAGCCTTTGATCATCCGAGATTCTCCTGGCCAGTGAACCCATGGCCGAGGCGTCTGTTACTCGCAAAAGGACTGAGGTTGAATCATCACGTTTAGTCGCATTCGAGAGCGCGTTGATGTCCGCCCAGCTCTCCGATTCAAACGCCTTGCCGCCGGCTTCAAAGATGCCAACCACCTCAAACTCTGTGGTTTGTACCCGGAATTTGTCCCCCAGACCCATACCTTGAAAGCGCTCGGCGATCCGGCGCGAGACGATCGCCTCGAACAGGCCCGGCTTAAACATTCGCCCCGAAACGAGCTGGAAACCTGAACGCAGTTTGGTCGACATTGGACCAATGCCGCGCACCATTATGTTCGATCCCTGGGTCATGCCTTTGCGCGGCTTATAAATCAGGGTGATTTGCTCCGGCGCAATCAAGGGCTGATCTCCTTCACGCGCGACTCCGTCCAGAAAAGAAATATTCCGCAGGTTTTCCTTTGACACGGAACTGTTCAACTCTGCCGTACTGCCTTCGCGCACTACGATCAGGTTCATGGGCTCGCCACTACTGGCGAGCGTGGCATCGATCCCCTGGGCCAGCGCCGCCACCAGCAAATACACGCCAACCGTCAGGCCGACCGTAAAAGCCGTAGCAAACGTGCTCGACTTCCGAACAATCAAGTTGCGCAGGTTGTATTTGATTGGAAGAGCCATCACTCGGTGCTTCGCAATGCTTCAGCGATCGTCATTCCCGAAACTCGGTAGGCCGAATACGCCACACTCCCCAGGCCCACCAGAATGGAAACCACCAGTGCCGCCACCAGAGTTGCATTACTGGGAACAAACGACACCACGTTCGGAATGTATAAACTGAAATCAATCGATCTGAAGATGAGCAGCGTCCCTCCTACTCCAATTAGCCCGCCAATGACCGAGACCAGGAGCGATTCGCCGACAAATAAACCGGCGATTGTGCCGCGCTGAAAGCCAATGGCTTTAAGCGTTCCGACTTCTTTGGTCCGCTCGCGGACGCTCATGGCCATGGTATTTCCCATCACCAAAAGCAGCGAAAAGGTAATCGCCGCGATGATCCCGTACATAAACTGTTTGACCCCGCCGTACATGGCTTGAAAACTGGCGGCAAATTCGCGTTCGCTTTCTGTTTTCGTCGGGGCATCAGTGTTAATGAACATCGAATCAATCGTCTGCGCGATCCGAGGGACATCCTCAGGCGAGTTAGCCAGAATGCTGTACAAGCCGGTTTTGTCCTTGGCCCAGACGGGAACCAGATCGTTCAGGTAGTCGTGATGAAAATAGAGGGTCTTCTCGTCGCCGCCGGTGATGACACCGCGAATGATGAACTCGACGCTGGCATTGTAAATCGGACTGCGCAGGGTGATTCGTTGCCCTGGCGAGAACCCGTAGAGCTTCACCAGCTTGGCGCCGACGATGGCGCCTTGTTTATCGTTAACGAACGCCTGCCAATCAGCGTCAGACATTTTCAGTTCGGGCATGATCTCATGAATGCGGTCGGCATCAACGGCAAAGTTGGCAAAGAAATTCTTTTCATCCTTCCAAATGCCACCGAACCAGCTAAAGCGCATGACCCGCTTGACACCCGGCACTGCCGCGATGCGTTGCTCCTGCGCCAACGGCAAAGGAAATACCAGTGAGACGGAATGACGGGTGATCAAACGGAGCGGATTTGAATTGTCATCTCTCGTCAGTTCCGTGAGAATCGTCGCCAGCGTGATCATTAAGAATAACGAAACCACCAGGCTGGAGAGGGTCAAAAGGGTCCGCCGCTTATTGCGGAGGATATTTCTAAGGATGAGTTTGTTGAATTTCATCGAGGTCCCGCTTTCTACCTCTAGTCGAATAACGGACTCACGGATCGACAGCTTTTCCCTGGCCAGAAAAAGTTTGTCGCGCCGGCCCTGAATTACCTGCCGGTTTAATTTACGCCCAGCCCGCCCCAGTTTGTGATGCTCTAGGGCTGTACGCGAATTCACAGCCTTAAGTTCATAAACTGCTCAAGAACCGAAAGGTTACGCTTGCTATTATGTTATCACGAAAAAAGTGGTGCTTTCGTCTAACGCAGAAGTGAATTCTGTGGAGGCGCGCGTCGTCACTTTCCGCAAGGGCGTTGTACACCTTCGTCTTTTATCACCAGGACCACGAGCGGATGCCCAACTAAAGTATGAGGTGAAGACCCACCCCTGGTCTCATGACTCAGAAATCCTTCACATGTTATTTTGCCCTCCTTATTCACTGTTTCCAGTTCCGGGTTCATTGATTCAAAGGTCTTTAATTCCTTCCTTAGTTTCGTTGCAGACTGAACGCGACCTTCGGATTCATGCGATTTGATCCCGGAACTGGGCTGATCAAATTTAGCAACAGCGTGCGGCTACGTCCTGGTGCGCGACAGCAACGACCTGACCAGTGCCGGCTTTCTTCGTTCAAACAGCTTCGGGCAGCCGGTAACCACGGCGGGCGGCGTGTTCGGTTCCGGCGGCCCGCGAGCGTTTCAGTTCGCCGCCCGCGTGACGTTCTGATTATCGTGAAGCTCTTGTTGTCAGTGAATCAGTGATGCTCAATGTGAGCGCCTTGACGACCGAGGGTTGTGCGCAAGCAGATCCAATGACTGGCCAGGTAAATCTTAAGCGACAGATCGGCCTGCGCACGGCTACCGCCCTTATCGTAAGCGAAGTCATCGCGGTTGGCATCTTCCTTACTCCTGCCGGCATGGCGAAGTCTCTGGGCTCACCGGTGTGGCTGCTCATCGTTTGGCTCGTGATGGGCGCGATGGCGACATGTGGGGCCCTCTGTTATGGCGAGTTGGCGGCGAGATTTCCGGAGGCCGGCGGCGGCTACGTCTATTTGCGCGAAGCTTATGGACGGCCAATCGCTTTCCTTTACGGGTGGATGGCGCTGCTGGTGATGGATCCTGGTCTGACGGCCGCCCTTGCCGTGGGTATGGCCGCGTATGTCGGCTTCATTTTCAAACTGTCAGCCGCGGCGCTCAAAGCCGTTGCTATTGGCTCAATTCTTTTGGTGGCCCTGGTTAACGTTCGCGGTGTCCGATTCGGAGGCGGTCTCATACGCTGGCTGACGATTATCAAGCTCGGTCTGCTGGGTCTGATGATCGCCTGGGGATTTGGCTCGCGGGCCGGTCATTGGTCCAACTTCATTCCGCTAATCGCCCAACGTCCGGGATCTGAGGCCTTGCCCGGGGCTTTGGCCGGCGGCCTCGTAGGAGCGTTTTTCTCGTTTGGCGGGTGGTGGGATCTGAGCAAAGTTGCTGGTGAGGTGCGCGATCCCGAAAGGTCATTGCCGCGGGCGCTTGTCTATGGCGTGACGATCATCACAGCTGTCTACGTCCTTACCAGCGCGGCTTTCATTTATCTGGTGCCACTGGAACATGTGACGTCAGCCGAGACTTTCGCCGCCCAGGCAGGAGAGGTCTTGTTTGGTCGTATGGGTGGCCCGGTGTTGTCCGGCATAGTGATTATCGCGGTTCTGGGAAGTCTGGCTGCGGTCGTCATGTCGGCGCCGCGGGTCTATTTTGCAATGGCTCGCGACGGACTGTTCATTCCCGCGGCGGCGGCGATTCATCCGCGCTTTCAGACGCCAGCGCGGGCAATCGCAATTCAAGCAGCACTTGCGTCGACGCTGGTACTGGTGGGTACGTTCACCACTATTATTTCCTATTTTATTTTTGTCGTGGTGATTTTCATTGCGCTCACAGTCGCGGCGCTCTTTGTACTGCGGCGCAAAACCCCTGACGCAATCGTCTATCGCACGCCAGGTTATCCGTTAACGCCTATCATATTCCTGCTCTTGATCGCATTGTTGCTCTTGCTGTTGGGCGGGCATAATCCTAGAGAGGCAATCCTCGGCGTCGGCGTAGTCGCCCTCGGTTTGCCCGTTTACTATCTGTTGTTTCGAAGCCACCGCGCCAGCTAACACAAACTGTTAGTTCGCCGTCGCGAAAGGAATGAAAGCCTAATGACCTGGATTAAAACCGTGCCAGTAGCCGAGGACGAGAGAGTTCGCCGGGCTGCTGAAAGCCAGCGACAACTCTATCCTATCGAGTACGCGACGCCAGTTCATCCAACCCTCGATGGTGAGCCGGCCGGAATCGTGGCCTCGCACAGCCTGATTCCTGATGCGCTCTATCACGCCTTTTCTACTTTCGGCGTTCTCATGTCGCCGGATCTGCCGCTCAAGCGACGCCAGCACGAAATGATTACGACGATGGTGTCGGTCACCAATCGGTGCCATTATTGAATCGAGTCTCACGCAGAGTTTCTGCGTCGGGTCACCTTAGATGAAGACTTGGTCAGGTCGCTGCAGGAGGATTATGAGAGCGCTGCGATCTCAGCTCAGGATCGCGTGATGCTCGACTATGTAATTCAATTGACGCGAGACGCGACGCGAATCTCTCCGCAGGATCACGAACGGCTGCGGGCTGTTGGTTTCGACGACCAGGGGATATTACAGATAACTCTAATCGCTTCGTGGTTCAACTACATCAACCGGGTCGCGGATGCGTTAGGCGTCGGCAGAGATTAATCGTATATTTCCCATCCTTGAACCAGCCCAGGTCGGTGATGTCTGCTCGTTCGATCTTCGAAATTATGAGCACACACCAAACCACGTCAACGAATTGTACCGCTAAAAAGAGGACCCAAAGAGGGCACCACATCGCTCGACTCGGCACTGCGTTAGACCATGCAGCTCAAAGCGTTGACGAGGCACGGCAAACGAGTTCGCCCGATTTACTTATCCAAAACTTCTATCGACAACGAATCGATCCAAGCCTTGCCGTCCCCAATCATAAAGAGTCCATAATTGATCTCGTAGGCATTTGCCGGTACCTCCGCAACTATTTCGTACGTTTGCCAACGTCCCGACTTCACGGGATATTTGTCGAGGCTATCGAACAAAGCGGAGTCGAACCCTGACGTTTTTTTCAGCACACTTAGTCGCAACCAGGCATTGTCGTCAGCGCCTTTAAGATCGGTCCGAACCACGGCGCGCAACCTAATCTTCTTGCCGCGATACGCGGTCGCATCAATGCGCTGGAACAGGTTGCCCGTTGTTTCGCCGTAGTGTTTGCCAGGTAAACGTGCAATGACGGCGCAGCGTTCTCCCGTGAAACAGTTCCCGGCAACGGTACTTACCTGAAAGTCATACCTGAGCAGTTTGTGTGAAGTGATCCAGTTGTCCGGTGGCTTTCCAACTTCAGAAGTCTCGAAATCGAGATTCGCCGGTGCGGCCAGCTTCGCATAGGGCTGGGGCTTGTCAGCTTCGTTCACAGCCCTGGCAGACGAAGTCGTTTCTATGAAGAAAAGCGCGTCATAAAGCTTCGGCATCACCTCTTTTGAAAAAAACCCCGCCGCGGATTGTTCACTGTAGCCGGCCCCGAAGCTTCTGGTGGCGCGAGGAGTCTTCATCCAATTCCCGACCTCGCTCTGCCCTGCTGCCTTGCGCAAATCGATTGCCGCCAGTCGGAGCCCCGTCGTCGCCAGCATGGCGTCGTAACTGCCTTCTTCCGCCGGACCGGCGACAAACGAGTGCAGCCCTCGAGCATATCCAAACGGCATTTCCACCGCTTGAAAGCCGCCCTGATTAAAAGCAAAACCGAAAACCACCATCTGCCCTCCAAAAGTCGCGCGCAGGTGCTCGCCCATCGTGGTGGGCTTTTCCGTATTTTCCGCCGAGACGTGATAGTTGTGTGCCCAGAGGACAATCTTCGCATCCGGTCCTTCGTGATTAAGAATCCACCGCACATTCTCAGCCATCGCGCGATCGCGTATTGGCGATCCCCCATTGAGGTCGCTGTACATGTCAATGGCCTGCGCCAACACTTGCGCGTGTTGTCGAGCAATCTCCCATTCCGGAGCGCTGCTTCGTTTGAGGTATTCAGCTTTACGACTATCGAGGTTCGCCAAGGCGTCTCTGCTCGTCTCCGCCGCGGCTGCCTTTACCTCCTTTGACATGGTGAAAAACTGACTGGCGGTATAGGGGTTCACCAGCACCCGCAAATTCTTTTCCTCATTTGCAGCCGTTTGCGGATCCACTTTGCGCAGATAAGACAGCATTACTCTCGCCGCGCGCGTCGGCGACTGCATATCAAACCCATAAAATTTTACTTTGTTGCGATGCGCCGGATCGGCGTTATAGGCGCGCATCCACTTGATCATATCCAGCACTTCCTGCGTATCCCACGTCCAGAAGTAGATGCCCGCCAGCGCCTTCGCCGGGTCGCCGTGGCCGTTTAAGACATAGTCATTGATATCAAACGATTCCGGCATGGTCGCTTCGATGGCGAACAGGTTGAACCCCATCTCGTTCACCAGAAATTCGAGCATGCGGTGCTTCATCTGGAAAAACTCGCGGGTACCGTGGGTCGCCTCGCCCAGCGAAACAATTCGCGCGTTGCCGATGATCTGTTTCAGCGGCTGCAGATCTGCGAATCCGTGACCGGCCTCGACGGTCTCGAGTCGAATGGCATTAGTCGCCAGCCAATTGCGAACCATCTCCGTCGTGGCTTTCTCCTTCGCCAGCCGCGTGGCGTATTCGGCCGGGGAAAGTAGTTCGTCTACCACCAGCTCGTAGCGCCCCCACTGAGTTGAATCGGGGTTGGCGCGAAGTTCCAGACGGTAAACACCTGCAACCTTGGCGCTGATCGCCACGGGCTCAGGACCCTCGTATCCGTTAGGGCTATCGAATTCTGCGATCTTCTGGTGATCCGGGCCGAAAGTTTCGATGACGACGTCGGTGCCGCGCTGATTTGCCGTCGCTTTAAAGAATTGACCGGCTTCAAGGGAAATTTGATATGCGTGAACGGCTCCCTTTGGCAGCTCACGCTCGACCTTTTTCCCGAGTTCAAGCGGCGCAGCTTCCGCTTTGTCTTCAGACTGGGCTCCCACCTGGCTGGCGAGAAACAAAAATGGCAGCACGATTAGAAAGAGACGTGCGGCTACGATCAGTTTTGATGATCCCATAACCCCTCCTCACGGTGCCGACGAAGGCGTTGATTGGCCAAGCCAGATGCTCGTCATCTCAAGATTCCGCGAGACCTGATCGGCTGCTAGCATATTCCGTCAATACACTACGCGTAAGACCTGGACGGCTCGGTTCACTTTTGACGGATCATTCCGCCTTCGCTCGCCTTTTAGTCTATCCAGAGCAACGCGTCAAGGTTGAGCTCTCAGCTGCATTGCAGAAAGCATTCAGTGGACTCTGAATAAGTGTCCATCTGAAGGATCAGGAAGGGTTGCTGGTTAGCTAAAGGTTCCGGCCCCTCCGGAAGTTATCTCACAGGATACAGGCGTAAGCTATTGATACTGAAGGACTTGGTGCCGAAGGGGGGACTCGAACCCCCACGAGTTACCTCACACGCCCCTCAAACGTGCGCGTCTACCAGTTCCGCCACTTCGGCTCGTTTGGGTAAGACTTCAAAAATCAAAAAGGCTCTTCACTTCTTTGCCGGTGAAGGCGAAGTGTTGGCTCCGGGCTGTGTCGCCGCGGGTGTCGCCGCTGCCGGGGTGGCTTGCGGTGTCGGTGTCGGTGTC
>Ga0070694_100002593_pt1 | contig 10684 bp, 5 predicted proteins | sample KBSK1251metaG_FD_65470 | JGI IMG/M metagenome (GOLD analysis project Ga0070694, IMG submission 65470) | Corn, switchgrass and miscanthus rhizosphere microbial communities from Kellogg Biological Station, Michigan, USA - KBS K1-25-1 metaG | ecosystem: Host-associated > Plants > Roots >... | reverse complement strand
GACAATCCGGGCGGGCTGCCGATGGACGTCTTCGACGGGATCCGCGCGGGCGTGCTCGCCGATCGATCGCAGTTCTTCAAGGATCTGACGACCCCGTTCTACGGCGCGAACCGCCCCGGCGCGAAGGTGTCGCAAGGTGTGCGGGATACCTTCTGGATGCAGGGGATGACGGCCGGCTTCAAGGGCGTCATCGACTGCATCAAGGCGTTCTCGGAAACCGACTTCACCGAAGATCTCAAGAAGATGAACGTGCCGACGCTGATCATGCACGGCGACGACGATCAGATCGTGCCGATTGACGCGTCGGCAAAGCGCACGGCGCAGCTCGTCAAGGGCTCGACGCTGAAGATCTATCCCGGCCTGTCGCACGGGATGTGCACAGTAAACAAGGATCAGATCAACGCCGATCTGCTGGCGTTCATCAAGTCGTAACGAGCCGATCGATTCCTGCCCGGGGATGGCGCTGAGGACCGCAGCGTCATCCCCGGCCGAGCCGCACACCAGGCCTGCCACACAAGACTGTCATCGACGCGTTGAAAATCGCACACGCCGAGTTCAGTCCCCGTCGCAGGTCAAGCGGTTGCGTCCGCATGCCGGCGGCATCCCCGTTGCGGGTTCGAGATCATCAGCGGCGGCCTCCACGATTCGAACGAGAACATCCGCTACTGGGCCGTCGAGAGCCTCGCCTTCCTCGGCACTGACGAAGTCATCGAGCCGCTGCTGGAGATCCTCCGCGACGATCCGTCGGCGATGATTCGCGAGCGCGCGGCGTGCAGCGTGGCGCAGTCGGGCATGTTGAAAGAAGAACAGCGGTGGCGCGCCGTGCCGCGCCTGCTCGACTACGCGGGCGACTACTCGCTCGATCAGACGACCCGCCGCTGGGTGTTCCAGGCGCTGCGCGACATCACCGGGCAGACGCTCCCGCCGGATGCCTCCGCCTGGCGGATCTGGTACGCGCGCCTGCGATAGCGCGGCGGGCGATCAGAGCCCGAGGTTTCGCGCGGCGGACCATTCGTCACGCCAGCCCAGGTCTTCCGATCAGAACAACAGCTTCATCCCCAGTTGAATGATGCGAGGGTCGCCGGCCGACGTGACCTCACCGAAGCCGCCCGCGCCCAGCGTGCGCCCCGGCTGCCCCCAGTTCGGACGGTTGAACGCGTTGAAGAACTCCGCGCGCACCTGCGCCTGCATGCGCGTGCCGATCGCGATGTTCTTGAACACCGACATGTCCCACACGTGCACGCCCGGACCCTCGACCGAAGAGCGGCCGGCGGTGCCGAAGCGATTGGCCGGCGCCACGAAGCAGTCGGTGTTGAAGAAGCGCTTGAGGGTCTGCTCGCTCGACGGCAGATTCGGGTCGCAGATCTGATCGGGCCGCGCCGCGCCGTCGGTGCCGACGCCGAGCGGGTCACCCGAGCGCAGGATGGTGATCGGGAAGCCCGACTGCATGGTCACGATCCCGTTCACCTGCCATCCGCCAATCACCGCGTCGAGCGCCGCCGCCATCGCGCTGCCGAACTGCCGTCCCCGCCCGAACGGGAGCTCGTACAGAAACGACCCCACGTAGCGATACCGATGATCGTTCGACGCGAGGCCATCGTCCGCCTTCTTGTTGAAGATGTCCTGGATTCGGTTGCCGGTATCGTTGTTCCCGCCGGAGAAGGGCTGCGCATCGCTCATCGTCCGGCCCCAGGTGAACGAGTTGATGAACGTCAGCCCCCGCGAGAAACGTTTCTCGAAGCGCGTGTTCAGCGAGTGATGCGTGGAGTACGCCGTGCTGGTCGTGGCGAACCAGTTGTCGAGCACAATGAGCTGTCCGTCGAACAGCGCGAAGGGGAAGAGCCGCCGCAGCTGCGGGTGAACCGTCGCCGGGATCGAGGCGTTCGGCGACCGCGGTTCGGCCGTGTTCAGGTTCTCGCGCCGGTTGAGTTTTTCCGCGTGGTGGCCCAGGTACGTCACTTCGGCGACGAGCGTTTTGCTCAACTGGCGTTGGACGCCGACGTTCCAATGGTGGACGTACGAGTGCTTGAAGTCGACGTCGTACGTGTTGGGGCCCGGCGTGAATGACCCGATCAGAGGATCGTCCAGCCTGTACCCGATGAACGCTTCCGCGGGCGGCAGGCCGAACTGAAACGAGGAGAGCGACTGCTGATCCTCGCGGACCCACGGCAGATTCTCGACGGTGTCCTGGAAGTAGCTGATCGGCACCGTATCGAAGAACAGTCCATACCCGGTCCGGATGACGGTGTCGTCCGTCAATCGATAGGCGACGCCGATTCGCGGTCCGAGATCGTATTTCTCGACTTCGACGAGCGAGCGGGGAACTTCACGGCCGGCCAGCACGATCTCCGGCAGCCGATCGACGAACACGTCGGCCGGCGTGAGGCCGAGCGACAGCGCGGGCAGATTCGGGTTGATGCTGGCGCAGCGCTGCGGATCGCGGCACAGGAAGATGCCGCCTTCGGCAAAGCTGTTCGGAAAGCGCGCGATCCGGAGCGAGGAGATATGGTCGCGCGTCTCCTTGGGAGGGATGTAGAGCTGATATCGGGCGCCGTAGTTGATCGTCAGCTTCGAGCCCACCTTGAAATCGTCCTGGACGTACGCGGCGTACTCGGTCGCCGTCAGGAGACTGGAATGGTCGCCGGGCCGGCGCGACTTCTGGCGCGGCAGGCCGAGCAGGAAGTTCGCGAACGTGTTCCCGGTTCCCGCAAACCCCTCGAGGCCGCTCCATTCCGCGTTTCCGAAGTTCCAGTCGCCTCGCGTGTTGCTCGGATTGTTCACCACGTCGAGGGTCATCCGCCTGACCTCGCCGCCGACCTTGAAGAAGTGGCGCCCCTTGCTGAACGAGAACTGGTCGATCGCCTGGAACGTCTGGTCGAGCCTGCGGTTCTCGCCGCCGTCGTCGATGCTCGTAAAGCCAGCCACTGAAAACACGGGCGTGCCGGGACCCGCGAGCGGCAGCCCCCTGATGCCGAGCTCTCTGACCACGTTGACGCCGTCGAGAACCCGTCTGGCTCCGGACTCGGGCCGCGCGCGTTGATAGCCGAACCGCAGCTCGTTGACCCTGGTATTGCCGATGACGCGCGTCCAGCTCGCCCCGAGGACCTGCTGAAGATTCAGATCCAGCCGCTCGTTGCCCGGAAAGCTCCCGGGACTCGAGCTGTCGGAGTCGTTGACGCCGTAGCGCGCGAAGAAGCTGTCGTTGTTGCCGAAGTGCTGATCGATCCGCACGAACAGCTGATCGCCTTCGGTCCGATTGGGCCGGTCGTCGAAGTAGTTGTCGCGCGGGTTCCCGGTGCGGCTGTCGCGAGTGCCCTCCGCATTCGGCGCCGGCCACAGAGTCGTCCGCAGCACCGCGAGGGCGACGGGATCGAACATGCCCTGCGGAATGCGATTGCCGGGAAACGGATCGCGGACGATGACGGACCGGCCCGTGCGTGGATCCACGACGGTGCGCGACGTGCGCGGGTCGAAGATCTGATTGGCGAACACGGGACGGCCCAGCGCGTCGGTCCCGAGTTGGCTGCCCAGAACGGCCGAAAAATCGCCGCTCCGCAACGCCGCGTCGGGAACCGTCCGCCGGCCGACCGACCCGCGCACCTGCCGCGTGCCTTGATAGTCGGCGAAGAACAGCGTGCGGTTCCGCAGGATCGGCCCGCCGAGCACGCCGCCGAATTCGTTGCGATTGAGCGGTGGCGGTTTGAATCGTCCTTTCGCGTCGACGAAATTCGGATTCAGATCGAAGAGGTTCCTCGCCTGCAGCGCGTCGTTGCGGTTGAACTCGTACAGCGCGCCATGAAAGACGTTCGTCCCGGACTTCGTCACGACGTTGATCTGGCCGCCGGCGCCGCGGCCGAATTCGGCGGAGTAGTTGCTGACTTCGATCTTGAACTCTTCGATCGAGTCGACCGACGGCCGGAACGAGATGCCGGAGTCCCACTGCGCGGTGTTCGACATGCCGTCGAGCTGAAACGAGTTCTGCTCCGATCGCGTGCCGCCGATGCTGATGCCGCCGCCGCGGCCCGCGCCGGGCTGCCCGGTGTTGACGCCGGGGACCAGCAGCGCGAGCTGGACGAAATTTCTGCCGTTCAGCGGCAGCTCCGCGATTTTCTGCTTGTCGATCACCGCGGCGAACGTCGAGTTCTCCGTCTGCAGCAGAGGCGTCGTGCCCCGCACTTCCACCGCTTCGGCGAGCTGTCCGACCTCGAGGCGCACGTTGAGCCGTGCGATCTGATCGACTTCCACCTTGAACTGCCGCTGATTGTGCTTTCGAAACCCGGCCAGCTCGACCGTGATGTCGTAGCTCGCGGGACGAAGTCCGGGCAGGCTGTAGTTGCCGGTGGAATTCGTGGTCGTGACGCGCTCGAACCCGGTGGCTGGATCGCTCACCGTGATCGTCACGCCGGGCACCGGCTGACCCGCCGGATCGGTGACGGTGCCGGTAATCGTTGCCGTGCCCGCCTGCGCGGCGGCCATTCGCGCGACGAGCAGCGATGCGAAACACGTGAACAGAAACGGAGAGCGCCGGACGGTCGGGCATGCAGGCATCTGTCCCTCCCGGCAGGATCGAGGCACACCACCTTCGCGCGGTCGCGCTTCGGTGGACAAGCGACGCCGGCACACGCTCAGGACGAGCGGCGCGTCGCGCGGTCAGGTAGTAACAAACTGAGTCGTGTGTGTCAAGACGCGATCGGCTTCGCGGGATCCAACCTCGACTTTGATCGCGTGCGATCGTGCGACTGACTATCTGTGAGCGGCGCGCCGCAACGCGCCGGCCTTGCTGTACTCGGCCGGGTCCATGCCGCGTTCTTTCATCAGCTTCTGAAGCAGCGCGACCGCGTCGGGGAACTCTTTCACCGTCGCTCCGAATTGCCCACCCTCGGCGACCATGAGCGGCGTCCAGCCCAATTTGTTTCGCGCATCGAGTTTCGCGCCGTTGTCGACGAGATACTCGACGATCGAATTCTGCCCCGTCGTCACCGCGCCGTGCAGCGCGGTGCTTCCGTTCCAGCGCATGTCGCCCAGTGCGGTCTCGGGAAACTTCTCGAGATTCTCAGGGTAGGCGGTGAACAGCGCGATCGGATCGCCGACGATCGGTACGTCGCCGAAATCGGCGACCGCGCTGATATCGTTGCCGAGTTTGTGCGCGAGCTTGACCGCTTCGAGCCGCTCGACTTCCGGCGTGCCGTTCAGCGGTCCGGGCGTCTCGCCCGTCCACGTTCCCAATCCCGCGGCCGCCATCAGCGGCGTGATGTTCTGAACCGTCGTGATGAGCGGATCGGCGCCGCGTTCCACCAGCACGCGCATCAGCTCGACGTCGCCGTTCTTCGCCGCCAGATAAAACGGCGTGGCGCCGACCAGGCTGATGTAATCGCGGCCGACCGCGATGTTCGGCGGACTCTTGACCTCTCCGTCGTCTCGATCGAACGGGATTTCTTTCCACGCGATGCGAACGTTCGGGTTGGCGCCGTGCGTCAGGAGCGCTCTGGCGAGATCGAGGCTGCTGAGATTTCCGGTCGGCGGCGGCGGCACCTGGTTGCCTCCCGAAACGCCCGGCCGCCGCATCCACGCGAGCGCATGAAGCACCGACCCGCGCGCATCGGGGACGTTCGGATTGGCGCCGCCTTCCAGCAGCGCGCCCGCGACCTCGAAATGCCCGTTGATGACGGCGAGCGCCAGCGCCGACGTGGTTTCCGTCGACGGCTTGGCCGTCGAGTTCGACGAGATGGCGTCGGCGCGCGCGACGTCGTTGGCGTTGGCTTTGGTCGCGAGCAGGCTTCGCACTGAACCGAGCGCGCCGTGCCGGACCGCGAAGAGCAGCGGAGTAAAGCCCCCCTTCGATCGTGCGCTCACGTCTGCGCCCATTTCGACGAGCGCGTTCACGACCGCGGTGTGGCTTTCGGAGGCCGCCCACATCAGCGCGGTCTGTCCCTTCCATCCTTCTTTGGCGTTGACGTCGGCCCCGTGCGCGATGAGCGCCTTCACCGCGCGCAGATTCCCGGTGCCTGCCGCGGACATGAGACACGTTTCACCCTCGGGCAGCGCCGCGTTCGCATCGGCCCCCGCGGCGAGCAGCAGCTCGACGATGTCGGCGTTGCCGCGCGCGCACGCGAGTGAAATTGGAAACACGCCGTACCGGTTGCGCGCCCTCACATCAGCGCCAGATCGCACCAGCCGCTTCACCGCTTCCGCATCGTCGTGCTCCACGGCACGATGCAGCGGCGTCGTACTCGCGGTCTCGGCGACACGACGATCGGGCTGCGGCGACGTATGCGCGAGCGACGGCGTCGCAACCGAGAGAAGCACCACGACGCACTGGACGGCGCTGAAGTGAATGTGTCTCGCCATGGTTGTCTGATGTTCGATCGGCCTCGTATACTACTACGCCTGAACTGGGGGGTCATGGGACGAAGCATGCGGACGGTGTCGGTCTCGACAGTAGCGTGTTTCTCGCTTGCGGTCGCGTTGAGCGCGTCGCTCGGCGTACGGCCCCGCGCGATGGCGCAAGCGAAGGCAGACTCGCGATCCACCTCCAGCCCGTCGATCGCTGCGCCAAGCCGGGCCGTTCTGAGCACCTACTGCTTCGGCTGTCATAACGAACAACGTCGCGTCGCGGGGTTGTCGCTCGACAGGATGAGCCGCGAAGACGTCGGCGCCGATGCGGCGGCGTGGGAGAAGGTCATCCGGAAGCTGCGATCGGGCGAAATGCCGCCGGCCGGGCGGCCGCGACCGGACTCAGCCACGTATGCGTCTGTCGCGTCGCAGCTCGAGACCGCGCTCGATCGTGTTGCGTCGACGCGGCCGAATCCCGGGAGACTGCCGCTCCTCCATCGCCTGACGCGTACCGAATACAAGAACGCCATCCGCGATCTCCTTTCGCTTGACGGTCTGCCGAAAGACGCCGATCTCGATTTGCTCCTGCCGCCCGACAACACGAGCAGCGGCTTCGACAATATTGCCGACCTGCTCTTCGTCTCTTCCACGCAGCTCGAACAGTACTTGTCGGCGGCGCAGAAGCTGAGCCGCCTCGCGGTCGGCGACCAGGATCTGCCGCCGCTGGTCGACACGTACCGGATGTCGGATCAGTTCAATCAGGAATATCAGGCCGAAGGCGCGCCGTTCGGCACACGCGGCGGCGCGTCGATTCGGACGTATCTGCCGTCGGACGGCCAGTACCGCATCCACGTCGAGCTCGCGGATGCGGCGCGCGAGCCGCATCAACTCGAAGTCGCCGTCGACGATGAGCGCGTGCAGTTGTTCAGCGTCGGACCGCAGACCGGGCAGCCGGCGGTGGATGCGGCGAACAGCGCGCAACCGGCGGCTTCCGAGCAGTCGGCGCCTTCGCTCGCGGAGACATTAGATAAGGTTGCCACGCCGATCGCCATCAACTCGGTCGTGAACCGGCGATTTGAGCTGGATCGGCAGGCCCAGGCCCGGAGACGCGCGGTTGCCAAAGGCTTCGACGTCGATCTGGCCATGAAGGCGGGTCCGCGCGTCATCACGGTCGCGTTTCTGAAGCGGACGTCGGCGAGGAGCGAAGCGCTCATTCGGCCGCGGATGCGAACCAGAGGCGGGCTGCCGGCGATCGCGAGCGTGACGCTCCGCGGTCCATACAAGGTTGCAGGCCCCGGAGATACGCCAAGCCGCCGCAGAATCTTCGTCTGCAGGCCGGCGACCGCCGCCGAAGAACCGGCGTGTGCCAACAACATTATTAATACGCTCGCGCGGCGCGCGTATCGCCGGCCGGTCACCGATGCCGATGTTCAGCCGCTCGTGGCCATCTACGAGGCCGAGCGGCTCGAGCGCGGGTTCGACAGCGGCATCGAGGAGGCGCTCGCACGCCTGCTCGTCAGCCCGCAGTTCCTGTTCCGCATCGAGCGTGAGCCGGCGAACGTCGCGGCGGGCGCGGTCTATCGGATCAGCGATCTCGAGCTGGCTTCGCGTCTCTCGTTTTTCCTCTGGAGCAGTATCCCCGATGACGAGCTCCTGAACGCGGCCGAGCGCGGAACGCTCGGCGATCGCGCGGTGCTCGAGCAGCAGGTGCGCCGGATGCTCCGCGATCCGCGTTCGGAGGCGCTCGCCACGAACTTCGCGGCCCAGTGGCTGTACCTCCGCGACGTCAACGCGAAAACTCCGAGTCCGCGGTTGTTTCCCGATTTCGATCTGGCGCTGCGCGACGCGTTCGAGCGCGAGACCGGCCTGTTTCTCGACAGCGTGGTGCGCGAGGATCGCCGCGTGATCGATCTGCTCAACGCGAACGACACGTTCGTCAACGAGCGTCTCGCGCGGCACTACGGCATTCCGGGCGTGTTCGGCAACGATTTTCGCCGGGTCACGTACCCAGCCGACAGCCCGCGTCGTGGGCTCGGGTTGCTCGGACAGGGAAGCATCCTCACGATCACGTCTTACGCCAATCGCACCTCTCCGGTGCTCCGCGGGAAATACGTGCTGGCGAATCTCCTCGGCGCGCCGCCCGCGCCTCCGCCGCCGAACATCCCGGTGCTGGCGACCGAAAGCAAGGACTCGGGCAAGGTCCTCCCGATGCGGGAAGCGATGGCGCAGCATCGATCGAATCCCGCCTGCGCGAGCTGCCATGCAGCGATGGACCCGATTGGGTTCGCGCTCGACAACTTCGACGCCGTCGGACGCTGGCGGACGGTCGACGCCTCGGGCACGACGATCGATGCGTCGGGCACGCTGCCGGACGGGAGCGCCTTCGAAGGCGCAGCGGGCCTGCGCGACGTGCTGTTGAGGCAGCCCGATCGTTTTGCGCGGACGCTGACGGAGCGTCTCTTGGCGTATGCTCTTGGCCGCAGCCTGGAGCAGTACGACGCGCCGGCCGTGCGATCGATCGCCGCAAACGGCGCGCGGCGCGACTATCGCTTCTCGCAGTTCATTCTCGGCGTCGTGAACAGCATGCCGTTCCAGATGAGGAAAGCGGGCGCATCATGATCGTCACCAAACGGGCACTGCCGCGGCGCACGTTTCTGCGCGGGATGGGCGCGACCCTCGCGCTGCCGTTCCTCGATGCCATGGTCCCCGCGTTGTCGGCCGCCGCCAGGCCCGTCACGAGACTCGGGTTCGTGTACGTGCCGAACGGCACCATTCACGACAGGTGGGTACCGGCCACCACGGGCAGGAACTTCGAGCTGTCGCCGATCCTGAGCCCACTCGCGCCGCTGCGCGATCGCATTACCGTGCTCACCGGCCTCGCGCACAGACAGGCCGACAACTTCGGCGACGGCAACGGCGATCACGCCAGGGCGACTGCGGTGTGGCTCACCGGCGTGCACGCGTGGGATCGAAACCGCGGCGGCGCCGAAGGCGTCCGGCTCGCGACCACCGTCGATCAGATTGCCGCGCAGGCCATCGGCAGGGACACGCGGCTGCCGTCCCTCGAACTGAGTCTCGAGAGCCCGACACAGATCGGCTGCGACTCCGAGGACTGTTTCTTTTCGAACACGATCTCGTGGAAGTCGCCGACGACGCCGCTCCCGATGGAGGCGCATCCGCGCATCGTCTTCGAGCGGCTCTTCGGCGCGACGAGCAGCGCCGCCGAGCGCCGCACCCGCATGCGGAAGACCGCCAACATCCTCGACTCGGTTCGCGAAGAAGTCGCCGGCCTCCAGCGGTCGCTCGGCTCCGGCGATCGCGCGAAGCTGACCGAATACCTCGAGTCGGTCCGCGAAATCGAGCAGCGGATTCAGAACGCCGAAACGCGCGGCGTGGAAGCGGGGCTCGCGCTGCCGAGCCGGCCCGACGACATTCCGGAATCGTTCGAGGAGTACGTGAAGTTGATGTTCGATCTGCAGGTGCTCGCCTATCAGGCCGACGTCACGCGCGTCTTCACGCTGCTGATGGGCCGCGAGGCCAGCCCGCGCACGTTCGAGCAGATCGGCGTGCCCGAGCAGCATCACTCCTGCTCGCATCACATCAACAATCCGGAGCTGATGGCCCGCAAAGCGAAGATCGACCAGTACCACATCGCGCTTCTCGGCTACTACCTGCAGAAGCTGCGCGCGACGCCGGATGGCGACGGCAACCTGCTCGACCATTCGATGATTCTCTACGGCAGCGGACTGGGCAACGGGAACCTGCACGACCACGTGAACCTGCCGGTGCTGGTGGCCGGCGGCGGCGCAGGGACGCTGGCGGCCGGCCATTTCGCCTACGCGGAGAACACGCCGATGGCCAACCTGTTGTTGTCGCTGCTCGACAAAGCAGGCGTGCCGACGCCGGAGAAGATCGGCGACAGCACGGAGCATTTGAAGGGCCTGTAACCGGCGAGCAGCATCGGTTCTTGTAGGGGCGGACCCACGTGTCCGCCCGAACGATCACAATTCAATCGCTGAGGGAGACGTGCGATAAGACGTGCGATCTTGATCGTGCTCGCTCTGCTTGCTGGTGTCGTCATCTCCGCGCGGTCAGCCACCGCACAAGTGACGACCGCGACGTTGTACGGCGTCGTGACCGACGAGTCGGGCGCCGCCGTGCCGGGCTCGACGGCCACGATGCGGCATGAGGCGACCGGCACGGTCTCGACAAAAATCACCGACGCAGGCCACTCGCGCGACTACAGTGAGGTTGACTGGGCCTTCCTTGCGGGCGTGAGCAGCTACCTGTCAGGGGAAATCAATCTCGGCGTGCTGCGGAACACGACGGGCATCCCGCGCACCGGCGTCAT
>Ga0070694_100002590_pt1 | contig 10691 bp, 11 predicted proteins | sample KBSK1251metaG_FD_65470 | JGI IMG/M metagenome (GOLD analysis project Ga0070694, IMG submission 65470) | Corn, switchgrass and miscanthus rhizosphere microbial communities from Kellogg Biological Station, Michigan, USA - KBS K1-25-1 metaG | ecosystem: Host-associated > Plants > Roots >... | reverse complement strand
ACGTGGGCCTGGTCGTGCAAGGCGGCCTGTACAACGGGCTGATGCGCGCCCTGCGCCTCCTTGGGCTCGCCGACGATTTCGGCAAGAGCAGGATTCCGATCTACGTGTTGAATGCTGTGTATCCGCTCGTTCCTGATGAAATAAATTCTTTTGCAAAAAATAAAACGGCCCTGCTGGTCGTCGAAGAAGGCCAGCCGGAATTCATCGAGCAGGAGATCGCCACCCACCTGCGCCGCGCAGATCTGCAGACGAAGCTGCACGGCAAGGACCTGCTGCACATGGCGGGCGAATACGGCACGGAGCTTTTGGTTCGCGGCCTGGAGCGTTTCCTCGCCGCTCACGCTCCACAGCTGGACACTGCGTCGGGAACCGCCTGGTTGGAGAAAAATACGGCGACAAGGCAAAAAGCAGCGCAGTTGCTCGGCCCCCTGCCCCAGCGCCCGCCGACCTTCTGCGTCGGCTGCCCCGAGCGGCCGGTGTTCTCGGCAATGAAGCTGGTGGCGCAGGACATCGGCCGCCCGCACGTCTCGATGGACGTGGGCTGCCACGCCTTCGCTTCCTTCGAGCCCTTTTCTCAGGGCAATACCCTGCTCGGCTACGGCATGAGCCTCGCCAGCGCCGCGGGTGTTACGCCGATGTCGGCGCGGCGGCCGGTGGCGGTGATGGGCGACGGCGGGTTCTGGCACAACGGCCTGCTCTCCGGCGTGGCCTCGAACCTGATGAACAAGGGCGATGGCGTGCTGGTGATCATGAAAAACGGCTACGCCTCGGCCACGGGCACCCAGGAGTTGCTGTCTTCGCCGAAAAATTCCTCCAGCGCGATCGAGGAAACGCTCGGCGGGATCGGCGTAAAGTGGTTGCGCACGGTCGACAACTACGACGTCGGCGCAATGACGAAGGCCTACCGCGAGGCCATGACCACGGAGGCCAAGGGCCTCAAGGTGATCGTCGCCGAAGGCGAATGCCAGCTCGAGCGGCAGCGAAGAATCAGGCCTTTGGTCGCCAAGGATTTGGCTGAAGGCAAACGAACCGTGCGCGTCAAATATGGCGTCGACGAGGACACCTGCACCGGCGACCACTCCTGCATCCGGCTCTCGGGCTGCCCGACACTTACCGTGAAGGACAACCCCGACCCGCTGCGCCGCGACCCGGTGGCCACGGTGATCGAAGGCTGCGTCGGCTGCGGCCTGTGCGGCGAGAACGCCCATGCCGCGATCCTTTGTCCGTCCTTTTATCGGGCAGAAGTTGTGCAGAACCCGAATTTTCTCGACAAGGCCCTGAACAAGATAAGAAGCGCCTTCCAATGAGCCTGCCTGACCGGCCCATCACGATCCTGATCGCCGCGCTCGGCGGCGAGGGCGGCGGCGTCATGGCCGACTGGCTGATCGACGCGGCGGCGCGCTGCAATTTCCCCTCGCAGAGCACCTCGATCCCGGGCGTCGCGCAGCGCACGGGCGCAACGACCTATTACCTGGAGATTTTCCCCGCGACGCGCGAGCAGCTTGGCGGCAGGAGCCCGGTGTTCTCGCTCACGCCCAGCCCCGGCAATGTCGACATCATGGTCGCCTCCGAGTTGGTAGAGGCGGGCCGCGCGATGCAGAACGGCTACGTGAGCCCGGAGCGCACCACGCTGGTCGCCTCCACGCATCGCATCTACGCGACAGTGGAGAAGATGCAGATGGCCGACGGCCGCTTCGAGAGCAGCCGCGTCATCGACGCCGGCAAGCAGCTCGCCAAGCGCGCGGTGCTCTTCGACATGCGGAAGCTCGCGCAGGACAGCGGCACCGTGATCAACGCGGTGCTGTTCGGCGCCATGGCGGGCAGCGGCGTGCTGCCCGTGAGCCGCGAAGCCTGCGAGCAGGCGATCCGCGGCGGCGGGCGCGGCGCCGAAGCGAGCCTGCGCGGCTTTGCTGCGGGCTGCGAGATCGCCGCGGGCGCACGCGCCACGCCGCAGCCGCCCGCACCGCCCAAGCGTGCCGAAGGCTTGCAGGAGGTTCTGGATCTGGGTATTTCCCGCCTCAAGGATTACCAGGGCGAGGCGTACGCAAACCTGTTCCTTGAACGCATGAAACCGTTCCAGGACGGCGATTCGAAACTTGCCGCCGAGACGGCACGACAGCTTGCGCTATGGATGAGCTACGAGGACATCATCCGCGTAGCGGACCTGAAGACGCGCGCCTCGCGCTTCGAGAGGGTCAGGATGGAAGTCGGCGCGAAGGATGGCGAGCCGGTGGTGGTGATCGATTTCCTCAAGCCCGGCGTCGAGGAGTTCGCCTCCCTCCTGCCCTATACAGCTGGAAAAAAATTGCATGCGTGGGCCGAAAGCCGCGGCAAGCTGGACGCGTACAACGTCGGCATGCACGTGAAGACCTCGGGCGTCTTCGGCTACCTGCTGGTTCGGTCCCTCGCCTGGCTCAGGCCCTGGCGGCCGCATTCCTACCGCTACCAGGAAGAACAGCAGCTCATCGAGCGCTGGCTGCTGCGGGTGCGCGAAGCCGCGCAGCGCAGCCCCGCCCTCGCGCTGGAAGTGGCGCAATGCGCGACCCTGCTCAAGGGCTACGGCGAGACCCACCGCCGCGGCAAGGCGAATTTCCTCGCGATTCTGGACGCCCTGGTCGAAAACCCGCCGACCGCGGATGCCGCGGCGCAGGCCGCGGCGATCCGCAAGGCACGCGAGGCGGCGCTCGCCGACCCCGAGGGCAAGGCGCTCGGCGGCGCACTCGGCAAGCCGGTCACCTGGCTCAAGCAGGTCGGCCGACCGTAAAATCAGTTTTCAGCGAGTTTCAGGAGCTTCCCATGGCAAGCGTCCCCCGACCCGATATCGGCGCCGCGCGGCAGGATCTCTACCGGCGCATCGAAAAGCTCAATTACGCCCCGCTCTGGGAGGTGTACCACGAGCTGATTCCGGACCAGCCGGTGACGCCGTGCAAGCCTGCGATCTGGAAATGGGCCGATGCGCGCCCGCACCTGATGCAAGCGGGCGAACTCATCACCGCAAAAGAGGCGCTCAGGCGAGTGCTCGTGCTGCAGAACCCGGGCATGCGCGGCCAGGCCTGCATCACGCAGAGCCTGTTTGCCGGTCTGCAGCTAATTCTGCCTGGCGAGATCGCCCCCAGCCACCGGCACACGCAGTCGGCGCTGCGCTTCGTGGTGGAGGGATCAGGCGCCTACACCGCGGTGGACGGCGAGCGCACCATGATGAACCCAGGCGACTTCATCATCACACCCTCCTGGACCTGGCACGACCACGGCAATCCCGGCTCGGAGGCCGTCATCTGGCTGGACGGCCTCGACCTGCCGATCCTGCGCACCTTCGCCGCGCAGTTCCACGAGCCCTACCCCGAGGAGGTGCAGCCGGTCTTGCGCGGCGAGGGCGCATCCCTCGCGCGCTACGGCAACAACCTCAAGCCCCTTGGCGCGGTGGCGCCGTTCGGCAAGACCTCGCCGATTTTCAGCTACCCCTACGGCCGCAGCCGCGAAACGCTGGCGCGCCTAGCCAAAGAAGGCGACCCGGATCCCTGCCACGGCTGGAAACTGGAGTTCACCAATCCGCTCACCGGCGGACCCGCCATGCCCACGATCGGCACCTTCATCCAGCTGCTGCCCAAGGGCTTTCGCGCCCAGCCGTATCGCTCGACGGATGGCACCGTGTATTCGGTGGTGGAAGGCAAAGGCAAGGTAAAAATTGGCAGCGAAGAATTTGGCTTCGGTGCGAAAGACACCTTCGTCGTGCCGTCCTGGTACCCGGCGAGCATCCAGGCCGACGCCGAGTGCGTACTCTTCTCCTACTCCGACCGGCCGGCGCAGCAGGCGCTCGGCTTGTGGCGCGAACAGCGCGCATAGGGGAAAGCGACCGCAGCCTGGACGCCGCCTTCTACTCGCGCGAGTACAACAACCGCGAACTGGTTCCCGACCACCCCGCCTATCTGGCGCGCTGGGCGCAGGATTCCGCGCGTGCACGCGCGACCATGACCTGCCACCTCGACCTGCGCTACGGCGAGGCGCCCGGCGAGACGATCGACCTTTTCCCCTCGCGCAAGGGCGACGGCAGCTGCATGATGTTCATCCACGGCGGCTACTGGCGCGCGCTCGACAAAAAGGATTTCTCCTTCCTCGCCCCGGCCTGGGTCGGCGCCGGCGTCTCGCTCGCGGTGGTGAACTACGACCTGTGCCCGCGCGTGACGGTGGAGGAAATCGTGCGCCAGATGCTGCGCGCAAGCCGCTGGCTCTGGCTGCACGCGGAAGAGTACGGCATGGACGAGGACCGGCTCTATGTCGGCGGCCACTCGGCGGGCGGGCACCTTACGGCGATGATGATGGCGGCCATCTGGCCCGCGTTCGACAAGCGCCTGCCCAGGGACCTCTACAAGGGCGGACTTGCGATCAGCGGCATCTACGACCTGCGGCCGATGGTGCAGGTGGACTGGCTGAATGGCGACCTGCGCCTGGACGAAGAGTCCGCACTGCGCGTGTCGCCGGCATTCATGCCCGCGGCGTCGCGCGCACCGGTGATGAGCTGCGTCGGCGGCGACGAGAGCTCGGAATTCCACCGCCAGAACGCGCTGCTGGGCACGAGCTGGCGCGGCGCCTTCGCGGGCGACATCCCGATGCCCGGCACGCATCATTTTTCGGTCATCGATGGGCTCGCCAACCCGTCGAGCGCGCTCTTCGCCGGCGCGCGCCGGCTCATGAAACTCGACCAATGAACGAATACCTGCAGCCGGCGCGCTACATCGACAGCGACCATCCGGCCGTAGTCGCTTTTGCAAGAAAGAACTCTTCCGGAAAAACCGACAGAGAACGAGCCGTGGCGCTTTATTACGCTGTGCGCGACGGCATCCGCTACAACCCGTTCCTCGATTTCTCGAAGACGGAGACGTTTCAGGCCTCGCAGTGCATCAGTGCCGGCGAGGGCTTCTGCATCGGCAAGGCGGCGCTGCTCGCCGCCTGTGCGCGCGCCGACGGCATTCCCGCGCGCGTGGGTTTCGCCGACGTAAAGAACCACCTCACCACGCCCGCCCTGCGTGAGCGCATGGGCACGGACCTTTTCGTCTATCACGGCTATGCCGAGTTGCTGCTCGAGGGAAAATGGGTCAAGGCGACACCCGCATTCAACGTCGAGCTGTGCCGGCGATTCCGCGTCAAGCCGCTCGAATTCGACGGCCGCGAGGATTCCATCTTTCATCCCTTCGACGAGGAGGAACGCCGCCACATGGAATACCTGCGCGACCGCGGCAGTCATGCGGACGTGCCGGTGGAGCAGATCATGCAGGCGTTTCGCGAGGTCTACCCGGTGCTCTACGGCATGGGTGCCGCAGCCGCCACGGAGCGCTTCGGCTGACGCCTCGGGCGCTACTCGAAGCGAGCTTTCGCGCCGCGATTGACGCGGCCGATCCCCTCAAGATCGTCCCGGCGCACCTGCCCGCGCCGCCCGACGGCCGCACGCTCGTGCTTGCCGTCGGCAAGGCGGCCGCGTCCATGTCCCTTGCGGTCGAGCGCCATTGGCCAGCGGACAGGAACCTCTTTGGCATCGCCCTGACCCGCTACGGGCACGCGCTGTCGCTGGAACGGATACGCTGGGAGGAAGCCGGTCATCCGATCCCGGACGAAGCGGGCGAGCAGGCGGCGCGCGAAATGCTCGGTGCGGCGCGCTCGATCAAGTCCGTGGACCTGCTCCTCGCCCTCGTCTCCGGAGGAGGCTCGGCGCTGCTCTCGCTGCCCGCCGAGGGGATCAACATCGCCGACCTGCGCAAGGTCACGCAGGACCTGCTGCACAGCGGCGCGAACATCCAGGAGATCAACACCGTACGCAAGCACCTGTCGCAGATCCAGGGCGGGCGCCTCGCCGCCGCCAGCAAGGCGCCGGTGGTGGCGCTGATCATCTCGGATGTGACCGGGGACGACCCCACGCATATCGCCTCGGGTCCCTTTGCGCCGGACCCGACCACCTTCCAGGAGGCGGTGGACGTGCTGAACCGCTACGAAGTCAAGCCGCCGCGCGCGGTGCTCGCGCACCTGATCGCCGGCCTGCGCGGAGAGCGCGAGGAAACGCCCAAGCCCGGTTCTCCGGTTTTCGACAACGTCGAGAGCCGCATCATCGCGACGCCGCGCAATTCACTCGTCGCTGCGGGGGTGCTGTTTCGCGAACACGGCGTCGAGCCGGTGATCCTGGGCGATTCGATCACCGGGGAAGCGAAGGAAGTCGCCAAGGTCATGGCGGCGCTCGCGCGCGAGATTCGCATGCACGGCACGCCGTTCAAGCCGCCGGTTGCGCTGCTCTCGGGCGGCGAATGCACCGTGACGGTCCGCACTCACGGCGGCCGCGGCGGGCGCTGTGCGGAATTCCTGCTCGCGCTGGGTTTCGAGCTCGCCGGCATCAGCGGCGTACATGCCATCGCCGGGGATACCGACGGCATCGACGGGTCGGAAGACAACGCCGGCGCCCTGCTCGCCCCGGATTCGCTCGCGCGCGCAAACGCTCTTGGGATGGATGCGAGGAAATTCCTCGCCGCGAACGACAGTTACGGGTATTTCTCCGCGCTGAGCGACCTCGTGATGACGGGACCGACGCGCACCAACGTCAACGACTACCGCGCGATTTTGATCACGTAAAGCAGCCGGATCAGGCGCGCCGGCGCGTCCAGCGCGGAAATCTCGCCACCAGCCCGGCGATCCCGCCCGGCAGCAGATGCAGGAAGGCGATCACGACGACGCCGTAGACCGCGAGCACCGCGGGCGTCTTCACCGACTCGGCGATCGTGCCCGCGGCGAGAAGGATGAGTTGCAGGAACAGGGCGCCGTAGATCGCGCCGCTCAGCGTGGCGATGCCGCCGACCGCACTGCCGACGAGGAAGCTCAGCGAGACAAAAATACCCGCCGGCGCAACGTACAGCAGCGCCATCCCCGAGAGCGCACCGGCGATGCCGGTGTACATCGCACTGATGCCGAAGGCCAGCGACTTATAGAGCGTGGCATCGATCCCCATCGCTTCGGCCGCGATCGGCTGGTCGCGAATCGCTATCAGCGCGCGGCCGATGCGCCCGCCGAGCAGGTTCGAGGCGAGGATAAAGAGCAATGCCAGGACGAACAGCGTCAGCAGGAAAATCCACTGGTCGTAGCTGAGCGGCAGCCCGAACGGCACCTGCGGCGCGTCCAGCGCCAGGCCCTGGCTGCCCCCGGTCCAGCGTTCGATGCCCTTGTAGTTCGCGAACTGCGGCGTCACCATCGCCAGCGCAAAGGTGACGAGAGCGAGATGCGTCCCTTGCAGGCGCACCAGCGGCAGCGCAAATATGAAACCCGCGACGAGGCAAACCGCGCCCGCGATCGGCAGCGCGATCCAGTGCGGTATCGCGCAATAGGCGATGAGCAGCGCCGCGGCATAGGCGCCGAGCGTGTAGAACGCGCCGTGGCCGAGCGAAATCTGGCCGTTGTAACCGGTCAGGATGTTGAGACCGAGCAGTGCGATCGCGTACACCAGGACGATGGTGAACTTGAAAAGCTGGAAATCGCTCGCCAGCGCGGGGACCGCCGCGGCAGCGACCAGCAGTACGGCGAGGCCGGCCCGCTTCAAGCGGCCTTGGCTACTTCCTTCTTTTCGGCCTTCTTTTCTTCGCCTTTGGCGGCGTCCGCCGAGAGCTCAGGGCGATCCAGCAGGCTCACCAGCGCAAGCGGCGCGTTGTCGCCCTTCCTGAAGCCGTTCTTGAGGATGCGCAGGTAGCCGCCCTTCCTCTTCGCGTAGCGCGGTCCGAGTTCGCCGAAGAGCTTCGACACCGTGTCGCGGTCGCGCAGGCGGTTATAAGCGAGGCGCCGGTTGGCGAGCGTCGCCGTCTTGCCCAGCGTGATCATCGGCTCGACGACGCGCCGCAGCTCCTTCGCCTTGGGCAGCGTGGTCGTGATCTCTTCGTGCGTGAGCAGCGAGTTCGCCATGTTGCGGAACATGGCGAGCCGGTGGCTCGTGGTGCGGTTGAGTTTCCTGAGTCCGTGGCCGTGTCGCATGGCGCTATCCCGTTCTGTTACGTCCGGTGGTGCTCGAGCCCGGCCGGCGGCCAGTTCTCCAGCTTCATGCCCAGCGTGAGGCCCCGCGAGGCGAGCACTTCCTTGATTTCGTTGAGCGACTTGCGTCCCAGGTTCGGGGTCTTCAGGAGTTCGGTCTCCGTGCGCTGGATCAGGTCGCCGATGTAATAGATGTTCTCGGCCTTGAGGCAGTTCGCCGAACGTACCGTGAGTTCCAGGTCGTCCACCGGGCGCAGCAGGATCGGATCCACCGCCACCGCCTTCTTCTCCTCGGTGGGCAGCGCCGTGCCTTCGAGCTGCGCGAACACGGAGAGCTGGTCGACCAGGATGCGGGCCGCGTAGCGCACCGCTTCCTCGGGCTCGATGGCGCCGTTGGTCTCGATGTCGAGGATCAGCTTGTCCAGGTCGGTGCGCTGCTCGACGCGCGCCGAATCGACCAGGTAGGAGACGCGGCGCACGGGGCTGAACGAGGCGTCGAGCACGATGCGGCCGATGCCCTTGGTCTCCTCCGGCAGGTAGCGCATGTTGCCCGGCACGTAGCCGCGGCCGCCTTCGACCTTGAGCTGCAGCTCGATCTTGCCGCCGGCCGAGAGGTTGGCGATGACGTGCGCGGGATTGACGACTTCGACGTCGTGCGAAGGCTCGATGTCGCCGGCCGTGACCGGGCCCTCGCCCTTCTTCTTCAGCGTCAGGATCGCTTCGTCGCGGTTGTGCAGGCGGAACACCACGCCTTTCAGGTTGAGCAGGATGTCGACGATGTCCTCGCGCACGCCATCGAGCGTCGAGTACTCGTGCACCACGTTCGCGATCTGCACCTCGGTCGGCGCGTAACCCGGCATCGACGAGAGCAGCACGCGGCGCAGGGCGTTGCCCAGCGTGTGGCCGTAGCCGCGCTCGAATGGCTCCATCGTCACCTTGGCGTGCGACGGGGACAGGTTTTGCACATCGACGATGCGCGGCTTGAGGAATCCGGTCTGGGGCATGGGGCTTTCCTGGTTGCTTACTTCGAGTACAGTTCGATGATCAGGCTCTCGTTGATCGTGGAGGACATGTCGGCGCGCGCCGGGAGCGACTTGAACTTCCCTTTCAGCGCCTTCGTGTCCACTTCGATCCATTCGGGTATGCCGCGCGACTCGGCCGCCTCGGAGGACGCCTTGATGCGCAACTGAGCCTTCGCCTTGTCGGTGACTTCGATTACGTCGCCGGGGCTGACCTCGTAAGACGGGATGTTGACGCGCTTGCCGTTGACGAGCACGCCGTTATGCCGCACCACCTGGCGCGCTTCGCTGCGCGAGGCGCCGAAACCCATGCGGTAGGCGACGTTGTCGAGGCGCGTCTCGAGGAGCTGCAGCAGGCGCTCGCCGGTCACGCCCTTGGAGCGCGAGGCTTCGGCGTAGGTCTTGCGGAACTGGCGCTCGAGGACGCCGTAGATGCGGCGCGTCTTCTGCTTCTCGCGCAGCTGCTTGCCGTAGTCCGAGAGGCGCGCGCCGCTCTTCTGGCCGTGCTGGCCGGGAGCATAGCCGCGCCGCTCGATGGCGCATTTGTCGGTGAAGCACTTCTCGCCCTTGAGGAAGAGCTTTTCCCCCTCCCTGCGGCACTGGCGGCACTTCGCGTCGAGATTTCTGGCCATGCGTTCTCCTTAAACCCGGCGCCGCTTCGGCGCGCGGCAGCCGTTGTGCGGAACCGGGGTCACGTCGGCGATCGAGCCGATCTTCAGGCCGATCGCGTTAAGCGCGCGCACCGCGGATTCGCGGCCCGGACCCGGGCCCTTGATGCGCACTTCGATGTTCTTCACGCCGCATTCCTGCGCCGCGCGACCAGCGCGCTCGGCGGCCATCTGCGCGGCAAAGGGCGTCGACTTGCGCGAGCCCTTGAAACCCGCGTTGCCCGAGGTCGCCCAGGACAGCGTATTGCCCTGGCGGTCGGTGATGGTGACGATGGTGTTGTTGAAGGAAGCGTGCACGTGGGCGATGCCCTCGGCGACGTTCTTCTTCACCTTCTTGCGCGCGCGCGCCGCGGCAGTCTGCTGCAGCTGTTGTCCGGAGGGGGGTGCTTTGCTCGCCATGTGCGGGTCTCGAATGGGTTTTCTGGTCTGCTGCTTAGATCTTGCCGACTGGCGCGTTCTGCTTGACTGCGGCCTTGCGCGGTCCTTTGCGCGTGCGGGCGTTGGTGCGGGTGCGCTGGCCGCGGACCGGCAGGCCCTTGCGGTGGCGCGAGCCGCGGTAGCAGCCCAGGTCGATCAGGCGCTTCACCGACATCTGCACCTCGCGGCGCAGGTCGCCTTCCACCGTCAGGCGCGTGATGCTCTCGCGCAGCCGGTCCATCTCGGCGTCGGTAAGGTCCTTGATCTTGCGGTTCGGCTCGATGCCGGAACCGGTGCAGATCGCCTTCGCGCGCGAGCGGCCGATGCCATAGATCGCCGTCAGCGCGATGCTGGCGTGCTGGTGGTTGGGAATGTTGATGCCTGCAATACGGGCCATAGCGAGTTCTTTCCGGGGAACCTGAAATTATATCAATATTCTCAAGGCGTTACTAGCCTTATGACGTGAGCGTCATCCTTTGTATACGCAAGCGTCATCCTTGCCGCTGCTTATGGCGCGGATCGGTGCAAATCACTCGCACCACGCGCTTGCGCCGCACGATTTTGCAGTTGCGGCAGATTTTCTTCACCGAAGCCA
>Ga0070694_100002589_pt1 | contig 10693 bp, 13 predicted proteins | sample KBSK1251metaG_FD_65470 | JGI IMG/M metagenome (GOLD analysis project Ga0070694, IMG submission 65470) | Corn, switchgrass and miscanthus rhizosphere microbial communities from Kellogg Biological Station, Michigan, USA - KBS K1-25-1 metaG | ecosystem: Host-associated > Plants > Roots >... | reverse complement strand
CCTAGCGGCCTCCGCCGGGCCCTAGAGCACCGACATCCCGCCGTCGACGAAGAGAACCTGCCCGGTCACGTAGTCCGAGCACGTGGCGAAGAACCGCACCGCCTGGGCCACGTCGGCGGGGCGGCCGTGGCGGCCCATCGGGATCCGCGCGGCGAGGCGCCGCCCGCGCTCGCGCGGGAAGCCCTCCGGCAGCAGGACCACCCCCGGCGCGACCGCGTTGACCTGGATCCGCGGAGCCAGCGCGGCCGCGAGCCCGCGCGTGAGCATCACCACGCCCGCCTTGGAGATGCCGTAGGGCACGTAGCCCGGCCAGGCCCGCACCGCGCCCACGTCCGCGATGTTGATGATGCGCCCGCCGCGGCGCCCCATGGCCCGCGCGGCGGCCTGGCTGCAGAAGAACGGGGCGCGCAGGTTCACCGCGAGCAGGCGATCGAACTGGGCCGGGGTGGTGGTCTCCACCGGGGTGCGGACGAAGAGCGCCGCGTTGTTGACCAGCACGTCGAGGCGGCCGAGCCGCTTCACCGCGGCGGCCACGAGGGCGCGCGCCTCGCGGGGGCGGCCCACGTCGGCGCGCAGCGCCACCGCGCGCACCCCGCGGCTTTCCAGGTCGCGCACCGCCGCGCGCGCCGCGGTCGCGGAGCGCAGGTAGCCGACCGCCACGTCGGCGCCCGCGTCGGCGAGCGCGCGCGCGATCTCGAGGCCGACGCGCACCGCGCCGCCGGTGACGAGCGCGACCCGGCCGGTCAGTTCCTTGACTTGTCCGGAGCCGTGTGGTGTCATCGATGCAACATGTCGGGCAGTTTCCGCAACTGGGTGAAGTCTCGCTTCATCACCGGGCTGTTCTCCACCGTCCCCGCGATCGCGACCGCTTGGCTGCTGTGGGTGTTCTGGAACGCCATCGACGATTTCTTCTCCCCGGTGTACACGCAGATGATCGGCCGGCGCATTCCCGGCATGGGCTTCCTGACCGCGGTCGTGATCATCTTCATCATGGGCACGATCGCCCGCAACGTGGTCGGGCGGCGGGTCCTGGGCCGCATCGAGATGCTCTTCGACCACGTGCCGATCTTCCGGAGCATCTATCCATCGGTCAAGCAATTGCTGGAGTCGTTCTCGCCCCAGAAGCTCAACTCCTTCAAGTCCGTGGTGCTCGCCGAGCACCCCCGCAAGGGCGAGTACGTCTTCGGCTTCGTCACCTCCGAGGTGCTGGTCGAGGGCCTCGAGGGCAAGCGGGCCATGGCCACCGTGTTCGTGCCCACCAACAACCTGTACCTGGGCGACGTGATCGTGGTGCCCAAGGACGAGATGCTCGCCACCGGGCTCACCGTGGAGGAAGGCATCCGCATCATCCTCTCGGCCGGGACCGCCACCCCGTCACGCCTGCCGCGCGAGCGGCTCTGATCACCGGGCGGGCGGCGCTCCCGTCACCCACGCCCCGATGACCTCCCCCAGCGGGTAGAGCTTGCCGAAGAAGAAGTGGTCCGCCCCCTCGATGACGCGCTCCTCCGCCCCGGTGCTCCGGGCGAGCCGGTGCAGGGCGTCGATCGGGCAGTAGGTATCGCGCGTTCCGGCCACGAGCAGCGTGGGGCCGGTCAGGGGCGCCAGGGCCTGGAAGTCGAACATGCCGAGCGGGGGGGCGATGAGGGCGAGCGGTGCGTCACCCGGCCGCATGGCGCGCGCGGCGGTCCAGGCCCCGAACGAATAGCCGATGACGCCAACCGGGCTCCCGGGGGCCAGGCGGCCGGCGAGGGCCGCCACGGCGGCGCGCACGTCGTCCTGCTCTCCGACGCCCTTGTCGTGGAGCCCCGTCGAGGCGCCCACCCCCCGGAAGTTGAAGCGGAGGGTGGCGTAGCCGGCGCCCCGGACGACCTCCGCGGCTCGGATCACCACCGGGTTGTCCATGTCCCCTCCGTAGAGGGGATGGGGGTGGCAAAGGACGAACCCCCCCTTCGGGGCTTCCACGACGGCGAGCCGCCCCTCCAGGCTGGGCCCCCCGGGCACCGGCACGACGACGGGGTCTTCCATGGCGCCCCGACCTTAGGGGGTCCCCGGGGAATATTCAAGGGCCAGCCCGCGTCAGAACCACCGAGGTTATAATTTCACCCATGGCCATGCTGGGATGCCTGTGGAACCGCCCGCGGCTCGAGCGCCTGGTCGACGGCGCCCTCGGGGAGCGGATGGGCCGCATGGCCGCCTCTCATGCCACGCGCTGTGCGGGTTGCCGGGGCGAGGTGGAGCGTCTTCGACGGCTCCGGGCGCTGGTGAGGGGGGTCGAGATCCCGGTGGCCGATCCCGACTGGTCGGGCTTCTGGCCGGGCGTTCGCCTGCGGCTCGCGGCCGAGCATCCCGCGCCGGTGCGGGATGCCTGGTGGTTCCCCTACTGGAAGCCGCTGTGGGGGCATCCGCGGGTCGCCCTGGGGGGGCTCGTGGTGTCGAGCCTGGCGGCGGCCCTGGTTCTCTGGCCGAGCGCGGAGACCACGAAGGCGGCGATGGCCGCGCCGGTGCAGGTACAGGACGTGTCGACCACGGATCCCAACCGCAGCGTGATGGTCTACTCGAACCCGGACGACGGCGTCACCGTGATCTGGGTCTTCAACCCGAGCGAGCAGGACGAGCAGTCCTGACCCTTCCCGCGCCGGGCGGCGCGGGAGTCGTTCCAAGCCGGGGCGCTACTCCTTCAGGCTCGCCAGCCGCTCCTTCGCGAGCGGCGCCTCTTCCGATTGCGGGAAGTGCTCCACCAGGTACTGCAGCCGCGCCTGGGCGAGCGCGGTCTGCTTGAGCTCGACGAGGGCGAGCGCTTCCTTGTAGAGCGCGGTCGGCACCTTGCTCCCCCGCGGGTAGGCCACCATCACCTTGCGGAACTCCTGCACCGCCTGCTCGAGGTTCTCCCGGGACTTGTCGGGCTGGCTCGCGGTGGCGCGCGCCATGCTGAAGTACGCCTCGCCGATCCAGTACTGAGCGCTGTCCGCCAGCGCGGAGTCCGGGAAGCGGCGGAGGAAATCGCGGAAGCCGGAGATCGCGAGCGGGTAGAGCCCCTTGCTGAAGTCGAGGTACGCGGCCTGGTAGCTCTCCTCCGCGGTGGCGCCCGAGCCGGCGGCCCGGGGAGTCGCCGCCACCGACGGGGTGGGGGCGGTCGCCCCACCCGAGCGGGACGGGGGGGGGATCGGCGAGGCGCCCCCGCTCGGCGTGGACCGGCCGAGGGAGTCCACCCGCTGCGACAGCTCGTCCATCCGGGCGGTCACCCGCGCGACCTCCCCGGAGAGCGCGTCGAGCCGCGCGCCGAGGGCCGCGATCTGCTTGGCGGTATCCGCGCCCTGCTCGCGGGTGCGGCGGTCGAGCTGCCCCACCACGGTGTCGGTGTCCCCGCGGCCGCGGTGCACCGCGAGGGTGAGCGAGTTGACGTCCTGCCGGAGCTGCGCGACGTCCTGCTGCAGCGCCTGGCCGGAGACGTCGGCGCAGCCCGCGGAGGCGGCCACCATCGCGAGGAGGGCCGCCGAAGCGACGAAGGGGAGCCGGCGGCTCCCCTTCGTCATCTCGCGGTGCACGCGAAGGCGCCCCGTGCGGATCAGCGCGCCTTCACCAGGAAGTGCGCTCGACGGTTCTGGGCCCAGCAGGCCTCGGAGTGCTCGGTGCACGTGGGCCGCTCCTTGCCGTACGAGATGATCGTGATCCGGTTCGCCTGCACGCCCTGGGCGACGAGATAGTTCATGGTCGCCTTCGCGCGCCGCTCGCCGAGCGCGAGGTTGTACTCGTTGGTCCCGCGCTCGTCGCAGTGCCCCTCGATCAGGACCAGGTTGTTGTTCGACTTCAGCCAGGTCGCGTTGGTGTCGAGGATCCTGGCGTCGCTCGGCCGGATGTCGTACTTGTCGAAGTCGAAGAACACGTCCTTCAGGTTCGCGTTGGCCGTGAACTCGCTCGGCGCCGGCGGCGTGGTGCTGGGGGCCGCGGTCGAGGGCGCCGCGGGCGACGGCGTCATGGAAGGCGACGGCGTCGTCGAGGGAGCGGCGGCGGAGGGGCTCGGCGAGCCGGTCGGAGGAGGCGCGGAGGCCGCGGTCGTGGCGGGTCGCTTGGGACAGCCCACCAGGAAGAGAGAGAGGGCGATCACCGGCACGGCGAGCAGCAGCGCGCTTCCCCGTCGTTGCGCCATGAGTCCAATCCTCCTTGAGTTCGTCGAATTCGTCATATCACCGCGATTTTGCGTTACCAACGCATCGTATCACGGAAGGCGTGGCGACCAAGAAGCACTTGTCGATTCGCCGGGGGTTCGGGGGATCGGCTGCTGCTCCGATCCGTCCGCCAGCATGGTGAACAGCTGGTAGCCGCCCGCGGACCGGTTCGACTGGAAGACGAGGTGGCGCCCGTTGGGGGCCCAGGAAGCGCCCTCGTTGTTGCCGGGGCCGGCGGTCAGCCGTCGCAGGTTCGACCCGTCGGGGCTGACCGCCCAGATGTCGAAGTTGCCCTGCCGCGAGGTGAAGGCGATCGTGTCCCCCTTCGGCGACCAGCGCGGCTGGGTGTTGAAGCCGGCCTGGGTGATGCGGCGCACGTTGGCGCCCTCGGCGTCCATCACGAAGATGTGGGCTCCCCCCGACCGCTCCGACACGAACGCGATCTCCCGGCCGGTGGGTGACCACGTGGGCTCGGTGTCGATGCCGCCGTAGGTGGTGAGCCGCCGGAACGCGCCGGTGGCGAGGGTGAGCAGGTACACCTCGGGGTTGCCGTCCCGGGAGAGCGTCATCGCGAGGAAGCGCCCGTCGGGGCTGAAGGCGGGCGAGGTGTTGATGCCGAGGAACCCCGCGACCACCTGCACCGGCCGCTGCTCGAACGGGAACATCCGGTAGAGGTACGGGTACCCGCGCATGTACGACGTGAAGGCGAGGGAGCGCGTGTCCGGGCTCCACACCGGCGAGAGGTTGATGGACTTGTTCGACGTCACGCGGGTGGCCCCCGCGCCGTCGTAGTCCATCAGGCTGAGCTCCTTGGAGCCGCCCCCGGAGTTCACGTAGGCGATTTTGGTGTCCGCGACCCCCGGCTCGCCGGTGAACTGCATCACGACCTCGTCCGCGACCTTGTGGGCGAGGCGCCGGGCCTGGCTGGTGGGCAGCTCGATCTTCTTGGCCGCGATCAGGCGGAACTCGGGCGAGGTGAGGTCGTAGAGGCGCATCTCCACCTCGGTCCGGTCGCCGCGCAGGCTCAGCAGGCCCTGCAGCCCCGCGTGGGCGCCCGCGGACGCGAAGTTGGCGAAGGTGGCGCGGACCGCGGCCGGATCGGCGGTCGGGATCGGGGGCACGTCGGAGACCACGCTGAACAGCGCGGAGAACGTGAGGTCCTTGGCCGTGACCTGCGGGAGGCTCCGTCCGAGGCCCGCGGTGTCGGTACCAGCCACCACCGCGAAGTTCGGGATCACGATGTTGAGCTTCTTGGCCCCGGTGGCCAGCACGTTGAGCAGCACGTCGGCGCCCTGCGAGCGGGCCGCCGGCGGCGAGGACAGCACCCCGGTGGTCGCGGCCGCGAGCACCAGCGCCACCAGGAGCCCGAGCGGACGCCCGGGACGCATCAGCGAGGAGAAGACGTTCATGACTCACCCATGGTCGAATCAGCCGCGACGGAGGTCGAAGGTGAACAGGATGCGGAGCGAGGGCTTCGTCCAGTCGTCCGGCAGCTTCGGAAAGGGACTCGCCGCCATGACCGCGCGGAGGGCCGCGTTGTCGTAGAACGAGTTGCCCGAGCTCTTGTGGATGGCGGGCGACTTGATCGAGCCGTCCCGCTGGATCTCGACGTAGACCTGCGGCTTCTGCGGCGGATCGTTCGGCTGGTTCTGGCGCTGCCACTCCTGCTCGACCTTCTGGAGCACCTGCCGGAGATACCACGCGTACGGGAAGTCCGAGACGTCGAGGGTGAGGGCGCCCGCGCCGGTGACCGATCCGGTGGGCGCTCCCAGGGCGGCGGTCTCCGGCGGCCGCGACGTCTCCGCGGTCTTCTCGCCCCGCGGGCTCCCCGAGGGCGGGGTCGCGAGCGGCGGCAGCTCCTTCTCGCCCGGCCGCGGCAGCGCGGTGCTGCGCGGCGGCAGCGGCTTGGCCGTGGGCAGGGACGGGGCGGGGAGGCTCGGGGCCTCGCGGCGGGGCGCCTCCCGGGGGGCGGTGGTGGCCTTGGGCTCCGGGTCGGGCTCCGGGGTGCGCGGCGCCACCGGCGCGTGCGGGCGCGCCGGCAGCGACGGGGCGGCGGGAGCGTTGGGCGTGCCGACCGCGGCCACCATCGGGACCAGGTTGACGACCTGGACCTTCTCGGGGCGCCAGCCGCTCCACATCACGAATGCGGCCATGCCCCCGAAGACCACGACGTGGCCGATCGCGGAGAGCCCGATGGCGGTCAGGGGCAGACGCGGACGCCGGAGCGCCGGACCCGGCCGCCTCAGACCGGGGTCGGGAAGCGGGCCCATGGAGTAGCGACGGGCCGCCATCGTGGAGCTCATCGGGCGCGAGTCGGCTCCGTCACCATGCCGAGCTTCTCGATGCCCGAGCGGCGGATCCGGTCCATGGTCTCGACCACGAAGCCGTACTGCAGCGCCTGGTCCGCGCGGAGGTAGAGGGTCTTGTCCTGCCGGTTCTTGAACAGGTCGCGCAGGGTCTGCTCGAGAGAGCCGAGCGCCACCGGCTTGTCGTTGACGTAGATGGTCTGCTCCTTGGAGAGCGTGAGGACCATCCGCTCCTCGGTCGCGGTGGGCTTGCCCGACGTCTTGGGCAGGTTCACGTCGATGCCGCGGTACATGAGCGGGGCGGTGAGCATGAAGATCAGCAGCAGGACCAGCGTCACGTCGACGAGCGGGATGATGTTGATCTCGGCGAGCGTGCCCCCGATGCGGTAGCCGCCGCCGTTGTCGGCGCTGTCGATCTTAATGGCCATCTTTCGCCACTCGCGCCATCTTCTGCACCGGGCGGGCGAACGCGTTCAGCAGGTCGAGCGTGAAGCCCTCCATCTCCATCGCCCAGTGCTTCGTCCGGTTCACGAAGAAGTTGTAGCCCATGACCGCGGGGATCGCCGCTCCGAGGCCCGCCGCGGTGGCGATCAGGGCCTCCGAGATGCCGGGCGCCACCACCGCGAGGTTGGCCGAGCCCTGCTGCCCGATGCCCTGGAACGCGGTCATGATGCCCCACACCGTGCCGAACAGGCCGATGAACGGCGCCGAGCTCGCCACCGTGGCCAGGAACGGCAGGTAGCGCTCCATGCGGGCCACCTCGGACGAGCCGGCGCGGCGGAGCGCGCGGCTCGAGGCCTCGAGGCGCTCCGGAGGCAGCCCCTCGTCGGCGTCGTCGAGCACGTGGTCCACCATCTCGGCGCTGCCGTAGGCGGTGACCAGCTCCTGGCCCGCCGAGACGTAGAGCTGGGCGAGCGGGCTGTCGCGGTGCTTCTTGGCCGCCGCGTAGACCACCGAGAAGCGGCGCGCCTCGCGGAAGATCTGGCGGAAGCGCAGCGACTCGCCGCGGATCTTGCGGAACTCCCACCACTTCTCGACGATCAGGGCCCAGCAGATGACCGAGAAGACCGCGAGAAGGAGCAGGATGAACTTGGCGACGGGGCCGGCGCTGAAGACGAGCTCTGCAACGCCGCCGTTGACGCTTGCTGACCCTGGCACTCGGGTCTCCTTATGGGGTGGATGGTGGACGACGGCCCGCGAAAATTGCTTGATTTGATGATACCGGACGATTTTTGAGAGTGTCAATAAATTCGGTCGGGAAATGCCTGAAAAATCGCTGAATTATTGACAGTCCCGCACGGCCGCCGTATAAGCCTTCTATGTTCCACTCGCCCGGTCCGATCGCGCTGCACGTGGGGCCCGTCGCGATCCGCTGGTACGGCGTGCTCATGGCGACCGCGATGGCCCTCGGGCTCTGGCTCGGGCACCGGGACGCGCGGCGGCGGGGCATCGACGCCGAGAGTCTGCTCAAGGCGGCGGAGCTGGCCCTGCTCGGCGGCCTCGCCGGCGCGCGCCTCTACTACGTCCTGTTCAACCTCGATTACTACGGCCAGTTCCCCGGTAAAATCTTCGCGCTCTGGGAGGGGGGGCTCGCCATCCACGGTGGCGTGATCGGCGGCATCCTCCTGGGCGGCGGCTACGCGTGGCGCCGGGGCCTGCCGGTGCGGCAGTACCTGGACATCGCGGCGCCGAGCCTGGCCATCGGGCAGGCCATCGGCCGATGGGGCAACTTCTTCAACGAGGAAGCCTTCGGGCGCCCGACGGATCTCCCCTGGAAGCTCTACATCTCGCCGCCGCACCGGCCGCTCGAGTACGCGCAATCCGAGTATTTCCACCCCACCTTCCTCTACGAGTCGCTCTGGGACCTGCTCGTGTTCGGGGTCCTGATCTTGTGGCTGCGGGATCGACTCGAGCGCGCCCCGGGAGCTCTGTTCCTGGCCTACCTCGGTCTGTACTCGGCGGGCCGGCTGTTCACCGAGGGGCTGCGCACCGACGCGCTGATGCTGGGCCCCCTGCGCATCGCGCAGGTCGTGAGCCTGCTCGGCATGGCGGTGGCCGCGGTGGGCGTGCCCCTGCTGCTGCGCCACCGCGGCCGCGCCGCCTGATCCCTCGCCCGGGCCGCCGCGGGTGAAGCGTTACGCGAGCCGGGACGGCCGGCTCCGTCTGCGGGTGGGGGACAGCCGGCGGCTCCCCGACATCCCGACCGGCAGCGTGGGCTGCATCCTGACCTCGCCGCCCTACTGGGTCCGCGGACGGGGGCGCGAGCGGGCCGAGCGGTACGCGCGCGAGCTCGCCACCGGGTTCGGCCGGGAGTGGCGCCGGGTGCTCGCCGACCACGGCGACCTCTGGCTCGTCATCGGCGACCGGCACGACGGGCTCGAGTGGATCGGCATCGACGGCCTGGTCACGGGCTGGCTCGGGCGCGTCGGGTGGAGCCTGCAGGCGAAGGGACTCTGGGCCCAGGTGCGCTCCCGCGAGCGCTGGGACAACCGGGTGAACTATCTGCTCCGCTACCGGAAGGCGGGCCACCCCGTCCGGCCGGGCGGCACCACGCTCTGCTTCATGCTGCCGCTGCCGCGCTCGCATCCGGACAGCCTGTGGGACGCCACGCCGGACCCGGTGCTGCGCTCGCTCCTGACGCTCTCCGCCCGGCGGGGCGCCGTGCTCGACCCGTTCGCCGGGGCGGGCACGGTGGGCCGCGTCGCGCTCGCGCTCGGGCGCGAGTGGATCGGCGTGGAGCGCGATCCCCACATGGCCGAGGTCGCCGCGCGGCGGCTTCGGCTGCGGCCGGTCAGTCCTTCGCGGCCTGGAGTGTCACCGGGCGGCCCTCGCGCAGGACGACCACGGCGATGATCGACCCGGCCGGCAGGCTGCGCAGGCGCGCCTGCAGCGCCTCGTAGGTCTCGGAGCCGATCTCCCGCCCCTGGACGGCCAGGATGATGTCGCCGCCCAGGAGGAACGACTTGCCCTCGATCGAGGCCGGGATGAGGCCGGGTCGCAGGCCGATGCGGGCGGCCGGCGAGTCGGCCGCGACCTGCTGCACCATCAGGCCCACCGCCTGGGGCAGGTTGAGCGCGTGGGCGACCCGCCCGCCGATGATCACGCCGCTCATGCCGCTCCAGAACGAGCGCTGCTCGAGCAGCAGGCGCCGGGCCATGTTGATGGTGACCACGAAGCCCAGCCCCTCGGAGCCGCCCGACTTGGAGATGTTGTGGCTGGCGATCCCGATCACCTCGCCGGGCATGTTGAACATCGGCCCGCCCGAGTTGCCCGGATTGATGGCGGCGTCGGTCTGGAAGAACTCGGCGAGCGCCATCTCGCTGTAGACGGTGTTGGGCTTGTGGCGCGCGGTGATGTAGCCCACGCTCAGGGTGTGGGCGATGCCGTAGGGCGCGCCGATGATGAAGACCTGGTCGCCGACGTCGGCGCGGTCGGAGTTGCCCAACCGGGCCACCATCGCCTTGGCGGGCACGCGGTCCAGCTGGAGCAGGGAGACGTCGGCCTCCGGCTCCGAGGCGATCACCCGCGCGGTCACCACCTCGCCGCCCAGGAACTCGGCGGTGATCTCGTCGGCGGTCTGCACCACGTGCGCGGCGGTGATCACCCGGCCGTCGGGCGCGATGAGGACCCCGGAGCCCACCTCGTCGACGCGCCCCACCTGGCCCGAGCCGCCCACCTCCTTCCACCGCGCGCGGATGATGACGACCGATGGGTTCACGCGCTTGAAGATCGGCGCGACGCTCTGGGCCTCCGCGGGGGGAATCGGGGCGGCGACCAGCGCGAGCAGCAGGACCACCAGGAGTGGCTTCATGCCGGACCTCCGAGCAGGGAGTGGACGAGCTGGCGGAGGGAGGCCTGGTCGAAGGCGGTGGCCTGGCGGCTGGGCGCGCTGGCCTCGGTCTTGAGCCCGGTCTCGCTCAGGATCACGCAGATGGTGGCGTCGGGGTCGAGGGCCTTCGCGGCCAGGAGCTTCCGCAGCACCGCCAGGGCCGCCACCCCGGTCGGGCCGGCCCACACGCCCTCGGTCCGGGCGAGTAGCCCCTGCGTCTCGAGGATCTCCTCGTCCTCCACGTCGCCGGCCAGGCCGCCCTGCTCCCGCAGGATGCGCAGGACCCACTCGCCCTTGCGGCCCGGGTTGCCGGCCGCGAGCCCCTCGGCCACCGTGTAGCCGATCTTCACCGGGGCGAGCGGGCGCTTCTCGCGCCACGCTCGCGCGATCGC
>Ga0070694_100002588_pt1 | contig 10696 bp, 8 predicted proteins | sample KBSK1251metaG_FD_65470 | JGI IMG/M metagenome (GOLD analysis project Ga0070694, IMG submission 65470) | Corn, switchgrass and miscanthus rhizosphere microbial communities from Kellogg Biological Station, Michigan, USA - KBS K1-25-1 metaG | ecosystem: Host-associated > Plants > Roots >... | reverse complement strand
TGCTCGGGCCCGCTCGGCCCATCCAACGCCTTCTGGTCCGGGGCCAATTGGATGAGATAACCACTGGCGAACCGGGCCGCCAAACGGAGGTGCCGAAGCAGTTGCACCAATAACCACGCCGAATCCCGGCACGAGCCACTGCCCAGACGCAGCGTCTCTTCAGGCGGCTGCACGCCCGGCTCCAAACGAATCAAATACCGCACGTCACGCTGCAGCCTCTGGTTCAAAGCCACCAGCAGGTCGATGGTTCGCAGTGGCTCTCGTTGGGGCTGTCCGTCCGCCCGCATCACCGGAGCCGCCACGGCAAGCGCCGCTTCCACCTCGGGGTTCACCCTGAGCTTGTCGAACGGGTCCACCACGCGTTGGCCTCCCCCGTGACGCACGTCCAGCCGGGACAGCGACTCCAACGCCGGAACAGGCGGGAACGCTTCCGGATGGCCTGCCCTGAGCCCGTCCAATGGGCCCAGCCACTCCTGCCGCACTGTTCGCAGCAATGCCTCCAATCGCGGCGTCAGCGCTCCCCGTTCCAGAAACGGCGCAAGATTCCGCTCCAGTCCGCTCTCGTAAGCGAACGGATAATGCACCGCGCTCTCTTCGAGAAAAAAGTCGAAAGGGTTATAGACCGCCATCTCCACCACTAACTCCACCTCCACCGCCAGCTCCTTCATCCGGTCCGGAAAGGTCAGGCGCGCGTTCCAATTGGAAAACGGATCCTGCTGCCAATTGATGAAATGCTCCCCGCCAACAATGCGCTGCGAATAGCTCAGCACCCGCGTGCGACAATGCGGCGCCGGACGCAGCCGCACCACGTGCGGCCCGTGCCCCACCGGGCGGTCGTAGGTGTATTGCGTCTTGTGCTGCAGCGCAACGTGAATAGGCATAATCTTCAGTTCTGCTCACCCCACCGGTCTCATGACATCACCATCTCTTTTTCTATCTCTTTCTCCTTCTCCGGCGACGGGCAGGCCTCCGCCACCTCCAAATAGCGGATGCGCTTGTTGATGTCCGTATTAATCGAATGATACGGCTGCGTCAGGTTCCCGGGGGCAAAGAGCGTCTGACGCAGATGCTCCATGTCGTCTTCTCCTATGGCGTCTGTACAAATGGGAAGCAGGTAATCGATGCCAAGCCGAGACGGCTTCATCAGCCGGGCGTCATAGAGCTGGGGATGCATCTGGCGCGGATGGATCAACCCCCAGCGATCACGAAAGCGGTTGGCATCGAAGCCTTCCACGTGAAATCCTTTTCGCGCGTTGTATTGCAGCACCGCCACCGAATTGTTGCGCCCCTCCAACAGCAGCTCGACCGCCTTGGCGCCGAGTTGCGCCGCGTAAAAGCGGTCAAAAAGAATCGGGCGCCCACCCCGTTGCGTGTGCCCGACTTTGCGCGTGAAAATCGCCTCCCGCGCTGACTCGCCCCGCCGGTACAGTTGAAAATACTTGTCCCCAATCATCTGCACCAACCGCGCCCGCAGCGCCTCCGCCGCCCCACTCAAAACCATGTTCCCGGACGGATCACTCGATTTGCTCTCCGCCCCCAGCTCACGTCCGCGCTCATCCACGATCCCCTCGCCGCAGACGATCACCACATTTTTCTGCCGATCGTAGATCTCTTTGATCCGTTCGACCAATTGCTCGATATCCAACGGCTGTTCCGGCACCAATATAATGTCCGGCCGTCCATAGGCCGACCCGAGTGCGATGTAGCCGGAATGGCGCCCCATCACTTCGATGATGGCGATCCGTCGATGGCTTTCGGCCGTGGTCCGGATGCGCTCGACGCCCGATGCCGTGACGAACACCGCCGTGGCATAACCGGGAGTCACATAGTTGACCAGTTGCTCCAAATCAAACACCGCTCGTGATTCGGTCCGTTTGTAGCGGTAGCCTGCCTTCGTGGTCGGCTCGTTCACGCGCGCCCAGTCGTCCGGCTCGCTGGGATAATTCAGGCCGAGATCGTTGTCGATCGTTTTGGGCGCCAGCACGGCGGGGAGCCGCTCGGCCAATGGTTGCAGGCCATTGAGCGTCCCGTCGCCTCCCACACAAATTAATCCCTCCAACCCGAGCCGCTCCAGCCGGGCGGCAATCATATCCAGCTCGCCAGTCTTGTTCGGGTCGACAAAATCGCGCGAGGAACCAATCAACGAGCCGCCTTTGGTGGGATCCAATTCCGGAATCTCCTGATAGAGCGGATTGAGGTGCACATGAGGCACGCGCGGGTTGAACAGGCTGTTGAAGCCTTTCAGCAACCCAAACAGTTCCACCTTGAGTTGATTGGCGCGCACCACCGCGCCGGTAATGGTGGCGTTGAGGGCGGGTGTATCCCCGCCGGCCGTGAGGATGCCAATGCGTTTCATTGCGGTTGCTCCAATTGCAGCTTCTTGGCCGGCTTGGGGGATTTTAAGGCGAAGAATCGCTCGTGAATCCCCACGCCGACGTGGTTCAGCTTCGTTTGTAAATCGTCCAGATACTCGTGCAGGCCCGCGCCCACGATCTCGTCCACCGAGGCGTACGAAAGCTCCGAACAAAGCTGGCCAATCCGCTTCTCCGGCGGGTGCCGATACGTGCCCAGTGGCGTGCCGGAGATGGCGTGCAACGAGTCGCGCGCGGCCAGCAGGCAGAAGTGGATGGCCCGCGGAAATTCGCGGTCGAACAACAAAAACTCCACCACCCGAATCGGCGAGAGCCGCCCATGCTGTTTGCGATACATCTCGAAGGCACTCGCCGAGCGCAGGACGGCCGCCCATTGCAAATCGTCGAAGGGCGTTCCCACGTCCTGCACGGAACGCAGCAGGATGAAATATTTTACATCGAGGATGCGGGAGGTTTTATCCGCCCGCTCCAGCTTGCGCCCGAGCCGGGCAAAATGCCACGCCTCCCCGTGGGTCATGGTGGCATCGGTGATGCCGGTAAACAAATGGCTGGCGAGTTTCACCTCGCTGTAAAATTCCGGCGACGCCTCGCGCTTGGCCCCGATGGCCGAGGCGTCGTTCACCATTAAGTAGAATTTATTCAGCTGGAGCCACATCGTGGAGGAGATGATCTCCCGCACGGTCCGGGCGTTCTCTCGCGCTGCCCGCAGGCAGGACACGATGGAGTTCGAATTTTCCGGGTCAAAGGTCAGGAACTGGATGACGTTCTCCTGGGTGGCCTTCCCGTATCGACGCGCAAAGGCCTCGTGATCCCCAGTCGTGGCCACCAACGGTTCCCACTGCTGATCGGAGCCGGCCGGCGCGTCCAGCATCAGTTGCAGGTTCACGTCGATAAAGCGCGCCACGTTCTCCGCCCGCTCAACGTAGCGGCTCATCCAATAAATTGACTCAGCGACTCGGCTTAGCATGAATCCCTCACGCCCTCTCCATCAACCGAACCCTCACCCGGCCCGGCGGCCCCCCTCTCCCATCCGATGGGAGAGGGGCTGGAGGTGAGGGCGGGGTGAGGGCGTTTCTTACATTCACGGTTTTAATGCGCAAAGTTTCGCTTCGACGAATTCTCATCCCAGCGCCAACTCCAGCCGCTCTTGCAGCCAGGCCAGCCGCGCCGGGTCGGCCAGCTTCTGGCGCCGCTCATCCACCACCTGGATCACATCGCAAGCCCGCCCACCCTCGGTCGTGATGCCCGCCTCCGTCACATCCAAGCCCGCATCCGCCACCGTCTGCAGCACGTCGTACAACAACCCGAGCCGATCGGTCGCCTCGATGTGCACCAACGTGGCTTTCGACGATGAGTGATTATCCAACCGCACCTGCGCCGGCTTTCGCTCGGGCGGTGCCACCCACTTGTGCCGCGAACATGCCCAAATCGAAGCGAACCGCGGCGGCTCTTGCAACGCGCCTTCCACCAAAAAACTCGCCTCGTGCAACCGGCTCTCCTCCACCAACCCGCGACCGTCCGCATCGGCCACGGCAAAGTCATCGAGCACGATATGATCCGAACGCGTGAACACCGCCGCCCGCAATATATTCATCTTCATCGCACTGAAGGCCGCCGCCGCTTTCGCCAGCAACCCCCGCCTGTCCCACGTGCAAAGCAGAAGCCGCGTGCAGCCGGATTCTGGTGTCTGCCGCCACTGCATGAACGGCGCCGTCGGCGCAGTTTGCGACGAGGCCACCAGCGACAAAAACCCATGCACGGCTTCCAGGCCCCACACCAAATCCCCCGCCGTCACCTTTTCCCAATAATGCGGCGGCATCGCGCTGCAATGGCTCTCGATCTCGTCGGCATTCAATCCCGGAGGCGGCTCTTGCAGCAGGCGAATGCGAAACCACTCGCAACGCTCCCGCCAGGACCCAGGAGCCGGACCCGGCAATAGTTCAGGCGCCTGGGGCGCCGCACGACTCGAAGCGTCAGAAATGGACATAAACTGTGAAGCGAAACTCCGACCGCAGCGCGGATGCCCCAGCCCCGGAGTGTGATGGGTGTCGCACCGCGGATTTCATCCGACCGCGGAAGCCATCGGCGCGACCGGCGGCTTCCCTGCGAAATCGTCTTGTTCGGGCACCGGCGCATCTGCCAGCACCCACGTATCTTTGCTGCCCCCGCCCTGCGATGAATTGACCACCAACGAACCTCTCTTGAGCGCCACCCGCGTGAGTCCTCCCGGCAGAACGAAGATATCTTTTCCATACAGGACGTAGGGCCGCAGATCGACATGCCGGCCCTCGAACCGTTCGCCGCACAGCGTCGGCACGCGCGAAAGTGCCAGAGTCGGCTGAGCGATGTAGTTGCGGGGATTCGCCGCGATCTTCGCCGCAAATTCAGCCCTCTGCGCCTCGCTGGCGTGCGGCCCGATCAACATGCCGTAACCACCCGATTCATTGGCCGCCTTCACCACCAACTCCTCCAAATGTTCCAACACGTAGCCCCGGTCCTTCTCCTCCGCACACACATACGTCGGAACGTTCGGCAGCACGATGTCTTCGCCCAGATAATATTTCACCAGCTTCGGCACATACGCGTAGACCGCCTTGTCGTCCGCCACGCCACCCCCAGGAGCGTTCACCAGTGCCACGTTGCCGGCCCGATACACTTCCATCAGCCCCGGCACCCCCAGCATCGAATCCGCCCGAAAACAACGCGGATCTAGAAAATCATCATCAATCCGCCGATAAATCACGTCCACCCGCTCAAAGCCCTGCGTCGTGCGCATGCACACATACCCGTCGTCCACCACCAAATCCCGCCCTTCCACCAACTCGATGCCCATCTGTTGCGCCAAAAACGAGTGCTCAAAATAAGCCGAATTGTAAATCCCCGGTGTCAGCAGCACGCAACGCGGCACCGTCACGTGCTCCGGCGCCAGGCACTCCAGCACATCCCGCAGCCGGCTCGGATAATTGGCCACCGGACGAATCTTCGACGAAGCGAACACCTGCGGAAACATGCTCTTCATCACTGCCCGATTTTCCAGCACGTACGACACCCCCGACGGACAACGCAGGTTGTCTTCCAACACGTAAATCTGCCCGTCCCGGTGCCGCACCAAGTCGGTGCCCGTGACGTGACACCACACGCCGCGCGGTGGATTGAATCCCGTGCATTGTTTCCGATACGCCCGCGACGAAAGCACCACCTCCGCCGGCACCACGCCGTCCTTGAGCACCTTCTGCTCATGATAGAGATCGTCGATGAACAGGTTCAGCGCCATGATGCGTTGCTTCAACCCTTTGTCGATGCGGCTCCACTCCGCCGCCGACACAATGCGCGGAACCAAATCGAACGGGAAAATCTTCTCCGTCCCGGCGCGTTCGCCGTAGACATTGAACGTGATTCCGGCTTGCAGCAGCGCCCGCTCTGCTGCCCGCTGCCGATTCACCAATTCGCCTTCCGGCAACGCTTCAATGTTATGAATCAACGTTCGCGCCGAAGCACGCGGACGTCCGTCCTCGCCGAATAATTCGTCGAAGTATTCTCCCAACTCATAATCGCGGAAACGCATAGCTTCGCCCCCGCCGAACGGCTCTCGCTCGCCGCCCCAATCGGGATTGCCCGCTTCGAGCAGAAGCAATGCCACGGGGAAAAATGCGCGCCACGACGAGGCGCAGGCACAGCTTCAAGCTCTCGTGCCCCAAGGAATCTCCCTCGCCTCCAGTGCTCCACAGCGTTCCACAGCAAAATGGCCCGTCCCGCCCATCTCGGCGTGCGTAAGAAGAGAACCGCCAGTGGGTGTGCCCTTCTGTTCACCCTGAGCAATCCGCTACACACCTCCGATTACCGACAACTCTTACTCTCACTCTCATTCGCACATTCCTCCGAAGGCATCAGACGAATGGGTGTCAGGCGAATAAAACCAACGCACCGAACTGGCGTGCCACAGCGCCAGGACGAAAGAGTTGGGACAGACTTCGATCCAAGGAATTGAACAATCCCGCAGGGATCACTCAATCCCGAAGGGATTAAACGTGATGAACGTCGACCCTGGTTCGCCGCCCTCAGTCGTGACCATTCAGCAGGATTGCCCGCGATTGCGCAGCAGATTCTTGCAAAGCTCGAGGAATCAGAGCACGCGGATTCGAGCTACGCCAGCGACGAACGACGAAGAGATTCGCAAGCAGAGAGCGCGGGCAACCTACTGAATAGTTACGGCTTAGCAGCCCGCGGCAACGCCTTCCCGGTTACCTGCGCCGTGCTGCCATCGGCCAGCCCAAGCATCTCCGTGCCGTCCGGCAATCGCGCGCGAATCAAAACCGATTGCGGACGTGTCTCGTCACCCGTGGTATAGATGGTGACTTCGATGCCGTCGAATGCGCGCACGTCGCCGGCCTTCAGATAGCCGCTCGCCACAAGCTCACGCAGCGCAATGTTCTCCGGGATGGCCTTGCCCGTGGTGCGTTGATCACGGCAGAACCCTTGAACCGCTTCGATGATGCGTTTCGGATCCACTTGACGACTGCTTCTGTTCACCCAATACATCGCCCACGGCGCGCCTGCCAACAGCGTCGCCACAACGAACATCAACCAGCGCCGTCGTTTATTCATGGCCCTCATCCCCGGCTTTCCCGACTCGTCCGCGCCTCCACAATCATGGGATCCGTCTCGAGCGACAGCGGGCGCCGGTCGAACCCGCCCCAGATCTTCCACTCGGCAAACCCGGCCACGCGCAACAGCAGTTCCATCTCGCCCTGGTAAATCCAGCGGATTGTCGTTTGAGAAAGATGCGACGCCGCCACTTCGCCTGCAGCGTTCAGCATCTGTATCTCGCATTCCGAATACTGCAGTTGCCGGACGCGGTCGAAGCGGCGGGTGTCGTACATGCGCACCGGCAGCTTCGTCACGGGGTGCGGGATTTCCATTTCCATCTCGCGCACGCCGTCGGGAGCAGTAATCCAGGCGGCCCCTGGGAAGGCCGTGTCGAACGCGAGCAGACCTCCCGGCACCAGGTGTTCCCGGCAGCGCTCAAGCGCGGCCAATTGTTCCGCGGTGGTGAGGTTATGCACAAAGGCGTTGAACGGAACGATAATCAGGCGATAACGGCGCGAGAGCGCGAACTCAGACATGCTTGCCTGGGAAAGTTTCGGCTTCAGCCCGAGGGCAGCCGCCTTCTCCCGCAGACGCGCCAGCATCGGCTCGAAGAGATCCACCCCATCCGTATCGAGCCCGGCCTGCAGCAACGGCAGCAACACGCGCCCGGTGCCGCACGCCAAATCGAGCACAGGAGCGCCCTCCGCTCGCGCCAAGCCAAGGTAATACTCCAGCCCGTAATCACATCGGTCGAAGAACAAGTCATAAAGCGCGCCGTCATCGAACGGCGTTCGCTTCGCGGCTTCGGGCGTCATCACGGCAGTGGAACTCATCGATGCTTAGTGTTGATTTGGGTCCTCACCTGGATTTCAGGCTGGACGCCACCTTACGCTGGCCGCCGACGAATCTTCAAGGCAGGAATCCAATTCGGGCACGTTCGACGAGGGCTGCCTGCGGGAATATTAAGCGTTTCAAAAGCCGGACACGGTGGGGGTGAGGGCGAATAAGACTGGTGTCGCCGATTTCTAACCGCACTTTTATTCACACTCATCCAGAGCACTGCGGAACATTGAAAGAAACCACTCCATTGCACGTTGAATCGATGAATGCTGAATGGTCCACATCCCGAACAACAGGGCGTCAGAGCCCCGCCCTCGGCCATTCTCACACACCCAATTGATCCCACGGTTGGGCGCAGCCTCGTCGTAGCCGAAACGGCGAAGGCCAAAACCCCGTGGGGGTTCTTGTCATTTAGGGTTCCTCTACCCAGGGTAGGCGGGCAGACGCACCACCCCTGGGAAGGACACAATCCCTTCGAGATTAAACGACCCCAGCCCCGCAACTCCCCAACTCCCCAACTCCCCAACTCCCCTTTGCGCTTGCCTGCGCATGAAAATTGTCCAGCATGCAGTGGAATCAACCCTCCGCGAAGAGCGCGCGGGTGGTATATAATACTTAATCGCCTATGATTACGCGCTGCTCTTCTCTCCTCACCGCGGGTGTTTGCCTCCTGCTCCAGACCGCAACCGCCTCCGCAGAAACGGTCCTGGCCAACGGGCTGCGGAACACCGGCCTGGGCTTCGTGAATTTGGCAGTAATCCCTCCGCAATGGGTGCTGCCGTACGGCTATTGGAGTCCCTCAGATCACGCCATCCTTGAAACCAGCGGACTGACCAGCCTCGGCCTGGAAGGAGTTGAAGTGCACCTCGGCCATGCGCAAGGCGGCGCTTACTTTTACGCCTGGGCGGAAGCGCAACCCGGTTACATTATGTCCGGGCTGAGCTTTGGCAGCGTGGACGGCCTGACCGGCCAGTACCTGGGGGCAATCGCCGGACGGCGGGAAAACGAATGGGGCACCTTTACCGCGTGGGTCGACTTTTCGCCGCTCTCGCTGGGACCGTATCGCTACCGCTTTTACAGTTATGGCGGCTTTTACCGCGAAGTGGTCAGTTGGGAACGGCAACTGAACTTCAATCAGGCCTACTACGCGCCCCGGGTGAATCCTTGCGCGCTCGGTACCAACGGCCAGCTCATTGCGGTGATCGACTTCCAGAATTCATATGCCGAAGTGCATTTAGAGGACGAGTCGATGAGCATGCTCGTGACGCGGCTGGAGATATCGCCGGCGCATCGCCATCGTCCGATTGATTTTGCGACTTCCGTCCAAGTCCGTGGCGGCGGGGGGCTGAACTTATTCGTGCTCTCGCAAGTGGAACCCTTCGCCTTCGGCTTCCCGCATCACATCGTCGGCGGCGGCACCGCCCGGCTCGAGGTGGAACCGCGCCGCGCGCACCTCTCGCGCGAACCGGATTCCGGCAACATGTTCCTGGGCGCCTGGACGGAAACACCGGCCTCAGTCAGCACGAAACTGCAGCTTGAACCGTTGTTGGCGGAGACCAACGACGTGCAGCTCAAGCTCGAGGGCATCGGCTATGGCACGTTCGGCGAGGGCAACTACGTCGGCCAGGCCTTGCTCACCTTGCGCACCAACAGCGCCAGCCTCTGGGGCCGGCTCGATATCTGCACTAACCAGCAAGCGGTCGTCTTGCGCCAGGGCGTCGAAGTTGGCTTCACCCCGTTCACCACCAACCCGGCCACCCTCGAAATCGAAGCGCCCGTCGGTCTGCGCGAAGTCTCCGTCCTCGCTCACACCACCAACACCTTGGCGGCGCTCCGGTTTGTCTTGGACCGCGTGGCCCCGGTAACTCTTCCCGACGGGCGACAATTCGACGGTGACGAAGTGCGGGTTCGCGCCGGCGCGGCCGCCACGCTCGAATTCGTTCGCCGCGCCGGTTTGACCGCCTCCAATCTCGCCAGCGTCACCATCCTGAATGAACTCATCGTTCCATCCCAGACTCCGGCGCTGACCATCGAGCCCGTCGGGCAGGCGCTTCACATCTCGTGGCCGGATCCGAACAGGGTCTATCACTTGCAAAGCAGCACGGCCGACATGAATAACGAATGGCATGACGTGCCGGATCAACCGCTGCTCACCAACGCAATCGCCACCGTCATCGTGCCGAAGCACGCGAACGAGAACGTTTTTTTCCGGCTAATCATCGGAATGGGATGGGATCGCGCACCGGGCCGGGACTGAACTTCTGTAGCCATGCGGACCGAATCTGTGCATGCCAAGGCGCTCGTATTGGGCGCGGGCCCAGCGGGCCTGCTCGCCGGTCTCGAACTGCTACGTCAAGGCTTCACGCCGCTGCTCCTCGAACGCGGACAGCCCGGTGAATCGTGGCGCCGGATGCCGTCAAACTTGCGGCTCGTCAGCCCATGGCGCGCCAATCACCTCGCGCAATTCGACACTCACCGCTTCCCCATTCACCAAGCCGTCACTGCCGCTGAGTATCATCAATACCTCACCCAACTCGCCGCGGCCTCCGCCCTGGCGCTCCGCACGGGCGTCACCGTCCAGCGCGTGCAGCACCACTCCGGACGGTTCGAGTTGGAAACGGACCGCGGGCGCTTCCTTAGCTCAATTGTCATCAACGCCACCGGCTACTTCAGTCGACCCTTCATCCCGGACATTCCAGGCGCAGAGAATTCTCCCATTCCCCAGACCCACTTCGCACAATGCGGAAGCGGCTCGCGGCCCGGCAAAGAGCCAGGCGGCTTGGCCGGACGATTGGTGCTCGTCGTGGGCCAACGACTCTCTGCCGCATATCTCCTGCCCGAATTGGTCGCGGCAGGCTGCCAGGTCGCGCTCGCTCATCGGTCCCCGCTTGCCTTCG
>Ga0070694_100002587_pt1 | contig 10697 bp, 11 predicted proteins | sample KBSK1251metaG_FD_65470 | JGI IMG/M metagenome (GOLD analysis project Ga0070694, IMG submission 65470) | Corn, switchgrass and miscanthus rhizosphere microbial communities from Kellogg Biological Station, Michigan, USA - KBS K1-25-1 metaG | ecosystem: Host-associated > Plants > Roots >... | reverse complement strand
GAGATGCGGTTGCCGCCGCCGCGTTTGGGTGAGCATACGCGGGATGTGCTGGCGGCCATCGGATACTCAGATGAAGCCATCGCCCAACTGGCGCGCGATGGCGTGATTTGAATTAAGGTGTGCGATGCAAACCTTTCAACCTTTAGACCCGAATTTCGCCGAGCGTGTTCGCTCAAGCTTTGCTCGCCAGGGGCTCATGACGAATATCGGAGCGCGCTTATCCAAAGTGTCTCCGGGTGAAGTCGAGATCGAACTGATGTTCAGAGATGATCTGACGCAGCAACACGGGTTTGTTCACGCGGGAATCATCACCAGTATCGTTGATTCGGCTTGCGGCTATGCATCACTCAGCCTTATGCCGACGGGGTCGAATGTGCTGACCGTCGAATACAAAGTCAATTTTATCGCTCCGGCTAGAGGCTCCAGGTTTATGGCCACGGGGAAGGTCACTAAACCTGGTCGCACCCTGACAGTCTGCGCTGGCGATGTCATCGCTTTTGATGAAAGCAAGGAAACACTGATCGCCACGATGCTCGCCACCATGATCAAAATAACTGAGAGTCCACATTCGTTGGAATCACGGTAGCGCTAAAAATGTAAGGCTAAGAAGCCGAGAGATTGATAACTGAACACCAGTTCACCGCTGAGACGCAGAGCGCGCGGAGCAAGCGCAGAGAAAAACCTTCTCTTTCTTCTCTCCTTTCTCTGTAGCTGCTTACTACTTTGATTTTTCCGGCAGCTTTTTGACAGGAGTTGGCGATGCCGATGGCTTAACGCCCCCCGGTTTCATCTCGAAAGTAATCACGCCGCTGACTTGCACCGGTTGTCCTTCAAACTTCGCGGGCGCAAATGTCCACTTCTTCGCCGCGAGCAGCGCCGCCCCGTTCAAATCCGAGCGGCCATCCACGACGTGCGCAAAAAGCACACTGCCCGTGGTTGAAACGAGCACTTCGACTTTGACCGTGCCCGGCAAGTAAGCCGCATTCAATGCCCCGCGCCCTAAGCCAAGCGAATAAGCGCCGCCCTCCGCCGTCACGCCGGTCACGGATGGATCTTTCGCATCACCTTGCGTTTTGGGTGGGCGCACAGCCGGGAAGCTGGCGGCCACGCGCGTCAATGGGCGCCCGCCTTCGCTCGGCTTCATGGCTAATTCTTTGAGCGCCGCGTCTTCGTCTTTGGTGCGGGCAAACTCCGCGACATAAACAGTCGGCGCGCCAAACATCGTGGCGGCGTCATTGGCATTGCTCGGCGGGCGGTGGAGTTCGATGGCTTTACGCAGCGAGGCGAGTGCCGCGCGCCGTTCTTCTGCCGCCTTCTTTTCATCTGCGGTGATGAAAGCCGCTTCGGCGTGCAGCAGATTTCTGAGGTTATGCGCTTCTGCGTAGCCGGGCACGATGGCGAGCGCCCGTCCCACGTAATCTAGTCCGTCAGCGATGTACTTGGCCGCTTCGGTTGATTCTTCGTCGGGCAATTCGAAGACGATCTTTCCTTCTTTGATCTCGCCGTGCTTGGCAATCAATTCGTGCGTCTCCCGCCAGAGCGTGAGCGCAGCCCAGTAATGGCTGTAAGCTTTGACTGAATCTTTCTGGTTAGGAATCTCAGCGCGATGCAGGAACCATTCGCGCGCTTGTGGCTGATCGTCGAGCCGGAAGGCTGTGACCGCAGCCAGCCACAGCGCTTCATCATGGTCAGGTTCGAGCGCGAGCGCGGCTTGAAATTTATCGAGCGCCTTTTGCAAACGCGCTGCACGATTCACTTCGGTGGCCGCGTTCGCCGTGCGGTAGATCTGTTTGCCTTGCTCGACTAAATCTTTGGCAGTGACGGGCGGCTTGGTGCTTTGAGGATCTGCTTTGTCTGATGTTGGCGGTGCGCTTGGTTTTTGAGTCGGAGATGGTTTAACTTGATTGCCGGGCGATGGCGTAGAGCGTGGCCGTGGCGTTGAAGTCTGGCCCGTCTGCTGCGCTGGCGGCCAGCTTGCGCCGTGCGCCGCCAGCGCCATCGCGAACCCAATTGATAACACGCACAACGTTCTCAAGCTCTGCTCCGCTTAAAGCAGTAGGCAGTATGCAGTAAGCAGTATGCAGCGAAGAACTTTCTTTTCTGCCTACTGCCTACCGCCTACCGCTTACTGCTTACTGCTTATTGCCCACCCTCTTTCAAACTACGGCTCACTTGCCGTTGATACTCGCGCGCTTTGGCTTTCACCGTTTCTTCATCTATCGTCAGCAACCGACGCTGACGCATCAAGACGCGCCCGTTGACTATCGTATCGCTGACGTCGGAAGCTTTGACTGCATAGACCAGATGAGAATAGAGATTATACATCGGCGTGAGGTGCGCTGCATTCAGATCCACTAAGATCAAATCGGCGCGCTTGCCCGCTTCGAGCGAGCCGATTTCGCGTTCGAGATGAATCGCGCGCGCGCCGCCCATGGTCGCCATCTCCAGCGCCTCGCGCGCCGAAACGACGGTCGGGTCTTTCGAGACAAGCTTATGCAGTTTCGCAGCGCTGTCCATCTCCTCCCACATATTCAGATCATTATTCGAGGCCGCGCCATCCGTACCGAGCCCGACGCGCACGCCCGCTTTGAGCATCTGCGGAATCGGTGAGGTGCCCGAAGCCAGCTTCATATTCGATTGCGGGCAATGCCCGACGCCGACTTCGCGCCGCTTCAAGATGGCAATCTCTTCATCGTTGACGTGAACCACGTGCGCGCCGATCACGCGCGGCGAAAGGAAGCCGATCTTTTCGAGATACGCCACGGGGCGCACCTGGTAATTCTTTTCGGCGTACTCGGTCTCGGTCGGCGCTTCGGCCAGGTGTGTGACGAGCGGCGCGTCGTACTTTTCCGCCAGCGCGCGTGCTTCGTTGAGGTGTTCAGTCTTAACAGTGTAGAGCGCGTGCGGCGCAACGGCAGCCACGATCAGCGGATCGCCCTTCCACCGCTTGACGAAGTTTTCCGTGTAAACCATCGCCGCTTCCCACGTCTTGTTGTCTGGCACGGGAAAATCAATCACCGTTTCACCAAGCACGGCGCGCACGCCAGCCTTTTTGGTTTCCTCCGCGATGGCGTCCTCGAAGTAGTACATATCCACGTAAGTCGTCGTGCCGCCGCGAATCATTTCCGCCAGACCGAGCCGCGTTCCGGCCACGACGAACTCGCGCGTCACGTTCTTTGCTTCCGCCGGGAAGATGTATTTGGTCAGCCAGTCTTGCAGATTCAGGTCATCGGAGATGCCGCGAAAGAGCGTCATCGGGATATGCGTGTGAGTGTTGATGAGGCCGGGCAAGACTACTTTGCCGCGCGCGTCAATCACTTGCTTGGCGGGATAAGCTTGAGCCGTGCGAGGCGAAGCTTCTCCAACTGCGACGATCCGTCCGCCGCGCACGGCGACGAATCCGTTTTCGTAAAGATGCCGCTCGCCATCCATCGTCACGACCGCGCCGCCCGTAATCAGCAAATCAACCGCGTTGCTTTGAGAGCCAGTGCGGCGTTGCGCCGAGGTCGTCGCCGCAACCGTCAAAACCAAAATAAAGCACCATAGCTTCTTCAACTTTTTCAACTCTCGTTTCTCCAGCAAGCAGGAGCAGCAGGCAGTGGGCCAGCCGCTACCAATTTCTTACGTCTGGGATCAATCGTCAGGTTCAGACCTTCAAGACTGCGAGCGCCGAGCAAGAGCAAATCGCCTTTCTCGGCGAAGACGACTTCGTCAATGGTGAAGAATTTGTCGAGCCGGATAATCGCGAAACCAACGCTGCATGTGATCTGTTGTCCGTTGGCCATGACAAACGCCACATCCTTTTTTTCTCTCTCAATGCCGATCTTCTCAAGCGTAGCGGCTGAGACCCACGTGTACTCGCTCCCGCTATCAACCAGCATTCTAGGAATCACCACGGATTTGGCGCGATCAACCGGGTTCTCAATTTTGCATCGGGTGTAGAGCGTGAACATAAAATCCGCATGCTTTCTGGCGCGCAGTCTCAGCTTCCGACAAACAGAGCGACCTTGTCACTAGATGCGCCCTGATGACAATAATGGCAATCGAAGCCTTCGTTAGGTGCTCTGGTGGAACGCGCCTTAGGTAGTGATCGCCAGGAACTCGTAATCAACAATCAAAGTAGCTCTCCTAAGTATGGGAAAGCGTAAGATACAACCCAAGCAAACATCAGCCAATGAAAAACCAGATTTAGTGGGAAAGACGGTTTACGCCAAGCCCAAATACCAATGATCATCAGTGCAATAATCAAGCTAAGGTTTATTGCTGTCACCACAATAGTATGAAACTCACCTTGATATTTTTCCCCATAAGGCAAACTGACAATATTCTGGAAGACCGACAGGCAAGTAAGAATCAGTAAGAGGATAAAGCTCCGTTTTGGTATTTCGCTCGTTCCAGCAAATGCCTTTGGATTCCAAGCCCACATCGCTAATGTCCCAAGTGAGAGTATAAATATTCCCGGTGTTCCTAGCCAAAGTGGTATTACTAAGGAGAGAGGAAGCGGTGCCCAAGGTTTTGGTGCGCCAGTATTTAGTGCCTGGAAGCTTACCAAACACAGCGAACAGCCAACTATAAATGTTGCGATTAAAGGCTTCCGATTCATTGCCATATTTCGCCACTAACTAGCCTTTAGAGGAAACTTCGGTCAAACGGGGCAGGCAACAATTCTTTGACCATCTGGGTTTCAACCTGCCCCTGCAAATCTGCCATAATGACTTCCGCATCGCTTCCGAAGAGATCAGAAATCACTTGGCGACAAGCGCCGCACGGGCGCACTGGCCCATGCAAGTGAGTGTCGGCAATCACGGCGATGCGCGTGAAATCGCGCGCGCCTTCCGAAATCGCTTTGAAGATCGCCACACGCTCGGCGCAAAGGCTCAAACCATAACTTGAATTTTCTACATTACAGCCGGTGAAGACGCGCCCATCGCTGCATTCGACGACCGCGCCGACTTGGAAATGCGAAAACGGCGCGTGCGCGTGTGTGCGCGCCTGTCGCGCCAATTCGACCAATTCTTCAGTTGCTCTTTTACTGCTCACTCCATCTTGCTTCAAAACCATACTGCTCGCCTGACTTCTTTCTCTCCATCGCGTTTTTATTGGCTGACTTTCGCGAGTTCCTGCTGAAGCTGCGCGCGAATCTTGCCGGAGATCAAATCAATGCCGACCTCATTATAACCGCCTTCGGGAATAATCACGTCCGCGTGACGCTTGGAAGGCTCGACGAATTGCTCGTGCATCGGACGCACCGTGTCGAGGTATTGGCGGATAATCGTCTCAACCGAACGCCCGCGCTCGGTGACATCGCGTTGCAGGCGGCGAATAAAGCGCAGATCATCAGCCGTGTCCACGAAAATCTTTACGTCCATCAGTCCGAGCAGCGCGGCATCCACGAAAATCAAAATCCCTTCGACGATGATGATCGGCTTCGGCTCGATGTGCACTGATTCGTTGCGGCGAGTGTGCGTGGTGAAATCATAGACTGGCATTTCAATCGCTTCGCCCGCGCGGAGCGCTTTGAGGTGATTGACGAAGAGATCATTGTCGAGCGCGTCGGGATGATCGAAGTTGATCTGACGCCGCAATTCGAGCGGCATATCGCCGAGGTTGCGATAGTAGCTGTCCTGCTGCAAGTAGACGACCTGCTCATCACTCACGTTTTCCAAAATGCGCCGCGCCACCGTCGTCTTGCCTGAGCCAGTGCCGCCGCAAATACCAATAATCATATGCTCTTCGAGCAGAGGCTAGGGAGCAGAGGCTAGAGGCTAGGGGAAAGAACTCTAGCCCCTAGTCCCTAACCCCTAGTCCCTAGTCTTGGAATGATGCGTTGCAGCCACTCATTGAACTGCTGGCTGACGCGCTCGCCTGTTTTCATGACGACTTCGTGGTCAATCGGGCCATCGGCGATACCAGCGGCAGCATTGCTGATGAGCGAGATGCCGAGCGTTTGCATACCCATTTGCCGGGCGACAATCGCTTCGGGCACAGTGGACATCCCGACGGCATCCGCGCCGAGCGCGCGCATCATCCGAATCTCGGCTGGTGTCTCGTAGTTCGGCCCTTGCAGCGCGAGGTAGATGCCGCGCTCCAGCTTGAGACCCATCTCCGCCGCCGCTGCTTCGGCAATTTCCAGATATTCGCGCGAATAGACCTCGGTCATATCGGGGAAGCGCGCGCCGAGCCGGTCATCGTGCTGGCCGCGCAGTGGGCTGGCGATCATGAGATTGATGTGATCGGTGATGAGCATGAGCGCGCCCTGATGGAAGTCCTGATTGATCCCGCCCGCGGCGTTGGTGAGCACCAGGCTCTTGACGCCCATCGCCCCGAAGACGCGGATCGGCAGCGTCACCTCATCGAGCGAGTAGCCTTCGTAGTAATGAAAGCGCCCTTGCATGGCGGCGACTGTTATTTCGCGCCTGATGCCTTGCTCTTCCGGCGCGATGAGTTTGCCCACTACCAGACGGCCCGAATGACCTTCGACGGTCGAGCGCGCAAAATCGGGGATCTCTTCGTAAGGAATAACCACGCTCTCGGCCAAAGATTCGGCGAACGAACCCAGGCCGGAGCCGAGTACCACTGCGACGGTGACGTCGCTGGCGATCCGCGCTCGGATGTGACGCGCCGCTGTTTGCGCGCGGTCATAGATTGGAATAGACATTCATGGCTCCTTCGGTCATCAGTTTTTGGGGAGCGGTGCGGATAATTCTATACTGTCTACTGCCTACTGCCTACTGCTTACTCTTTAGCATAAGGGATGCCAATCGCTTTCGGCGGCGTCGCGCGGCGAATGAAGCCCGCCAGGACGACCATCGTCAGGACATAAGGGATGAGCTGGATGAATTGATTGGGAATGTTGACTGTGCCTTGCATCCGGATGGCGACGGCTTCAGCAAAACCGAAGAGCAGGCAAGCGAGAAACGCGCCGACCGGATTCCACTTGCCGAAAATCAACGCCGCGAGCGCGATGAAGCCGCGCCCCGCCGTCATATTGCGCGTGAAGAGCGAGTTCTGCCCGATGGACAAATACGCGCCGCCGAGCGCCGCCAGCGCGCCTGAAATCATTACGCCCGCATACCGCATCCGCGCCACGCTCACGCCCGCTGTGTCCGCCGCCTCAGGGTTTTCGCCGACCGCGCGCAAACGCAAGCCGAAGCGCGTGCGGTAAATCATGAAAGACGTGACCGCGACGAGAATGAAGGCCAGATAGACGAGCGGCTTTTGATTGAAGATCGAAGCGAGCGCCGGAAAACTTTCGGCATTGAAGATCGCCACATCCGGCAGCACTTGATCGCGCGGCAGTTGCGGCGTCGCGCCCGTGGAGTCAAAGAGCGCTCCTGAAAGCAGCGCCGGCACGCCGAGAAACAGAATATTGATCGCCGTGCCGCTCACCACTTGATCGGCGCGGCAAGTGATGGTCGCGAAGCCATGTACCGCCGCAACCAGCACGCCTGCACCTATCGCGGCCAGCAACCCGACCCACGGATCATGCGTGAAGAAGGTAACCACGGCAGCCGTGAAAGCACCTGCCAGCATCATGCCTTCGAGCGCAATGTTGATGACGCCGCCGCGTTCTGAATACAGCCCGCCGAGCGCTGCCAGGATGAGCGGCGTCGAAAGGCGGAGCGTCGAAGCGATGAGTGTGAAGTTGAAAATGTTTCTGAGCATATCAACCTTTGCAGGAGGCTTTGCGGTAGCAGCCGTCTTACTTGATCTTCGTCCCTTTCAATGTTTGGTTGCCGGGTTGAATCACTATTTCCTTGAAGAGGCCTTGTTCGTCCTTGGCGAAAGTGACGGTGACGTCCTGCTCCAATATGAAAAATCTGGTCTCCGATTCCGGATGCAGTTCTACTCGATTAGGGCCGAGAGGCGGCGCGACGATGAAGAGACGGCCGGCCTCGCTGCTGATCTTCACATTGGCACCGGAGACATGGTATTCCCCGACATAGGCCTCATAGATTTTCGGATCCACTTTAGCCAGCGTCCGTTCTTTGGTTGGCGGACGGTCCGACCAGCCATACTCCTGGGCAATGCTGCGCACGATCTCCTGCGCGAGCCCACTCCCTCGGTTGGCATTGACCATGACCACCGCTCCCTGCCCTGTATGGGCGAAAGCGATCCAGAAGGCCTCAAAACCCTCATCCACGCCGCCGTGACTGAAACGCAGGGACTGTCCCTGACCCTGAACTGACGGCCCCAACCCATAGTCTTGAATCTGCCCGGTGACCATCTGATTGGCCATCTTGGTCGAGAGCACTTTGCTCGACCGGCCCGCAAGCTCCTGCTGAATCTCAATCGCCAGGAGCGCCAAATCGGAGGGCGTCGTCCACAATCCGGCTGCCGCCATTTCAGGGTAAGTGTGATAGCGGCCCTTCACCGGCGCTCCGTTCCTGTGCGCCGTGGCGGCGGAAGCGGCGACCGCTTTCGGCAAAGGCTGCTCGTAGGTGCTGTGCTTCATGCCAGCGGGGTTGAGCACCAACTCGTGGGTTAATTGAGGGAACGGTTTTCCCGCCACATCAATCAGCAACTGCTGCATGATCGTGTAACCGCCGCCCGAATAGCGCCACTTGGTGCCTGGCACGAGATCCACGCGAATGGCCGGAGTGTTAGCTGGTTTCTCGCCGTTGAGCACTTGCACTAGCGTCGGCACCTCTACATCCGCCTTGTAGCCCGGAAAACCATGCACCGTCAGCCCCGCGCTGTGGCTGAGCAATCCTCGGAGCGTCACCTTCTTCTCTTTCGTGAAATCGTTTTCCGGCACTTTCCACGACTTCAACTTTCCATTGACATCTTCATCCAGGTCGAGCTTACCTTGCTCAACCAACCGCAAGGCGGCCATCGCTGCTACTGGCTTGCTGATGGAGCCCGCTTGGAAGAGAGTGTCGGTCGTGATCGGTTGCGTGCCTCCCGCTTCCACTACGCCGTAACCTCGCGCCCATTCGATGCGACCGTTGTTGATCACCGCCACGCTGACGCCGGGCGCGCTGTAATACTTCATGCGCTCGGCGATGTTCATGCCGTTGGTCTGCCCCTTGATGACCACCGAGCCGAGCAAGCCGTTTTCGACTCGCTGAATCCTTTCCGCGAGACTGGTTGCGCCTTGCAGTGAATTTCCCGGCAGCGTTTCGCTCGCTAAGGCTGAATTGGGCAGAGGCGCGTCAAGCTGAGCGAAACTCAACGCCAGCGCGGCCAGTAACAAAAGAAATGATGTCGCTTTCAGCTTCATAGTTGAAGTTCCTTTCTGACAGGCTTCGCTGCGCCCGCTATGCTCCTTTTCTCGCCCACGATGGAATGAAGCGCGTCAGGCCCATGCGGAAAATCGCTTCCATCGCGACGAAGAGAATGATGATCGCTTGCAGCACTTGTCCCAAATCTTTTGAGACATTGACCGTGAAGATGTCTACGAACAACACGCCGCGACTGAGCGCGCCGAACAAAATCGCCGCGAGCACGATCCCCGCCGGATGATTGCGGCCAAGCAGCGCGACGGCGATGCCGGTGAATCCATAGTTGCCGGAGAAGTCGTGATAATAGCGATAGCGGTAACCGAGCACTTCATTGACGCCGACCATGCCGGCCAGCGCGCCCGACAAGGCCATGGCCAGCACGATCTGCCGCTGCACGCTGATCCCGCCGTATTCCGCCGCCGAAGGACTGGAGCCGACCGCGCGAATCTCGTAGCCCCACTTCGTCCGCCACAAAAATACCCACACCAGAAAGCAAGCCAGCAAGGCGAACAAGAAGGCGATATTGAGCGGAATGCGCTGCGGGAAGTTGATGCCGAGCGGCGCCAGGAGCGTGCTCATCCGCGCAATGTGCGCGTGCTCTGAAATCTCCACCGTTTGCATAATCGGATCGCCCGCCGCTTTGTAATGATGCTGCGTCAGATAGCTGATCAAGCCTACCGCGATGAAGTTGAGCATGATCGTGTTGATGACTTCGTGCGAGCCGAAGCGCGCTTTGAGCACTCCCGGAATCCCGCCCCACACGCCGCCCGCGATCATCGCCGCCGCGAGCGAGAGCGGAATCAACACGAAGCCCGGCCAGTCGGTCAACGTGATCCCGATCCACGCTGCCGCGAAAGCTCCGACGTAAAGCTGGCCCTCCGCGCCGATGTTGAGTAGCCCGCATTTGAAGGCGAGCGCCACCGCGAGGCCCGTAAAGATGAGCGGCGTCGCGTAGAAGAGCGTGTAGCCCCAGTTGTCGAAGGTGAAGTTCCCCAATGCATCGTAGAGTCCGAAGGCGCTCGAAAGCAGCAGCCAGTAAACTTCAATCGGGTTTCCACCGATGGCGAGCACAATCAGGCCGCCGATGATGAAAGCCGCCAAGACTGCAATGAGCGGAAAGAGGAGTTCGCGGAGCAAAGTTTTCATTGAATCCACCGTTAGCGATAGATGATCGTCAGCGCAAGAGTGGTGAGAGTGTCTTCGTAGTAACGAATAATGGTCTTTGACAGTTAAATCCGGCCATCTTCAGTCCCGAAGGGACAATAGATATTAGCCGGTGGTGAAACCACCGGGATCAGACGATCCATTCCTCGCACCCCGGAGGGGTGCTGGATGTGACCGCCGCAGCAAGAGTGGAAGGTTCGATCCCGCGCCCTTACCAGGGCGCAATGGTAATAACGACGACCTTTCCGGTGGCTTCACCACCGGCTAATGTCTCACTGCCCCTCCGGGGCTATAGCCGCATTTAATTGT
>Ga0070694_100002584_pt1 | contig 10699 bp, 7 predicted proteins | sample KBSK1251metaG_FD_65470 | JGI IMG/M metagenome (GOLD analysis project Ga0070694, IMG submission 65470) | Corn, switchgrass and miscanthus rhizosphere microbial communities from Kellogg Biological Station, Michigan, USA - KBS K1-25-1 metaG | ecosystem: Host-associated > Plants > Roots >... | reverse complement strand
AAGGCCGTCGCGAACGGCGACCTGTCGCGCAAGATCACGGTCGACGTCAAGGGCGAGATCCTCGAGTTGAAGAACACGGTCAACACCATGGTCGACCAGCTCTCGTCCTTCGCGGCCGAGGTCACGCGCGTCGCGCGCGAGGTCGGCACCGAAGGGAAGCTGGGCGGCCAGGCCAAGGTGAAGGGAGTCGGGGGGACCTGGAAGGACCTGACCGACAACGTCAACTCGATGGCCGGCAACCTGACCTCCCAGGTGCGCGGCATCGCGAAGGTCGTGACGGCGGTCGCCAACGGCGACCTGAAACGCAGCCTCACCCTCGAGGCAAAGGGCGAGATTGCCGCTCTCGCCGACACCATCAACGGGATGATCCACACTCTCGCGACGTTCGCCGACCAGGTCACGAGCGTGGCCCGCGAGGTCGGCGTCGAAGGAAAGCTGGGCGGACAGGCGAGCGTGCCGGGCGCGGCCGGAACCTGGAAGGACCTGACGGACAACGTCAACCAGCTCGCCGCGAACCTGACCACTCAGGTGCGGGCCATCGCCGAGGTCGCCACCGCCGTCACCAAGGGCGACCTCACGCGATCCATCAAGGTCGAAGCGTCGGGAGAGGTCGCGTCGCTGAAAGACAACATCAACGAGATGATCCGCAACCTCAAGGACACGACCCTCAAGAACAGCGAGCAGGACTGGCTGAAGACGAACCTCGCGAAGTTCAGCCGCATGCTCCAGGGGCAGCGGGACCTCGTCACCGTCGGACGCCTGGTCCTGTCGGAGCTCGCCCCGGTCGTCGCGGCGCAGCAGGGCGTTTTCTACACGCTCGACGGCTCCGGCGAGGATCCGCATCTCACGCTCCTCGCGAGCTATGCGTGCAGGGAGAGCTCGCTCACGCGGTCGCTGCGCCTCGGCGAAGGACTCGTCGGCGAATGCGCGCGCGAGAGGGAGAAGATCCTCCTCTCCAACGTCCCCGAGGGTTACCTCGGAATTTCGTCCGGCCTGGGCGGGGGATCTCCGGCGAACATCATCGTCCTGCCGGTTCTCTTCGAGGGCCGGGTCAAGGGAGTCCTGGAGCTCGCCTCCTTCGAGCGGTTCTCGACCGCGCACCAGGCGCTGCTCGAGCAGCTCGCCGAGACGATCGGGATCGTGCTCAACACGATCGAGGCCAACACCCGGACGGAAGACCTCCTCAAGCAGTCCCAGTCGCTCGCCGGCGAGCTCCAGAGCCAGCAGGAAGAGCTGCGGCAGACCAACCAGCAGCTGGAGGAAAAGGCGGCGCTCCTGGCCGAGCGCAACGTCGAGGTCGAGCGGAAGAACCAGGAGGTCGAACAGGCCCGCGTCGCGCTGGAGGAAAAGGCGAAGCAGCTCGCGCTGACCTCGAAGTACAAGTCCGAGTTCCTCGCGAACATGTCGCACGAGCTGCGGACCCCGCTGAACAGCCTCCTCATCCTTTCCGACCAGCTCTCGCGCAATCCCGATGGGAACCTGACCGGGAAGCAGACCGAATTTGCCAAGACCATCCACGCGTCCGGGAAGGACCTCCTGAACCTGATCAACGACATCCTCGACCTCTCCAAGATCGAGTCGGGCACGGTGGTGGTAGACGCGGGCGAGCTGCGCTTCCCGGACCTCGTGGACTACGTCGAGCGCACGTTCCGCCACGTCGCGGAGGTCAAGGGTCTCGGCTTCGAAATCGAGATGGGCGCGGGTGTCCCCCGCTCGATCTTCACGGACTCCAAGCGCCTGCAGCAGATCATCAAGAACCTCCTCTCGAACGCCTTCAAGTTCACGGAGCGCGGGCACGTTTCACTGCGTGTCGAGGAGGCGACCCGGGGCTGGAGCTCCGGAACGGAGCCGCTCAATCGAGCGCGCTCCGTCGTTGCCTTCTCCGTCACCGACACGGGCATCGGAATTCCGGGAGACAAGCAGCAGATCATCTTCGAGGCTTTCCAGCAGGCGGACGGCTCGACGAGCCGGAAGTACGGAGGGACCGGCCTCGGCCTCGCCATCAGCCGCGAGATCGCGCGCCTCCTCGGAGGCGAGATCCGGCTGACCAGCACGCCCGACGCAGGCAGCACGTTCACCCTGTACCTGCCGCAGGTCTACGCCGCGCCCAAGGCGGCCCGGCCGGCCGCGGAGACCGAAGAGATCGTGTCGGTCATGACGGACGTCGACGCGGCGCACCCGTCGGTCGACGAGATCGTCGAATCGGAGGAGGTCCCGGACGACCGATCGGAGATCGGCCCGGAGGATCGCGTCGTCCTCCTGATCGACAACGACGAGAACTTCGCCCGCTTCCTCCTGGACGTGGCGCACGAGCACGGCTTCAAGGGATTGATCGCGACCACGGGCGCGGAGGGAATCGCGCTCGCGCACCAGTTCAAGGTGGACGCGATCACGCTCGACATCCAGCTGCCGGTCATCGACGGATGGCGCGTGCTCGACCGTCTCAAGAGCGATTTCGCGACCCGCCACATCCCGGTCCACGTGATCACCACCGAGGAAGAGACGTCCCGCGGCCTCGCGCGGGGCGCAATCGGCGCCCTGAACAAGCCGGTCAGGACCCGGGAGCCGCTGGACGAAGTGTTTGCGGGACTGCGCGGGTTCCTGGAGCGCCGGCCGAAGGAGCTCCTGCTCGTCGCTCCGGAAGGGTCCGACGCCGCGACGGTCGTGAGCCTCGACGGGGACGGCTCCGTGCGGACGGTCGCGGTCACGAGCGGCCACGAGGGACTCGGCGCGCTCGATCGCCGCAGCTTCGACTGCGTGGTCGTCGAGCCGCGGCCCGGCGACGCCGAGAGCTTCGAGACCGCGGCCGAAATCTTCCGCCAGTGCTCGGCGCGCGGCATCCCGGCGATCCTCTTCACCCCCTGGCGGCTCACGGAGAGGGAGGAGGAAGAGTTCCAGCGGATGTCCCACGGGACGGCGGTGCGGCCGGTCCGCTCACCCGAACGGCTTCTCGACGTGATCTCGCTCTTCCTGCACTCCCCGGTTGCGCAGCTTCCCGCCGACAAGCGCCGGGCGCTCGAGACGCTCTACTCGACCGACGCGGTACTCGCGGGTAAGAGGGTGCTCCTGGTGGACGACGACATTCGCAACATATTCGCCATGACGAGCATGCTCGAGAGACAGAACATGCAGGTGTACTCGGCCGAAACGGGCAAGGAGGCCATCGAGAAGCTCGAAAGCACCGACGGCATCGACATCGTGCTCATGGACCTCATGATGCCGGACATGGACGGCTACGACACGATGCGGGAGATCCGAAAGAAGGAGCGGTTCCGCTCGCTGCCCATCATCGCGGTGACGGCCAAGGCGATGAAGGGGGACCGGGAGAAGACCCTGCAGGCCGGCGCGTGGGACTACCTCGCGAAACCCGTCGACACCGACCAGATGCTGTCGGTATTGAGGTCGTGGCTGCACCGGTAGATCGAATGACCTCCGCCGACGACAAGGTCAACATCCTCGCTGTGGACGACAGTCCGCAGAAGCTCCTCGCGCTTTCGGCGCTCCTCTCCGAGCTCGGCCAGAACGTCGTCACGGCGAACTCCGGTAGGGAGGCGCTCCGGGAGCTGCTCCGCCGGGAGTTCGCGGTCGTGCTGCTCGACGTCAACATGCCGGGCATGGACGGCTTCGAGACCGCCGCCATGATGCGGCAGCGGAGGAGCTCGGAGCACACGCCGATCATCTTCATCACGGCCTACGGCGACGACACGCACGCCACCCGCGGCTACTCGCTCGGCGCCGTCGACTACATCCTCGCGCCGGTGGAGCCCGAGGTTTTGCGGACGAAGGTCGGGGTCTTCGTCGAGCTCTTCCGCAAGACCGCGCAGATCCGGCAGCAGGCCCGATCGCTGGAGGAGCGGGCGCGCTTGCTCCAGCGTCTCTCCGACGCCTCGCTGGCGATCAATTCCGCCCTCTCGCCCGACCGGATGCTCCAGGTCGTCGCCGACCTCGCCCGGGACATCGTCGGGGCGCAGCAGGCGGTGGCGGTGGCTGCACCCGATCAGCGGTGGTCCGAGGTCAAGAGCGCGGTCTCGCTCTCGCCCGCCACGGCCGTGGACGGGGAGCGGAGGGTATTCCGCAGCGGGGACGCTCTCGTCTCGCTGCTCTCCTGGCTCCGGCGCACGGTGCGCCTGCCCCGCCGCGAGCTCGAGCCGCCATCGGAGTGGGCGCAGTTCTTCGAGGGGACGCTTCCGATGGAGCTCGGCTGGCTCGCCGCGCCCCTGACCGGGCGCGACGGCCGGAACATCGGCCTCCTGCACCTTCTCGAAAAGGCCGATGGTGACTTCACCGCCGAGGACGAGGCGGTTCTCACGCAGCTCGCGCAGATGAGCTCCATCGCCATCGAGAACACCCTGAACGCCGAGGCCCGCGAGGCCAATCGCATCAAGGACGAGTTCCTGACGACGCTCTCCCACGAGCTGCGGACGCCCTTGACCGCGATCCTCGGCTGGTCGCGCGCGCTGCGCTCCGGGCCCCCCGACGATCAGAGGACCGCGCGGGGCCTCGAGGTCATCGAACGCAACGTAATCGCGCAGACAAAGCTGATCGACGATCTCCTGGACGTCTCCCGGATCATCACCGGGAAGCTGCGGCTCTCGGTGCGGGCGACCAGCCTCGCGTCGGTCATCGAGGCGGCTCTCGACTCGATGCGGCCGGCGGCCGAAGCGAAGGAGATCGACATCCGTTTTCACCGGGAGGTCCCTCCCGGAGAGGACTGGCTCATTGCCGACCCGGACCGGCTGCAGCAGGTGGTCTGGAATCTCATCTCGAACGCGATCAAGTTCACCCCGGCGCGGGGAAGCGTCGACGTCTCCCTGAAAAGGGTGGGGTCGCAGTTCGAGGTCCGGGTCACCGACACCGGCAAGGGCATCCCCCCGGAGTTCCTCCCGTCCGCCTTCGATCGGTTCCAGCAGGCGGACGCTTCGACCACGCGCGCGCACGGCGGCCTCGGAATCGGCCTCGCCATCGTCCGGCACTTAGTCGAGCTGCACGGGGGCACGGTCTCCGCGTCGAGCGAGGGGGACGGCCGCGGCGCGACGTTCTTCGTGCGGCTGCCGGCGGTGGCGCTCGGAGTCACTGCGCTCGAACGGGAGCGGAGCTTCGCCACCGCGGCGCGCCCGATCCGCACCTCCTCCGGCCGGAACCTCGACGGAGTCCGGGTCCTCCTCGTCGAAGACGAGCTCGACGGACGCGAGTTGCTCGCGGAAGTCCTTCACTCCGCGGGCGCGAACGTGAAGGCGGTCGCGTCGGCCGCCGAAGCGATGGAGGCGCTTGGAGCGTTCCGCCCGGACGTCCTCGTGAGTGACATTGCGATGGCGCAGGAGGACGGCTACTCGCTCGTCCGCCGTCTCCGCCGCCTTCCCCCCGAGGAGGGCGGGCGCATTCCGGCCGTGGCCCTCTCGGCCTATGCCCGGGAGGACGACCGGATCCGGTCTCTCGCCGCGGGCTTCCAGCATCACGTGGCGAAACCGCTCGACCCGGACGAGCTCGTTCTTCTCGTGGACCGCCTCGCCCACCGCGCGCCGGGAGCCTCCGTGCCGGGCGGGCGCCGCGCGGCCGCCGACGCTGCCGGTCCGAGCGGCAACGGACACAGCTCCCGGGTGCTCGTCGTCGAGGACGACGGCGACTCCCGGGAAGGGCTGCGCCACCTGCTCGAGGTCTGGGGGCACGACGTCATCGTCGCGGAGGACGGGAGCGCCGGAATCGAGAAGGCGATGGAACGCCGCCCCGACATCGCTCTGATCGACGTCGGCCTGCCCGGGATGGACGGCTACGCGGTCGCCGGCCGTCTCCGCGAGCTCCTCGGAAACGACCAGATCTTCCTGATCGCGCTGACCGGCTACGCGGAGCCGGAGGACCGGCTCCGCGCGCTGGAGTCCGGCTTCCACGCCCACCTGACGAAGCCCATCAACTACTCGCTCCTCTCGTCCCTGTTGACCGAGGGGCACCGCAGGGCCCCGGACTCCGACGCGGGCTCTCAGCCGAACACGGCCGGGTAGAGGAGCATCACCGCCAGGACGATCACTCCGATCGCGATCAGGTCGAGGAGAACGCCCGCCCGCGCCATCTGGCGCGCCGAGATCTGCCCGGAGCCGAAGACGATCGCGTTCGGAGGAGTCGCGACCGGGAGAGCGAAGCCGGTGGATGCGGCGAGCGCAGCGACGAGCATCAGCGCAAGCGGTGGCTCCCGGACGGCGGGCGCGAGCGACGCCGCGATCGGCATTGCCATCGCCGCGACCGCCGTGTTGGAAGCGAGCTCCGAGAGCAGGAGAACGACGAGGGCCAGCCCGCCGTACGCGACGAAGCGCGACGATCCGGCGAGCGATGCCAGGCTGCCGCCCAGCCAGCGGGCGAGCCCGCTCGACTCCATCGCGGCGGCGAGCGACAGGCCGCCGCCGAAGAGCAGCAGGACCTCCCAGGGGATCCCCCGCGCCTCGCGCCAGGTCAAGAGAGGCCGTCCCCCCGATCGCGGCGCGCGGTCCGACGTCACGAAGAGAAGGAGAGCGCCCGCCAGCCCGACGGACGCGTCGGTCAGACCCGGAGCGACGTCGGCGAGCCCCGGGATCGTCCACGCTCCCATTGCCTTGCGCTCCCGGAACAACCAGCCCGCGACCGTGAGGAGGAAGATCGCGATGGTCCGGCCTTCTCCCCCGCTGATCCGTCCCAGCGCCGCGCGGCGTTCGGTAAGGATGCGGCGCGCGCCCGTGCCCAGATCGACGCGTCCCCGGAAGAGAACGAAGACGAGGAGCGCCCAGCACAGCGGAAGAAGGATCGCGACGATGGGAACGCCGACCTTCATGAAATCCACGAAGCTGACCTCGCGCCCGGTCAGCTCCCGGGCAGCGCCCGCGAAAATGAGGTTCGGCGGCGTGCCGAGGAGCGTCCCGATGCCTCCGATGGATGCGGCGTAGGCCACGCCGAGCATCAGCGCCGTGCGGGTCCGGTCGGCGTCGGTCCCGCTTCCGAACAGCGCCCCGACCGCCAGCGCAATGGGATACATCATCGCGGCCGTGGCGGTGTTCGAGATCCACATCGATACGAATCCGGTCGCGAGCATGACCGCGAGCACCACGCGGCGCGCTCCCCCGCCGATTCCCGAGACGATGCCGTAGGCGATCCGGCTGTGCGCGTTCCACTTCTCCAGCGCAGCGGCGAGGAGAAATCCGGCGAGGAACAGGAAGACGAGCTCGTTCGCGTAGGGCGCGGCGGCGTCCTTCGCCGAACGCACGCCGAACAGCGGGAAGAGAACGATCGGCAGGAGAGACGTGGCGCCGAGCGGGACGGGCTCTCCCAGCCACCAGACCGCCATCCAGCCCGTAATGCCGAGAACCTGCCGCGCCTCGCGGGGCAGCCCGGCCGGCGCCGCGAAGAGGAGGAACAGCCAGACGACCGGACCCGCCGCCAGAAGCAGCGCGCGGCGCACTCCGGGTTCTCCTTCGCGGGCGCTCGTCAAGCGAGCGAAGGATAGCGTCCCGCCGAAAGACCGGCTACGGCACCCGCGGCGCGAGGGGAACCGGGCGCGTGGGCGTCGGATTTGGAAGCGCCTTCTCGTGGAGTTGCAGCCGCGCCAGCAGCCAGTCGCGAAGCGGCTCGCGGTGTCCCTCCCGCGTGCGCACCTCGTACAACTTGCCGCTCTCCTCCGACTTCGACGCGACGCCCAGCACGAAGTCGGTCGCGGTCTGAACGCGCTTGCCGGCGAACCGGAGCTTCATGGCGAGGTGCGCGGACGCCTTGGCGCCCGAATATTGGCTGCCGTTCCGGATGAAGACGTCGTCGGACCTCTTCACCTCGCCCAGGAGGAAGTCGATCTTCTCCTGCTCCGCGGCGGGACGTACTGGCGCCGCGAAGAGCGAAGACGCGGCGAGGAGCAGGAGGAGGATCGCCGCCCCCGCGACATGCCTACGAGCCACAGTAGTCCTTCACCAGCTCGAGCAGAGTATCGACCCGAATCGGTTTCTTCAGGTAGTCCGCGCGGAGGGTCTTCGCTTTCTCGACGGCGCGCCCGTCCGCCGTCATGATCACGACCGGGATCGACTGCAGCTTCGGGTCGCGGAGCTGCTCCGTCCGGAACTCCCAGCCGTTCATGATCGGCATCATGAGGTCCAGCAGGATGACGCACGGCCGCTCGGAGCGGGCCTTCTCGAGAGCGACCTCACCGTTTTCGGCAGGCCAGGACGTGTACCCCGCGTCCGTGAGTACCGAGCAGATGCTGTCGCGCAGAGTAGCGTCGTCCTCGACGACGAGTACGCGGGGAGTGGTGGTCGGCATCGGAAGGACCGCCGTTTTTGCAAGAACTGTGCACGACCCCGAGCGGACCGGCGCGCGATGCTCAGCCGGTTGCCTCCCGTGGCGGAAAGGCCCCGATGTGGTCCGGGTCCGAGCAGTAGTGGGCGATTGCTTCGAGCAGGTGGTGCAGCTTGACCGGCTTGCGGAGGTAGGACGCGAGGGCAAGCCGGCGCGCCTCCGCCTCTGCGTTCGCGAGACCCGTGAATCCCACGACCGGGATTCCCGAGAACCGGGGATCCGCGAGCTGCCGGCGGCGGAATTCCTCTCCCCCCATCCCGGGCATCTTGAGGTCGAGCAGGATCACGCAGGGAGTCTCGCCGGCGTGAAGGAGGTCGAGGGCGTGCTCGCCGCTCCTGGCCGTGACCGCGCGGTAGCCCTCCCCCTCGATCACCTCACCCAGGACCTGCAGCAGGTCGCCGTCGTCGTCGACGACGAGGACCGTCGGCTGTTCTTTGGGATTCGTCACGGCGGCTGCTGCCGGAATCGTACTCCGGATGGAAATGTGGTGAGCCGCGAAGGACTCGAACCTTCAACCTAGAGATTAAGAGTCTCTTGCTCTACCAATTGAGCTAGCGGCCCTCTCAGGAACGCGGAGAATAGACGATCGGACACGCCGCAGCAAGCGCGAAACCTTTCGCGGCGATCGACCTATCCGCCTCCCACGAACTCGACGACTTCGAGCTCGTCCCCCTCTTCCAGAGACGTCGAGTCGTAGCTCGCCTTCGGCAGGATCTCCCGATTGCGCTCGACGGCGACGCGAGGCGTCGACACTTCGAGGATCGCGAGCAGATCCCGCACGGAGATTCCGGCGGGAAACGCCCGGACGTCGCCGTTCACGCGGATGCGGACTTCGTTCGCGGTCCGGCTCACCCGGTTCTCCGGATCGGGTACTGGATCTCGGTCGAGCCGGCGGCAGAGGTTAGCCGCACCACGGCCGCCGCGGCGCCAACCGGGATCGGAGGCATGAGGAAGGCCACTGCACAGGCCCCGTCGGGTCCGGTCCGTCCCTGGAAGACCGGGACCGGCTTCGCTGCCGAGAGCACCCGGATCTGGACCGACGCGCCGGCCACCGGCCGCCGCGAGCTCGCGAGCTCGGCCCGGAGGCGGACGTCGATGCGCTTCCCCGCCACGAACTCCGGGGTGGGCGAGAAAGTCAGGTCGATCTGCTCGGGGCTGCCTTCCGCCGCGAGGTATTCCAGGATCACCTGGTCCAGCGTCCGATCGCCGGAGCTGCGCGGCGCGTCCGACAGCCGGGCGGGCGTCGGTCGCGGAGTCGGGCTCTCGCGCACCTCACCGGGAGGCGTCGCCGCCGCCGGCCGGGCCGCAGAGAGCGCCATATCCGCCGGAATCTGCACGGAGCCATCGGCGCCGTCGAAGCTGCCGCTCCGGATCGCCGCGATGAGGTTTCGATGCTGCTGCTCCATGAGCTCGCGCAGGACCCGGTCGTCGCCGCCGTTGCGGAGCGAGTCGTCATAGGGGGTGCGCCTACCCCCGAGGATCTCGCCTCCCACGTAGACGAACGACTCGATGTAGGGATGGAGCTCACCGCGGTCCTCCGTCTGGATGTGGAAGACGCGGTCCCGGTGCTTCACATCGGTGTTGTAGCCCGTGATCACGGGGAAATTGTAGCAATCAGTTCTCCGCCGTCCGTTCTCAGGCTCCGCTGAGAACGGAGAACCGGTTCTCCGGAGAGCTAGACCAGCTCGAACTCGGCGGTGAAGTGGCGAAGGACCGGCGCCTGGCGCACGATCCGGACGCCCCGGAGCTTCTCGGGCTGCCGGTGCAGCCGCCGGACGACGTCGGCGACGTATTCCAGGTGCGAGTTCGTGTAGACGCGGCGAGGAACGGCGAGGCGGACGAGGTCGAGATCCGGGAGAATCTCCCGTCCCGGACGGCTCGGATCGGGCCGGCCGAACATCACCCCCCCGATCTCGACGGCGCGGATTCCCCCCTCCCGGTAGAGGGCGATCGTCAGCGCCTCCGCCGGATACTCCTCGGGCGCGAGGTGCGGCGCGAACGCCCGCGCGTCGATGTACACGGCGTGCCCGCCGATCGGCTCGACGACCGGCACTCCTGCTCTCACGAGCTCTTCGCCGAAGGCCGTGACCTGGCCGACGCGGAACGAGAGATAGTCCTCGTCGAGCACTTCCTCGAGACCGATCGCGATCGCCTCCAGGTCCCGCCCGGCGAGCCCGCCGTAGGTCGGAAACCCCTCGATCAGGATGAGCTTGTTCTTGAGCCGCTCGACCCATGCCTCTTCGCGAAGCGCCAGGAAGCCGCCGATGTTCGCCAGGCCGTCCTTCTTCGCCGACATCGTGCAGCCGTCGGCGAGCGAGAACATCTCGCGCGCGATCTCCCGCGGCGTGCGGTCCTGCTGTCCCGGCTCGCGCTGTTTGATGAACCAGGCGTTCTCGGC
>Ga0070694_100002581_pt1 | contig 10702 bp, 15 predicted proteins | sample KBSK1251metaG_FD_65470 | JGI IMG/M metagenome (GOLD analysis project Ga0070694, IMG submission 65470) | Corn, switchgrass and miscanthus rhizosphere microbial communities from Kellogg Biological Station, Michigan, USA - KBS K1-25-1 metaG | ecosystem: Host-associated > Plants > Roots >... | reverse complement strand
TTGTCGCACCATGGCGGAGTACCTGGCCGAGCGCGTGGCGGCGGCCGCATCGGCCGGGGCGCCCGGGAGGGCATGATGACCATCGAGCTCATCGGCATGATCGGCGTGCGGCCCGAGGGGGCCGACGGCGCGGCGGTGCACGTGATCGGCGGCGAGATCGACCTCGCCTGGATCCGCGACTTCTCGCGCGCGCACGAGGCCGCCGGCTTCGACAAGGTCCTGGTCGGCTACACCGCGACCTCCGCCGACGGCTTCCTGGTCTCGAGCTACGCGGCGGCGCACACCGAGCGGCTCGGCTACCTGATCGCGCACCGGCCCGGCTTCGTGGCGCCGACCCTCGCCGCGCGCAAGGCGGCCACCCTCGACCGCCTCTCGAACGGGCGCGTGTCGCTGCACATCATCACCGGGGGCAGCGACGTCGACCAGGCGCGCGACGGCGACTTCGCCGACCACGACACGCGCTACCGTCGGACCGACGAGTACCTCGGCCTCATGCGACGGATGTGGACCGAGGACCGGCCGTTCGACCACGCGGGGGAGTTCTACCGGGTCGTGAAGGCGGGCTCGGACGTCAAGCCGGTCCAGCAGCCGCACATCCCGCTCTACTTCGGCGGCGCCTCGGAGGCCGCCCACCGCATCGGGGCCCGGCACTGCGACGTCTACATGCTCTGGGGCGAGCCCCTCGCCGCGATCCGCGAGCGCGTCGCGACGGTGCGCGCGGCCGCGGCCCGCGTCGGCCGGGAGCCCGGCGCGCTGCGCTTCAGCGTCTCGCTGCGGCCGATCATCGCGCCCACCGAGGCGCAGGCGTGGGCCAAGGCGCGCGCCATTCTGGAGCGGGTCCTGGCCAAGCAGGGCGACCGCACGCTGCCGCTGCCCGAGGCGGTGGGCGCCCGGCGGCTCGTGGACTTCGCCGAGCAGGCCGAGGTGCACGACACGCGGCTCTGGACGCCGATCGCGGCCGCGGTGGGCGGGGCGGGCAACACCACCGCGCTGGTGGGCACGCCGGAGCAGGTGGCCGAGTCGCTGCTCGCCTACTACGATCTGGGCGTGTCGACGCTCCTGATCCGCGGGTTCGATCCGCTCGCCGACGCGGCGGAGTTCGGCCGCGAGCTGATCCCGCTCATCCGGGCCGGGGCGGCGCGGCGCGACCGCAGCCGGCCCGCGGCCTGAGGCCATGCCGCGCCTGCTCGCGGTCGTGGGGGCGGTGACCCCGCCCGGGCGGCTCGACGCGGCGGTGCGCTTCGCGGCCGACTGCGCCGGGGCGCTGCCCGACGTCTCGGCGGTGGTCCTGAGCCTCAACGCGCACCGCCTCTCGTTCGCCGACGGGCGCAAGCCCGAGGACTACCCCGACGACACGCCGCGCATCGTGGGGGCGATCGCGGGGGCGGACGCGGTGCTCCTCGCGAGCCCGGTCTACCGCGGCTCGTTCACCGGCGCGCTCAAGAACCTGCTCGACCTCACCCCGCTCGACGCCCTCCGCGCCAAGCCGGTCGGGATCGTGGCCATGGGGGCGACCTCGCACCACTACCTCGGGGTGGACTGGCAGCTGCGCGCGGTGCTGGCCTGGTTCGGGGCGCTGGTCGTGCCGACCAGCGTCTATCTCGAGTCCGCGCACTTCCAGGACGGCCGGCTCGCCGACGCCGGCGCGGCCGCCGCGCTCACCGACCTGGTGCGGGCTCTCGTGGCGATGACCGGCCACGCGCGGGACCAGGCGGGGCCACCGCCGCTCTCGTCCGGACGCTAGCCGGCCGCCGGGAAGGGCGCATCTGCTTCGTTGGCGCCCTCGGCCGCCCCCTCGACGTACAGAGAGTACGCCTCGGGGGCGGCCATCGGGCGCCGCCTCGCATCTGGGCCCTTCCCGGCGGCCGGCTCTTGCGGACGGGGACTCAGCGCGGGGGGGCGGTGACGAAGGCGCGCAGCATGTCGCGCGCGGCGGCGCCGCTCCAGTCCTTGGCCCCGACCATGCGGCCGACGAGCCGGCCCTCGCGATCCACGAGGTACGCGGTGGGCGGACCCCACACCCCGTACTGACGACCGGTGACGTCGCCGCTGGCGTCCAGCAGCACCGTCGTCACGTAGCCGCGCTCGCTCACGGTGCGCTTCACCAGATCGGGGCTCTCCCGGAACGCGATCAGCACGACCTCGAGCCCCTGCTCCTTCATCTCCTGGTACAGCCGGTTGACGGAAGGCAACTCCTCCCGGCAGTCCGGTCACCAGGTGGCCCAGAAGAAGAGCAGGACCGCCTTGCCCCGGTAGTCCTCCAGCCGCACCGTCCGGCCGTCGAGCGCCGGCAGGGCGAAGGCGGGGGCCGGCTTGGGTGACTCGTAGGCCTGGACGCCCATCTTCTCCCAGGCCGCCGGCGCGGCGGCGGGCTGCGCCGCCGCGGCCGGGGCCCAGAGGGCCGCCGCGATCACGCAGCCCGCGGCGAGCCGGACGATCATCAGACGCCGGACTCCTTGAGCGCCTTGAGCACCTCGGCGGGATCCAGCAGATCGAGCGGATTGGCCTCGACCTTGATCCAGCGCACGACGCCGTTCTTGTCGATCACGTAGTACGCGCGCTTGGCGTAGCGGTAGATCGGGCTCTTCTCGTCGGTGACCAGCGCGTCATAGGCCGGAAGCATCGTGCGGCGGAAGTCGGAGAGCAGGAGGTAGTTGATCTTGTTCTGCTTGGTCCAGCCATCGAGGGTTGCGATGTGGTCGGCACTCACGCCCACGACCTGGGCGCCCGCCGCTTCGAACTGGGGCCGGGCCCCCTCGAAGCTGAGCAGTTCCTTGGTTCAGGTGCCGGTGAACGCCTGGATGAACGTGAAGATGACGACGGGGCCCTTGGCGGTCAGGTCGGACAGCTTGACCTGCTTGCCGCCGGGAGCCGCCAGGGTGAAGTCGGGCGCTTTCTGGCCGACTTCCAGGGCGGCGACCGGGGACGTCAGGGCCAGGCCGGTCAGCAGCAGGGCCGCGACCAGCGGCAGCGAGGCTCGACGCATGGCACTCTCCTTTCCGGAGCTTGGGGTGACGCTGTCAGAACGCCCGGCGGGCTCCCGAAGTTTCCGGCCCGCGCGCATAATGCGTCCATGCGCACCGTGCCGGGACGCGAGGCCTTCGTCGCCGATGGGGACGCCTGGCCCGGGGCGGCCGGCCCCGGAGTCTCCTGCCCGGGAGTCTCTTGGAGGATACACCGGGAGCGGGTGCTCCTCGCCGGGTGGGGCCGGGCCATCCTGCTCCAGCTCGCCCATCCCATGGTCGCGCGCGGCGTGGCCGAGCACAGCGTCTTCACCCGAGAGCCCTGGGGCTGGGCGCGACGCCTGCATCGCACCCTCGGGGCCATGCTCGCGTTGACCTTCGGCCCCGCCGAGGACGCGGCGGCGGCGGCCGGCCGGATCAACGGGATCCACGACCGCGTCCACGGCCGGCTCGATCGGGCCGCGGGCGGTGAGCCCGCCGGCGCCCCGTACAGCGCCCACGACCCCGCGCTGCTCGCGTGGGTGCACGCCACGCTGCTGGACTCCTTCGTGGGGGCCTACCGGCTCTTCGTCGGGCCGCTCGCCACGGTCGACGTGGACCGCTACTGCGCCGAGGCGAGCGCGATCGAGGTCCGGCTCGGGATCCCGGCCGGCCGCCTCCCGCGCACGGAGGCCGCGCTGCGCGCCTACCTGGAGGCCATGCTGGCCGGCGGCGCCATCGAGGTCACGGACACCGCGCGCGCGCTCGCGCGCGAGGTCCTCGCGCCCCCCGTCCCGTACCTGCTGCGGCCGGCCGTGCGCCTGGCCGCGCTGCCCGCGGTGGGGCTGCTCCCTCCCGCGATCCGGGCCGGCTACGGCCTGCCGTGGGATGCGCGCCGCGCGCGGGCGCTGGCCTTCGTGGCCGCGGTCAGCCGTCGGAGCCTGCCCCTCGTGCCCCCGCCGCTGCGCTACTGGGCGGCGGCGCGCCGCGCGATCCGTCGGCAGCGGTCCGGATGAGCGTCGCGATCACGCTCGCGATGGAGTCGCCGCGGCAGGCCGAGATCGAGCGGCTGCTCGAGGCCCTCGACGCCTACCAGAGCGCGCTCTACCCGCCGGAGAGTAACCACTTCCTCGACCTGGAGGCCCTCACCGCGCCCAACGTGCGCTTCATCGTCGCCCGACGCGGGGCGGCCGCGGTGGGCTGCGGCGCGCTGCGGATCGACGTGGGCTATGGAGAGCTGAAGCGGATGTACGTGGTGCCGGAGGCGCGAGGCCACCGGCTCGGGCGACTCATCCTGGAGCGCATCGAGGAGGAAGCGCGCCGGGAAGGCCTGCGCTGCCTGCGCCTCGAAACCGGCATCCGCCAGCCGGAGGCGCTCGCGCTCTACCGGGCGGCGGGCTACGCGGAGCGGGAGGCCTTCGGCGAGTACGCGGCGGACCCGCTCAGCGTCTTCATGGAGAAGATCCTCTGACGACCCCACCACATGCCGAGCACCGCGGCGGTGCCCCCGAGGCCCACGGCGCCCATCACGGCGCCGCGGCGAAGCGTCTCCCAGCCACGGCCGACCTTGATCAGGACGTGGGCGGGGATGGCGTCGACGTCGGCGCGCACGCGCCACTTGGCGAAGGCGAGCGGATCGGCGGGATGCCAGTAGGCGCCCTCGTCGTCCGCGACGCAGAGCTGCAGGTCGCACGTCTCGGGGACGGCGCAGCGCTCGGCCTTCCAGCCGATGCCGCGGCCGCGCATTCCCAGGCTCTGAAGAGTCACGCGAGGAGCCATATCGCACCCATCCCCACCAGCACCGCCGTCCGGATCAGTCCCGCCAGGCCCATGGTCACCTCTCCTGCTCATGTGACGCGTCCAGCGCGCTCCGCGTTTCGTGACGTCTGCGCGACGCTGGACCCGAGAGCGGAGGCGGGTTCACCCCTCGCGCAGAACCGGTGTGTGGCGAGGGGTCCGTGGTTCAACCCGCTCTCCGCCTCGGGCGATCCAGAAATAGAGCAAGAGGCGCGCCACGCGGGAAACAGGGTAAATCTCCGGGTCCGGCCCTGGTTCGCTGCCATGCGTTAGGAAAGCTGGTTACAGTACTGTGGAAGGAATTTCCCTGACGTGCTCAGCGCGGTGGCGACGGCTCCTCCAAATCGGTGTTAGAGTACGCGCATGCGCGGGGCGCTGATCACCGTCGAGGGCGTTGAGGGCTCCGGTAAGTCCACCCAGTGCGCGCGATTGGCGGAGCACTTGACGAGGCGCGGCATCGAGGTGGTCCAGACCAGCGAGCCCGACGGCACGCCCCTCGGGTTCCGGATCCGGGCTCTGTTCGAGGCCGACGGGCCGACCCCGACCCCCCTCACCCAGACCTTCCTCTTCATGGCCGCCCGGCAGGAGCACGTCACCCGGGTGATCGGGCCCGCCTTGACGCGGGGCGCCGTGGTCATCTCGGACCGCTACGCCGATGCGACCGTCGCCTACCAGGGCCATGGGCAGGGAGTGGACGTCCAGACCATCGGCGAGCTCAACATGCTCGCGACGGGTGGGGTGCTACCGGATCTCACCCTCGTGCTCGACCTGGACCCGGCGGTGGGCATGCAGCGCATCCGGGGCCGCGCCCTCGACGCCTTCGAGAAGATGGACCTGGCCTTCCACCGGCGCGTGCGCGAGGGCTACCTCGAGATCGCCCGCAGCGACAAGAGCCGGGTCGTGGTGCTCGACGCGGGCCGCGATCCACACGTCCTCCACGCCGACGTGGTCCGCGCGGTGGACGAGTGCCTGGCGCGACGGGGCGGCGGCCGTGCTTGAGGGCATCCGCGACCAGCCCGAGGCGGTGACCCTGCTGCGCCGGGCCCTCGAGACCGGGCGCGTGGCCCACGCCTACGCCTTCGTGGGGCCGGAGGGCTCCGGCCGGAAGGCGACCGCGCTGGCCTTCGCGGCCGCGCTGGCGGCGCCGGACGGTGGACCGGCGGCGGAGCGGGCCGCGCGGGGGCGTCATCCCGACGTGCATCTGCTGGGGCCGACGCCACCCGCCGGCAATCCCAAGGGGGCCCAGGCCCTGCGCGTCGAGACGGTCCGGGAGCTGGAGCGGCTGGCCGCGCTCAAGCCCATGGAAGCGCGCGTGAAGGTTTTCGTCGTGGACGAGGCGGAGAAGATGACCCTCGCCACGCCCCAGGCCTTCCTCAAGACCCTGGAGGAGCCGCCCGCCCAGACGGTGATCGTGCTGATCCTCACCCAGCTGCGCGCGCTGCCCGCGACGGTGCTCTCGCGCTGCCAGGTGGTGCGCTTCCGCCCCCGGCTCGCCGAGGGCGTGCCGGCGTTGCTGCCCGACGTGCGGACCGAGGCCCACGCCCAGAGCCTGCGCCAGCTCGCCCTGGCCCGGACGCAGGGGGTGGAGGCCATCCTCAAGCTGGGCGACCAGGTGGGCCGCGACCGGCAGGCGGCCGAGACCTTCGTCCAGGCGTGCTGGCTCTGGCATCGGGACCTGCTGTGCGCCCTGGCCGGCGGCCCCGCGCGGCTCGCGGCCTTCGGCGAGGCGGCGACCGCGGAGGGGCGAGAGCGCTCGCTCGACTCGGTGCTGCGCGCGCTGCGCGATTGTCGCGAGGCCTGGCAGGCGATCCAGGGCAACGTGTCCCCGCGCCTCAGCGTGGAGGTGCTGCTCGGGCGCCTGGTGGAGGCGGCGTGAGGCCATGAGCGAGCCCATCGAGCCGGCGTTCCCCGAGGCGGCCGCGCCCCCCGTCGACGAGACGCCCCGCTACCTGATCGGGGTGCGCCTGCGCGAGCCGCTCCTGGCCGAGGACTACGAGACCGCCGATGCCGACCTGCACGTCGGGGACTTCGTGCTGGTGGAGACCGGCGGGGGCACCGTGCTGGGCGAGGTGCGCCGGCCCAAGCGGCCGGTGCCGTCGTTCAAGCTCGACCGCGTCTATCGCCGGGTCGTACGGCGCGCCAACGGGCGCGAGGTGGTCGACTGGCGCGAGCGCCGCGCCCTCGAGGTGAAGGGGGTCGAGACCTGCGCGCGGACCGCGCGGACGCGCGGCCTCGCCATGAAGATCGTGGACGTGGAGATCGACGCCTCCCGCCGGCGCGTCACCGTCTTCTTCAACTCCGAGGAGCGCGTGGACTTCCGCGACCTCGTGCGCGACCTGGCCCGCGAGTTCCACGCCCGGATCGAGATGCGGCAGATCGGGGCCCGCGACACCACCAAGCTGCTCGACGGCATCGGCCCGTGCGGCCGGCAGCTCTGCTGCTCGTCGCACCTGCGCAAGTTCGACCCGATCTCGGTGAAGATGGCCAAGGCCCAGGACATGCCGCTCACCGACAGCCGGCTCCTCGGCAACTGCGGGCGGCTCAAGTGCTGCCTGCTCTACGAGTTCTCGACCTACGAGGCGCTGCGCTCGCGGCTGCCGCGGGTGAACACCCCGTGCTCGGCCTCCTGCGGGGGCGGCGGCTGCATGACCGGCAAGGTGCGCTCGCTGCGGGTGCTCAAGCAGTCGGTGGTGGTCGGCTTCCCCGACGGCACCGAGGCCGAGGTGCCGCTCGACCAGCTCACCTGGGAGGGGCGCGACCACATCAAGCCGGCCTGACGGGCCGGCGCACCCGACCCATGAGCACCTTCTACCTCACCACCCCGATCTACTACGTCAACGCCCGGCCGCACCTCGGGCACGCCTGCACCACGATCATGGCCGACGCGATGTGCCGCTACCGGCGCCTGCGCGGCGACCGCGTCTACTTCCTCACCGGCACCGACGAGCACGGCGAGCGGATCGCCCAGGTGGCGGCGGCGGCCGGGAAGTCTCCGCAGGCCTACGCCGACGAGATCGCGGCCGTCTTCCAGGAGACCTGGCGGCGTCTCGGCATCACCAACGACGACTTCATCCGCACCACCGAGCCGCGCCACCGGAAGGTCGTGCAGGAAGTCCTGCAGCGCCTCTACGACGCGGGGGAGATCTACTTCGGGGAGTACGGCGGGTGGTACTGCTACGGCTGCGAGCGCTTCTACACCGAGAAGGAGATCGTGGACGGCAGGTGCCCCGATCACCAGACCGCGCTCACCTTCATCAAGGAGAAGAACTACTTCTTCAAGATGTCGAAGTACCAGGCGTGGCTGGTCAAGCACCTCGAGGACAATCCGGGCTTCATCCAGCCGGAGCGGTACCGCAACGAGGTGCTTGGCTTCCTGCGGGAGCCACTGCAAGACTTGTCGATCAGCCGTCCCACCTCGCGCCTCCAGTGGGGCATCCCGTTGCCCTTCGACGACAAGTACGTGACCTACGTCTGGTTCGACGCCCTGCTGAACTACTACTCGGCGGTCTCGGGCGGCGACGAGAAGACGCGGGGGCTGTGGGAGCACGTCGAGCACGTGATCGGCAAGGACATCCTGAAGCCGCACGGAGTCTACTGGCCGACCATGCTGAAGGCGGCCGGCATCCCGCTCTACCGTCGGCTCAACGTCCACGGCTACTGGTCGCTCGGGGGCAGCAAGATGTCCAAGTCGGTGGGCAACGTGGTGGAGGCGTTCCAGCTCACCGACAAGTACGGCCACGACGCCTTCCGCTACTTCCTGCTCCGCGAGATGAACTTCGGGCTCGACGCGAGCTTCAGCGAGGAGGCCTTCGTGGACCGGCTCAATGCCGACCTCGCCAACGACCTGGGCAACCTGGCCAGCCGCGCCACCACCCTGATCGTGTCGGGCGGCCCGGTCGCGCAGGTGACCGCGCCGGTCGAGGCCGCGGACCGGGAGATCGCGACCGCCGCCGCGGAGGCGCGGGCCGCGGTCGAGCGCGCCATGGAGGAGTTCGCGTTCCAGAAGGCCCTCGCCGGGATCTGGGGCTTCATCGGGACGGTCAACCGCTACGTGGACGCGAGCGCGCCGTGGGCGCTGGCCAAGGACCCGGCGAAGCGCCCGCGGCTCGAGCGCGTGCTGGCCACGCTCGCCGACTCGCTCGGCTTCCTCGGGATCATGCTGGAGCCCTTCCTGCCCGACGCGGCCCGGAAGATCCGGGAGGCGATCGGGGCCAGGGGCCCGCTCACTCTCGACGCGGCGGTGGTGGGACGGCTCACGTCGGTGCCGCGGGTGAGCAAGATCTCCGGGCTCTTCCCGCGCGTGGATACCAAGGCCCCTCACCCCGGTCCTCTCCCCAGGGGGGAGAGGGAGGCCGGAACCCTCTCCCCGGAGGGGAGGGGGCCGGGTGAGGGGGCTACGGGGGGCAAGATCGGGATCGCCGACTTCCAGAAGGTGGAGCTGCGGGTGGCCGAGGTGCTGGCCGCCGAGCGCGTGCCCAAGTCGAAGAAGCTGCTCAAGCTCTCGATCCGGGTGGGCGAAGAGACCCGCACGCTGGTGGCCGGGGTGGCCGAGCACTACGAGCCGACGGCCCTGGTCGGGCGCAAGGTGGTGATCGTGGCCAACCTTGAGCCGGCCACGCTGATGGGGGTGGAGTCCAACGGCATGGTGCTGGCGGCGTCGCACGAGGGCACGGTGTCGCTGCTCACCCTGGACAAGGACGTGCCCTCGGGCTCCAAGGTCAAGTAGTGCGCGCCGTGCTCGGGGAGACGTTCCGGCTCCTCGGCCATCACCTGCACCTGTTCACCCTGCTCTCGCTCACGGTGTGGCTGCCGACGCACATCCTGCTCAACTACCTCGAGTTCTTCGAGCCCGGGGAGGACGCGGCCGGGCGCGCGCTCCGGATCGTGCTCACCGCCCAGGTGGTGCTCGATCCCTTCGTGGTGAGCGCGATGCTCTCCGCGCTCCGGCGCATCAAGCAGGGCACGCCGGTCGGCTACTGGCAGGCGCTCGCCGAGGGCTTCAACGCGTGGCCCCGGCTGATGCTGGTGCGCTTCATGGTGATCTGGCTGCTGCTGATGCCCTCGCTCGGCTGGCTCGCGGTGTACGCCGCGGGCCCGGCGGTGCAGCTGGTGGGAGGCGCGGCCCTGGTCGGACTCTCGCTCCTGATCCTCGTCCTCCTGGTCCGGTTCGCCCTCGTCGACTCGGTGGTGGTGCTCGACGGGGCCTCGCCGCTCACCGCGTGGCGCCGGGCCGCCGCGCTCACCGCCGGCCAGCGCTGGAGCATCCTCGGTACCGCCACCGTGCTCTTCGTGTTGATCTTCGGGCTGGCGGTGGTAGGCGGGCAGGCCTTCCGGTCCGTGCCGGGGGCCAACCACTTCGTGGCCCGGGTCCTCTTCGACTGCGTGCTCGCGGTCAGCCAGTCGCTCTTCACGATCTCGCTCTTCCTCTTCTACTGGCGCAAGCAGGGGATCCCGGTTCCGGCGGTTCCCGCGGCCACGTGACCGAGCCGCCCGCTCCGTCCGCGGCCCGCCTGCCGGTCGTCGGCTGGCTCGGGGGCTGGCCGATCTCGATCGTCTCGCTGGCCCTCGGGCTGGCCGCCCTCCTCGTGTTCCGCCGTGGCCTGCCGCACGTGGGCTGGATCGTCGGATACCTGCTCCTGCTGTGGCTGCTCTTCGTGCTGATCACCGAGCTGCGGGCGCCGCTCCTCGAGCGCGGCCAGCGGCTCGTGCTGACCGCGGCCGATTACACGATCCAGACCCTCTATCACAACCTGCTGCTCTTCGTGCTCCCCGCCTACTACGCGGCGGCCACCTTCGATTCGCCGAACGTGGTCTTCCCGGTGGCGGCGGCCGCGGGCGCGCTGGTGACCGCGATCGACCCCCTGTATCGACGGCTGGTGCACCCGCGCCCGTGGCTGAACCACGCCCTCCTGGGCTTCTCGATCTTCGCCGCGCTCAACGTCGCGCTGCCGCTGGTCGGCGTG
>Ga0070694_100002579_pt1 | contig 10707 bp, 2 predicted proteins | sample KBSK1251metaG_FD_65470 | JGI IMG/M metagenome (GOLD analysis project Ga0070694, IMG submission 65470) | Corn, switchgrass and miscanthus rhizosphere microbial communities from Kellogg Biological Station, Michigan, USA - KBS K1-25-1 metaG | ecosystem: Host-associated > Plants > Roots >... | reverse complement strand
CTCGCCAGTCATGCCGGGGCTGGAACCACGTTGCGCCTTCACTTGCCTCTGGCCGCCCCAGGCCAAACGGAACGCTCATGAACATTCGTGTCGCCATTGTGGAAGACGACGAGCAGGTGCGGGAAAATCTTGCGCGACTGGTGGGGGACGCCAAGGGCTTCGAGTGCGTGGCCACGCTATCGTCGGGCGAGCAAGCGCTCGAGGCGCTGGCGCGGCGCCGTCCGGACGTGGTGCTCATGGACATCAACCTGCCGGGCATGTCGGGCGTCGAATGCGTGCGCCAGCTCAAATCGATGTGGCCGGACCTGCAGATCGTGATGCTGACGGTCTACGACGATAGCGACCGGATTTTCCAGGCGTTACAGATGGGGGCGTCCGGTTATTTGCTGAAGCGTTCCACCGCGGCGGAGATTCTCCGCGCCATCGAGGATGTGCACGGTGGGGGCGCCCCGATGTCGAGTTACATCGCCCGAAAAGTCGTGCAGTCCTTTCGCCGGCAAGGCGCTTCGGACAAACCGGCGGAAAACCTCAGCAAACGCGAGACGGATGTCCTCGATTATGTCTCGCGCGGTTACACCAACAAAGAGATCGCTGATGCTCTCGGCTTGAGCCCCGAAACCGTGCGCGGCTACCTCAAGACCATCTACACCAAGCTGCACGTCCGTTCCCGCACCGAAGCCGCGATGAAGTTTCGGAAGTGATCCCCCTTCGCCCTGCGGGCTACCGCGGGACAGGCCCGCCTTCCGCCATTTCATCGGCTGCTTGGGCTGTGTTCAGTTGGCGCGAACGAAAGCTGTTCCGTACGGAACAAGGTTCGTTGGGGGTTGGTGCGAACGAAATGCAAACTTCAATCCGAGAGGCAGTGCAGGCACGTGCAACGTGCAACACTGTCCATTGCCCTGCAGTATTCAGGGTCGTAACGGGTCTCAAGTCGCTCGCGCCAGGAATGGAGCAGACGCGGCGAGGAAGACCACGCACGGACGTTCTGCTGTTCTGCTCGCAACAGGATTCGATTGTTTGATTGGATGAGTGTGAGGCGCCAGATGAGGCGACGCGAGTAGCGTCATCGTCTGTCAGCATCAACGACTAGACTTCGTCCGGGAGGCGAATGCCAGAACGGGTGCTCTTGAGCTTGCCGGGTTGCGTTACCCCCATTCGGGGGGATATGACTCTCGCCGGCAAAATCCTTACCATGGCTGGTGATGTCCCCGACAAAATGTGGCCAGCATGCGCGCGCTTGCGCCCAGGTGTCGGCATCGGCCCGATTGTTACCCTGCAGGCTACGGTCCTTTCAGAGCTTCGCCGTGATCATCGGTGCGATCGTCCTCGCGGGCGGGTTGGCGGGAAACGCGCTGGCCGATAGCGTGGTGGTATTCAACGAGATCATGTACCACCCCGCCACTAATGAGGCGGGTTTGGAATGGGTGGAGTTGCACAATCAGAACGCCGTGGATGTCGACCTGAGCGGCTGGCAGCTCACCGGCAGCATCGATTTTACGTTTCCGGAAGGGACAGTGATCCGGGGTGGGGGATTGGTGGTCGTGGCCGGCTCGCCGGCCACGTTGGCCGCGGCCACCGGGCTCACCAATGTGCTTGGCCCATTTCATGGGCGTCTCTCCAACGACGGCGAAGAGCTGCGGTTGCGCGACAATAATAATCGCCTCATGGACGCGGTGCATTACGGTGTCGATGGCGAATGGCCGGCCGGAGCGGATGGTTCCGGCATGTCACTGTCGAAACGCCAGTCACAGCTCGGCAGCCGGGCGGCAGAAAGCTGGACGGTCAGCACGCAGTTCGGAGGCACGCCCGGCGCCGGGAATTTCACCGCCCCACTGCAGACCGGGGCGCGGAATGACCTCGTTGAACTATCGGGGACGTGGCGGTTTCACGACGGCGGCGTCGACCTCGGCACGGCGTGGCGCGCGCCGGATTTTGATGATAGCGCGTGGAGCACCGGCGCCGGGTTATTCTTTGTCGAGGAGGCTGCGCTTCCCGGGCCCAAGAACACACCGCTCGCCCCCGAGAGGGCGACCTACTATTTCCGGACGCAATTCGACGTGGCGGGCGATCCGGCGCAAAAGATTTTCACGCTGCGCCCACTTGTGGATGACGGCGCGGTGATTTATGTCAATGGGGTTGAGGTGCAACGGGTGAACATGCCGACGGGCGCCGTTGGTTACGCGACCATGGCGTCCGCCGCCGTGCCGAATGCCGCGTTTGGCCAGCCGTTGGCGCTTCCTGGTTTGTTGCCGGGCCGGAATTCGCTGGCCGTTGAGTTGCATCAGGCCGTTGGTGCCACCAACGCCGGCTTGCGGGTCATTGCCGCCACCGGTTACCGAATGACCTGGGACGGCGCGGAAGGGCAATACTCGAGTGGGGCGTCGCCGGCGCTGGCACCGCCCAACGATGCGTCGCGGGAACTCGGCGTGGATGTGTTTGCGTCGAGCAACACCAACCTGGCCAGCAATCTCAATGACAGACGATACGGTTCGGGCAGTGCGTGGCAACCGGCGCCCAACGATTTTTCTCCCACGATCGTCTTGCGCTTCAATCGCACGATTCCGATCTCGAGCATCGCCTGGAGCCGCGATAACGGCGACACCAACGAGGTCGATTGCCCGAACGGGACATGTACCGACCGCGCGCTTGGGAATATCACCTTTCAATACACCTTGCTGGCTGACCCCGCTTCCAGCACGTCCAACTCCTCCAATCCCAGCAATGGCTGGGCAACCATCGGCACGCTGCAATACCTGAGCGCGCAACCAAATTTTGCGCCGCATCTCCGGCATCGTTTCGACTTCGTCGCCACCAACGGCCTGCCGATGCTCGCCACCGGCATCCGCTTTCGGCCCACCGTGACCAACACGTTCGATGAGATTGAAATTAACCCGCCCTTTGTCTCGAACTTCGATGCGGTGTTCGGGCTGGTGCTCACCGCTACCGACATCCTGCCTCCGCCACCGCCGCTGGTCTTCAACGAGATCGCCGGCGCCAGCCCGACAAACTTTTGGGTGGAGGTGATCAATGTCGGAACCAGCGCGGTCGCGCTGGCAGGCATCGAACTCACGCGTGGAAGCGCTTCGCGTTTTGTCTTCCCGGCGCAATTACTCGCTCCGGGCGGCATCGTCGCGGTGCCGCAGACGCCGTTAGGTTTCGGCGCCGCCGAGGGCGACAAACTTTTCCTGCGCGGGCCGGGAGGGTTTGCGCTGCTGGACGCAGCGACCGTGCGGGCCGGCCCACGCGCGCGGCATCCTGACGGCAACGGCGATTGGAGCTTCCCTTCGTCCATCACACCCGGCTCGTCGAATCTCTTCACGTTTCGGCATGACATTGTCATAAACGAGATGATGCACCACGCGCCCCCGTCGGACCCGGTGCCGGCCCTGACGAGCAATTTGACCCTGGTTCCGCTGACGGGCGTGTGGCGTTACGAGGATACTGGCACGGATTTGGGTGTGGCTTGGCGGGCCGCGAACTTTGATGATAGCGCGTGGGCGAGCGGGGCGGGCTTGCTGGCGTTTAACGCGGGCGCATTGCCGGCCGCGGTCAACAGCGTGTTGGCGCCAGGCCGGTCGACGTATTATTTCCGCACGCAATTTCCGTTCAGCGGCGCCATCAGCAATGTGACGTTGGAGGTGCGGGCGGTGGTGGACGACGGCGCGGTCTTTTATCTCAATGGCGTCGAGATTTCCCGTCAGAACATGCCGAAGGGCCCGATTGCGTTTGGCACATCCGCCCTGAGCCCGCTCAGTGACGCCGGATTGGCTAATCCCATCGTCGTGCCGGCATCTGTGCTGGTGCAAGGCGTGAATGTTCTGGCGGTTGAAGTGCATCAAATCACCGCTGCAACGACCTCGAGTGGCCTCGTGCTATCAGGCGGTGGACTGACGTTGGTGGAAGAAGGGCCGCCGGGGGGAACGGTGCCGATGAATCTCGCGCGGCAACCGGGCGCGGCGCCGTTCGTGATTAATTCGTTGTCGGGATTTCCCATCCACAATTTCATCGGGTTGACCGACGGGGTTTACGGCAATAACAACAGTTGGATCGGCGATTCGGGCAACCCAGGGTACGCGGGGGTGCGGTTTGGCGGGTTGTCTGCCATCAGCGGCCTGGCCTTCGGGCGCGACAACACGGGTGGCTTCAGTGATCGAACGCTGGGGCTCTACACCGTGCAGTACACACGCGTGGGCACGCCGGATACCACCACGACGGTCACGGGCGACCCGGAAACCGGCTGGGCCAACCTCGGCACGATCAACTACCAGGGACCCGGCACGGGATTATTTACGAGTCCATCGCGGCGGCATCGGTTCACCTTCACGCCGGTAATGGCGACGGGTCTGCGCCTGGTGGTGCCGGGCACCGGCATCGGCGTTGGGGGCACCTGCATTGATGAACTCGAGGTGAACCCGCCGGACACCACGGGCGACATCGTGTTCGGGGCGGAGTTGGCCCTCACCACCACGCTGGCGCCGGCGCTGCCGTATCGGACCTCCGGTGAGGAATGGGTCGAATTGTTCAACCCGTCGACCAACGCGGTGGATTTAACCGGCTGGCGCTTGGACGCGGGGATTGATTTCCGGTTTACCAACGGGCCGACGATACCGCCGCGTGGTTTTGTGGTGGTCGCACGCGACGCGGCGGCGCTGCGGCTCAAATGGCCGGAGGTGGCGGGGAGCATTGTCGGAGATTTCTCGGGCCGGTTGGAGGGCGGCGAGCGGTTTTTGTTGCGGGATGCATCCGGCAATGCCGTTGATGAGACGATGGTGTTTGAAGGGGGCTGGAGTGACGGCGGGGGTTCGAGCCTGGAGCGGCGCGATGTGCGGGGTGACGCGATGAACCGCGACACCTGGGCCGACAGCGACGAGAGCGCCAAGGTTTCGTGGCAGACGGTGACTTATCGCATGGTGGCTGGCCAGACTTACGGCTCGACACGGTGGAACGAATTTCGTATCGGGCTGCTGGACCAGGGCGTGGTGTTGTTGGACGACGTGAGTGTGGTGCGCGACCCGGACGGTGCGCGCCAGCAGCTCATCCAGAACGGCGACTTCGAGACCACGACGGGGAACATTCACTGGCGGTTTTTGGGGCATCATCGCGGCGAATTGATCCAGGATCCGGCGGCTGCCGGCAATCATGTGTTGAAGTTGAGCGCCGAGGATCGCGCGGTGATGAATCATAATCATGTGGAGACCACCCTGCTTGGCAACGCGCCGCTGGTGAATGGGCAACTCTATGAAGTGAGTTACCGCGGGCGGTGGGTGGCCGGCTCGCCGCAGGTGAACACGCGCGTTTATTTCAGCAAGCTGGCGCGGACCACGGCGCTGGCGCTGCCGGCACGCGCCGGAACTCCCGGCCAAGCGAACTCGCGGCGCGTGGACAACGCCGGGCCGACGCTGTCCGGATTGCAACATCGCCCAATCATTCCGTCCGCCAAGCAGCCGGTGACGATTTCGGCGCGCGTGACCGATCCTGACGGCGTTGGCAGCGTGACGCTGAGTTACAGGGTGAATCCGGCGACGGCGTTTTCGACCGTTCCGATGACGCGTCAGAGTAACGACGTGTATGTGGCGGACGTGCCGGGCCAGACGGCGGGGAAGGTTGTGCAATTTTATGCAACGGCGACGGACGGGCTGGGGGGGGCGGCGTTCGCACCCGCGCGCGGGCCGGATTCGCGGGCGCTATTTCAGGTGGCGGACGGGCAGGGGAGCGCGCTGCCGGCGCATGAGCTGCGATTGATCATGCTGGATGCGGACCGGGATTTCATGCTGAACGCGACGAACGTGATGAGCAATGCCCGGAACGGTTCGACGCTGATTTATGATCGGACGGAGGTGTTCTACGATGCGGGAGCCAAGCTGCAAGGCACGGCGGCGAGCCGCATACGTGATGGCGATGCCTACGTGAGTTACGACGTCGATTTTCCGCCGGAGCATTTGTTCCGTGGCGTGCAGAACAACATTGGCATCGATCGTTCCGGGCGCGGCCCGACGGTGCGGGCGCAGGACGAAATCTACGTGCTGCACTTGTTTCATCGCGCCGGGATTCCGGTTCCCTACAGTGATCTCTGCTATTTCATCGCGCCGCGTACGGCGCATACGGGCACGGCCATTCTGCAACTGGCAGGCTACGGCAACGGCTTTGTGCAGGACCAATACGGCGAGGCGGGTTCGGTCTTCAATATGGATATTACGTACGAGCCGGACACGACGATTTCGGCGTCGGATCCGGAATCGATCAAGCTGCCGGTGCCGCATCAGGCGCATATCGGGACGGATTTCGTTGATCTGGGAGACAAGGAGCAGTATCGCTCGCCGTTCGATCTTCGTTCCGAGAATCGCCGGGACGATTATGCGGGGCTGATTCGTTTGTGCCAAGTGATGGGCCAGCCGCAGGCGGTATTCGATGCCCAGATTGGCGGCGTGCTCGATGTGGACGAGGCGCTGCGGATGACGGCGATGGAGATTTTGTGCGGCATTCAGGATACGTACATCAGTTCGTCCGCCAGCCTTCCGCATAACCTCCGGCTGGTCACTTTCCCCGATGGCGACCCGGCGCAGTTGCTGGCCTGGGACATGGACTTTGTCTTCGGCGCGGCGCCGACGAGTTCGATCCTGCTCTATTCCGGAGTTAACCTTGGCAAATTGTTGAACTACCCGGCCACGCGCCGGCTCTACCTGCAGCACATTAATGACATCTGCCAAACGGCCTTCAACACGGAGTACATGAATGCGTGGCTCACGCATTATGGCAGCGTGGTGGGCCAGAACTTCAACGCGGCCTCGACCTATATTTCGAGCCGACGCGCATTCGCCTTGACGCAATTGCCGGTGCAGATGCCGTTCGCGATCACGTCCAACGGCGGCAATGATTTCGGAGTCGACACCAACTTTGTCACACTCACGGGCACCGCCTGGCTCGATGTGCGCGGGATTGAAGTGAACGGCATCCCCTATGCCGTGAACTGGACAAGCATTACCAACTGGTCGCTGACGGTTCCGCTCGCCTCGGGCGCTAATCCGCTTCTGGTGCAGGCGGTCGACCGTCGCGGAAATCGGCCGGCCAACCGGGCCGACAGCCTGCGCGTTACCAACAGCGCTCCGGCCGCGCTGCTGCCCGTCGTCATTAACGAATGGATGGCTGATAACATCGGCCCGGGGGGCTTTGCCGATCCGGCGGACGGGCTGTTCCAGGACTGGTTCGAGCTCTACAATCCGAACCCGACCGCGGTGAATCTCGGCGGCTATTACCTGACGGATAACCTGGGCAACCCGACGAAGTTCGCCATCCCAACGAATACCATCATTGCCGGGCGCGGTTTTCTGTTGGTGTGGGCAGATGAAGACGGTTCCCAAAACGCGCCCACCAATGCCGATCTGCACGCGAACTTCAAGTTGAGCAATGAAGGCGAAGCGATTGGATTATTCGCGCCGGACGGCATTTCGCCGCAACACACGGTGACGTTCGGCGCGCAATACCCGAACGTAAGCCAGGGCTTATTTCCCGATGGGGTGGTCGCCGGCGGGAGCGTCTTCATGACCAACTGGACGCCGCGCTTGCCCAACCGCGTTGGCGGGCCACCTGCGCCGCGGATTCAGTCACTGGACTTCACGGGCAACGTGCTGCGCTTCACCATTGATGCCATCGCCGGTCGCAGTTATGTGGTCGAGTACGTTGACGAATTGGCAGGCTCGGGCTGGACGGTGCTGGGCCCGGTTCATTTGGCGCGTGGTGACACGCTGGCGGTTGAAGTACCCATCGGGCTGGAACCGCAACGCTTTTACCGAGTCAGACTCCAATAACCACTGTCGCAACCCTTAACCTCAACACTTCTATGACCGCTCCTCAATCTTCGGGCCCCGCGGGTTTCGTCCGCGCGTGGGCGATGTCACTGGCCGTCTTAATTGGCTGGTGTGCTGCACCCGTGTTCGGGGCCAGTCCGCGCGTTGTGCTGACGCCGGCGCCCGGCTTTACGATCACGTGGGATGGCAACAATGGTGGATTCTTCAGCGCCGATGTGGGTGCCGGCCCGTCGAACAACGTGGCGCTGGCCAGCCGTGGGACGACGGCGTTCACCAGCAGCGACTTGGGTCCGGTGCTGGCGCTGCCGTACCATGTCGCGGCCAATTTGAACGACGGCTTGTATGGTAATGCGAACAGTTGGATTTCCGCCAACGGCGTGGGCGGCAGCTCCGACGCCGACCCGTTCGCCGCGTTGCGCTTCGCCGATAGCGTGAACATTTCCAGCATCGCGTGGGGCCGCGACAACGGGAACGTAGCTGGCGACTGCTGCGGCGGCACGCTGGTGGACCGCACGATTGGTGTTTACACGTTGCAGTACACCACGGTGCCCGGACCGGACGCCACGACCGCCGAAACCGGCGACGCCGCGACTGGTTGGGCGAATATCGGGACGGTGGAGTATTTAGCCGGCGCGGAAGACGCCACTTTTACCAGCTACCTGCGTCATCGCTTCGATGTCGCGCAAAGCGGCGCGGCGATCGCGGCCACCGGGTTGCGCCTCAAAGTATCGAACGGCCAAATGGACATCGACGAGATCGAAGTGAACCCGGTAGCGGACCCGGTTCCGCCGCTGAGTAATTTTGTGGAGCTTCTGCCGGCGGCTGGATTTTCGCTGGCCTGGGATCGCAACGAGGGCCTGTTCAGCACGCCGGCCACTCCGGCGCGGGCACCCGCGAATGACGCATCCCAATCGCGCGGCGCAACGGCGTTCGGCAGCAGCCAGCTTGATTTCGGAGTGCATTTTATTCCCAACGTCAACGACGGGCTCTATGGCAATACTCACAGTTGGATCCCTGATTTCTCCGCGCATCCCGACCCGGCGCCATTCATTGGCATCAAATTCGGGAAACGCATTCTCGTACGGAACATAGCCTGGGGCCGCGACAACGGCGATGAGGCGGGAGATTGCTGTGGCGGCACGCTGACCGACCGCACTTTGGGAGTTTACGTTTTGCAAGCGACGACGGTGGCGGAGCCCGGCGTGTCGACGCCCGAAGCATGCGGCCCCTCGTTTGAGTCGGGCTGGGTCACGATTGGGACCATCAACTACAAGGCCAATCACGCGACGTTGTTCAATTCGTATTTGCGTCATCGTTTCGAGGTGGCTCAGGGTGGCAGCCCGATTTCTGCCACGGCCATTCGCATCAAAGTGCCGGCGAACACCAGTGACATCGACGAGATCGAAGTGAATGGCAATCTTGCCATCGAACAAAACGCCGTGCGCATCACCAACGCGGCGGGTATCACGCTCAGTTGGGACGGCAACGATGGGCAGTTCAATGACCCGGCCATCGGCGCGGCGCCGCCGTCTAATCGCGCCCTGGCCTCGGCTGGCACGACACCGTTCACCAGCAGCGACCTGGGACCGGTGTTAAGCATCCCGTTCCATGTGGCCGCCAATCTGAATGATGGGCTCTACGGCAACGCCAATAGTTGGATCTCGGCCAACGGCGTGGGCGGCACCTCCGATCAGGATCCGTTCGCCGGCCTCAACTTTGGCGGCAGCGTCGCCATCACCAACATCGCCTGGAGCCGCGACAATGGGAACGTCGGAGGCGATTGCTGCGGTGGGACACTCACGGACCGCGCGCTGGGTGGCTATCGCTTGCAGTACACCACCGTCGCTGTGCCCGGTACGGCAACGCCGGAAACGGGTGACGCCGGCACCGGGTGGGCCGATGTCGGCTCGGTGACCTACGCGAATGCGGCCCCGCCATTCTTCACGCCTCATCTTCGACATCGCTTTGACATTGCCGCCGGGGGCGGGCCGCTCAACGCCACGGCCATCCGAATCAAAGTCTCCAACGGCAGTCTCGACATTGATGAGATTGAAGTGAACACGGCCGTCAGCGGCCCGGTGCCGCCGGGTGCCGTCGAACTCACGCCAGCCCTCGGGTATGCGCTCACGTGGGATGGCAATGACGGGCATTACTTTGACGCTGCGCCCGGAGCGGCACCCCCGGCCAATCGCGCGCTGGCCAGTGCGGGCACAACCCCGTTCACCAGCAGCGATCTTGGGGACGTTCTCGCCATCCCATTCCATCGGGCGGTGAACCTGAATGACGGCCTTTACGGCAATTCGTTTAGTTGGATCTCCGCCAACGGCATCGGTGGTAATTCCGATCCGGGTCCATTTGCCGGCTTGAACTTCGGCGGAATGGTGCTCATCACGAATGTGGCGTGGAGCCGCGATAATGGTGACAACACGGAATTCGTCGGCACCGACCGCGCCCTCGGAATTTACACGCTGCAAGTCACTACCGTGGCGACGCCGGATGCCAGCACGTCTGAGACCGGCGAGTCGACCACCGGTTGGGCCACCGTCGGCACCGTGGAATATCGACGGGCGGAGCCACCTGACTTTACGCCGCACCTCCGTCACCGGTTTGATGTTTCCGGCGGCGGGGCGCCCATCGAGGCGACCGGCCTTCGGTTGAAGGTTTCTAACGGGCAGATGGACATCGATGAAATCGAGGTGAACACGTCAGCGACACGCCCGTTGCCTGCGCTGCGAATCGCGAAGGCCGGGGGCAACGCGGTGCTTTCGTGGAGTGGCGGAGGCGGATTAGAATACGCGAGCAGTATCAATGGCCCGTGGGCGTGTATTCCGGAAGCGCTGGCGACGGGGTACTCGGTGCCGATTAACCCTGAGACGATGAAGTTTTACAGGATACGCCGTTA
>Ga0070694_100002572_pt1 | contig 10723 bp, 16 predicted proteins | sample KBSK1251metaG_FD_65470 | JGI IMG/M metagenome (GOLD analysis project Ga0070694, IMG submission 65470) | Corn, switchgrass and miscanthus rhizosphere microbial communities from Kellogg Biological Station, Michigan, USA - KBS K1-25-1 metaG | ecosystem: Host-associated > Plants > Roots >... | reverse complement strand
CCGACGCGGGGGACTACGATAACTTAGATCGTGCTATTCACGATAATGGTAGGAATTTGGAGCGGGCGGTTCATGAGATATTCACAGGCAGTTTTGAGAGAGTCAAAACAATCATTTTTGGGCCGAGCGAATGGCGTGGACCTGTGGATCTCCGTTGCTTTCGGGGATGTAATCGGCCTTTACCCGCGTCTCGGCCATTGAAAATGCCTTTAAAAGGCCAGCATTAGCGATGTTTCCGAAAGCAAGGGGCGTTGTCGCAATGGCGTTAGAACCCTTAGAAAGCCTTTCGAGGCGGGTAACAGCAGCCGGTTCGAATAAATCATCGATTCGTCGGCCGGCGAGCTTTAGACGGAGCGCCAGGTATTCAATCGCAGTCTTGCCACTAAGATCGGGCATTCTCACAATATCCAATCGCTCATAGATTTCGCGGAACTCTTCAGTCCGAAGGGTGATTTCGAACTGCGGTTGACCAAATAGGACCAAGCCAAGATAGCGATCGAAGCCACCTGATCCGAGTTCCCAGAAGTTTTTGAGCGCAGTTAACATGTTCGGGTGTAGGCGATGGCATTCATCGAAGCCGAGCGCGACGCGCTCGCCGTTGCTCGACATGCCGCCCAGCACCTTCTTTAGACGATCGGCGCGATGCACCAGGTCATGCGGCGATTGTTGGCCAAACGAACGCAGGATGAATGACGCGATCGAGCCGCTATGGACCTTTTCCATGTTCATGAACTCAGGCCAGAGCAGGTGCAATGTCTCGCCGCATTTTCCAACCAGCAGCCGCTTCAGGATCGTCTTTCCTGAACCGACTTTGCCGGTGGCCGCTGCGAATCCCTGGCACTTCACGGCTTGCATCAAATGATTCAGCACGCCATTCAATCGCGGTGTCATAAACACCTCCGATTGGTCGTGCGGATCGCTCGTAAAAGGATCGAATCGCAATCTAAAGAACTTCACCATTTCGGGCGAAAGAGTAACGCGTTGAGTTAACACTGGCTTGATGTCCTCCTGATAATTCCGGTCGTTGAAAATCGCGCACAGGTCACGTTCGATTTGGAAATCGGACCAACCTTTTTGCTCGCGGAGAAAGCGCCGGATGCCTTCGGCGATAACAGGCTTCACAAGTCGTTCAACGCGAGTGTCGGGCTTACCACTGCAAATGCGGTGAACGGTTGTTTTGCCGATTCGGTTATCGCAAATGCTTGAGATATCACGAACCGACAGAGCGATGTGATCCTGTTGCCGCCAATCGTCAAGGCGCTTTCCCCAACTCGAAACTGTTTTTGATTTCTTTGGCATCTACACTCTCGGAAATTCGTTCCATTCGCGGCCGTCGAGTAGTCGGCCAGCCTCTTTCTTGCCGACGCGGTTCATACCAGCAGCGCGGCCGGCCCAATAGTCGCCTTGGTTTCCTAGATGTCCGTTGGCTAAGAGGTAGAGACCAGCGCCGTTGTTCTTACCTGGCGTTGGGGACTGTGGATGCGGCGCCCATGTGCCCCATTGCTTGAAAAAGAATGCCACTCCGGCCTCTTGGCATTGTTGAAGAATGAAGCGCGCCCATTCCGGGTGCATTGGTCGAGCTTCAGGGCCTGATTCGCCGCCGACAACGACCCAATGGATACCGTGTTTTGGATATTCTGGGTTGATCGCTGACCAGGGTGCTTGAAAGTCGATTGAGCTAATCAACGGCTCAGCGCTGATCCAGCGAACCAACGCCGGGCAACCAACCAAAAAAGGAATTCGGTTGTCAGCTGTCTTCTGATCTTCAACCGAGACGCCGAGCCAAACATTTGAGAGAGGCCAGCAGTCGCCGCGCATAATGCCCGCGTAAGCTTCAATGTGTTCGCGCCGAGGCGTTAGAAGTTTATGTTCGAAAGCTGTGGCAAGTAATCGATCGCCAGTGACCGAGTTGATGTAGTCGTGCATTCTCTCGGCCTGCTTGGTCGTTATGATGAACGTGTGCCAGTGAGCGAGCGCCATCGTTGCGAAGATGCGATCGATCATTTCGTCTGTATGCCAGGGAGCAAACAGATCCGTCATAGAGCAAGGAAAAATTCGGAGTGGTTTACGTTTACGAAGCGGCCAGTCAATGCTGCGCTGGCTACGAACATCGGTAATGATTTCGAAGCGATGACGATCCAAATTCTGCTGGATATATTCAAGTCCTGTACCTCGAAACACGTTCATCTTCGAAGCCCAGCAAAAGCGGCATCCTTCAGATACGTGGCAGCAGAATGACCCGCGCCGGCCGCTGACACGATCGATCGCTATGACCGGATTCCAGGTTGCACCTGGTGAACCGTCATTGCCTCGAATCCATTCAATTCCTGAGTTCTCGCCCATAGAGGTTTTTCAGCCGTTCCTGACACGCTACGCCCGACGTGTCGCGCAAAAAATAGTTAAAGTTAAGCCGCTTGCTCCCTCGCTCCCCAATCGCAAATGTCTTTCAATGCGTCCTCATTGCTCGCAAAAAAGTCTGGATGCCGGCCCGTAGACGCCAAATAAATCATGATGCCGGCGTAGTGAGCGTTGAACTTCTCTTCAAGTTCATAGCCCGGCTTCCCAGCAAGATGGATGGCCCAACCGGCACGGCAATGAGTTGTTTTGCAAGAATGCCAGGTAGACATTTCCAACTGGCCCTTGCCGCTGTTGACGATTTGACAGATTGACGAATCGAGATTGGCCACTATCGGAATTTCAGGATGCTTCTTTCGAAACGTATCTCGGATTTCCAAATAGTCAGCTTCCGTCAACAGTTTCGACGCGCCGTCAGCATCGATGCCTTTAGCGCCACTGAGGTACGCGCTCCTGAGGTCCGCGCCACTGAGGTACGCGCCACTGAGGTCCGCGCTCCTGAGGTCCGCGCCACTGAGGTCCGCGCCACTGAGGTCCGCGCCACTGAGGTCCGCGCCACTGAGGCTCTGACGATTAGCGATTGCTTTCACAACCGCATCTCGTAATGACTCTGCTTCTTCATCGCGAAACAGCACCTTACCGGTGCGGCGATGTTTGATTTCGATAACCGCTTTCGCGGGTGATTTCGTTGCCATGACTTTACCTCCTATAGCCCGATCGAGAGACCGAGCCATTCTTATGGGCTGATGGATTCCAACGCCGGCCAGTTAATGCTTGGACCAACGTAATGACTTCATGTTTGGAAGAGAGATCGCGAAGATTGATAAACTTTTCGGGAGTGTGCGCGCCGGCAGATCGCAGCCAGCAAAACCACCAGGGCTGCGGCCGCTCACGACCGAAGGACAATTCGAGGCCGAGATCTTCACCAATCCAAAGCAACCAATGCTGGGCAGGTGGATTAGTGACGTAATGAGGCTTAAAGCCAACATCGCGAAGCCAGAGATCGGTAATGAAGCGAGAATTCACGCAGCGATCTCCCAGACTGTCGGTTTCAATTCACCCGGCAGGTAAAGCGGATGCTTTGGCTGGCCGGCCGCGGTCAATGCGAGGTGATGTAGCGTCGGAAACATCGCGCGCACGCTATTGACGCGCGAGGGGTCGATCTTCGCCACGTTTTGACCCCAAGCCGCGAGGACGATTTCAGCTTCATCGCCCATGCGAGCGAGCCATAGATCGTTGTCGTCGCCGATTGGATTTATGGCAGAGATAAGATTGACCGGATAGGTGCTTCGAAACGCGAAGAGATTGCCCATCAGAAGGCCACCCATGCCCCAACGAGCGGCATAACCAATGCAGCGCCGAATCGTGGGATCATCTTTTGAAGCGTCCGCTGTTGAAGGATTTAGACCGACTACCATGAGAGGCTTTTGCGAACGCGACCAAATACGCCAAAGGGCGTAACGGAACTCTCCGCACGGCGAGAAAACAGCGCCTTTTGTGCCTGGAAAGAATTCGGTCACGCGCTCTTTACCTCCGCGAGAATTGGTCGCTCACTACGAGCGGTGACAGCCGCGCGCAGCTCTGATTCCGCGACGCGCTCACGCCCGTTAAATAGAGTTTCCAGCCAGTGCTTTTCAGGAAGAGTCAGCGGGTTAGAAAGCGTCTCTTCCTGTTGCAGCATTTCAGCGGCGGCGATGTAGGTAATCAGCTGATCGCCGCTCAATGCAGTGACGCCAGGCGCGGCATTGGCCCACTCTGCGAGCGAAGGATTGATCTCGCGCCGTGGCATCATTGACGGCCGCGCTTCGGCAGCAATTTCGAAGGGCTTCTCGAAGCCAGGGCGAACAACCTTGACCTCGCCGGCCTTGGCAGCCTTCTTCAGATCAGCAGCGCGCGCGGTGAAGTGTTTCTTGTTCTTGACGGCGGTCGATTCGGCGACGCTCTTATGCTCTCCGGCCGCATCGGCAACGGCTTTAACTTTGGCCAGGGTGAATTCGTTGCCACCCGCCACGCACACAAACCATTCAGCCTCTACCGGCCAAATCACATCGATTCGTTTCGGAATGCTCGACTGAGATAGATCTACGAACGGATTCGCAACGTCTTTCGGGCCGGTAACAGTTGCGGAAATGTAAGGTCCCTGGGGAAGCTGCCACTTGAACCCTTCAATCGAGATAGTCACATCGGAGTTAACGATCGGATTGAATTCGCGAGCCTTGAACGCATCGTTAAGAAGTTCAGGCGGCGCCATCCGCATGACGCCATAGCCGGCGCGAAAGCGAATCTCGGGTTTCTCTTTGGTCTCGCGATGCTTGGTCCAGTTGTAGGAGAAGCAAATACCCTTCTCGGCATAGCGATTCAGATCCTCAAGCGTGTCCTGGTAGCCGAGCCATTGACCTATGCCGATCAGCTTTTCGTACTTCTCAACCAATAAGTGAGAATTCTCGACCTTGCCGGTGGCGTTCGAGTTATAGGGCATGTGCTGCTCAAGTTTGAAGCCTCCGCTTTCAGCAAACGCGCGATTGAGAATGTCGGCCGCGCGGCGCATCAGTCGCGACACGATGACTGAATCGTTGTCGGTGTAGAGAACCAACGGCACGCCCATTTCGCGAAAGGCTTCCAATAGAAAATCAATCACATGGCACGAGTTGGGTTTTTCACATGCGACGAACCGGGTGAATATCTTTCGCGAGTGGTCGTCTTTAAGGGTGAACTTCCAGAGCGGTACGCGCGTCGATTTACGGTTGGGGTGGTTCTCGTTAACGTCGCCGGGGTTAACTCTGATAATGCGCTTATTGCGCACATCGACCATTCGATCTTTGACGCCGCTGATGTCGAACTGAAAGATCTCGCCTGGCGCAAGCGCTTCGAAGCGCCGATGAACGACGCGCCGGCTGCGACGTTGCGCGCGGTTCAAACCGGCCTCGCGCAAATAGCGTTGATAAGTCCCGATCGAGACGGGAGTGTCGAACCCATTCGCGCGCGCCATCTCAAGCGCCTGATCAGGATCGAGATTGTGAGCGACCACGAAAGTAGTCGCGAAGCTGATTCCCGCGTGCGTTTTAAGATCAGCGCGACGGTTGCCTTTGTCGGAGCGGGCTTTGCGCGCCGGCCGTAGATCCTTCGTCACGTCATAAATCCGTGAGGGGTGACAATTCAGGTGAGTGGCCCAGTGCATCGCTTCAGCTTTGGCGCGCGAGCCGGATAGCCCGGCCATGCTCGCGCGAATCTCTTGACGTTCGGTCTCGTTGATTAGTATTCTTGGCATTAGGGAGAAATCCTCGATTCGATTTATCGAACATTGGTCGCGCGTCGTTGGGGCTAAATCAGCGGCGCGCGATTTCTTTCCTCGGGACCTTTCAGCTTGCGCGTCGCTCTCGCGCGTTCTTCCAACTACGCAGCATGACAATCCACTGCGCCCTCTCTTGCGGCCTCAACTCGGCAGTTGAAGTCTTGCCGTTGAAATAAGTCGCGAGCAGTCGATCGTATTCAGATCGATCGACAACCTTCTTTCCGTCGCGCTTAATGAATCCGAGTTCCTCGCCCAGCATGTGGCACTCGCGAAGACCGGGATCTACGAACTTGCCGGGCGTGAAATCGATTACGTTCTCGCCGCGCTTTGCGGCTTCGTGGGCCTTGACCGGATCGAACGTCGCCGCTCGCAGTCCGACGCGAAGGGCGCGAGCGCGCGCCAGATTCGACATCTGGACCGCTGAGGTGACCGGCGAGCCGTCAGGCATCAGTTCGCCCATTTGTGAGCTGGCGAAAAATTCCCGTTCGTTGCCGTTGGTGAGCTGAACGCGGACATTTGCAAACGCAAAGTTGCCTTCGAATCCGGCGAAGGTGACGATCAGCTTTGGCAGATTGCAGAGACGCAAGGACAGAACCGACAAAGCGTCAAAGTCGAAGATCGGATCGAGCGACGCGCCGTCGAAGCCGATCTGCTGCTCCTTGAATCCGTAGGTATCACAAAAGTCTTTCACGAGCGCGCGTTGTTCGCGCGTGAGTTGTTTCTTCATAAACTTATCTCCTTGCCATTCGAGACGGCATGATGAATTTGATAGTTGAAAACGAGAGACCGGGAGTTATCTCGCGCGGCTTGTAAGGCGCGGCGGTTTGCGTGACCGGCTTTCCGGCCTCGCGATCCTCATCGGCTTTCAGTTGGGCTGCGACTTCTGATTTCGGTTTTAAGAAGTACACACGCGGCTCAGTGCCGTTGCGGCTGCCAACCGGCAATCCAGAGCCAACGACATCAGCCAGGGCGTTGCTTAGTTCCTGTTCGCTAAGACGGCAGGTGAAGCGCAGTTCCTTGAACGACTGAACCTTCACGACTTCCAGGGCGCGGATGATCCGATCACTGTGCGAGAGTTTTCGGCGAAGTTTGCGGAGATCCAACCGGCCTTGCGGAGTGAGCGTTGCCGGAGCTTCCTGATTCTCCCGGTTGCGATAGAGAGGATGGGTGCGCTTGTAGTCCTTCAACGAGGCGCGGCTTAATCGAATCTTCTCGCGTATGCAGCGCTTGCAGTAGAGATTCAATCCGTCCTTCCGAGAGCGACAGACGCCGAACTGTGATAGCGGCAAAGTCTCTTCACAGCGCGGACATCGTTTCTCTTCGACGAGGCGGCAATCGCGCTGCCTCAGTTCGGCCGTAATTTCTTCGTTGTAAGACAAAACTCTCATTAGCTTTCTGCTGCTGCTAACTCGTCCGCATTCAAATCGACCCCAGCGACCGGCGCTTTGAAACCAAAGGCCGCTTCGAGTTGCTTCATGCTCTCGGCGATGTGCTGCATCGCGAGTGGCGCGAAGCGCTTCATTTCTTTTTTGCTCGTGATGGCGGCGACTTCCTGAGTGAGTAACTGCAAGTCACCAATTACGGAAACGAGAGCGCGCGCGTGCGGCGCCACATCGGCGTTGACCGTGCCGCCGTGCGCCAACTGCTCTTTCAGATCTGCGATCTCGTCTTTCTTCCGTGAGACTTCTTTGCGGCCGCGTTCGATTGTGCGCGACTGTTCATGACACTTCGCCGCGAGAGTTGTAACGAGTTCGACTACACGAGTCCGGTCGCTAATATCCACTTTGCCTTCGCCGATCTCGATGATGTTGTTATTAACCTTGACCGAGCCGTCAGAGAGCAGCTTGCGCGCTGAGAGCGGGACGCCGAGACTGTTAAGAAGATCGAAAGCTTGAGCGCCTTCTTTTTCGAGCAGCTTCTTCCGATCGAAATAGCGGTTTTTGGTGATAGGCGACATCGGCGAGACGAGGAAATCGACTTCAGTCTCAAATCCAAGTTCGCGGTAGCGTTTGTCGTGCAGCCACTTTTCAAACTCTTCAAAAGCCTGAGCAGCGAGACCCGCTCCCAGGCGACCAATCGCCGAAACCGCGCCAAGTACGCGCGCGGAGTCAATAGTCGCCGCCGTGTCCGACTGGTTTTGACCGTTTGTCTGAATGTTTGCTTTCGTCAAATCCCTCTCTCCAAGAAATTCTGAAATTTCAGAATCGTAATTGGGCTTAACCCCTTTGAAATCAGTAAACGCACAGCCTAGAAATTCTGAAATTTCAGAATTTCTAGGGCCTCATTGAGTCGGCCAATGCCAGCACGTCCGCATCCTGGTCAACGAAGACCGAATCAACATGCGCCGCAAACAGGCGCAGCCCGTTTGCGGGCTTCCATCCCTGCTTTAATTGACACGCAAAGCCCTCAAGTTCGAGGTTGATCAGGGTCGTATAGCACTGCGCATAGCTCATGAATTCCGAGACCTGTTTGTGAATGTCCTGCACTGAATAGCCGAACGACGGCGCGCCGATCAGCACGCGCAAAACCTTTAGGCAGTTGCGCTGCGACTCGTTCAGGTATCTGCTCTTTGCTCGTTTGTTTTTCATCTGATCGCGTGCCGCTGAATCGTGCGAAAAACTTCCTGATCGAAATGGTTGATGATTGACTGATTGAGCGATTGCCAGTCGATGCGTGAATAAACCTTCGGGCTCGATGCGTAAGCTTTGCGATAAAGCTGCTGAACCTTTTCGACGGCCGATCCGTCTTCGGGATCGGTGATCAGCGCTTTGTAAATTTGGTTCTCGACTCGCGTCATCGAATCGCCTCCGTTAGTTCGGTGGAAATCTGATCGATAAACTCGATTGATTGCTGTCCGGCGAGTTCGGGTGCGTTGGCGCGCAGGACGCGATACCAGACAGCGAGTTCATTGACAGCCTGGCTGCGCGTGACGCGGCCCCATTCAAGCAACTGCTCTAAGGTGGTTGCGACGTAATAGCCGAAGGGCTTTGTGCGCGTGGCACAGACCGGCAGCAGCCACTCGTTGCGCAGCTCGCGCATTAACTCTTTGCGCTTGCGATCGTCCAGACCAAGAACGCGATCGAACTCGGCCCCTGGAATCGGCTCGACTGATCGCGCGAGCATCCGCAGCGCGTGAGCAGCTTCGCGGCTGACGGGCGGCTGCTTCACGCCCTCTTCGCCGTAGGCCGAAAACGTGAGAGTCAAGCGGCGCTCCCAGGCATCCCGGACTCTGTTCGCCGCAGCCGCGCGGGGCGGGCGAACGTCGCACCAGGAACAATTGCAATCGAGGACGCCTTGCAGCGCGCCTTCGACGATTTCGCTAATCTGACGAGGTTCGTTCATACGATTTTGCGAATGTGCTGCTCGAATCGATCCATGATCCAATCGACGCGCTTTGGTGGATTGCCTTCGCGCATGAATTGCTCGCAGATGGCTTTCCAAGCTTCCAAAGCGGTCTCTTCCTTGATGCCGAGGCTGATCGCCCACTTGACGGTCGTAACGATGTCGCGCCGTTGAATCCAATTCGCCGTTAGCCGGCACGTCTCGCGGTATTGCTTGACGGCCGCATGATCGAGATTTGAATCGCGTTGGTTCACTCGGCCTCCAATTTCTTTCGCGCGTAATCGACCGGAGATTCATCCGTAGCCCGAAGCACCCATGCGAGCGTGTAGAGCGCGCCCAGGACTATTCCGTGTGTTGCCAGGCTCACAAGGATCGGACCGCGACCCGCGGCGATTTCCTTTGAAAGCTCATTCGCGCGTTCCATTTCGCGTCTTATGGTTTTAGTGCTTCGCATGGCCTTAGTCGCAATTCAGAATCGCTTCGTTCGTCGTGACGTAACCGCCGTTCTTCCGCGCCAGCTTCATCGCCGCATCGTGCGTCAGGTTGCCGGTGACGCCATCGGAGTGAGTAATCACTGCCCAAACTTTCTTGCCGAGGTCGCTCTTTAGTCGCTTTGCCCTTGGCGCTTTGCTCTTTGCCTTTTTCACGCTGCCCATAGACCCTCCCGACGATTCATAGCTTTGAGAGCTTCAATAACTTTGTTGGCTTCATCGGTCGTCAACGGCCGCTCACGTTTGCAGACTTTCAAAGAGAACGCGCTCAGCGTGTAACGCGACCAATTGCGCTGCGCGGCGAGCTGGACGATCAGATCGATTTGCGACTGTTGGACCATGACCTTAACGCCGGCCTTGGCGCGCCGATGTTGCAGGGTGCGCAACGGCACAAACGATTGGCCCTTGAGGCGCTGAATGAGTCTTTCAGCGTCGCTGTAGCTCAACTTGCGCAGCGAGCCTCCGGCCATTTCGCGCAGTTCGTCATGGTCAAGGCCGCGCTCCTTGCCGACTGCAAAGATGGTTCGCAATTGGCCGGGTGTTTTCGTCCGTGCGTTCATGCCGCCCTTCGTCTTTCCGCTCTCAACTCGGTTTCCCATCGCTCGATAAAATCCTTCAACCGTTCAGCGTACTGACTTCGACATTGACCGTTCGCCAATTCACTCAGACCGCGCAGAGTCTCGCGGCGCTTGATCTTCGTTTTGAACTTGGACCATCGCAGCCGATCGCGGCGATTGCTCTCGTACGAACTGCAAAACTCTTGATACCAACGCGGGTTTTCTTCCTGGACCGCTCGAACGTAGTGGCCTGAATGCGCAGCGTGTGGAGCAGGGATAAGAACGACTTCCAATCGAGACGCGCGCAGTTCTTCGAAGTACTCTTTTGCGCGCCGTCGTGCTGCCCCCCCCCCGCATGATTCGTGCCATTGATTTTCATCACTCCGCGCATCCCCACTCGCCGCCTTCGACGCGATCAATCCAGCAAAGAACTTCCCAGAGTCGCCGCAGACATTTCATTTTTTCGATTTACTCCGGGCAGTGCAGACCGCGCTTCTTCGCATCGACGGGACACGGCGTAAACTTGTCGCTCTGGTCGATCGCGTTGTAGACGGGTTCAGGCTCTTGGCTGTTGGTTGCCGTTATCACCACTTGTGCTTTGTGCAAGCGCGGCTTGGCCGCGAAACCGAATTGAGCCGAATCGAATAGGGCGAGAATCAAAACGAATGTGATCATTGACTTTGCCC
>Ga0070694_100002570_pt1 | contig 10724 bp, 2 predicted proteins | sample KBSK1251metaG_FD_65470 | JGI IMG/M metagenome (GOLD analysis project Ga0070694, IMG submission 65470) | Corn, switchgrass and miscanthus rhizosphere microbial communities from Kellogg Biological Station, Michigan, USA - KBS K1-25-1 metaG | ecosystem: Host-associated > Plants > Roots >... | reverse complement strand
CATTTGTCTCCGGTGGCGACATTTGGACCGTTCCGGCAACCGGCGGCGTCGCGGCATTGCTCGTCTCCCACTCAGCAAACGAAGCGCGTCCACTCTATTCGCCTGACGGCCGCCAACTCGCCTTCATCTCAAGTCGGACCGGCAACGGGGACTTATATCTACTAACACTCGCAACCGGCGAATTGAAACGTCTCACTTTCGACGACGGTCTGGACCAGCTCGATGGCTGGTCTCGCGACGGCCGTTGGATCTATTTCTCCTCCACCAGCCGTGACATCGGTGGTTTGAACGATCTGTTCCGCGTCAGTATCAACGGCGGCACGCCGATGATGGTGAGTTCCGATCGTTATACAAACGAGTTCTACGGCGCGCCGTCGCCTGATGGGAAGACGCTCGCCTTTTCAGCCCGGGGAATCGCGTCCGGCCAATGGTGGCGTAAAGGACACAGCCACATCGACGAATCGGAATTGTGGCTGCTGCGATCGTTTGAGGGCGGAATAGGCACTTACGAGAGAGTTACCACGCTCGGTGCGAAAGAGTTGTGGCCGATGTGGAGCGCTGATGGCCGTAGTCTGTTCTACGTCTCAGATCGCGCTGATTCGAGTAACAAGAATGGTGCGCAGAACGTTTGGACCATCACACCCGGACGCGCGGACGCGCGTCGTGTTTCAAACTTTACTGACGGGCGCGTGTTGTGGCCGAGCATTTCGTACGACGGTCGCGAGATAGTTTTTGAACATAACTTTGCGATCTGGAAACTCGATACCGATAGCGGCAAGGCGGCTGAAGTCGCGATCACGCGACGCGGAGCTTCTGCTGGGCCAGGCATCGAACGTCTCAGACTCACCGACCAGATCGCTGAGTTGCAATTGTCCCCTGACGGCAAAAAGATCGCGTTCGTCGTGCGTGGCGAAGTTTTCGCTGCGTCCGCGGCTGACGGTGGTGATGCGGCACGCGTTTCAAACAGCGTCGAAGAGGAGTATCAACTGGCGTGGTCGCCTGATAGCCGTCGACTTGTCTATGTATCCGATCGCGATCGTATTCCACATCTCTATCTGTACGACTTCACAACCAATTCCGAAACGCAACTGACGCGCGACGCTGCGGATGACTCAACGCCGCGTTTCTCACCCGACGGCAAATCGTTGGCCTTCATCCGGGGCGCCAAAGAGCTGCGCGTGATGGACGTAGCGGCAAAAACGGACCGCGTGGTTGCGACTGCGTTCTTTGAACGCCCGCCGTTAATTTCCGATCGGCCCTTCGTCTGGTCGCCTGACGGCAAATGGCTGGCTTACACGGCGGTCGGTGACAATCAGTTCAAGAACGTCCACGTCGTCTCCACTGAAGGAGGAGCGGGACGGCCGGTGAGTTTCCTCGCGAACGTGTTCAGCAACAGTGTTTCGTGGAGCCCTGATGGCGCGTTTCTGTTGTTTGATTCGGGTCAGCGCACAGAGAGCACACAAGTGGCGCGCGTCGATCTGGTTCCGCGCACACCGCGCTTTCGCGAAGATCAGTTTCGAGATCTGTTTCGTGAAGAGCCGCCGCGAAATCTGACGCCTGCGAATCGACCAGAACCGCGTCCCAGCGAATCTCCCCGTGAGACGCCGGCGCCTTCTCCCGCGGCATCTCCATCGGCTTCGCCTGCGGACGAGAAGCGTCCTGCTTCAAAACCTGTTCAAGTCGTGTTTGATGAGATCCGGCGGCGCTTGAGCTTTGTCCCGGTCGGTCTCGATGTGAACTATCAGACTATCAGTCCGGATGGGAAGTGGGTGGCGCTGGTTGCGAGCGCTGCCAATCAAGCGAATATTTACATTTACTCACTCGACGAGCTCTCGCGCGAACCAGCGGTTGCGAAGCAATTAACTTCAACTGCGGGTTTCAAGCGCTGGGTGCAGTTTTCACCAGACAGCAAAGAGATCTTCTTTATCGAGAATGGCCGGATCGGAGTGGTTAATCTCGAAGCCCGTGCTCGACAACTGGCCGTCACGGCTGAGATGGATGCCGATTTCTCGCGCGAGAAGATGGAAGTCCTTCGGCAGGGTTGGTCCTACCTGCGCGATTTCTTTTACGATCCCGCATACCACGGCGCGAACTGGGAAGCAGTGCGAGCGCAATACGAGTCTTTAATGTCCGGCGCGCGCACGCCTGATGAGATGCGCCGGCTGTTGAATTTAATGGTGGGCGAGTTGAATGCATCTCACCTCGGCGCCGGTGCGCCGCCAGCCGGAAACCAGCCGATCACCGGACGTCTTGGTCTACGCTTCGATCGCGGCGAGTATGAAACCAGCGGACGTTTGCGTATCACCGAGGTCGTCGGCCTGAGTCCTGTGGCGATCGTCGGAAACATCAAGGCCGGTGATTATCTTTTGGCCGTTGATGGTCGCACGATCGATCAGACCACGAATCTTGACGAAACACTCAATTACAAGATTGGCCGGCGAGTTAGTTTGACTGTCTCTTCTGATGGCACGACAAAGCGCGAGGTCGTCGTTCGTCCTGTTAACGCAGCTACCGAACGAGGTCTACTCTACAGGCAATGGGTTGAACGCAATCGTGAATACGTTTCGAAGGCGAGTAATGGCAGGCTTGGTTACGCCCACATGTTCGACATGAGCGCAGCCTCCCTCAATCAACTACACATCGATCTCGACGCGGAGAACTACGGGAAGGACGGTGTTGTCATCGATATTCGAAACAACAGCGGTGGCTTTGTGAACGTGTACGCGATCGACGTGCTCGCGCGTCGTGGTTATCTCACGATGACGCTGCGTGGCCTGAACGGCACACCCGCGCGCACCGTGCTGGGCCAACGGGCGCTCAATCGCCCGACGATTCTCGTCACGAACCAGCATTCATTGTCCGACGCCGAGGACTTCACCGAAGGTTACCGAACTTTGCGCCTGGGCCAGGTCGTCGGCGAACCGACAGCGGGCTGGATCATCTATACCTGGAATTTGTCTCTACTCGACGGCACAACCTTCCGCCTGCCGCGCATGAAGATCACGGCGAACGACGGCACCAACATGGAGCGCAACCCGCGCCCCGTCGACATCGAAGCGACCCGGCCCATCGGTGAAACCCTGACCGGTCGCGACTCACAACTCGACGTCGCCGTCCGCGAGCTACTGAAACAACTCAGCTCGACGCGCTCAACCTCACCGCGTTAATCGTTTCTGCACTACGAGGTCTTGTAGCAGAATTCAAAATTCTGTTGACATTGGACCACATCAAGCGTAGATTGCGGGCCATCTCAGTCATCTCCCTTCCGAGTCAACCTCGCGTAATAAACGCAGTTTCATAGCCGTCTGTCTTTCAATATGTAGCAGTAGAACGCAAAGGAGAGAGCAATGTCTCGAAAAAGGAAGACTCTCATTTTAGGCGGAGCTTCTCTAGTGACAGTAATTTGCGTGACGAGCGCACTTGTTATTAGTCGCGCGTCCACGCAACCGTCGTTGATCGCGAAGGGAGCGCTGGTCCAAAGCCGGACTATTCCGCGAACAGGAAGTCTGAGGCTTCAGCCGGAAGCGGCCGCTGTAAATCGCCGGCTTGGCGATAGATTCAAGGTATCAGCTCGGACAGTGTCAACCCTGTCTGGAACCCTAACCTTATCAGGCAATCAGCAACAGGTAACCATCATTCGCCGCCAAATTGAGAGTGGCGAACTTGTCGAGGTGCTCTTAGCAGGTCGACGTATTACCTGGAGCTATGCAGAAGGGATAAAAGCAACGCCCGGTACCGCAACAGAACCAGAACGGCTCGTGGTTGAAAGGCTGATATTCGACAGCCCGGATCAATTTGTACTCGCGCAACTCCGCGGCGCCGGCTACTTCACAGTTACAAGAAATCTCCGGCCCGACGACGCAGGCGACAATTACAGCGGACCACTGTGGAGACTAGTTCGTATCAGTGAACCGCAGGGAACGGCCGAGAAGACGCCGTGGCGGCTTTATTACGTAAACGAAGCTACAGATCTGATCGATCGAGTCGTTTCCGAAAGCGACGGTCAGACAATTGACGCCTCAATTCAATGGACCGACAGACAAGGTGAGCAGGCACCCTCGCATATCAAATGGACGATGGGCGGACAAACGATCATGGAGTTTGAAACCGCGGCGTTCTCGCTAACCAAATAGTCTCTTCATTTCATTCGGCTAAGCGTCTTCCTGATTTAAGGAGCTGAGTCATGCACAAAACAGTGCGTAGGTTCACACAAGCGCTCTCATTGCTCGCCTTAACATGTGCGATCTCATTTGCTGGCCTAGCGCAGGAAGCATCCAGGCCGGATCGTGGTCTAATACCAAATGGCTCCTTTTCTGTTTCGGACATCGAGAACGTCAACCTTTTGAACGGGAATGTGAACGTTAAGATTCCACTGGCTTCGTTGCCGCCGATGGCCGGCGGCAAGCTTTCATGGACGGTGACCGCGCAATACAACAGCAAGATCTGGGACATGGTTCGTTACCAGGAAAACTCGGACGCGATGACCTGGGCGCCGTACTTCGTGGACATTGCGGGAACAGGTGGCGGATGGACCATTGGAGGCCAGTACGTAATGGTCTTTCGCAATTCGAACGATGATATGCAGCGGCTCTGGTATCCGGGCAACAGTGGCTTACCACAGTGGGATCTCAACTTAATCAACAATTTTCAGTGGTGGAAGGTTGTGCTGCGCTTGCCGGATGGCTCCGAGCATGAGTTCAGGCCTCTCGACAATTCCTCTTACAGCGGTAGCCAGGATTTTCTGAGGGGTTTCTTCAATGTAATCCCGAATGGAAGTGCTGCTAAGCGTTATTACTCAGTCGATGGAACGTTCATGTTTGCGCGAATTACCAATTGGAACGATTGGGCTGTCTATATGCTTGACGGCACTCAAGTAATTCAAACATCGGACGGCATTCAACGAATTCAGGACACCAACGGCAATAAGGTCAAAATCTTTTCAGACGGCAATGGCACTCACTACCAGGACGAACACACTAATCGCGAGATCAGAGTGGCGTACAACCCTTCCACTAATACTTATCAGGTTTGGTACGACACAGTCGGCGGAATAGACCAGCACATTGACGTCGCCATGGGTTCAACGACCGTACAAGGCAAGTTGTATCCGATCAATGTCAACGGTTGTGAGCTAACTGATGTGTTGTCTGCCCAGATGGAAGTTGTTCGCGAGATTGTATTTCCACAAACAGAACTGGGACAGCCACAGCGTAAGTTTACCTTCAGCTACAACTCCGACACGTCGACCGTGGCTACGGACCCGGCTGCATTTAGCTGTCCGGGTGGAGGTCAAAACTACACGCGAACGGTTTCGCATGGTTTTGGCGAACTCAGCCGCATTGTGATGCCTTCGGGAGCAATTATCGACTATTCATTCTCCTACGACGGTATACACAGTCTGGGACCCACTGGGATTGCCGATCAACTGGCGCTGGAGAAGCTGACGCAGAAAAAGATCACGCACGATGGGACGTTTGATATTTGGACATACGATCTCGGCGACAGCTTTGGGAGGGTTACAGGTCCTGACTTGGCAGTTTCTTCGGAATCCGCTTACTGTTCGTTACCCAACACACCGGGTTGCGCGACAGACAAGTCAGGCCTCACTTATCGCAGCGTTCGGCCATTTTCAAAAGTCGAACGTCACTGGACCAATCTGACCTTTTCCGGTGCGGATATATTGGCGCCGAATGGCATCGTTTCTTTCAACGCTGTGGTCGACAAAGAGTACACGACCCTCACAGACGCTCAGGGCAACAATCTGAAAATGTCAGCCAAGGTTTTTGTCTTCGACTACAACGGCAATGTGACTCAGGAGACGCACTACGACTGGTTCGATCCAGCGCTCGTCACGCGTGATGCCGTAGGTGTGCCTACAGGTGTGCCTGCAGGCGCTACCGTGTTGAAAGTGATAACGCGTAGCCATTACAACCAGGCGGTTGGCGCCTCCTCGGGAAGCGTTTATGCCAAGCGATCGATTCCATCCGGCACACCGCTGATTCTGAATGCTCCGAGAGAGACGATTGTGGGCCCAGGCAAAGTGCAATTTAGTTATGACGGGCAGCTCTTCGACGTTGCGCCAACAGTCGGGAATCTGACGACGAAAAAGGTTTGGGTGGATCTCGACTCAAAGTGGATCACCACCAGTAATACCTACGATGTCTACGGAAATGTCGCGACCTCAACTGACGGGCGTGGGAAAGTAACGAACTTCTTTTATGAAGATTCGACTCACGCTTTGCCTACCCGTGTGGTTGTAGATCCGCAAAATAATACCGGCACGCAAACGACCTACACTGGCTACGATACCGCCACGGGCCTCGTCACCAGCCAGACTGATGCGAACGGCCAGATAGTTGAAATCAGTTATACCAACCAATCACTCGGCACTGTAGATCCGTTTGGAAGGCCGGGAGTCACAAGAAGTCCGGCAGTAAACGTAGGAGGCTTAAATCAAAAGCGGCTCGTGACGACAACCTATCTTGACTCCGCACGCCAGGTGATCGTCGCAACAGATCTGAACGCTGAAAACGACAAGCTATTGAAGACGAGAACCACAATGGACCAGTTAGGTCGTCCCGTGTTGGCTGAAAGCACTGAGGATGGGACGAACTACACGATCGCCGTTAGAAACGCATATCTCAACATGGGCCAGGTAGCGCTCACTTCGAGTCCGGCGCGGAGCTCTGCTGCAGCCACGGATAGTTGGACGCGCGTTACCAAAGATACAGCGGGACGAGCGATTGAAGTGGCGACCTTCGGTAGTGCTGCTCAACCGGCGTGGACGGGTACGGCAGGAGCTTTCACCGGTGCCGTTACAACCGCATACAGTTCTAATTTCACAACGGTCACGGATCAAGCAGGTAAGGTGCGTCGCAGCATGGTCGATGCGCTTGGGCGTCTGACTCGCGTCGACGAACCAGATGCGAATGGAAATCTTGGTTCAACTACTGTGCCCGTGCAGCCGACAAGTTATCAGTACAACGTTTCAGATAATCTTACGACGGTGACGCAGGGTTCGCAGACGCGCACGTTCACTTACGATTCCGTATCGCGCTTGCGCAGCGCGATGAACCCGGAGAGTGGAACAATCAGCTATCAGTACGACGATAACGGGAATCTTCTGGTTAAGTCAGATGCCCGAGGAGTTTCGACGCATTTTGATTACGATTCACTTAATCGCATTACGCGACGCTGGTACAACGGTTCGAATTTAACGTCGGCAATCACGCATAACACTCCGGCTCTACCGTCCGGTGTCGGCGCTACGGACGAAGTGAAGTTTTACTACGACTCGCAAGCGCTTTCCGGTGCCCCTCCGGGTTATAACCGCGGCACGGCCATTGGTCGTATGGTCGCCCAGATCTATGGCGCCGGCAGCAATGGCGACTACTATTCATATGATGTATTGGGCCGGCAGACGGTGAAATTCCAACAGATCGGTAGCAAGAACTATAAACTCACGGCAGACTACACCTTGTCAGGCGCGGTGAGTTCGCTAACTTATCCTTCAAACCACACAATCACGAACTCTTACGATCAGGCAGGACGGTTGACTGGTTTTAGCGGCGACCTCGGTAATGCGCCGCGCACATATTCCAGTGCGATCGTCTATTCGCCACTTAGCGGAATGTTGACAGAGCAGTTCGGCACTAACACGCCCGTGTACCACAAACTGCACTATAACTCGCGCGCACAGATCTGTGACGTGCGTGCTTCAAACGTGAATGATGAGTGGGGTGGTGAACTGGGTGCACTTGCCTTTTACTACCACACACCTGTTTCGCACTGCGTGAATGGTCCGAACAATAACGGCAATTTGGTGATGAGTGAGACGATCACCAACAGTGTCTACTTTCAGGATCGTTACACTTACGATTCGCTGAATCGCCTGTCCTCGGTGAGTGAGTACCTGAACGGGACCGGCTTCACCGGAACACAGGAATACGACTACGACCGTTGGGGCAACCGTACGATCAAAAACACGTCGTCGGCAATTTTTAACAAGACACAGTTCACTGTGAATACGGCGAACAACCAGCTTGGCGTGCCCGGCGGTCAATCAGGAGTGATGGGATATGACGCGGCCGGTAATCTTACCAACGATACCTACACAGGCGCCGGCAGTCGCACGTACGACGCTGAAAACAAGATGACTTCTGCCTGGGGTGGCAACAACCAGGCGCAAACGTATAAGTACGACGGTGCAGGTCAGCGCATCAAGCGGACGGTGAACGGCGACGAGACGTGGCAGGTTTATGGCTTCGGCGGCGAGTTGATCGCGGAGTATCCGGTGAATGGCGACACTTCAAATCCAGTGAAGGAGTATGGCTATCGCAACGGAGAGTTGCTGGTGACATACGCGCTGGATACGGTTTGGTCAGATGATGCAGTGCCCACTGGCGCGGCGATCGCCGGCGATAGTGAGAGTTGGAACTGGGTTAGTTCCAACCCTTTCTCATTCTCCGGCAGTGCGGGACATCAATCGAACGTCGTTGCCGGTTTGCATCAGCACTACTTTTACGGTGCCACTGCTACGTTGAGCGTGAACACCGGTGACAAGCTCGTTGCTTACGTGTATCTCGATCCGAGCAACATGCCGAGCGAAATCATGTTGCAGTGGGCAGAGGGTGGCAGTTGGGATCACCGTGCCTACTGGGGAGCGAATAACCTGCCTTGGGGTGTAGACGGCACGAATAGCCGCCGCTATATGGGACCATTACCTGCGGCTGGCAGTTGGGTGCGATTGGAAGTGCCGGCAAATTTGGTCGGACTAGAAGGTCTGACGTTGCATGGGATGGCGTTCTCGATGTGGGGCGGACGCGCCACTTGGGATCGGGCTGGTAAGACAGCTTCTGCTACAACCAGCGCGATGGAGACGGTTTGGTCGCAGGATGCGGTGCCCTCTGGCGCGGCCGTCGCAGGTGATAGTGAGAATTGGAACTGGGTTAGTTCCAACCCTGGCCCATTCTCCGGCAGTGCCGCACATCAATCGAACATCGTTGCCGGTTTGCATCAGCATTACTTTTACGGCGCCGCCGCCACCTTGAGCGTGAACGCCGGTGACAAGCTGGTGGCCTACGTGTATATCGATCCGAGTAATGTGCCGAGCGAAATCATGTTGCAATGGAACGACGGCACTTGGGACCATCGTGCCTATTGGGGAGCAAACAATCTTCCCTGGGGTGTAGACGGCACGGATAGTCGCCGCTACATGGGACCATTACCTGCGGCTGGCAGTTGGGTGCGATTGGAAGTGCCGGCAAGTTTGGTTGGACTCGAAGGTCATACATTGAATGGGATGGCTTTCTCGATGTGGGGCGGACGCGCCACTTGGGATCGGGCAGGGAAGACCTCTTCCGCCGGAGTGGGGTCTGCGCTCCAGTGGCTAGTCTCAGATCACCTCGGCACACCACGAATGATCATCGACCAGACAGGCACACTTGCGAACGTGAAACGCCACGACTATCTACCGTTTGGTGAAGAATTGTTTGCGGGCATCGGCGGCCGCATCGATACGCTGGGTTATAAGAGCGGTGATGGCGTGCGCCAGCAGTTCACCCAATATGAACGAGATAATGAAACAGCCTTGGATTACGCGCACGCAAGGTATTACAGCTGGATCGCGGGACGCTTTACGACCATTGACCCGTTAATGGCCAGTGCCCAACCTACCGCGCCGCAGACTTGGAACCGCTACTCCTATGGACTGAATAATCCGTTAAGGTATATCGACCCGTCAGGGCTGAACTCCGACGAGGCGGAGGAACAGAGGCGACAGCAAGAGGAACAACGGCGACAACAGCAGCAGCCGCCACCGCCTGGCGGACCTGTTACTCCAGGGCCGATTAAGATCGACATTGGGCCAGTTCCTTTGAGGGAGGGTGAAGTAGCATGGCCAACTACCCTTGAAATAGTTGAAGGTAACAATCAGACCTATAACGGCGATCCGCTGATATCACCGAGCGGAATAGTAATAGACCCACGACCAAACTATGGAGTAGGAAGAACCGTAGATTGCATCATACGTGATCAGGCCGGAAACCCGATGACTACAGGCGTGCTTTTCAAAGAAGAAGTGACACCTACGAACCCCGACGCCATCGCGTTATGGAACCGTACAGCTGTGCAAACACAACCACAGCAGCCAGATGAAAACGGGATTGTCCCAGATACACTGGGGGCGGTTAGTCCAAGCCAGGCTTCACTCACCTACTTACAGCAGAATCCGAATCTGAATGCGACATTTTCACAGACCCTCACCGTGTATGGAACATTTGGACAGGAATTCAGAACTGCAATAAAGTTGGAGAGCAACTACACACTCAGGAATTCGGGTGTAGCAATAACTAGGGGTAAGCCGGTTTCAAGTCCTCGACCTACGAAGTAAGGTTTAACAGCTAGGAATGAGTGGTAAAGAATGGAAGGACAAGCAAAATGAGACGAAAGCATATTGCAATGGTTAAGATCTATGCCGTCTGCCTCTCCGCACTCTTGGGTTTTAGCTTCGTTCCAGAGGCGAGCGCTTTCAATGAACCTGACCTTCTTACGCGACAGATAAAAGCAACTGCCATAAAGGGTGAGACCATTGATCAAGTAATAAATCTTTTAGCATCTGAGTACGACATACCAGTAGGAATTGAGTTAGGTGATGAAAAACGCACTCCATACCAAAAGATCAACTTGGACTTGCCAGAAACAAACCTGAAAGACTTCCTTGATTC
>Ga0070694_100002569_pt1 | contig 10724 bp, 10 predicted proteins | sample KBSK1251metaG_FD_65470 | JGI IMG/M metagenome (GOLD analysis project Ga0070694, IMG submission 65470) | Corn, switchgrass and miscanthus rhizosphere microbial communities from Kellogg Biological Station, Michigan, USA - KBS K1-25-1 metaG | ecosystem: Host-associated > Plants > Roots >... | reverse complement strand
CGCCGTCTCGGTGCACACCATCGTCTCGTTCGACTTCTCGATGGCGCCGGTGCCGATGTGGCACTCGACGATGTTCGGGCCGTACTTCGTCGCCGGCGCGATCTTCAGCGGCATCGCCGGCCTGATCATCGCGATGGCGGCGCTGCGCAAGTTCCTGCACCTCGAGGCGTACCTGCAGCCGCTGCACTTCCAGAACCTGGGCAAGCTGCTGCTGCTGATGAGCCTGCTGTGGGCCTACTTCGTGTTCGCGGAGCGGCTGACCATCTGGTACGGCAACGAGCCGAGCGAGATCGCGGTGATGTACGTCACGCAGAAGGGCTCGTTCGCGCCGCTCTACTGGACGATGGTCGTCTGCAACTTCGTCATCCCGTTCACGGTGCTGTCGCTGCGCAAGCTGCGCACCATCTCCGGCTGCGTCGTCGCCTCGTTCGGCGTCGTGGTCGGCATGTGGCTCGAGCGCTTCCTGATCGTCGTGCCGTCGCTCGGCCACAAGTACCTGCCGTATTCGTGGGGCGTCTACCGGCCGCGGCCGGTCGAGCTGATGATCACGGTGGCAACCTTCGCGGCGATGACGCTGCTCTACGTGCTGTTCTCGAAGCTGGTGCCGATTATCTCGATCTGGGAGATGAAGGCGGGGCAGCACCCGACGCACGCGCCGACGCCGGCGGTGGCGCGGCGCGAAGCGGTGCTGGGGGAGACGCACGCATGAGCGCGGTCTACGCACTGTATCCGGACGGCGATTCGGCCGGGCGCGCGGTCAACGGGCTGCGCGCTGCCGGCGTGAGCGGCGACGCGATCACCGTGATCACCGGCGAGCCGATCGAGCACCACGAGTTCTTCGAGACCGACAAGGCGACCTGGATGTGGTACATCGCCAGCTTCGGCGGCCTGGTCGGCCTGCTGTTCGCGACCTGGCTGACGCGCATGACCGAGCTCGCCTGGCCGCTCAAGACCGGCAACATGCCGATCGTCGCCTGGTGGCCGAACCTGATCATCATGTTCGAGCTGACCATGCTGTTCGCGATCCTGTCGGCGGTGATCACGCTGCTGGTCACGGCGGGGCTGCCGGGGCGGCGCTCGAAGATCTACGACCCGCGGGTGATGGACGGGCGGATCCTCGTCGGCGTCGCCGACCCTGCGGACGCGGCGGCGGTCGAGCGAGCGCTCGCCGGTGCAGGCGCGGCCGAGGTAATCAGGAATTAACGGAATCAGGAATTAGGAATTCGTTCGCGTTCGGTGTGCTGCTGATAGCCGTAACGCTTGGCTCCGATTCACACGTCAACCGGCAGGAACCACTTCTGCGGCGTCGCGCCCAGGATGCCGCCGAAGAACTGTTGGTCGGTGTCCGCCGCCGACCAGGATCGCCACACCGCCGGCCGGATGACCAGGGTGACGTCGTCCACGCCCGCGAACGCCGGGCCGACGCGCGGGTCGGCGAGCGCCTCGGCGGTCAGATAGCGCGCCTGAATCGCCGCATTCATGCGCCGCGATTCGTCGCCCTGCAGCATGGCGACCGGTCCGGCACCGGACACCCACTGCTCGCGCCCCAGCTTGCGGATGTCGACGATGAGGGAGGCCGCAGGCCTCGCTGCCGCGTTCCTGGCTTTGCGGCTGAAGGACGGTGCGGCGACGAACAATTGCTCGTCGCGAAACAGGTACCACACCGGCGTGAGATGAATCGCGCCATCGCCGTCCTGCGTCGCCAGCGTCGCGTAGTGCGACCCGTCGAGTAGCGCCCGAGCCCAGTCGGTCAATCCAGCCATGATGACTCCATTCGAGTTACTCGGGCAGCGATAGCAGGCGGCGTACGCTCTTGAGCACCTGCGGCCAGACGTCCGACTGCGGGTCGATGAAGACGAAATGTCCCGCATCGGCCAGCACGGTCGTCCGGACGGTGTCGCCGGCGCGCGTCGCGGCGGCCTCGTACGGCGCGGCGTGCGACGCGAACATCCGGCCGGCGTAGAAATCCACCGGCACCTTCAGGGGCAATAGTTCAATAGGCGATCCATCGTGATAGCGCTCGGGTCGCTGCTCCGGCGAGCCGCCGACCAGATCGGTGATCACCGGGCTGCCGCAGACCGGCTGCTGCAGCGGAATCGTCGCCTTCAGATCGCCGGGACCGTCGAGGTCGACGACGCCCGCGAGCTTCAGCGGATCGGCCGAATACAGCTCGCTCGTCTTCGGCAGCTTCGGCCGCGCCGCCAGCCACAGCGCGAAGTGGCCGCCGGCCGAATGGCCGATGCTCACGACCCGCGACAGATCGAGGCGGTGGTCGCGCGCCAGCGTGCGGACGAAATCGGCCGCGGCCGCGACGTCCTTGAACGTGCCGGGCCACCCGCCGCCGTCGTTGCCGAGCCGGCGGTATTCGATGTTCCAGGTGGCGATTCCCGCCTCGGCCAGCGCCGCCGCCGCCGGCCGCATGTTGTCGATCGCCACCGCACGCGCGTCCATGTTGCCGATCTTCGCGAGCCAGCAGCCGCCGTGGACGACGATCGCAACCGGGTGAGGCCCGCCGCTTCCCGGCACCCGGAGCTCGCCGAACTGCAGCGGGTCGGCGCCGTACGCGAACCTGCGCGCTCCTTCAGGAACCGGCGCCGTCGCCAGGTCGAGCGGGCCGCGCTCCTGAGCGAGCGGCGACGCGGCAAGAAGCAGCCAGGCCAGAAACCAGCGAATCGTCATCGCTCCTCCCTGGGTTCTCCGATCCCCGCGGGGTCGCGAGTTCGCTGCGACTGCTTAACCGCAGAGACCGCTGAGACCGCAGAGCCGTATTCAACATTCCTTCTCAAAAAAAAGTCCCTGCGATCTCTGCGCTCTCCGCGGTTGGATCAGGCGCTGCTATTCGGCCGCTCCGCTTCAAGAAAACTGTGGACGCACCTGGCTTCACGACGTGGACGCGCTGCTCTCGGCGGCCATCAGGCCGTTGATCTCCGCAAATGGAACGGCGCCCCCCAGATGCGAGAATGTGCCCTGCTCGGCGATTTCGCGCGCGGCTTGCAGAAACCCCGCCCAAGCGGTGCGCGCGAGCGCGCCGCCGACGCTGATGCGCCGCACGCCGGCCTCGGCGAGCGCGGACACGGTCGCATAGTTGCCGCCGACCAGCACGTTGACCGCCGCGGGCGCGACCGCCGACACCACCGCCGCGACGTCGGCCGGCTTGTAGATGCCCGGCGCGTAGACGCACTCGGCACCGGCTTCGGCGTAGGCGGCGAGCCGCCGGATCGTTTCCTTCAAGTCTGGGCGCCCGACGATGAAGCCTTCGGAGCGGCCGGTGAGGAGGACGCCGGTGCCGCTGGCGTCGATGGCCCGCCGCGCGCCGCGGACCCGCTCGACCGCCAGCGTGAAATCGAACAGCGGGTTTGCCGCGTCGCCGGTCGAGTCCTCGATCGAGAGGCCCGCGATCCCCGTGGCCGTCGCCGCGGTCACGTTGGCCGCGACCTTCTCGGGCTCGACCGCGAAGCCGCCCTCGAAGTCGGCGTTGAGCGGCACGGCGACGCCGCTGGCGATCGTGCGCAGGTGCGCGAGCACCGCGTCGACGGTGACGCCGTTGTCGGGGCGGCCGGACGACCAGGCGAAGCCGGCGCTGGTCGTCGCCAGCGCCTTGAAGCCGAGATGGGCGAGCACGCGCGCGCTGCCGAGGTCCCACGGGTTGGGGATGACGAAGCAGCCGGACTGGTGCAGCTGGCGGAACAGGGCGACGCGATCGAGTTGGGCAGCCATGGCGGAAGCATAAACGAGGGCGGGGCCACGTGCTCGCGTCGATTGCGATTCGAAATGGCGAGGTTTACGCTCTGATCACCTACCAGGTGTCGACCGACGGGCGGACGCTGACCGCGAGAAGCTCGGGGACGCTCGCGCAGGTGATTGTCTACGACCGCGATTGACTCAGGCAGGAGCGGGGTACTGATGTTCGAACGCTACGACGAGGCGGCGAGGCGCGCGCTCTTCTTTGCCCGCTACGAGGTCAGTCAGCGCGGGGGAACCTCGATCGAGCCCGAACACCTGCTGCTCGGATTGCTGCGCGAGCCGAAGGGATTGGTCGGCCGGATCCTTGACGAGCGCAGAGTCTTGCCGTCGCAGCTTCAGCTGGAGCTTGAAGAACAGCTGACGCGGGGCGAGAGGCTGGCGACCTCAGTCGAGATCCCGTTCAGCAGCGCGACGCAACGCGTGCTGGGATACACGGTGGAAGAGGCCGATCGCCTGCTGCACCGCCACATCGGAACCGAACACCTGCTGCTCGGCCTGCTGCGCGACGAGCACTCGACAGCCGCGAAGGAGCTGGGCACGTACGGCATCACGCTGGACAAAACGCGCGAAGACATCGTGTCGCTGTTGCAACGCAAGCCGGCGCAGTCGATCGAGCTGAGTGTCGTCGCGGCTGAAGACCGCGTCGAGCTCGTGAAGCGGCTCGGCGCCGATCTCGACCAGCTGACCTCCGACCTTGCGACTGCCCGAGAACGGCTGCAGCGGATCACAGCCACGCTCGAGGCGTTGCGCCGCGACCTGCCGCGCGAATAACCCGACCGCCCCCACACTCAATACACGTCCAGGTCGCGAGCGATGACGAACTGGCCGGTGTACTTCGCGCTCATCTCCCGCTGCAGCTGGTCGGGCATCGACGCGGTGGGCGTCACGCCCGGGCGCCATGCGATCGAGTGGTGGTAGAGCACCAGCAGTTTGGGCTTCGCCTTGTTCGCCAGCTCGGCGAGTTGATCGGTGGAGGTGTGATACTTCGCCGCGAACGCCTGAAACCGCGCGTCGCGCCGCGCCAGCGACTCGAGGGTATTCACCTCGTGGACGAGAACGTCGCAGCCGCTGCAGGCGTCGATCGTCGCCTGCGTCGGGTTGGTGTCGCCGGAGATGACGATGCGGCGGTCCGCCGTGTCGAAGCGGTAGCCGTAGCTCTCCATCGCATGTTTGGTGGCGAACGCGGTCACCGTGACGTTGGCGTCCTTGTAGGCGACGCCGGCCTTGATTTCGTGCGCGTTCACCTTGTGGCCGTCGGGGAACTCGTGCTGGTTGCCGTCGGCGTTGGTGCGGGTATCGATGTCGGCGCGGTAGGCCTCGATGATGTGCGCGGCCATCGCCTTGATCCCCGCGGGGCCATACACCTCGATCGGCACGCGCCGCCCCAGCGTCCACGGGCTGAAGATGAGATCGGCGAAGCCGACCGTGTGATCCGAGTGGAGATGGGTCGCGAACGCGACCCGGAGGCTCGTCGGCTCGAGCGGCGTGATTCCTCGCTCGACCACCGCAGCCTTGGCGCGTCGAATGACGCCGGGGCCGAAGTCGACCAGGTACGCGGTGTCGTTCACGACGACGGCTGTCGCCGGCCCGGACCGATCGGGATCGGCGGCGGGGTTGCCGGTGCCGAGCATGACGACGCGTGTCTGCTGGCGCGCCGGAGAGGACTGCGGGACGTCGGCGGACAGAGAGGCGACGACGATCGCCGCCATCGCGATCGCCGGACGAAACAGCGAAGCGTCGATCTGCACGGTCCCCCCTTCCGTGTTTCAGTTGCGGCGGGGCAATCAGCGGCGCCCGTCAAACAGAAGATCAGAAGGTCAGAAGATACCTTTCTCTAGTTGATCACGCCGATGCGGACGTGCTCGAGAGAGCGTCGTCGAGTCTTCTAGCTCTTCTGATCTTCTGTTCCCCGGGTGCTGCGAATTACCGCGAGCGCCGGTGAAAGCAGAGCGGCGTTGCTAGATTATGCCGTGTCGGTCGGCGCAATCAGCGTTCGATCGCGCGCGCCAGCGCCGCGGCCGACTCCCGGCGAAAGCGGGCCTGGAGCCGGCGCGCGATCGGCGCGCCCAGCCTGGCCATCGGCGCGTGCGGCCGCGACGTCACCAGAATCTCGTACGAGACGCGGCCGGTTTGCGGATGCACCGAGACCTGGAAGATCTCCTCGCCGCTCTCGGCATGGTTGGTCAGCGTCCCGTAGGCGAACCCGAATTCGTTCCCGGTGTCGATCGTGTAGACGATGCGGCAGCCGTTGAGCGACCAGAAGCCGATGTGGCGCGCGAGCACCGCCACCACGGTGCCTGACGCGAGCGGCGGGCGCGGCGGGTAGACCTCGATCCACCCGAGATCGAATTGCTGCCACGCCGCCAGCGCGACGCGGGCGCGGTCGAACGCGTCGCGGCCCTGGCCGACGACGGCGTCGTGGCGATCGTGCCGGAAGCCCGCGGCCTCGTGCCGCGCCAGGCCAATTGGTTCGTAAGAGAGCGGGAGCGTGGTGGATGCGTTCAGAAAGGCATCGATCGCGCGAGGTGAGGGCCGGCGGACCAGGAACATCAGCGGCCCTGCACCGCTAAGCGTCACTGGCTACTGACGACTGGTTCATCGACTGACTCAATCGTCAGTCGTGCAGCGCGGAAGCGAGCTGCCGCAAAAACAGCCCGACGTCGGTGACGATGCCGATCGTCTGCGACGAGCCGCGGTCGGCGAGCTTGGTGACGACCGCCGGGTTGATGTCGACGCACACCAGGCGCACCCACGCCGGCAGCATGTTGCCGACGCCGATGCCGTGCAGCATCGTCGACAGCACGAGCACCAGGGTGACCCCTTGCAGCGCCTCGGTGTAACGATCCTGCGCCTCGACCAGGTTCATCACCGTGTCCGGCAGCGGCCCATCGTCGCGGATGCTGCCGGCGAGGATGTAGTCGACGTTGCGGCGGATGCACTCGTACATCACCCCGGAGCGGAGGACGCCGGTGCGCACCGCCTCGCGCAGCCCGCCGGCGCGGTAGATCGCGTTGATCGCCCGCATGTGGTGGCGATGGCCGCCTTCGATCGCCCGGCCGCTCTCCATGTCGACGCCGAGCGACGTGCCGTAGAGCGCCTGCTCGACGTCGTGCACGGCGATCGCGTTGCCCGCGAGCAGCACGTCGACGTAGCCATGCCGGATGAGATCGCAGAAGTAGCTGCCGCCGCCGGTGTGGACGACCACCGGCCCGGCGACGAAGGCGATGCGTTCACCCGCTTCCTTCGCCGCGCGCATCATCCCGGCGATTCTGGCGACCCCGGTCTCGACCCGCCGCTCGGACGAGATCTCGTTGCTCATGAACGCGAAGCCAAGCCGATCGCGCGCCTGGAACTCGGGGACGATCTTGATCCCGCCGATGCCGCAGACCACCTGGTCGCCCTTGCGGATCTCGCGCAGCTTGCGGCACGACGCGCGGCCGTTCTCGACGACGATCGCCGCGTCCATCCGCTGCCGATCGACCGCCAGCCACTGCCCGCCGATTCGCACCGAGGTGTGATGGTTGGTGGTGGAGTAGAAGTCCTCGGGGGCGCAGCCGTCGCGATCGGCGGCGACGACGTGCACGTCCTCGGCGCGGGCGACGCGGCAGCCGAGCGAGACCAGCTCCTCGAGCAGGTCGGTGAGCGCGGCGTGCCCCTTCGCCGTCACCCGCATCGACACGAACGACGGCTCGTCGTTGGTGCGGCCGATGCGGAACTCGAGGACGTCGAACGACGCGTCGTGCCGCACGACGGTGTCGAACATCGCGTTCATCAGCTGAGAGTCGATGAGATGGCCTTCGGCCTCGACGACCTCGGTGACGGCGGGCGCTATTGCGGGCTCCTCAGTGGGTGAAGGCGTAGAGCGCGATGTTGACGCCGACGGCGTAGCCGTCTGGCGAGAAGCGGTCGAAGTACTCCTTGTTCTCGCCTTCGCGCTCCCAGGTGTCGGAGATGTCGGTGTTGTGGGTCATCACCACCATCAGCCGGCCGTGCTCGTCCTGGATGCCGCGGAAGTTCACGTACGGGCTGTCGGCGCCGCGCTCCGAGGTGCCGCCGTCCATCTGATACCAGCGGTTGATCGACGGCACCTGCGGCACTTCCTTCACGTCGTAGAGCGTGTGCAGGATCGGATGGTCGCGCGGGATGTCGACGATCGGATACTTGTGCGGCGGCAGCACGCGGGCGATCTCGTACGACCACTGGTCCCAGGCGAGCGTGCCCCAGAAGTCGTCGACGTAGAGGAACCCGCCCTTGAGCAGGTAATTGCGCAGGCTCTCCACCTCTTCGTCGCTGAAGCGGATCGTGCCGACGTCCTCCATGTGCAGGATCGGGCAGTGATAGAGCAGCGGATCGGTGAGCCGCACGACGACGTTGTCGGGCTGGCCGTCGGCTTTCATCTTCACCCGCACGTAGGTGAGCTCGCCGAGGCGCACCGAGAAGTTGTTGTCGGCGCCGGGATAGTCGGTCCACCAGCCCATGCCGCCGTTCTCGGGACGATCGCTGGTGTAGTAGCCGCGGCAGAAGTTGTAGCCGCCGTCGAAGTTGGAGCGGTCCGCCCACTTGGTCGGCTCGCGGCGGATGCGGCCGAAGCCGCGATCGCCGCCCACCCAGATGCGCGGCCGCGGTTCCTGGCCCTGCCCCTGCTGGAAGCCGAGCTGCGCGAACAACGCCGCGGACGCCATGGGGGCGCAGATGGCGGAGAGAAGGGCGGCGATGAGGCGGCGGTAGCTCACGAGGGCCACTCGGCCCTCATGATACCGCCGATTGCGAATTATTCCTGTCTCAGACTGACGTTCAGCGGCACCGTCTCGCCCCGGCGCACATCGACCTGCGTGACGTAGGTCCTGAAGCCGGGCTTGCGGATTTCGACGGTGTGCGAGCCCTCGGCCAGCTCGACGACCAGGCGATCCTGCCCCGGCGCGCCGCGCCACGGCTCGCCGTCGACGAAGATCTCCGCATCAGCCGGCTGCACGCGAATCGCGACGCTGCCGTAATCCGACGGCGTCTGACCGCCTCGCTGGTCGGGCGGCCGCGTGCTGCGCGGGTCGCCGCCCGGTGGAGGCGGCGGCATACGGCCTCCGGTGCGGCCGCGCTGCGGCGTGCCCTGCGTCTGGCCGTACGGCGCATTCGCCTGCGGCGGATTCACCGGCTGCGGCCGCGGCTCCATCTGCTCGCCCGGAGCGAGCGGTTGCAGCGCCTGCTTGATGCGGAACGTGTTGTCGACCGTCAGATAGGCCTTCTGGCGCAGCGGACGGAAGCCGTCCTTGTAAATCTCGAGGTCGTGCTGCCCCGGCTCGATGCGCAGCCGCTGGAACGTGCCGTCGAAATCGTTCACGGTGCCCGCGTAGTAGCCGTCGACGTACACCTCGGCATCGCGAGGCGTGACTTCGAGCCGCACGGAGGCTTCGGCCCAGCCGTAGTAGCGATACGGCGGCGGATAGCCGAACGGGCCCCACGGATAGCCGTAGCCGTACCACGGATCGGCGTACCAATAAGGACCGGGGTAGCCGTAGTAGCCGCCAACCAGCACGACGTGGCTTCGCCGGTAGCCCTGGGCCTCGCCGGTCTCAGCCGACACGACCAGCGCGACGATGGTCAGCGTGAAGAAGAGGAAGAGTTTTTTGTAGGCGGACACGGGACGCATCCTTCAAACGGGCAGACGCTGGCAGAAGTACAGCCGAGCAATGCCAATGCCAGTGACAATTCTAGCGCCGCTTGCCGCTATCTGCAGCCATAGGTGTGAGTTGTCCACGATCGAGGATCGAGCGCGCCGTCTGTCCCTGTCGCCGAAGACGGACGAGGATGTCTGCCGTGAACGACAGCCTGGGCGCATAATCTCCACCCGGAGGCCGAACATGCCGTCGACCCGCCTGACCTTTCAGCTGAAGCTCGGCGCCGCGCTTCTCGTGGGCGCCGCCTGGACCGCGGTGGGCACCCTGGCGCAGCAGCCGGCGCGCGGGCGGCCGCTCGCGATCGAGGATTACTACCGCCTGCAGACGGTCGGCGCGCCCGCCATCTCGCCGGATGGACGATGGGTGGTCTTCACCGTGTCGACGCGCATCGAGGAAGACAACAGCACGCGCACCGAAACCCGCGTCGTGCCGGCAGACGCCTCGGCGCGACCGGTCCGCGTGGCGCACTACGGCAAGGACATTGTCGGCGCATCGTGGACGGCGGGCAGCCGCCTCGAATACGCCGCCGAACGCGAGCGCTGGTCGCTCGATCCGCAGAACCTCGCGGCGCCGCCGCAGCGAGCCTCGGTGCCGCCGCCGGGCGCCGTCGTCAGCCCGGATGGGAAGTCGATCGCGTTCGCGAAGGACAAGGCCGTTCCCAAGGTCGAGCGCACTTACGCCAGCGAGTTCGAGAAGCGGCACGAGGAGCGCTTCAAGGGCGTGACCTTCGACTGGAAGGACTTCCAGCGCGACGGCGCGCCGTTCCCGGCGCCGAACCTGCGAGCACGTCCCGCGGCGCAGCTCGTGGTCAAACCCATTGCCGGGGGCGCGGAGCAGGTGATCGTCGACGCCGATCTTCGTCCGGCCGACATCGTCTGGAGTCCGAACGGTCAGCTGCTCGCTTTCACCGCCGATGCGGCGTGGCGCGAGGAGCTGAAGTACGGCAACACGACCGTGTGGACCGTCACGACCGATGGCAAGGTCACGCACGTGACCGACGACGAGTACGTCTACGGCGACGTCGACTTCTCGCCCGACGGGCGTTTCATCTCCTACGCGCGCAGCTTCGGCACGGAGATGATCGTCAAGCAGAAGCTGACCCACGGCGGCTCGCGCGATCTCTTCATCCGGCCGGTAGCCGGCGGCGCGCCGACCAACCTCACCGCCAACTGGGATCTCGAGCCGAACGACGCGCGCTGGTCGCCGGACGGCCGGTTCATGTACTTCAGCGCGGAGATTGGCGGCGAGCAGCACCTGTTCCGCACGTCGGTGCCCGGCGGCGTGGTCGAGCAGGTGACCAGGGGTCCG
>Ga0070694_100002567_pt1 | contig 10728 bp, 9 predicted proteins | sample KBSK1251metaG_FD_65470 | JGI IMG/M metagenome (GOLD analysis project Ga0070694, IMG submission 65470) | Corn, switchgrass and miscanthus rhizosphere microbial communities from Kellogg Biological Station, Michigan, USA - KBS K1-25-1 metaG | ecosystem: Host-associated > Plants > Roots >... | reverse complement strand
CGATAGATGGCAAAGAGCATGAGCGAGAAAAGGAACGGCGTGACGCAAGCCTACGGCGCAAACCCCTTGCGCAATCAGCGGACAGGCCAACCCCGCCTGCAACTGCCGCGTGTCGCGCAGACGACGATGGCGATTACTTCGCCGATGAAGAATCGGCCCACTGGGCCCTCAGTCTACCGACCTCAGTCTGCGGCGAAGACAGTACAAGCCAGGACGGTAAAGGCAGCGCAGAACGGCAAGCCGCCGGTCGCGCCTGCGGTTTATCGTCCTCAGCCAGGGCCGAGGGTCTTGCAGAAAAAGAGCGACTCCGTCCTGCCGGCATCAATGAAATCGCCCGGCCGGCCGGTTGCCTCACCCGCGTATCGCCCGCAATCAAAAAAGATCGTGCAACCAAAGATGACTGCAGCCGCGCAAGGCCCGAGGTCCCCAAAGGCTCCACCAGTCTACCGCCCGCAACCAACGCCAAAAGTCTTGCAGGGTAAGGCGGCCCGGCCGCAACAGGCACGCCCGAATCAAACAAAGCGTGCGACTGTTGCTCCGCCCGTCTATCGCCCACAGCCTATACCGAAAGTTTTGCAGAAGAAGGCCAAACCAGGAAGCGCGGCTGGCACCGGCGCGGGCCGCCGTGCACCTGTCGCTCCTCCTGTTTACAGACCCAACAATAGTCCGCGAGTTTTGCAACGCCAGAAAAAGGGCGCGAGCAACTCCGGCGGCAGAATAGTCGCGGCGAACGGTGGCAATCAGGGTGTGGCCGGAAAGACTCAAACACAATCTCGCCAGCCGTTCACGGCCGGCTCCGGTTTAAGAGGACAAAAGTCTGGCGGTGGCATCATTCAGCCCAAGATAGGATTTGAACTCGAAATCCCGGTAACGTTCGTGACCGATAAGGGTGAGAACGTTGACGGTAAGCAGACCTATCTGAACGGGCCTTACTTCAAGATCGTGGGTGACAAAAGCGGGAACGCGGGACAAATGAAGGGCATTGTGGATCAAGAAGAGGTCCTATATAACCCAACCATTTTGGAAGTAGTCACCCACCCGATAGATGAGCATGCCGAGGGCGCCCAGGAAAAACTTCAAAAGACCATAAGTGCCATCGAGATGCTTCATTTCGATCTCTTTCTTTTGACGAATGACTATGCCAAGCCTATCACCGTGTCGGAGTTGGCGAAATTAGCCAAGCTCGACCTGGTGTTACCGGAAGCCAAGGACTACATCATCAACGCGCCGACGGCCACGCCGCGAAAAGCAAAGCCGGATTCAGCTTATCTTCACTGCACGGTAGGCGTCTCCACCGCTTCATTATTAAAAGCCGGTGAGATGGCTTATGTGAAAGGGGGCGCAAAGTATCCGGGCGATGCCACGCACCAAGATGCCGGCGGAGTCTTCACTGATTTGAAGCCCTTCTTTCTGAAGACAGTCGGGGCTTTCAAGGAGAAAGAGGAGTATGACAAGGAAGATCACGAGCAGGTGCGAAACTTCCTATATTTGGCCTATGTTCATGTTCGGGCGATTGACAGAGCGTCTCACGAGAGCACACAGGTTCCGGGCGGCGGGACTAAGAAGAACTATACGCCGTTATTATCTCGTGCGACCTTCTACAGCATTTTTAACGGCTTGAGCAAGAACGCGCAAAAATTTATCAAAACGTATGACAAGGAGTTGAAGGGCTTCCTGGAGAGCCATCTACATCAAGCTCCGAAGGTCCAAGCGGCACAGGAATACCTGGATGACATATTCAGCTACAAGCCCTTCCCGCAATCGAAATACTTCGGCGGCATGCTTGAGAAACCGCCGGAGCGAACCGGGGCAGAGCAGAGCGGGCTGACCGGGCCGCCCGTCGAGATTCGCGCATTGGGAACGGCACTCGACGAAGAAGGCGTTCGTCAAAAAATAGGCGAGATGTTCGAGGCGTCGAAGACCCAATTTACAGACACTACGAAAAAGTCGCCGTTCTCGATGGATATGGAGTATGTAACCGGCATTAACCTGCAGAATATTCTGGCAGTGCAGTAAAGTGAGCGACGGGTCCTGAGGGCTCATGTTTGATGAGTAAACGAATGCAGATTCCTTTCAACGCTCGAGCAGCGCCTCTATCAAACCTGCACTTCGGAAAAGTTGTTCAGCAGCAAAAAGTTGCCGCGCTCAGAATACCTGCCAGGCCGCAGCAGCCACCCCTTACACGGCAGAAAGTTGCTCCCGCAGTTTATCGTCCTCAACCTGTGCCCCGAGTCTTACAAGCGAGAATGGCAAGCGCGCCAACGAACCGCAGCCCAACGTCCGCACAAATCTCTCAAGTCCGCTCGAATCGACCAGCGTCCGACCGCATACAACTGAAACCAGCAGAAGCTCTTCCTTTGATCAGGAACGCAGGCAAACCTCGGAGGCAATCGGCGACTTCGACGCATCATCCTTCTCAGTCGGGCCCGAAGATGTTGGAGCCGAAGATTAACAAACCCTGGAGCGCAATCAGGAGCCTCGCATCACCGACAGGCGCTTTCAAGTCTCCTTCTTTAATGCGACTGGTAACTGTCCAGCCATTCAGGTCGAACATAGTTCAAGCAACCAAATTTTATCCGAACCTTCATCCCGGCGCAGTGGAACCGGTTGACCCGGTGAACATCTTCAAGCTCGAGAGTTTTGCTGATCAATATCGTCTGCACAAGACCAGGAGCCACGGCGTCAACGTTCCCAACCAGCAGTACAACTTCATACGCACGCGGGAAGGGGAAATGCTTCTGCATAGTCGCTATCGCCATCCCTCGATTGCCGAAGGTAAGCAGGTGCTCTATGCCGGCGAGATCTTTTTTAACAATGGAAAGTTGCAATGGTGGAGCAACGGCTCGGGCCACTATCAGCCCGATTCAGACAGCGCCGAGCAAGCTAATCTGCCGATGGATTACTTTTTTTCGTATCAGCAAATCATCAAGGGCGAGCACACACGGCTCAGACGTTGATCCACAAAAAGACTGGGGGCGTCGAGCGCCAATCTAACATCATCGAATTGTTTTGGTAGGAGGCCGCTGACATGAATCAGAGGAATGACGTTCCGGCGAAACCGAAGGTCACCGGGCAATCGAATGTTCAGCTGTCAAGACAATTGAAATCACGTGATCGGGCTGCCGCGCGTCCGAAACGATTGGGTCACGAATCAGCACGCGAACTCTCATTAGTTCGGTCGGGGGCTAATGGTTTGTCGTCCATGCGGCGCGGGCCAACCGCGCCGCCGTCTTATCGGCCTCAGCCTGTGCCCCTGGTATTGCAGAAGAAGGCGGCGGCTACTAGACCCTCCATTTCAAGGGACCCGACTCTTCCGGGCAGCATTATCCAGCGAGCATCAGTGATTCAGTGCGCACGTTGCGTAGTGTGCAATCATAATCACGCCGCGAACACGTGCCCGACGTGTGGTTGCAAATCACACTCAGGACATTGGGGAAAAAATCAGTCGAAACATAATCCCGGCGCGGGGAAGCGCGCGAGGATGATCGCGAGTAAGAAGGGAGGTGGCGCAGGCGGAGGAGGCGGAGGCGGCGGCGGCGGAGGCGGCGGCGGAGGCGGCAGCAAAGGCGGCCGCAAGGGAGGCCGCAAGGGTTGATTGCGCGAAGTTAAGCATAGTTCACCGCATGCGGCATCGAAGGGGCTCCTCGATTGAAAACATCGTCAGAGTCAAACCACGGAAGCAAGAAGGGACACGACGCCCTGAAACCGAGAGATAAAAGAGTACGCGAAGCGATAGGCATACCGCAGTCATTTAAGCAGCAGATGGGACCTGCGCGTCAATTCAAGCCGGCTGTTGCGCAAACGAAGAGTGCTGTATCGGCGCAGGGTTTCAAACGGCCGGTCCCACCTCCTGTGTACAAAGCTCATAATGTGCAACTGCAAGTTAACCCGTTGGGGATGAAACGATCGCCAACCGCTCCCCCTGTCTATCGGCCGAATGCAGCACAGCCGAAGATGGCGCAAGCCAGACCCTCAGCGATCCAGCCGAAGCTGAACGCAGCGCGACTGGCAGCGCCGGCTGTGTATCGCCCTCAAAGTAGCTCACCCCAAGCGCAACTCAAGGCGGGCAATACAGCACAAATGAAGACAAAGCCAGTTGCTCGTCCGGCTTATCGTCCGCAACCTATCCCAAAGGTTCTGCAGACTAAACAAGCGAGTGCGGCCGCGGCGACTCGGCCTATGACTACAAGCCAGGGCAAGGTAGCGCCTCCCATCTACCAGCCAAACGGTTCTCGAGGAGTCATGCAGCGCCGCACTGTCGCGGGTGATGGACGCGTGGCTCAGAATCAACGTCCAGCCAAACCGCTAGCCTCGCTGCGACAGATGCCGGTGAACACCGTACAGCGACAAACGGGACGAACGTATCCCTTTGGCTTGGGTCGCGCCGTAGTCCAAATGAGGGGAAGCAACCCGTATGCGGCAGGCGGAGGGGTGACGTCTCATCACATTATTCCGCACTCGACTTTGGTCGCCACTCTGGGGCAGCTAACAGCTCAGCAGAGAACCACTGTCTTAAGGCAGTTTCTCCCGCCATTCGATGGGCTCACAATTGAAACTCTGATCAATGCAGCGATCACCGACGCTCACGCTAATCCATTTCAAATTCACTATCTGGGAGCAGTGAAGACGCAATATGACATAGCCCACGATAACCCGGCTGGCTTTCAGGCTTTGGCGCGCAAACCTTTTTCCCAGTTTACGGGCGCCGAGCAACTGGCAACCACCTTTGACAATGTGACCTTCGCTAATTTTCAAATTGCTTACAACAACCAGCGCAATGGTACCGGGGGCACACCAAGTGAAAAGGAAGAGGTCATGCTGGAGGCTTTCTTTGAATGGCAGAGTGGCAATCAATTCTACGGGTCGACACGATATGAGCCAGGCACCAGCAACGACTTTGACAGCGATGCGCAGTACGTTCTTGGGAGTGAATCCTATGTGTCCGATCTTTCGACAATCAGCACCAGCTTAAAACAGACCCAGAGTATTGCTGCTCCGCTAACACTGCTTCAGCAGCAGCAACTCATGGCAACCTTCACAACTCTGGCCGGCAAAGGCACGGCTGGAAAGGCTATCCCAGCGGTGGATGACTCCCAGTGGTTCAATCTCGACACCAATGTAAAGCAGGAGTTGCTGGAGATCGTTGAAGGGTACAGTCGGGTTACCGCTTCGGGTATTGGTGGTCACCGGCGTGACAACTATAAGGTGCACAAGGACATCATCCGGCGTGCCTACAATCGGCCAAGCGGAACGAAAGGCTCCAAGTCGGCATGGCACGCGGTGTATGAATACCTCAGGAATGACGGCATAGTCGCCGTTCCAGCAGCCGTCGCTCACCCAACTTATCCAGCCTTGCAAATCGTAGCCTCCAGTGGGAAGTACCTCGGCATTCAGGGCACAACCACTAAGGTTCTGGTAAACCACGGCCGCGGGATGAAGATGGATGATATCTGGAGTGCACTGGGCGACCTGGCCGATGTGTTCAAGGCCTGGCTGAAAGACGCCTTCGATTTTCTGACCTAGCCGCGACTGCCGGTGTTCTCTTATCGGCAGATCATCAAGGGTGAGCATACGCGGAAAGAAAAGCTGAGATGAATCCGCCAAACAACAAACCACTGGGAGCGAGAGGCGTATCGCAACCATTCAATCGGCCGACGAGACGCGCTCCTCAATTCAAGGCTGTCGTCACCCAACTAAAGACTGCTGTGTCCGCACAGAGCGTCAAGCGACCTGTTGGGCCGCCGGTCTACCGTCCTCAATCGCCGCCGAAAGTCTTATTATCATCGGCTCAAAGACAGCATGCGGGTCAGGCGGCGCGCGGGCCAATCGCCCCGCCGCGCCATCGTCTGCCGGCAACGTCTTCAGGCGTACAAGCAAAGTTGGGCGGCTCGCCGCGAATGGAGTCTCACCTAATCGGGCCGCCGCCATACAAGCCCCAGCCCCTCCCGCGAGTCTTGCAGACTAAAAGCGATCGGAGCCAACGGATCGCCTCGCAACGACCTGGGCGCGGACTTCCCTCTGGCGTGAATTCATTACCATCGGGCAGCCTAACTGCCCAGCTCAAGCCGCAACCCGTTTTGAGGAACAGGGTTCCGGAGCGCCGGCCGCCTACGCAGCTAAAGCCAGTGCCTTCGATCGCCATGAACAAAGCTGCTGTGCAGCGACGTATTGCACCTGCGGCGCGTTGCGGCGGACCGCGAACGACTCACCCTGCCAAAGTCGTTCAGCGGGCGATCATATTCACGCATGGAGCGCGGCTCAGGCAGAACAATGTGGCGGAATCGATCGCGAACATGGTTGATTACGGAATCACAAAAACGACATTGAATGGCCATGCATATCCTGGAGGCAGCAAGGAGGATTTTGTCACGGCCTTGCTCGAGCCCACGCTGGCTGTGCACGACGGCAGTCTCGGCGGCGCGGCAGTTTCCGTACAGTCAGTCCCTGTACAAAGATTGAGCTACTTGATGGAACTTCCTACGCGAGGAACCTGGCAGCTCAAAGTGGCGGCCGCAAACATCAGAGTGAAGCTCGCCAACCAGCCAATCCTCGAAGGTGTGCAGATCCCGATTGCGGCTGACGACGCCAACACTTTGACGATGATGGTCAGGGGGCTGCCGAGCAATTCAATATTCGGGGATCTCGTGGAGGCGCATGAGGACGTTCACGTGGATGATATCGTGACCGCGATCAACAACATCCTCAAACCCTGGGACGCGAATCTAAGCAGGTTTCGTAGCCAGGGAACCCGGTTCGAAGGGATGACTGAGACCCTGGCAAAAGCCAGGCTCTATCGAGCCGCCGGCGGCACGCCGAGGGAAGTCGCCGAGAGGTTCGTCGACACGCTCAGACTAATGGGAAATGTTTTCCACCAGACGGCGGCGGGCAAGGCGCCCTCTATTGTGCACATCGACAAGAGTGGTCCAGTCGATGATAGTCTGCTTGAAGTCTACATGAGACACGGCAACGCCCTGGTCACGTTGGCCGAACAGAGATTGGCCGCAGAATTAGAGCGCCGAACAAGGGAGCGGGAAGTGTATGAGACCGCCGTTTCAACGAGTCTGGCTACTCCCGTTCATGGATCGATCAACAACGGTTTGGGCAACTCTTTCATAACGAATGACATGCTTTGACGCCGCGGGTCTCAAGCCGTGAGTTGTTTAGCCGGCTGAAGCACTGCTTGGGTGCCTGTTTGTGGTTCGACAGGAAAGCGCGAGCTTCAACTCTCATATGAGAGTGATCGGATTCAGATTTTGAGGCCGGTAACTTTATGCCCAATTGAAAGCGCTCTTGGTGCATAATGCACTCGGAAGATCAGAGATAGCCTAACCTGAGGAGGCCAAAGCCCTGCATGAGTATGCGACCCGGTGGTGAGTTGGCGACTCGGCCACTTCATTTCATTTGGATTGCTGACTGCTCAGGCTCGATGGCGGTCGACGGAAAGATCCAATCACTAAATACGGCGATCAAAGAAGCCATCCCTCACATGCAGGACGTCGCTGACGAGAATCCAAATGCTCAAGTGCTGGTCCGCGCTGTGAAATTCTCTGATGGCGCGCAATGGCACCTATCGCAACCAACAGACATCGCTGATTTTAAGTGGGACGATCTTGAAGCGGGCGGGGTTACCGCGATGGGCATGGCGCTGGGCATTGTGGCCGATCAACTCAAGATTCCACCGATGACTGATCGGGCTTTGCCGCCGGTCCTGGTGTTGATTTCCGATGGGCAGCCAACCGATGATTTTGCCGGCGGCTTGCAGGCCTTGATGAACGAGCCATGGGGTCGCAAGGCGGTGCGAATCGCGATTGCGATTGGCGAAGACGCCGACCAGGAAGTACTCAAGAGATTCATCGGTAATCCGGAGCTCAGGCCTCTGCAAGCAAATAATCCCGAGGCGCTCATCAAGTACATTCGCTGGGTTTCAACCGCAGTTCTTAAATCTGCATCATCGCCGGCCAGCCAGACGATGGCCGCTTCGGTCGCTGGTTTGAATGTTCCTATTCCGGCCATGCCCGATTCCGACGCCTCGTCTGCGGATGATGTCTGGTAAAGGATCGCGATAAGAGATTTGGCCGTCGCATTAATTTGACATCCCCTCGCATATCTCACTAGCCGTGGACCAGTCGACAACTCAATGGCAGATCATCGGCCACAGTGTCCGCGGCGCCGCGCACGAACGGCGGGGGATGCCGAATCAGGATGCGATCGGCTGGCTGCCACAGTCCGGGTCCGGTTCTCCGCTGGTGGTGTCCGTTTCTGACGGTCATGGCGGCTCGCGATACAGCCGCAGCGATGTCGGCGCCCGTCTGGCCGTAAAGACCTCGACCCGCTTGATTCATTCCTTCGCCGTTCGACACAAAGACTCAGCTAATCTCTCGCTCACCAAGCGGGCGGCGGAAGAGTGGCTGCCCCGGGCCGTTTCGCGCGCGTGGCTCGACGCCGTGAAGGAACATTTGAATCAAAGCCCATTGCCTGATGATGCGAACGGCGCGCCCGCTGATCGCAACGACCAGGAAGATTATGCGATCTCGTATGGCGCGACTTTGATTGCGACAGCAGTCACGAATACCTTTCTGCTCTTTTTACAAATCGGTGATGGCGACATCCTGACCCTGTCTGATGCTTTTGAACTAACCCGGCCCATGCACAAAGACGAGCGGTTATTAGCGAATGAAACGACCTCGCTGTGTACGGTCGATGCGTGGCGCGATTTTCGGGTCGTCTTCCAACCGATCACCAAATCGCGACCGGCGCTCATTCTACTGGCGACTGATGGTTATCCGAATTCATTTCGGGATGAGTCGGGTTTTCAGCAGGCTGGTTTGGATATTCTGAAGGCCCTCCGTGCCGAAGGAGTCTCACGGGTCAGGAACAGTCTCGAAGGATGGTTGAAAGACACGACCAGGGTCGGCAGTGGTGACGATGTGACGCTTGGTATCTTGTATCCTACGAGAGCGCCATCTCAGAAAAAACGTCGGGTGCGACCGCACCAAACGAAATCATCGCGCCGGGAATCGATCAGTTAGAATCTCGAAGAACCGTCGTCTCGTTTAGGGCTAATGGATCAGATTCTCAAAATCCAGCAAAGAACTCAGACCGCATCGGGGTCGGTTTGTGTGGTCGAGGAGTTTTTGGGAGGCGGTGGTCAGGGAGAAGTTTATCGCGCGACGCTTGCCGGAAAACCGGTTGCGCTGAAATGGTATTACCCAGCTTCGTCAACCGACGAGCAACGCAAGGCGCTCGAAATCCTGATTAAAAGAGGAGCGCCCAGCGATCGTTTTCTGTGGCCTATGGAACTGGCCAAGGCCGCTGCCACACCTGGCTTTGGTTACATCATGCCTTTGCGCGAACCGCGATTCAAAGGCATCGTCGACATGATGAAACGGCGGATTGAGCCGGGCTTTCGCGCCCTGGTAACCGTCGGGCTGGAACTATCGCATAGTTTTCTGCAACTGCATTCGAAGGGTCTTTGTTATCGCGACATATCTTTTGGCAATGCATTCTTTGATCCGGTGACGGGCGAAGTCTTGATCTGCGACAACGACAACGTCACCGTCGACAAACAGTCTTTGAGTGGCGTCTATGGGACGCCTCGGTTCATGGCTCCCGAAATCGTCCGCGGCGATGCCCTGCCCAGCACGCAAACCGATCTGTTTTCTCTGGCCGTGCTTTTGTTCTACATGTTCATGATGCATCACCCGCTGGAAGGCAAGAAGGAACTCGCGATCAAATGCCTCGACTTGCCGGCGATGAAAAAGCTGTATGGGACCGAGCCGCTGTTCATATTCGACCCTTCCGATCAATCGAACGCGCCTGATCCTCAGCATCAGCGTAACGCGCTCGTCTTCTGGCAAATTTATCCCGAGTTCCTGCGCGATTTATTTATCAAAGCTTTCACCGAAGGCATCGCCGATCCGCAGCATGGCCGCGTGCGTGAGAGCAATTGGCGTTCAGCCATGGTCCGTTTACGCGATTCGCTCCTTTACTGTTCGCACTGCAACGCGGAAAACTTTCATGATGCCGGCAACTCGGCGGCGGAGAATAATCCGGCCAGACGGTGTTGGTCCTGTGGAAGACAGCTTCGACTGCCGCCACGCATCTGGTTCGGACGTACTTCGGTGATGTTGAATCACGATACCTCGCTCTTCGCGCATCATACTGATGAAGAGAGAAAATATGATTTTGCGAAGCGAGTCGCGGCGGTAACCAGACATCCATCAGATCAGACGGTTTGGGGCTTGCAGAACCTGTCTGAGCGAGTCTGGTCAACTACTAATATCAAAGGTGAAATCAACGACGTGGCTCCGGGGCGCAGTGTGACTCTGTCGCCCGGTACGAGAATAAATTTTGGACACCTGGAAGGTGAGATCCGGTTTTGAAGCGCCTCGACGAGTCAGTTTCGCGCAAGCTGGGTGAGATTCTCATCACTCACGGCCAATCGTCACTTACCGACGCACGTCTCTGTGAAAATCTGCTGAAAGACTATTGTGGCGAGTACAAGGAAGAGATATCGCTGCTCGTCTTAGGGGTAAAGGAGCGAATTGCGATCGATTTGTTCGTGTCGCAGGAAGCCGTCGAGCCAGACGTGCTGCGTAGCCTATTGACCAGGCGCCTGCGAAGAAACGGCGCGTTGAATGAGGGCGACGCCCGCTGGGTAGTCGACTCATGGTCCAACGTCGTGCGAGCGCTGATTCGTGCTGGAGTGAGTCAAGTCTCTGACAATGC
>Ga0070694_100002564_pt1 | contig 10735 bp, 9 predicted proteins | sample KBSK1251metaG_FD_65470 | JGI IMG/M metagenome (GOLD analysis project Ga0070694, IMG submission 65470) | Corn, switchgrass and miscanthus rhizosphere microbial communities from Kellogg Biological Station, Michigan, USA - KBS K1-25-1 metaG | ecosystem: Host-associated > Plants > Roots >... | reverse complement strand
CCGGGGCATCAGGGTGCTGGAATTCGAGTCGATCGGCCCCGCGCCCTTCGCCGGCATGCTGCTCGCCGACATGGGCGCCGACGTGATCGTCGTCGACCGGCCGGCGAGCACCGACCTCGGCCTCCAGCGCGAGCGCTGGTACGACGTCATGATGCGCGGCAAGCGCTCGGTGACGCTGGACTTGAAATCTGGCGCCGGGAAAGAGGTCGCGCTCCAGCTCACGGCGCGCGCGGATGCGCTGATCGAAGGAATGCGGCCGGGCGTGATGGAGCGGCTCGGCCTCGGCCCCGAAGAGATTTTCAAAATAAACGCCAAGCTGGTGTACGGCCGCATGACCGGCTGGGGCCAGGACGGCCCGCTCGCGCCGCGCGCCGGGCACGACATCAACTACATCGCGCTCGCCGGCGTGCTCCACGCCTTCGGCCGCAAGGGCGAGGCGCCGGTGCCGCCGCTCAACCTCATCGGCGACTTCGGCGGCGGCGGCATGCTGCTCGGCTTCGGCGTTGCCTGCGCGCTGATCGAGGCCGCGCGCTCCGGCCACGGCCAGGTCGTGGACGCGGCGATGGTCGAAGGCGCGTCGCTCCTCGCGGCGATGTTCGCGGGTTTCCTCGCTACCAAGAACTGGTCGGAAGAGCGTGGCACGAACATCCTCGATACCGGCGCGCCCTGGTACAACGTCTACGAGACCCAGGACGGCAAGTACGTCTCGATCGGCTCGATCGAGACGCGGTTCTACCAGGAGCTGCTGCAGAAGCTCGGCGTGCCCGACCTGGGGCAGCACGACCGGAAGCGCTGGCCCGAGATGCGCGCGCTTTTCGAGAAAACGTTCAAGTCGAGAACCCGCGACGAGTGGTGCAAGGTGTTCGAGGGCTCCGACGCGTGCTTCGCCCCGGTGCTGTCGTGGGCGGAGGCGCGCCGGGACCCGCACAACCGGGCGCGCAAGAGCTTCGTCAGCGTGAAAGACGTAGAGCAGCCGGCGCCGGCGCCGCGGTTCTCGCGCACGCCGGGCGAGGTGCGGCGCGCGCCGCCCGAGCGCGGCGAGGGCGCTCGGCAGGCGCTGGCCGACTGGGGGTTCGCGCCGGGCGAGATTGAAACCCTGCAAGCGAAAGGACTCGGATGCTCGGACGCCTGATGCCCCGCGAGGGGAAGTTCTTCGAGCTGTTCAACGCGCACGCCGACCGCATCGTCGAGGGCAGCCGCGAGCTCGCCGCGATGCTCGGCAGCTTCACCGAGCTCGAGGCGCACGCGCAGCGCATCGACGCCGCCGAGCGCGCCGCCGACAAGGTGACGCACGAGACCATCGCGCTCCTGCACAAGACCTTCATCACGCCGTTCGACCGCGAGCAGATCCACCAGCTCATCACCGCGATGGACGACATCCTGGATCTCATCCAGGACGTGGCCGAGTCGATCGCGCTCTACGACCTGCGGCGCATCACGCCCGAGGCGAAGCAGCTCGCCGACATCTGCCACATGAGCTGCGAGCGGGTGAAAGCGACCGTGATCCTGCTCACCAACATCAAGCGCGCCGACGCGATCATGAAGAACTGCGAGGAGATCGACCGGCTCGAGTCCGACGCCGACCGCGTGATGCGCGCGGCGCTGTCGAAGCTGTTCCGCGACGAGACCGACCTCAAGCAGGTGATCAAGCTGCGCACGATCTACGAGCTGCTCGAGCGCATCACCGACCGCTGCGAGGACGTGGCGAACGTGGTGGAGGGCCTGGTCCTCGAGAACTCCTGATGGAGGCCTCGCCGCTCGGCCTGGGAATCGTGATCGGCCTGGTGCTGGTCGCGCTCGCGTTCGATTTCATGAACGGCTTCCACGACGCGGCGAACTCGATCGCCACCGTGGTGTCGACGCGCGTGCTCAAGCCCTACCAGGCGGTGGCGCTCGCCGCGTTCTTCAATTTCGTCGCGGTGTTCATTTTCCACCTCAGCGTCGCGAGCACCGTCGGCAAGGGCATCATCGACCAGGGAATCGTCGACCACTACGTCGTGCTGGGCGCGCTGGTCGGCGCGATCTCGTGGAACCTGATCACCTGGTGGTACGGCATTCCCTCGTCGTCCTCCCACGCGCTGATCGGCGGGATCGTGGGCGCCGGCGTCGCCAAGGCGGGGACCTGGGCGCTGATCCCGGCCGGAATCCTGAAGACGGTCGCGTTCATCTTCCTCTCGCCGCTGATCGGCATGGTGCTCGGCGCGGCGCTGCTCGTCATGATCTCGTGGATCTTCGTGCGCACGACCCCGAGCCGCGTCGACCGCCTGTTTCGCCGGCTGCAACTGTTCTCTTCCTCGCTGTACAGCCTCGGCCACGGCGGCAACGACGCGCAGAAAACGGTCGGCATCATCTGGATGCTGCTGATCGCCGCCGGCTACACCGGGGCGCGCGACCCGGTGCCGATGTGGGTGGTGGTCGCCTGCTACGTCACCATCGGCCTGGGCACGCTCTTCGGCGGCTGGCGCATCGTGAAAACCATGGGGCAGCGCATCACCAAGATCCGCCCGGTGGGCGGGTTCTGCGCCGAGCTGTCGGGGTCGGCCGCGCTGTTCCTCGCCACCGGTTTCGGCATTCCGGTCTCGACCACGCACACGATCACCGGCTCCATCGTCGGCGTCGGCGCGGCGCAGAACGTCTCGGCGGTCCGCTGGGGCATCGCCGGGGACCTGCTGTGGGCGTGGATCCTCACCATCCCCTGCTCGGCCTTCATGGCGGCGATCGCCTGGGCGATCGCGCGCCTCATCCTCGCCTGATGCCGCCTGCTTTGAGCCGGCTTGCACTGGAGGTGCTCAACGAGGTCTTCGGCTATCCCGCGTTCCGCGGGCATCAGGCCGAGGTGATCGAGCACGTGGCCGCCGGCGGCGACGCGCTGGTGCTGATGCCGACGGGAAGCGGCAAGTCGCTCTGCTACCAGATTCCGGCACTGCTGCGCGAAGGCGTGGGCGTGGTCGTGTCGCCGCTCATCGCGCTGATGCAGGACCAGGTCGCCGCCCTCGCGCAGCTCGGGGTGCGCGCGGCGTTTCTCAACTCGACGCTGAGCGGCGCGCAGGCGGCGGCGGTGGAAGGCCGCGTGCGGCGCGGCGAGCTGGATCTGCTGTACGTGGCGCCCGAGCGCCTCATGATGGAGCGCTGCCTGGAGCTGCTGGCCCGGAGCCGGCTCGCGCTCGTCGCGATCGACGAGGCGCATTGCGTGTCGCAGTGGGGCCACGACTTTCGGCCCGAATATCTGCAGCTCTCGGTGCTGCGCGAGCGCTTTCCCGGGGTGCCGCGCATCGCGCTCACCGCCACGGCGGACGCGCAGACGCGAGCCGAGATCCTCGGCCGGCTCGAGCTCGACCGCGCGCGCGTGTTCGTGTCGAGCTTCGACCGGCCGAATATCCGCTACCGGATCGTCGAGAAGGACGACGCGCGCAGGCAGGTGCTCGACTTCATCCGCGCCGAGCACGCCGGCGAGGCCGGCATCGTCTATTGCCTGTCGCGCAGGAAGGTCGACGACACCGCGGCGTTTCTTGAATCGCAGGGGATTGCCGCCCTCGCCTACCACGCGGGCATGGAGAGCGAGACGCGCCGGCGCCACCAGGAGCGCTTCCAGCGCGAGGACGGGATCGTGATCGTCGCCACCATCGCCTTCGGCATGGGAATCGACAAGCCCGACGTGCGCTTTGTCGCGCACCTCGACCTGCCGAAGAGCGTCGAGGGCTATTACCAGGAGACAGGGCGCGCCGGCCGCGATGGCTTACCCGCGGACGCGTGGATGGCCTACGGCCTGCAGGACGTAGTGCAGCTGCGCCGCATGATCGACGAATCGGAGGCGGGCGAGGCGCAAAAGCGCATCCAGGCGGCCAAGCTCGACGCCATGCTCGGCCTTTGCGAAACGGCGGAGTGCCGCCGGGTGCGCCTGCTCGGTTATTTCGGCGAGGCAGCCGCGCCTTGCGGCAACTGCGACACCTGCCTCGACCCTCCCGCCACCTTCGAAGGCACCCTGGCGGCGCAGCAGCTCCTCTCCTGCGTCTATCGCACCGGCCAGCGCTTCGGCGCGATGCACGTCATCGACGTGCTGCGCGGCGAGGCGAGCGCCAAGGTCACGCAACGCGGCCATCACCAGCTGAGCACCTTCGGCATCGGCGCCGCGCGCAGCGGCCGCGAATGGCGCGCCATCGCGCGCCAGTGCATCGCGCTCGGTCTGCTGCAGATAGACCACGACGCGTACGGCGCGTTGAAGCTGACGGCGCAGAGCCGCCCGGTGCTGAAGGGCGAGCGTAACGTCGCGCTACGCGCCTGGCGGCAGGCGAAGCGCGCTGCGCGCAGGAAGGCCTTGCCGGAAGGACTCTCGGCGGAAACGCAACGCCTCTTCGAGCGGCTGCGCGCCTGGCGTGTCGAGGCGGCGCGCCGCCACGGCGTTCCGGCCTATGTCATCTTCCACGATGCCACGCTCCGGGAGATCGCCCGCGCGCGGCCGGCGTCACTCGAGGTGCTGCGCGCCATCTCCGGCGTGGGCGCGAGAAAGCTCGAAGCCTACGGCGCGGACATCGTCGGGCTGGTCGAGCAGTTCGGCGACGCGTAGAGCACGGCTTTCAATGACGGGGATGGCGCGAGCCCTGCTCCTGCACCTCCAGCTCGATCTCGAGCTCGCCCGCGCGCTCGAAACGCAGCGTCATCGTGAAGCGCTCGCCTTTCTTGAGGGGTGCGGCCAGATCCACGAGCATGAGGTGCGAGCCGCCGGGCCGCAACGCATAGCTCGCGCGCGCCGGGATCTCGAAGGCCTTCACCTGGCGCATCTTCATCACCTCGCCGTCGCGCTCGCTGACGTGCATCTCGACGACCCGCGCGACCTTGGTCGAGATCGATAACAGCTTGTCGGGCTGCGCGCCGCTGTTGCGGATCTCCATGTACGCGACGCCGACCTTCGCGCCCGGCGGTGTCGCGCGCGACCACGGATGGTGGAGCTGGATCTCGCCCTTCTCGTGGTTATGCGCGAGCGCCGCTCCGACGCAAAGCGACAAGATGGCGAGGCATAACCCAGGGGCGAACCACCTTTTCCACCCGCGGAAATCGTGGTCTGTCCCTGTTTTCATGCTTTCTGTTTTCATGCTTTGCGGTTCTCTTCTTCCTGCAGCTGGCGCCAGAGGATCTTGCCGGTCGCGGTCTTCGGCAGCTCGGGAACGAATTCGACGACGCGCGGCACCTTGAAGGCGGCCATGCGCTCGCGCGCCCAGTCGATGATCTCCTTCTGGGTGGTGTCTTTCAGCGCGGTTTTCAGAACCACCAGCGCCTTCACCGTCTCGCCCCGGTAGCCGTCGCGCGCCGCGATCACGCACGCCTCCTGGATCGCGGGATGCGCGTAGAGCATCGACTCGACCTCGGCCGGCCACACCTTGAAGCCGGAGCAGTTGATCATGCGCTTCAGCCGGTCGGTGATGAAGAAGTAGCCCTCCTCGTCGTAGTAGCCGAGGTCGCCGGTGCGGAAGAAGCGCTCGCCGTCGTGCTCGAGGAAGGACTGCGCGGTCGCTTCGGGCTGCTTCCAGTAGCCGCGGAAGACCTGCGGACCGCGCACGATGATCTCGCCGACCTGGTTCGGCCCGAGCTCCTTCAGGGATTCGACGTCGATGATGCGCGCGTCGGTGTTGAAGAACGGGATGCCGGCGCACTGGCGCTTCGGACGCAGCGGCGGATTGATGTGCGTCGGCGCCATGGTCTCCGAAAGCCCATAGCCTTCGATGAACGCCAGGCCGATCGTTTCTTCCAGCTTGCGCGCCAGCGCCTCGGGCATCGCCGCGCCGCCGCCGCCCAGCACGCGCAGCGAGGAAAGGTCGAAGTCCCGGAGCTTCGGGTTGGCGAGGAAATCCACCAGCATCGTGGTGATCGCCGACCAGTTCGTCACCCGCGCGCGCTCGATCTGCATCGCGGCGCAGTCGCGGTCCCAGCGCGACAGGACGACGAGCGTGGCCGCGACATGGATCGGCGCATTCATCCCCGCCTGCATGCCGGTGACGTGGAACATCGGCATCGCGCACAGCACCACGCTTTCGTTCTGCACGCCGCGCCAGTGGAGGTACGGCACGGTGGTCGCCTGCACGTTGGCGTGCGTGTGCATGCAGCCCTTCGGCTTGCCGGTGGTCCCCGAGGTGTACGGCATCACCGCCAGGTCGTCCGCGCCGACGCTGTGCGGCCCGGGCTGCAGGCCGGCGCCGATCGCCTGCATCCATTCCCGGTTTGTCGACCTGGCTTTTACAAACTCCGGCAGCGGGAGGTCCGTCGCGGACGTCACGTAGTCCGAATACACGACCGGCAGCACCTGCTCGAGGCCGAGCGGCTCGAGGTAGCGCAGCACGTCGATGCCGGCGATCGCGATGCGCGCATCGGAGTCCGCGACGTAGTGGCGCAGCTCTTCGGTGCGGTTCATCGGGTTGACCGGCACCACCACCGCGTCGGCGCGCAGGATCGCGTAGTAGGCGACGATGAACTGCGGGCAGTTCTGCGCGTAGAGCAGCACGCGCTCGCCGCGCGCCACGCCGTAGCGCTGCTGGAGAAATCCCGCGAGCGCGTCGACCTGGCGCCGCAGCTCGCTGTAGCTGATGCGGCTGCCGTAGTAATCGATTGCCGTGCGGTCGGGATGTTGGGACGCGCTGGCGACAAGATTGGCGTAGACGCTGGCCTTCGGCAGCTCCAGCGTGCGGGGCTGGCCCGGCGGCCAGTGCGCGAAGTGCCGCGTAAACATCACAAAAGATACTTCTCGACCGCCTTCTCGTTCCAGCTTACGCCGGTGCCGGGTGCGTCCGACACGACAACGTGGCCGTCCTTGAGCTCGGCCGGCTGCTCGAGCACCGCGTCCGCCCAGTCGACGAACTCCAGCCAGTGGCAGGTCGGCGTCGCGGCGAGGAGGTGCGCGCTGATCTCGGGGAAGAGGTGGCTCGACATCTCCATGCCCGCGGCCTGCGCCAGCGCCGCCGCGCGCATCCAGCCGGTGACGCCGCCGATCCGCTCCACGTCCGGCATCACGTAGTCGCACGCGCCGGCGGCGAGCGCCTGCGCCATCTGCTCGGGGCCCATGAAGTTCTCGCCGATCTGGATGGGCGTGCGCACTTCCTCCCGCACGCGGTGGCAACCGGCAAAATCGTCGGCGCGAATCGGCTCCTCGATCCAGTAGACGCCGCCTTCGTCGTCGATCATGCGGCCGCGCTTGATCGCCTCGGCGACGCTGAGCGCCTGGTTGAAGTCGACCATCAGGACGATGTCGGGGCCGATCTGCTTCTTCACCGCCCTGAGCGCGTGCAGGTCCTCGAGCGCTTCGGCGCGGCCCATGCGCAGCTTCACCGCCCAGAACCCCTCGTCGACGAGCTCGGCGGCCTCTTTCACGAGCTCCTTCTCGGGAAGGAGGCCGAGGCCCTTGGAGTTGTAGGCGCAAACCGGACGCGGTACCGCGCCGAGCAGGCGCGCGAGGGGCTGGCCGGCGGCCTGCGCCACCGCGTCCCAGGCCGCCATGTCGATGCCCGCGATCGCGAAGAGCACGATGTTGTGCACGCCGAGGAGCATGTACCTCGCGCGGAGCTTCTTCTCCAGATCGAACGGCGCGACCTCGTCGCCCTTCACCATCTCGGCCATCGCCTCGACCAGCTTGACGACCGGCGGCAGATTTTGCCGACCAACGGTGAAGAGGTACGAGCGGCCGACGACGCCGGCGTCGGTCTCGAGGTCGATGAGCACCAGCGCCGCCGCGGTCAGCTTGCCGATGCTCGTCGCGAGCGGCCGGCGCATCGGCGCGGCGACGGCGCGCGCCTTGACCGAGCGGATGCGCAGCGGCGCTTTCATCGCGGAGACTATGCCATGATTGGCGCATGCTGCGCACGGCCGTGTTTGTGCTTCTTGCAATGCCGCTGGCGGCCTTGGCACAAGCGAGGCTCGCCGACGGCTTCGCGCAGCTGCCCGCAGGCGCAAGCATCGTCCTCATGCCCGCGGACATCGAGCTTTTCGAGATCAGCGCGGGCGGCGTGATCGAGCCGCGCGCCGACTGGACCAGGGTCGCCGCGGCGCATATCGAGCGGCGGCTGCGCTCCCGCAGCGGCCAATGGAAGGAATTCCCGGCCGGCAGCGACCCCGCCGTCGACGGCGTGTTCCGGCTGCATCGCGCGGTGGCCGACGCGATCATCGTCCACCACTTCGGCTCGCTCAAGCTGCCGACCAAGGAAGGCCGGCTCGACTGGTCGCTCGGCCCGGACGCGGCGCCGCTCGCGGCGCGCACCGGCGCGGACTACGCGCTTTTCACCTGGGTGCGCGACACCTACGCCTCCGAGGCGCGCAAGGCCACGATGGTGGTCGGCGCGCTGGTCGGCGCGGCGCTCGGCGGCGGCGTGCAGAGCGCCTACATGTCGCTCGTCGAGCTGAAGACCGGGCGCGTGGTCTGGTTCAACCGCATCCGCCGCCTGAGCGGCGATTTGCGCGAAGGCGACGCGGCGGCGGAGACGCTCGACGCGCTGCTCGCCGGCTTCCCCGGCTAGCCATGGACCGGCGCTCGTTCCTCCTCGGCTGCGGCGGCTGCGCGGTGATGCCGGAGCGCTTCACGCGCCCCGAGGCGCAGAGCGACGAAGGCGGCCTGTGGGCCTACATGGACCGCGACGAGGAGCGCCTGCAGCGCTCGCCGTTCCTGATCCGCGACCCGGCGCTCAACGCGTACGTGAGCTCGATCGCGTGCCGCCTCGCCGGCGATCATTGCCCGGACCTGCGCGTCTACATCGTGCGCACCGCGCAGTTCAACGCCACGATGGCGCCGAACGGCATGATGCAGGTGTGGTCGGGCCTCCTGCTGCGCGCGGGGAACGAAGCGCAGCTCGCCGCGATCATGGGCCACGAGATCGGCCACTACCTCCTGCGCCACGGCGTGGAGCGCCTGCGCGAGGCGAAGAACCGCGCCGCCACCGGCCAGGTCCTGAGCATCGGGCTGGGCTTCTTCCAGCTCCTCGGCGCCGCGGTCAGCTCGCTCGCCCAGCTCGGACTCGCCGCGGGCGGCCTCGCCTACGGGCGCGACCACGAGCGCGCAGCCGACCGCATCGGCATCGAGCTCATGGCGCGCGCCGGCTATGCGCCCGCTGAAGCGGCGCGAGTCTGGTCGCAACTTCTCGAAGAAGCTCCCGCCGAGCAAAGCATCCTCTTCGCGACGCATCCGCCGCTCGCGGAGCGCAAGGAAGTCCTCGCCGAGGCCGCGGCCCGGCTCGGCGGCGGCCACGTCAATGCGGAGGCCTATCGCGAGAGGCTCGCGCCGCATCGCGGCGCCTTCTTGCACGACGAGATCCTGCGCGGCCACTACGGCGAGACGCTGGTGCTCCTCGATCGCATGCCGCCCGACGGCGAGGTGCTTTTCTACAAGGGCGAGGCGCATCGCCTGCGGGGAGAGTTGCAGGCTGCTGCAGCCGCATACCGGTCCGCAGAAGCGTATCCGGATGCGCCGGCCGAGCTCTTCCGTTCCCTTGGGCTGGTGCAGCGCCGCCTCGGCCGGAGCCCGACGCGCGCCTTCACGCGCTACCTCGAGCTCAAGCCCGGCGCCCCCGATGCCGAGCTGATCCGCGCCTACCTATGAGATTGCTGCTCGTGCTCGTGCTGCTCGCGGGCTGCTCGACGATGGAGCGGGTCGAGCCCGGCCGCACCACGATCAGGGACGAGCTCACGGTCACCGCGGACGCGCGCTGGAACCGCATCGAAGGCGGCCGCGACGGCGCCGAGGTCTGGACCGCCGACGGCACGGCGCTCGACGTGCTCGCGTTCTACGTCGGCGTGGCCGAGGGCGAGACGCTCGGCGCCGCGCCGAGCGAGTTCGCGCCGCGCTTTCGCCCCACCATGTCGCCGCACGACATCGTCGAGCTGTACGAGGCGCTGGTGACGCAGGAAGGCTCCGAGTTCCGGCTCGAGCGCCTCGGCCCCGCCGGCTTCGGCGGCCGGCCGGGATTCGTCTTCGAGCACACCACCGTGATGCGCGAGGGACCGGCGCTCAGCGGCATCGCGTACGGCACCGTCGCCGGAGGCCGGCTCTACCTCCTCTCGTACACCGCGCCGAGGCGATATTTCTTCGAGAAAAATCTGGACCAGGTGCGCTCGATCGCCGCCTCGGCGCTGATCACGAGCCGCGAAAACGAGGCTTCCGCTTCTCCATGAACGCGCGCCGCCCCTCGGCGTAGTCCTCGCTGCGCGCGCAGCGCTCCATCGCCGCGCGCATGCGCGCCGCATCCGGCGCGCCTTCGGACTTCACGTATTCCTCGATCAAGGTCTTGGAATTGGCGATCGAGAGAGGGGCGTTGTCGCACAGCGTTTGCAGCACTTCGTTGGTGAACGCCTCCAGCTTCTCCACCGGGACGACCCGATGCACCAAGCCCATCGCGAGCGCCTCCTCGGCGTCGTAGCGCCGGCCCAGAAACATGATTTCTCTCGCGCGCGCGTGCCCCACGGTCTCGAGCAGGCGCTTGTGACCCTCGACGTTGTACGCGAGGCCGAGCTTCGCCGCCGGGATGCCGAACTGGCCCGACGCGGCCGCGTAGCGCAGGTCGCACGCGAGCGCGATCTCGAGCCCGCCGCCGAGGCAATAGCCGTAGATCATCGCCACCGAGGGCTTGCGCGAGTCCTGGATGGCGTGCAGTACCTCATCCAACAGGCCGTCGTATTGCCCTACGGACTCCTGCGTGTTTCTTTTTCCCTCGAACTCGGAGATATCGGCGCCGGCCGAGAACGCCTCGGTGCCGGCGCCGCGGAA
>Ga0070694_100002563_pt1 | contig 10740 bp, 11 predicted proteins | sample KBSK1251metaG_FD_65470 | JGI IMG/M metagenome (GOLD analysis project Ga0070694, IMG submission 65470) | Corn, switchgrass and miscanthus rhizosphere microbial communities from Kellogg Biological Station, Michigan, USA - KBS K1-25-1 metaG | ecosystem: Host-associated > Plants > Roots >... | reverse complement strand
GGGAGGAACCCGGTGGGCTGGCGGACGAAGCCCCAGGCGGTCACCCCGACGATGAGGGCGAAGAGCACGATCATGAGCACCGTGTGCTTCACCATCCGGGCGACGACGCCCACGTAGACCCGGGTCACGCCCTCGAACGCCCGGTTGAACCCGCGGTAGAACCAGTTCGGCCGCTTGTCGCCGCGGGGCCGGAGCCACGTCGCGCACTGGACCGGCTTCAACGTGAGCGCGTTGATCGCGCTGATGACCGCGGTGGCGGCGATGACGAGCGCGAACTGGCGGAAGATCTGCCCGGTGATGCCGGGCAGGAAGGCGGCGGGCAGGAAGACCGCGACCAGCGCCAGGGTGATCCCCATCACCGGCCCGGTGAGCTCCTCCATGGCCTTGATCGTCGCTTCCTTCGGCGACATCCCCTGCTCGATGTAGTACGAGCTGTTCTCCACGATGATGATGGCGTCGTCCACCACGATGCCGATGGCCAGGATCAGGGCGAACAGGGTCATCAAGTTCACGGTGAACCCGAGTCCGGCCATCGCGATGAACGCGCCGATGATGGTGACCGGCACGGTGGTGGCGGGAACCAACATGCCGCGGAAATTCTGCAGGAAGAGGAGGATGACCACGAGCACCAGCACGCCCGCGATGAACAGGGTGGAGTAGACGGCGTGGATGGCTTCCCGGACGAAAAGCGTGGTGTCGTACCGGATCGCGTACTTCATGCCCTCGGGGAACTGCCGGCTCATCTCGGCCATCGCCTTGTAGACGCGATCGGCGACCTGGACCGCGTTGGCGCCGGGCAGGGCGAACACCACGATCTGCGCCGCCTTGTGGCCGGTGAAACGCGAGAAGTTGCTGTAGCTCTGCTGGCTCAGCTCGACCCGGGCGACGTCGCGCAGGCGCACCAGCTGGGGGGCGGTGCCGCGGGCCGACTTGATCGTGATCGCGTCGAAGTCGCGGGCGTCGGAGAGCCGGCCGAGGGCGTTGATCGTGAACTGGAAGGGCTGGTCCTCGGGGACGGGCGGGCCGCCGATCTGCCCGGCGACCACCTCGATGTTCTGTCCCCGGATCGCGGTCAGCACGTCCTGGGTCGTGAGCCCGAAGGTCTGCAAGCGCTTCGGGTCGAGCCAGACCCGCATGCTGTAGGGGCCGGCTCCGAATATCCGGATCTGGCCGACGCCCGGGATCCGGGCCAGGGGGTTCTGCAAGTTGATGATGGCGTAGTTGGAGAAGAAGGTCTCGTCGTAACGATCGTCCTCGGAGTAGAGGCTCGCCACCAGCAGGATGTTGGGCGAGACCTTCCGGACCGTGATGCCCTGGGCGGTGACGCCGCCCGGAAGCTGGGACAGGGCGGTGTTGGCGAGGTTCTGGACCAGGGCCAGCGAGGTGTCGAGGTCGGTACCCACGTCGAAGGTGATGGTCAGGGTGTACGAGCCGTCGCTGGAGCTGGTCGAGGACATGTAGATGGAGTTCTCGACGCCGTTGATCGCCTGCTCCAGCGGTACCCCGATGGTCGCCGCCACGACCTCCGCGCTCGCTCCCGGATACCGCGTGCTCACCTGGATGGTCGGCGGCACGATCTCCGGATACTGGGCGACGGGCAGCCCGTAGAGGAACACGCCCCCGACGATGAGAGTGACGAAGGCGATGACGTTGGCGAAGATCGGGTGCTCGATGAAGAACTTGGAGATCACGGCGCCGCCTTCTTCTCCGGAAGCGCGGGAGGGGCCGCGGGGCCGGGCGCGCCTTCCCGCTCCGGTGTGACCTGCCGGCCCGGCGCGGCCTTCAGCACGCCGTTCACGACGACCGACTCTCCGCCGGTGAGACCGGTGGTGACGACCCGCCGGCTCTCCACCGCGGCGCCGGTGGTGACGTTGCGGCGCTCCACCACGTTCTTGTCGTTCACCACCAGCACGTAGGCGCCCTGCTGATCGTGGCCGACCGCGACCTCGGGAACCAGCAGGGCGCTGCGCTGCTCGAGCGGCACGCGCACCCGGGTGTAGAGGCCCGGCAGGATCTTGCCGTCCGGGTTGGGCAGGACGCCCCGCATCAGCAGGGTGCCGGTGGTGGTCGTCAGGTTGATGGCCGCGAAGTCGAGGTGGCCCTGATGGGGATACCCCTCCTCGTTGGGCAGCCCGACGTGGACCGGCCACTTCCGTCCGTCCGAGGGGCCGGGGATCCCGCGCGTGACCTTGAGCAACCGCGCCAGGTCCAGATCGCTGATGTTGAAGTAGATGTAGATCGGGTCGATCTGGTTGATCTGGGCCAGGACGGTGCTGTTGCCCGATCCGACGAGGTTTCCGGGGTCCACCAGCCGTCGATCCATCCGGCCGTCGAACGGGGCGGTGACCAGCGTGTAGTCCAGGTTCAGCTTGGCGAGGTCTCGCTGGGCCTCCGCGGCGCGGAGGTTGGCCACCGCGGTGTCGCGCTGGAACTTCCAGTTCTCGACGTCGGACCGGGCGGCCGCATTGTGCTGGATCAGGTTGGAGTAGCGATCCAGCTGGGACTCGGTCCACTGCAGCTGGGCCCGGTACTGCAGGATCGCGGCCTCCGCCTGCCTCAGGTTGTCCTCGTACGTGTTCTGCTGGATGACGAAGAGCGGCTGGCCCTTCTTGACCCGCTGGCCGTCCTGGAAGAGGACCTTCTCGAGATATCCCACCACCCGCGCGACCAGCTGGACCGTGTAGATGGCCTGGGTGTTCCCGGTGAGCTCCAGGCTATCGGTCACCGTCTGCTGCACGGGCTGGGCGACCGTCACCTTCGGGGGTGGCGGCGGCAGCGGCTTCGGCTGCTCCTTGCAGCCGGCCGGCAGGGTCAGGAGCGCGACGAGCACGAGCCAGAGCAGACGTTTCATCCTGATCGTCACCAATCCGGAAGCCGGGGCCGGGACTGTGGCTCGCGGGACGCCGGCAGGTTGTAGGTCGCGGGAGCCAGCAGGCTCCCCCAGTTCGTGCGCTGTCGCATCTCCGCCTTGATCTCCGCCGGCACGATGTCCTCGCCCTCGCGGATCTCCCAGCCGCCCCCCAGCGCCCGGTACACCCCGACGAGGCTCGTCGAGATGTTGCCGAGCGTGCTGGCCAGGTTGTCCTGCTGGGTCAGGAGCGTCTGCTGGGCGGTCAGGACGGTGGTGAAGTCCGTCACGCCCTCGCGGTACTGCAGGACGGCCAGGTCGACCGCCGACCGGCTGGACGTGACGCCCTTGCCCAGGAGATCGGCCCGGTCCTGGGCGCGGAGGAAGGCGGACAGATTGTCCTCCACGTCCTGCTGGGCCGAGAGGACCGATCTCCGATAGGCGAGCAGCAGCTGCTGGAAGTACGCATCCTGCACGCGGACGTTGTTGCTGATCTGGCCGTAGTTGAGGATGTTCCACTGCACGGAGGGGCCGATCTGGACCTGGCGGCTGCCCCAGCGGAACATGTCGCTGAGCTTGAAGGTCCCCAGATCGGTCGAGAGCAGGACCAGATTGCCGATCAGGGAGAAGGCGGGGAGGAGGTCGGCCTTCGCCACTCCGATCTGGGCCGACTGCGCGACCGCCTGCAGCTCGGCGCTCCGGATGTCCGGCCGGCGGCGCAGCAGATCGGCCGGGATGCCGACGATGATCTGCGGCGGCGAGACCGGGATCGCGGACGGGCCGTCCAGCAGATCACCGAGGTCGTTCGGGGGCATGCCGAGCAGCACGCTGAGAGCATCCCGCGCCTGGCGTCGCTGCGTCTCGAGGGTCGGCAGCGTCGCCTGGGTGTTCAGGAGCGCGGTCCGGGCCTGCTCCACGTCGAGCTGGGTCACGGTGCCGTACTTGAACCGGGCCTCGACGATCCGCAGGGTCTGCTGCTGGATGCCGATGTTCTCCTGGGCGATGCGGATGCGCTCCTCGGCGGTCCGGAGCGCGATGTAGGTGTTGGCCACGTCCGCGGTCAGCGTGACGAGCGTGTTGTCGTAGTCCGCGAGCGTGGCGAGCAGGCTGGCGTCGGCCGATTGGATGCCCCGCCGGATCCGCCCCCAGAAGTCGAGCTCCCAGCTGGCCTGGGCCCCGATCGTCGACTGCCAGTACGCGACGCTGCCGCCACCGCCGTTGAACAGTGCGGCGTTGGGGGCTCGGTCGCTCGTGCGGTTGTACTGGACGGACCCGACGGCCTGCTGGGACTGCGGGAAGACTTCGCCGACCGCGATGCCCAGCTGGGCGCGGGCTTGAAGAACCCGCACCCCGGCCTGCTGGAGCGTGAGGTTGTCACGGTAGGCCCGCGCGATGAGGCGGTCCAAGGCCGGATCGTTGAAGGCCTTCCACCAATCCCGGTAGTTGGTCGATTCGGCGCTGAGACGAGGGTCCCCGGTCTCCCCGAAGCTCGGTGACACGGAGACCTCGGGCCGCTGGTAGTTCGGCCCGACCATGCATCCCGCGAACGCCAGGAGCACGGGCACCAGCAAGATGAGCCCCGACCGAATCGATCTGCTCATTTTGTGGTCTGTCGAATGGCCATTGTCGTCTCCTGCCGGTGCCAACGCAGCATAGGGGATCGACCGGAACGTCGCAAGGCGACGCCCGATCTCGTGCCCCCGATGTGGTTGACTCCTCTGCTGAAAGTCTCCAGAATGCGCATCGTGACGACGCTCAGGTGGGGCCAGGCCGCGCCCGAGTTCGAGCTGCCCAGCACCGAGGGGCGGCCGATCTCGCTCCGGGAGTTCCGCGGGCGCGACGTCGTCCTCGGCTTCTACTGCTATGATTTTGGCGGCATCTGAACCCCGGAGCTCACCGGCCTGGGTCAGGCCGCGGGAGAGTTCACGAGGCGAGGCGCGGTGATCCTCGGGATCAGCGGCGACAGCCCGTTCTGCCACGCCGCCTTCCACAAGGCGAACCCGTTCCCGTTCCCCCTGCTGAGCGACGTGCACCGCTCGGTCATCGCGGCCTACGGCGTGCACGACGTGGACCGCAACGTGGCCTACCGCTCCACGTTCGTGGTGGACCGCGACGGGATCCTGCGCTGGGGCCAGGCGGGTGATCGTCAGATGGTGCGCGACGGCAGCGAGGTTCTGCGCGTGCTGGACCTGATCAACTCCCTGCGGCAGCAGAGCTCCTGAGGAGGCAGCCATGTCCTTCCCCCTGTCGGTCGCCACCCCGTCCTCGCTCGGCCTCGACGTGCCTGCGCTCGACCGCCTGCAGGAGCTCATCACGCGGCACCTCGCGGAGGGCCGTTACCCGGGCGCCCAGATCGCGGTGGCGCGCGACGGCAAGCTCGCGCTGTTCCGCACCTTCGGCGACGCGCGCCTGGATCCGGCGCGGGTGCCCGCCCGCGAGGACTCGCTCTGGCTCCTCTACTCCAACACCAAGGTGATCACCGCGAGCGCGGTCTGGGTGCTGGCCGAGCAGGGGGCGCTGCGCTTCGCCGACCGGGTGGCCGAGCACGTGCCGGGCTTCGAGGCCAACGGCAAGGGCGACATCACGATCGTCCAGCTGCTGAGCCACCAGGGCGGGTTCCCGAACGCGGACGTCCCGAAGGCGGCCTGGGAAGACCACGAGCTGCTGCGCCGGTCGGTCTCGGGCTTCACCCTCGAGTGGACCCCCGGGTCGCGGGTGCACTACCACAGCCGGGCCGCCCACTGGGTCGCCGCGGTCCTGATCGAGGCCTTGACCAAGACCGACTACCGGGCCTTCATCCGCGAGCAGGTCATAGAGCCCCTGGGGCTGACCGACGAGCTGTTCGTCGGGCTGCCCGACGCCAGGCACGAGCGCGCGACAGACATGCACGAGCCGGTCGCCTCCGGGACGGGCCAGGTCAAGCGGGCGGAGGAGAACAATGCGGAGTTCCGCCGCGCCGGGACCCCGGCCGGAGGCGGCTACGCCTCGGCCCGCGCCATGGCCGCCTTCTATCAGATGCTGGCCGCGGGGGGCACCTTGAACGGGCGACGCCTGCTCTCGCCTCGGATGGTCCAGTACGTCACGCGGAGTGTCACCGGGGACCGGGTCGACGGGTACATGGGCATGCCCATGCACCGGGCCCTGGGCCCACACGTGCGAGGGACGACCGAGAGCATCCGGGGGCTGGGCAGCATCGCCTCGCCGCGGACCTTCGGCCATGGGGGGGTGGGCTCGTCGTACTGCTGGGCCGACCCGGATTCCGGGGTCTCGTTCGCGTACCTGACGAACAGCCGCGTCGCGGATCCCTGGCACAGCGCGCGGCTCGACGTCATCAGCAATACCGCTCACGCCGCCATCCTGACCGACCGCTGAGGATCGCTGCGACCGACTGCGGACGGGGCTCCTCGGTTGGCGGCTTGTGAAAGATGTGCCATAATGACGCCGCCCGAGGGGACAAAGGACAATAGTGATGGGAGTTTCCCTACCACTTCTCGACGCCGCGCGTCTGGCCAACTCGCCCAAGCCGCCCTGGCTGAAGGTGCGCGCGCCGGGCGGGCCGAAGTACATCCGCCTGAAGGGGCTGATGCGCGAGTGGAACCTGCACTCGGTGTGCGAGGAAGCGCATTGCCCGAACATCGGCGAGTGCTGGGAGGACCTCACCGCGACCTTCATGATCTTGGGCGACGTGTGCACCCGCAACTGCGGCTACTGCGCGGTGACCCACGGCCGGCCGACCTGGGAGGACCGCGAGGAGCCGGAGCGGGTCGGGCGCGCGGTGGGCGAGCTGGGGCTCGAGCACGTGGTCATCACCTCGGTGAACCGTGACGACCTGGCCGACGGTGGCGCGGCCCACTTCGCGGCGACCACCCGGGCGATTCGGCGGCACGCCCCGGGCTGCCGGGTGGAGCTGCTGATCCCGGACTTCCAGGGTAGCGCCCCCGCGATCGAGGCCGTGATCGCGGCGTCCCCCGACGTGCTGAACCACAACACCGAGACGGTGCCCCGGCTCTACAAGGTGGCGCGCCACGGCGGGCGCTACGAGCGCACGCTGGAGCTGTTCCGGCACGCGCGCCGGGTGGCCCCTCGGCTGGTGACCAAGTCGGGCATCATCCTGGGCCTGGGCGAGGAGCGGGACGAGCTGCTCGCCACCATGGCCGATCTGCGGGCCGTCGACGTCAACATCCTCACGCTCGGGCAGTACCTGCGGCCGTCGGCCCAGCACCTGCCGGTGGCGCGCTTCTACCACCCGGACGAGTTCACGGAGCTGGCGGAGCGGGGCCGGGAGCTGGGGTTCGCCCACGTCGAATCGGGCCCCCTCGTCCGCTCGTCCTACCACGCCAAGCGCCAGACCGACGCCGCGGCGAAATAATGGACTACGTCCCGATCCTGATGGTCTTCGCGGTGGCCGCGGTGGTGGCGGGCGCGCTGCTCGGCATCCCCTCCCTCATCGCCCCACGGCGCGTCTCGCCGGTGAAGCAGGAGCCCTTCGAGTGCGGCAAGGATCCGGTCCAGCTGCCGGAGGGGCGCTTCGCGATCAAGTTCTCGACCATCGCCATCTTCTTCATCCTCTTCGATATCGAGCTCGTGTTCGTCTGGCCCTGGGCGACGATGTATCGCCGCCTGGGCTGGTTCGGGTTCGTGGAGATGGTGGTGTTCCTCGGCATCCTCATGCTGGGCTTTCTCTACATCTGGAAGAAGCGGGGGCTCGAATGGGAGTAGGGACGTTCTTCACCTCCAAGCTGGACGAGGCCATCGGCTGGGCCCGGAAGTACTCGATCTTCCAGTACCCGTTCGTGACCGCGTGCTGCGGCATGGAATACATGGCCACCGCGTGCTCGCACTACGACGTCGACCGCTTCGGGGCCGGACTGCCGCGCTTCTCGCCCCGCCAGGCCGACGTGCTGTTCGTGGTGGGCACCATCAGCCACAAGATGGCGCCGGTGCTCAAGCGGATCTACGATCAGATGTGTGAGCCCAAGTGGGTGGTGGCCTTCGGGGTCTGCACCTGCACCGGCGGCTTCTACGACAACTACGCGACCGTCCAGGGGATCGACACGATCATTCCGGTGGACGTCTACATCCCGGGCTGCCCCCCGCGCCCCGAGAGCGTCATCGACGGCCTGATGAAGCTCCAGGACAAGATCGCGGCGGGCACCCAGCGATACTGATCCGGATCCTTCCGACATGGACGGTCCCGCCATCCTGGCCCGGCTGCGCGAGCGCCTGGGCGACCGCGTCCTGGCCACGCACGAGTACCGCGGCGATCACACCGCGGTGGTGTCCCGCGAAGGCCTGCTGGCCGCGCTCACCCTCTGCCGGAACGACGCGGCCCTCGGCTTCGACCTGCTCGTGGACGTGACCGCGGTGGACTACCTGCGGTTCCCCGGCCGCGAGGACGGCCCGCGCTTCGAGGTCGTCTACCACCTCTACTCGGTCGCGAACGGCCACCGGGTGCGGCTCAAGACGCCGGTGGAGCAGGACGATCCCGTCGTCCCGACCGCCTGCGGCCTCTGGCCCATCGCCAACTGGCTCGAGCGCGAGGTGTGGGACATGTTCGGCATCCGCTTCGACGGCCACCCGGACCTGCGCCGGCTCCTCATGTACGAGGAGTTCGAGGGCCACCCCCTGCGCAAGGACTACCCGATCAACCGCCGCCAGCCCCTCATCGGGCCGAAAGTCTAGCCCATGGCGGACGCGCGCGAGCTGTTCCTGGGCGAAGGCGCCGAAGGCGGGGCGGGCAGCAAGCATCTCCACGTCAACATGGGGCCGGCCCATCCCGCGATGCACGGCATCGTGCGGATCTTCGCGGAGCTGGACGGCGAGACGGTGGTGAAGACCGACGTGGAGATCGGCTACCTCCACCGGGCCTTCGAGAAGGACTGCGAGGCGGGGCCGTACAACAACGCGATCCCGTACACGGACCGGCTCAACTACGTCTCCCCCCTGATCAACAACTTCGGCTACAGCTCCGCGATCGAGAAGCTGCTCGGTATCGAGATCACCGAGCGGTGCAAGTACATCCGGGTGATCATGAGCGAGATCTCCCGCATCTGCGACCACCTGACCTGCGTGGGCGCGGGCGCCATGGAGCTGGGGGCCTTCACCGTCTTCCTCTACATGATCAAGGCCCGCGAGTTCCTCTGGGAGCTGGTGGAGGACGTCACCGGAGCGCGGCTGACCATCTCCTACGGGCGCGTGGGCGGGGTGAAGGCCGACTTGCCGGCGGGGTTCGATCTGAAGGTCAAGAAGGCGTTCGCGGAGACACGGCAGGTCCTCGAAGAGGTGCACACCCTCATCACCGGCAACCGGATCTTCATGGACCGGATGGTCGGAGTGGGCGCGCTCTCCAAGGAGGACACCATCGCGTGGGGCATCACCGGGCCGCTGCTGCGGGCGGCCGGCGTGCCCTTCGACCTGCGCAAGACCCAGCCCTACTGGGCCTACGACCGCATTCCGTTCGCGATCGCGCTCGGCAAGAACGGCGACAACTTCGACCGGTACCTGGTCCGCATGGCCGAGATGGAGCAGTCCATGCGCATCGCGGAGCAGGCGCTCGACGGCCTGCCCGGCGGGGCGATCCAGGTGGACTGGGAGGGCAAGGCCATCCCGCCGGACGCCTACGTCGACCTGGGCAAGCAGGGCAAGACCGAGGGCCTCCTGCTGATGCCGATCACGCTCTCCCCGAACCTGCAGGGGCAGGACCGGAGCGCCCACGATCGGGTCAACGCCCATGACAAGCGGGTGATCCTGCCGACCAAGGCCGACGCCTACGGGTCGATCGAGGGCCTGATGAACCACTTCATGCTGGTCATGGAGGGGTACGGCATCCGCCCCCCCGCCGGCGAGGCCTACTTCCCGGTGGAAGGCGCCAACGGCGAGCTCGGCTTCTACGTGGTGTCGGACGGCAGCGACCGCCCCTACCGCGTGCACTGCCGGCCCCCGTGCCTGCCTCCGGTGGCCGCGCTGCCCAAGATGATCGAGGGCGAGATGGTGGCCGACATCATCCCCACCTTCGGCTCCGTCAACATGATCGGCGGCGAGCTGGACCGCTAGCCCATGCCAGACGCCAGGCGGCCCGAGTTCACCGCGGAGCAGCTCCAGGAAGTCCGGAGGCTCCAGGGTATCTACCCCGACAGGCGCGGCGCGCTCCTGCCGGTGCTGCGGCTGGCCCAGGAGGTGTTCGGCTACGTGTCGCTCGAGGTGGAGGAGTACGTGGCCGGGCTCTTCGAGCTGTCGCCCGCCCACGTCCACGAGGTCGTCACCTTCTACACCCTCTTCTTCCAGCAGCCCCCCGGCCGCCACGTGGTCTCGGTGTGCCACAACCTCTCCTGCCACCTGCTGGGAGCCAAGTCCATCGTCGAGCACCTCACCCGGCGTCTCGGCATCGAGGTCGGCGAGACCACCGCGGACCGGCGGATCACGCTTTTGACCGTGGAATGCCTCTGCGCCTGCGAGCAGGCGCCGATGATGCAGGTCGACGACCGCTACGAGGGGCTGCTCACGCCCGAGAAGGTGGACCGGATCATCGAGGGCCTGTCCTGATGGCGGAGAAGGTCTTCACCCGGAACTTCGACCGCCCGGGGTCGCACACGCTTGCGGTCTACCGCGAGACCGGCGGCTACACCGCGCTCGCCAAGGCGCTCCAGATGGAGCCGGCCGCGATCACCGAGGAGGTGAAGAAGTCCAACCTCCGCGGCCTCGGCGGCGCCGCGTTCCCGACCGGCGTGAAGTGGAGCTTCATCCCCAAGGGCTCGACCGCGCCCAAGTACCTGGTCATCAACGCGGACGAGGGGGAGCCGGGCACCTTCAAGGACCGCTACCTGATGGAGCGCGATCCGCACGCCATGATCGAGGGCATGATCATCGCGGCGCGCGCCATCGACTCCCACCTG
>Ga0070694_100002561_pt1 | contig 10742 bp, 6 predicted proteins | sample KBSK1251metaG_FD_65470 | JGI IMG/M metagenome (GOLD analysis project Ga0070694, IMG submission 65470) | Corn, switchgrass and miscanthus rhizosphere microbial communities from Kellogg Biological Station, Michigan, USA - KBS K1-25-1 metaG | ecosystem: Host-associated > Plants > Roots >... | reverse complement strand
CCGTAGTGGTCGTCGCCGGAGCGAGAACGGATCTGTTCCAGCCGGAAGCCGACATGCTGCAGCGCTTCCTCGCCAAGGGCGGGCACGTGTTCGTCATGATCGATCCGCCCGACGAGAAATCACCGCCCACCCCGGTCCTCGAGGCGTTCCTCCGTGACTGGGATTTCCAGGCGGACAAGGACGTCGTCGTCGACGCGAGCGGGATGGGCCAGTTGATCGGCACCGACGCGTCGGTGCCGGTCGTCGCACAGTATCCGTCGCACCCCATCACCGACCGCTTCAACGTGATCACCGCGTTTCCGCTCGCGAGGTCGATCACGCCGATTCTGCCGGCGTCGAACGGCCGCGCAGCGGTCCCGATCATTCAAACGAGCCCGCGCAGCTGGGCCGAGACCGACATGAACCAGCTGAAGTCGGGCCGCGTGGAGCTGAACGCCGACAAGGGCGACAAGCAGGGTCCCGTGACGATTGGCGCCGTCACCGCGACCAACGCGACCGACGTGCCGAAGCCCGATCCGTCGAAGACCGATCAGCGTCCGCCCGAGTCGCGGTTCGTCACGATTGGCGACTCGGACTTCGCGGCCAACTACGCGATTCGCATCCAGGGGAACCAGGACCTGTTCGTGAACGTCATCAACTGGCTGGCGCAGCAGGAGAACCTGATCTCGATCCGGCCGAAGCCGCCCGCCGAGGGACACCTGACGCTGACCGCCAACAACGCGGCCGCGGTGCTCTGGATGTCGCTGCTCGTCGTGCCGGCGCTCGTGTTCGGCACCGGCGTCTGGACCTGGTGGAGGAAGCGCTGACGTGCGGGGCCTGAAGTCGACCATCGCGCTCGTCGTCGTCCTGATCGGCCTCGTCGCGTACATCTTCTTCGTCGACCGGAAGCGGCCGGCGTCCGACGCGCCGGAGGTGAAGGCGAAGGCGTTCACCGTCGATGCCGATCAGATCGAGGAGATCCAGATCAAGCCGGCGACCGGCGATACGTCGCGCGTGCAGAAGATCAACGGCACGTGGCAGCTCGTCGAGCCGGAGAAGGCGGACGCGGACCAGGGACAGATCTCGAATGCGGCGACCAGCCTGGCCACGCTCGAGATCAATCGCGTCGTCGACGAGAATCCCACGGATCTCGCGCCGTACGGGCTGAACCCGGCGAAAGGCGAGATCGCGTTCCGCGTCAAGGGAAAGAGCGAGCCGCAGCACCTGCTGCTCGGCGAGAAGACCGCGACGGGCAGCGACCTCTACGCCAAGACGCCCGACCAGAAGCGCGTCTTCCTGATTGCCGCGTACCTCGAGAACACCTTCGAGCGGACCCCGTTCGACCTCCGCGACAAGGCGGTGCTGAAGTTCGACCAGTCGAAGGCCGACGGTGTCGAGATCGTGCACGACGGGACGACGGCGCTCGCGAAGATGGGCAGCGACTGGGCCGTGACCAAGCCGTACAGTGCGAGAGCCGACTTCGCCGGCGCCGAAGCGATCCTCACCGCGATCTCGTCGGCGCAGATGCAGAAGATCGTCTCGAACGAGGCGAAGGATCTCGGCATGTACGGCCTCGACAAGCCCGACACCACCGTCACGGTGATGTCCGGCAGCACGCGCGCCGGGCTCGCGCTCGGCAAGAAGGACGGCGAATCCGTGTACGCGCGCGACCTGTCGCGGCCGCTCGTCTTCACCATCCCCGCGACGGCGGCGGCCGACCTGCAGAAGGACGCGAGCACGCTGCGGCGCAAGGACATGTTCGACGGCCGGTCGTTCAACACGACGCGCGTCGAGCTGAAGCGCGGCAACGAGACGCTGACCTTCGAGAAGTCGAAGGACAAGGACGGCAAGGACGTCTGGAAGGACGGCGCGGGCAAGAACGTCGATGCGGCGAAGGCGGACGACATGCTGACCAAGCTGTCGAACATCCGCGCGCAGCTGTTCCAGGATCGCGTCGATCCGGCGCTGAAGATGCCGACGCTCGTCGCCACGCTGAAGCTCGAGACCAACACGACCGAGACGGTCACCTTCGCGCGCAACGGCAACGCCGTGCTCGCCAGCCGCACCGGCGAGCCGGGCAGCGCCACCGTCGAACCGATGTCATTCAACGACGCGATGACGGCGATCGACGCCCTGAAATGAGCGCGTCGACGTAATTCAAAATGCAAAATGCAACATGCAAACCCGTTGCGGTTTGCGACATTGGGGTGAAGGTCGCTGCGACTTTCACCCCGTTGTTACGTACACGGGTAGGGTTTGCATGTTGCATTTTGCATTTTGCATTTCTGGCGGCCGCCAGTTGCGCGAAAGCACCACCCGCGGTCGTTACACCCGTTCCGATCGACGCGACCCGGCAGCTCCAAAATGATTTGACGGCCGCGACGAAGATGCCGGGCGTGCAGCGCGCCGTCTGGGGCGTCGCCGTCCAGTCGCTCGCGCGGAACGAGCGCCTCTTCGACCTCAATCCGCAGACGCTCATGGTCCCGGCGTCGGTCACCAAGCTGGTGAGCGTCGCGACGGCGGTGGATGCGGTCGGCTGGGACTATCGCTTCACGACGACGCTGCGCGCGGGCGGCGCCGTCGAAGGCTCCGTGCTGCGCGGCGACCTGCTCGTCGTCGGGAGCGGCGACCCGGCGATTGGCGGGCGTGGCGGCGATGATCTGACTGCCTGGGTCGATGCGCTGAAGATGGCGGGCATCCATCGCATCGACGGCCGCATCGTCGGCGTCGACGACTCGTTCGAAGAGCCGCGGCCCGGCTTCGCGTGGTCGTGGGACGACCTCGGGTACTCGACCGGCGCCATCTTCGGCGCGCTCAACCTCGCGGAGAACCGCCTTACCGTGACCGTGACGCCCGGCGCCGCCGCGGGCGCGCCGACGAAGGTCGCGTTCAACGTCGACGTGCAGGACCTGCCGATCACGAATCGCAGCGTCACCGGCGCGCCTGGCAGCACGACGCTGGTGTGGCCCGAGATGCGCCCCGGCGAAACGGCGTTGACGATTGCCGGCTCGGTGCCGGCAGGCGGCATGCCGGCGACGCTGACCGTGTCGGCGGGCAACCCGACGGCCTGGTTCGCGCGCATGCTGCGGCGGAGGCTGATGGCGTCGGGCATCGAGATCGGCGGACCAGCGGTCGACGCGGACGACATCAGCATTCCACTGCCGGATTCGGCGGCGATCCTCTACACGTACCGCTCGCATCCGCTCTCGGACATCGTGCGGCCGCTGCTCAAGGAGAGCATCAACCTGTACGGCGAGGCCCTGCAGCGGCTGAACGCGTCGGGGCCGCTGCCGCACACCAACGATCAGGCGCTCGACGGCATGAAGCAGCGCCTCGTGTCGTGGGGCATCGCGGCTGATGGGTTTCAGCTCGTGGACGGGTCGGGACTCTCGCGGCGCGACGTGCTCGCCGCCGATACGCTGCTGACGATCCTCGCCCGGATGTACGACCCGTCGGGAATGTCGCCGTGGATGACGGCGCTGCCGATCGGCGGCGTGGACGGCACGCTCGCGGGGCGCATGAAGGGTACTCCGGGTGAGAACAGCGTTCGCGCGAAGACGGGGACGATGTCCAACGTCCGGTCGCTGGCCGGATACGTGACGACGCGCGACGGCGAGCCGCTCGCGTTCGTGGCGATGGTCAACAATTTCGAGGGGACCGGCGCGCAGGCCAACGCCGCGCTCGACGCCATCGCCGTCCGTCTCGCGTCCTTTTCCAGACAGGCGGGTCTGTAAGTCCGCCTTGTCCGGCTACGGCGATTCGAATACGCTACCGCCCGTCTGGAGGTCTCCGATGCGCAAAGCCGCAACCTTCCTTGGGCTTCTGTCCCTCGTCGTCGTCCTGTCGAGCCTCGGGCTGCACTCGCAGGCCAGGCAGGGCCAGGCGCTCGACGAGGGCGGCGCGCCCATCTACAAGGTCGATCCGTTCTGGCCGAAATGGCTGCCGAACCGCTGGAGCATGCAGCAGGTCACCGGCATCGGGATCGATCCGCAGAACGATCACGTCTGGTTCATCAACCGCGCGGCGGCGGCGAACCCCGATGAGATCGGCGGCGACCAGAACAAGATCGACTGCTGCATCCGCGGGCCCGAGGTGATCGAGCTCGATCAGGAGGGCAACGTCGTCCACGCGTGGGGCGGCCCGGGATTCATCCCCGAGTGGCCGACCGCGCTGCAGACGGTGATCGCCGACTCGAAGGGCTTCGTCTGGGTCGCCGGCACGGGCGCGCAGGACACCATCCTGAAGTTCACGAAGGAAGGGAAGCTGGTGTGGGACTTCGGCCACCGGCCGCCGAAGGACGCAAAGGACTTCAAAGAGAACAACCAGATGACCGACGCCTTCGTCAGCAAGGGGCGCTTCCAGCTCGACGAAACGGCCAACGAGATCTACGTCATCAACCAGCGCCGCGTGCTCGTGTACGACATGACCACGGGCGCGTTCAAGCGCGGGTGGGGCGGGCACGGCATGGCGCTGAGCGAGATCACCAACGATCCGCTGCCGACCTACAAGTGGACGGGCGGTCCCCCGCCGGACGAGAAGAACCTCGTGCCCGACCTGCACTTCGTCGAGATCTCCAAGGACCGCAAGGTGTACGTCGGCGAGCGCGGCCAGAACCGCATCGAGGTGTTCACGACCGACGGCAAGTTCCTGCAGGAGTTCTACGTGTCGCCGAACACGCCGTCGCAGAAGGCGGAGGATTGCGGCGGGCTCTACCACCCGAAGTTCCCGCCGTGCGGCACCACCTATAAGCTGGTGCTCTCGAAAGATGCGCAGCAGAAGTATCTCTACGTGGCCGACGGCACCAACGACAAGGTGTGGATCCTCGACCGCGCCAGCGGCAAGACGCTCGGCAACTTCGGCAGGAACGGCACCTACGCCGGGCAGTTCCACTGGATCAACGCCATCACGATGGATTCGAAGGGCAACATCTACACGGGCGAAGTCGAGGAGAACAAGCGCATCCAGAAGTTCGTCCCCGTGATGGCCAACGGCCGGAGATAGTCTCCCTGCGTCTATAGACGCGTCATGCGAATGTGCACTTCCATGCTGGCAGCGGTGCTCGTCATCGCTGCCAGCGCCGCGTACGGCGGAAATCAACAGCAGATCATCCAGGGCGGCGCGCTGCCGCCGCGCGACGCCGGGCAGGCGCCGCGAACCGCAACGGGCACGGCGGCCATTCGCGGCCGCGTCTTTGCCGCCGACAGCGGCCGTCCGCTGCGCCGCGCCCGCATCCAGATCAACGGACCAGGCCTGCCGGGCAACGGCGTGACGACGAGCACCGACGCCGACGGCCGCTACGAGATCAAGGACCTTCCGGGTGGACGCTACACGATTAGTGTCACGCGCAGCGGCTACCTGCGACTGAGCTACGGCCAGCGCCGCCCGTTCGAGCAGGGGCGGCCCTTCGACCTGGGCAACGGACAGCGCGCCGACAACGTGGACTTCACGCTGCCGCGCATGAGCCTCATCACCGGCCGCGTGCTCGACGAAGCCAACGAAGCGATCTCCGGCGTGCGCGTGTGGGCGATGCGCCCGGTGTACTTCGAGGGGCGGCGGCGCCTCATCCCCGAAGGTCAGCCGGCGACGACAGACGATGCGGGCCAGTACCGGCTGCTCGGACTGACACCAGGCGCGTATTTCGTGATGGCCGACATCCGCGAAACGTGGACCGTCGTCGAGAACGGCGTCGAGCGCGTCATGGGCTACGCGCAAACCTACTATCCGGGCACGCCCGGTGTCACCGACGCACGGCGCGTGACCGTCGGTGTCGGGCAGGAAGCCAGCAACACGGACTTCGCGCTCATTCCCGGCCGCGCAGCGACAGTGTCGGGTACCGTCTTCGACTCGCAGGGACGTCCCGCGGCAGGACGTCAGGTGTCGGTCGGCCAGGAGTTCCGCGGGCCGAACCAGATGATCGCCCTCTCAACGATGGGAACGACGGTGGCGGGCGATGGTACGTTCCGCATGACGGGCCTCGCGCCCGGCGACTACAAGCTGTCGGTGCGGACGACGGTCGACATCGGGGGCACGGCCGTCCCCGAAGGCGCCGGCATTCAAATCACGGTCGCCGGGGTCGACATCGACAACATCGCACTCATCACCTCGAGCGGATGGTCGGTGAGCGGCGCGCTCTATACCGCCTCCGGCGCTCCGGTTCCGGCCGCGGTGCGCGCGGCCGCACGGGTCGCCCCGCGGCCACTAAGCTCCGACGGCATGCCCATGGGGCCGAGTCCCACGGCGACACCCGACAACGGGCGCGTGACCGACGGCTCGACGTTCAGCGTGACCGGCTTGTACGGCCCTGCGCGGCTGCGGGTGAACCTGCCGGACGACTGGGTGGTGCAATCGATTCAGTTCGACGGCCGCGACATCACCGACGAAGCGATCGAGGCGCGCAGCGGCGAAACGCTGGGCAACGTGCAGGTGGTCATCGCGAACACGATCAACGTGGTGGCGGGAACCGTGACCGACACGAAAGGCGCAGCGACGGGCGATGGCGCCGTGATCGTCTTTGCCGAAGATGCCGGCAGGTGGCTGGAGGACTCGCGCTACGTGCGTTCCGCGAGGCCCGATCAACAGGGCACGTTCCAGATCAAAGGCTTGCCGCCGGGAGAGTACCTCGCGGTTGCGCTCGAATACGTCGAAGATGGCGCCTGGAACGATCCGGAATACCTCGACTCCATCCGCCGCTACGGTCAGCGGGTGAAGCTGCTCGACTCCGGCTCGCAGACGATTGCGCTGAAGCTGACATCCCCGCAGTGACTGGCATCATCGTCGTTCGCGGGCTCGAGGAGCGCGACCTGCCGCCGGCCGTCGGGGTCGTCGCTCGCGGGATGCGCGATAACCCGCTGCACATCGCCGCACTTGGAACGGACGCCGGGTTGCGGGAGCAGCGGCTGACGAGCCTCTTCACCATCGCGCTGCCGCTGATCTTCTCCAAGGGTGCGGTGCTCGGCGCGTTCGACGGCGACACGCTCGCCGGTATTGCGGGGATGATTGCGCCCGGCCACTGCCAGCCGTCGCTCACCGAAAAGCTCACCGTGATGCCGCGGCTGATGCCGGCGGTCGGCGGCGGCGCGCTCGCGCGCGTGAGCCGCTGGATGAGCGCCTGGAATCAGCACGACCTGCCGGAGCCTCACTGGCATCTCGGCCCCGTCGCGGTCGATGCGCACCTGCAGGGGAACGGCATCGGCACGCTGCTGATGACGGAGTACTGCGCGCGGCTCGATCGCGTGCACGCGACGGGCTACCTCGAAACGGACAAGCCGTCGAACGTCACGTTCTACCAGCGGTTCGGATTCGAAACGATTGACTCCGCGCCGGTGCTGGAGACGACAAACTGGTTTATGAAGAGGAGCGCCAGATAAATCCCGATTCGGGATTTACTTCGGCTGGTATTGGCTGAGAGGAGCCAGGCGCGGCGCGGCGCCGGACCCGTCGCGGTCATTGGCGGGCGCCCCGAGCGTAACCTCGGTCGTCTCGCCGTACTTCACCTCGACGGCCCGGCGTGTTTCGCCGCCGTTCGGATCCTTCACGACGATCTCGCGCGTGCCGATCGGCACCTGCAGCGCCGGCAGCGGTGCCATGCCGGCGCGCTCACCCTCGACCCAGACTTCAGCTCCCGGCGTCGCCGTGACGTGCACCGGCGCGCTTGGCAGCGTCACCGTATACGGGACCACGTGACCGGCGCTGATCGTCAGCGTCACGGATGACCGGTAGCGGAACCGCTGGCTGACGAACTCGAGCCGGTGATTCCCGCTCTTCAGCAGAAGCTGGCCGTCCTCGGTCGTGCCGATGCGCTTGCCATCGGCATAGACGTCCATCGGAATCCGCGAGAACGCGGTGATGAAGCCGGGACCGTCGTCCGCGGCAGAGGCGGCGGCTGCGGCTGCGGCGGCAGGCTCCCGCTTCCCTGTCGTGACGTCCGGGCGCGGAATCGCGCGCTCGGCCGCATTCAGCGCGCGCCGTGTGACGGCCGGCGCCGCGGCGACGGCCTCTTGCGCGACGCTCTTCGCGGCGTCCCCGGCCGTCCCGACCAGCGCGGACGACGTTCTCGCCGCGGTGGTGACGGCGCGCGGAAGGTACACGACGCCGGCGACGAGGACCAGCAGGATGAGCGCGGCGGTCGCGACGTAGTCCCACCGGATACCCTCGAGCCGGAGGCGCTCGAGCGCCGTACGGGACATGCCGACAATGGCCCAGGGCGCCGCGGGCTCGGTGTCGTCGGGCTCGGTGTCGTCGGCGAAAAAGGAGATCTCCTCCACCTTCTCGGCCTGCCTGCGTGCGGCGTCCTCGCGGAGCCGTGCGATCTCCGCCTGGAGCCGAAGGTTCGCCTCCGCGTGGATGCGCGCGGTCTCGGTGGCGAGCGCGGCCTCCGCCGCCGCCCGTGCCGTTTCCGCGGCTTCAAACCGGATTCTGTCCGCGTCGGCCGTCGCCATCCGGTGCGCGTGGCGTACCTGCTCGGCTTCGTCAATCGCGCTTGCGAGCTGCTTCTCGAGCCGCGCTTCCGTTTCAGACTGCGCGCGGGCCACCTGCGCCTGCAGCTCCGCGTCGCTTTCGGCGCGCGCCTGCGCGACGGCTTCCTTCAACTGCGCTTCGGCCTCGGCCCTGACGCGCTCGACTTCGTCCCTGACGCGCTCGACCTCGTCCCTGACGCGCTCGACCTCGTCTTCGGCCATCTGCGCGCGCGCGGCCGCTTCCTCGACGATGCTGCGGGCTTCGGCGATGGCGGCGCGACGGGAGGCTTCGGCTTCGGCGCGCGCACGCGCGATGCGCTCATCGCGGTCCCGCTCGGCCTCCGCCTGCGCCATCTGGAGCCTGCTCGCCAGCACCCGATCTGCTTCTTCGCGAACCCGATAGACCTCTTCGGCCAACTGCTGCTCGGCCTCGTGCCGGACGCGCTCGCGCTCCGCGGCCAGCGCCTCGCGTGCCGACGCCTCGGCCGCCGACCGTGCCTCGGCAACTGCGGCTTCGCGTTGAGCGGCCGTTTCGCGCTCGATGCGCTGGACCTCGGCGGCATGCCGCTGCACAGCCTCGGCCTCCATGCGCGCAATCTCGCGGTCACGCGCGGCCTCGACTTCGGCCGCATCGACCTTGGCCGCGAGCGTCCGGTCCGCCTCCTCGCGGACCCGTCGAACTTCGTCGGCGAGCTGCTGCTCCGCCTCGCGCCGGACGCGTTCGAGCTCCGACGTCAGGTTTTCGCGCGCCGCCGCGTCGGCCGCCGCGCGCGCTTCGGCAACTGCAGCTTCGCGCTGCGCGACAGCCTCGCGCTCGACGCGCTCGAGCTCGATCGCGCGCTGACGCGCGGCCTCGGCCTCCACGCGTGCAATCTCACGGTCGCGCGCGGCCTCGGCCTCGACGCGGGCCATCTCGCGGTCGCGCTCGGCCTCCACTTTCCCGGCGTCGACCTTCGTCGTCAGCAGGCGGTCCGCTTCCTCGCGCACGCGGCGGACTTCCTCCTCCAGGCGCTGCTCGGCCTCGCGCCGGACGCGCTCCAGCTCCGACGCCAGGCTTTCGCGCGCGGTCGCTTCGGCCGCCGCGCGCGCTTCGGCGACCGCGGCTTCGCGCTGGGCCGTCGTCTCGCGCTCGATGCGCTCGACCTCGAGGGCGCGCCGCTCCGCGGCGTCGGCCTCCACGCGCGCAATCTCGCGGTCGCGTTCGGCCTCCACCTCGGCCGCGTCAACCTTCGACGCCAGCAGACGGTCCGCTTCCTCGCGGACCCGGCGGACTTCCTCCGCCAGCTGCTGCTCCGCCTCGCGGCGAACGCGTTCGAGCTCCGCCGTCAGGCGCTCGCGCGCCGCGGCTTCCGCCGCCGCCCGCGCTTCCGCCACCGCAGCCTCGCGCTGCGACACGGCTTCGCGCTCGGTCCGCTCGAGCTCGATTGCGCGCTGCTGCGCGGCCTCGCTCTCGACGCGCGCAATTTCGCGGGCGCGGCGCTCCGCCGCCTCGGTCTCGACGCGCGACAACTCGAGCGCCTGCTGCCTGGCCGCTTCGGCCTGCACGCGATCGAGCTCGTTCTTCAGCCTGAACTCGACTTCGGCCTCGATCAGCGCGATTTCCGCAGCGCGCAGCTCGTCCTCCGCGTCGTCCATGTCGTCTTCAGCCGGCGATGTCGGCCGGTTCGCTTTCACGGGCGCGTCGTCGAGCGTCACGGCGCTCCAGTCGGCATCGCCCGAGCCGCCGACCACGGCGGCCATCGCGCGAACGCGCGCGTCCTCGGCGGCCGCGAGGCAGACACCAACGTCCTTGGCGAACGCCTCGGACGTCTTCGGGCTGGTGAGCTGAGGAATGTCTACGGTGCGAGCCTGGCCGTCGCCGGCGAGCGAACGGAGGTGCGTGACGACCTTCGTGCGCTGCTCCTGCGGCACGTCACGTCCGAGGAGGACGACGTCGGGCACGCGCTGGTTGATCGCGACGATCGCGGCGTGCGTGGACGCCACGACGTACAGTTGGGCGCCGAGCCTGGAACGGACGAGGGACGTGAGCGGATCCGCCTGCGCGGAGTCCGGCTCATAGGCGAGCACCAGACCCATATGTGGATGCCGGCCGGTGGCTTCAATTGATATGCCGCGAAATTGCCCGGAAAACGATGCAATGTGTGCGGGTGCGGCTGACAGATCTCGTTGTAGGAATTACGGATTTGACGGGTGTGCAGATCCGCGCAGCAGCTCGCGCGCGGCCGAGCAGATGTCGGCGATGCGGCCGTCGAGCCCGCCGCCCTGCGCGAGGTCGGCCTTGCCGCCGCCACGGCCTCCAAAGCGCTC
>Ga0070694_100002560_pt1 | contig 10745 bp, 12 predicted proteins | sample KBSK1251metaG_FD_65470 | JGI IMG/M metagenome (GOLD analysis project Ga0070694, IMG submission 65470) | Corn, switchgrass and miscanthus rhizosphere microbial communities from Kellogg Biological Station, Michigan, USA - KBS K1-25-1 metaG | ecosystem: Host-associated > Plants > Roots >... | reverse complement strand
GTCGACCAGCTGACGCTGAAGCGTGAGGCCAAGAGCGAGGGCGGCGGGATCCATGCCGAGATGCGCCTCACGCTCCACATGGTGCGCTCATGAACAAGCGACGCATCGCGGCGGCGGCCGGCGCGGTCATTCTCGTCGTCGGCGTGGTCGCCGGCCGCGAGCGGCCGGCCATCGAGCTGATCCACGAGCGCGCGCCGCAGGTGGCGGCGACGGGCGACGACGGCATCGACCTCGCCAAGCTGCGCCGCGGCGAGGCGAGCCTGCCGCAGGTCGATCCGTTTGCGAGCATCAAAGGAGTGGAGAAAGCGGCGCCGGCGCCGCAGGGCGCATCCAAGCCGACCGCGCCGCCGCTGCCGTTCCAGTACTTCGGCCGGCTGACCGAGAAGGGCAAGACCGAGGTCTTCGTCATGCGCGGCGGCGAGCTCCTCAGCATCGCGGCCGGCCAGAAGCTCGGCGACTACCGCGTCGACCAGGTGACCGAGTCGCGCATCCAATTCACGTACCTCCCGCTCAAAACCAAGCAGTCCCTCGACCTACCGGCGGTGAACTGATGAAAAAAATCGCAACCCTGGCCATCGCGCTCGCCCTTGCGGCATGCGCGCACGACAACCTCAAGGAAGCCCAGCACATGGTCGAGGCCGGCAACGAGGAGCAGGGCCTCGCGCGCCTCGAGCAGCTCGTGAAGGAGCATCCGGGCGACACCGAGCTGCGCAACTACTACCAGCGCCACCGCGCCGTCGCGGTGCAGCGCTACCTGCAGATCGGCGACAACGCACGCGCGTCGGGCAACATCGACGCCGCGGAGGTCGCGTACCAGCGCGCCCAGCGCTTCGACGCCGACAACAACAACGCCCAGGCCGGGCTCGACGCGGTCGCGCGCGAGCGCGCCACGCAGGGACAGGTGCGCGAAGCGCAGGAAGCGATGAAGCGCAACGACACCGAGACCGCGCTCGCCAGGGCGAAGGCGGTGCTGGAGACCAATCCGGCGCAGCGCGAAGCGCGTGCCATCGTGCGCAAGGTCGAGGAGCAGCAGGTGAAGGCCGAGGCGATGAGCCCGCAGCTCGCCGCCGCGCTCAAGAGCACGGTCACCATCGAGCTGCGCGACGCGCCGGTGCGCACCGTGTTCGAGCTGCTGTCGAAGCGCAGCGGCCTCAACTTCGTCTACGACCGCGACGTGCCGGCGGACCAGCGCATCACCGTGTTCGTGCGCGACACCAGCATCGAAGAGGTGATGCGCTTCGTGCTGGTGACGAGCCAGCTCGAGCGCCGCGTGCTCAATTCGAACACCGTGCTCATCTACCCGAACAGCCCGGCGAAGCAGCAGGCCTACCGCGAGCTCACCGTGAAGAGCTTCTACCTCGCCAACGCGGACGTGAAGCAGACCGCGAACATGGTGCGCAGCCTCGCCAAGACGAGGGATCTGTTCGTCGACGAGAAGCTGAACCTGCTCGTGGTGCGCGACACGCCCGAGGCGATCCGCATGGTCGAGAAGCTGATCGCGAACCAGGACCTGGGCGAGGCCGAGGTGATGATGGAGGTCGAGGTGCTGGAAGTCGGCAGCAACAAGCTGCAGCAGCTCGGCATCGAGTGGCCCGGCCGGGTCGCGGCGGGCGTGGTCGGCGCCGCCGGCACGCCGGGGCAGATCACCGGCACCGAGGCGAAGAACTTCAACAGCGGCCTGGTGCGCCTGACGGTGAGCGACCCGCTCATCGCGCTCAACCTGCGCCAGCAGGCCGGCCGCACCAACGTGCTCGCCAACCCGCGCATCCGCGTGAAGAGCAAGGAGAAGGCGCGCATCCACATCGGCGACAAGGTGCCGGTGATCACCACCACCGCCGGCGCCACCGGCTTCGTGTCCGAGTCGGTGAACTACCTCGACGTCGGCCTCAAGCTCGAGGTCGAGCCGCAGGTGACCCTCGAGGACGAGGTCGGCATCAAGGTCGCGCTCGAGGTGAGCAACATCTCGCAGGAAGTGAAGACCGGCAGCGGCACCATCGCCTACCAGGTGGGCACGCGCAACGCCGCCACCACGCTGCGCCTGCGCGACGGCGAGACCCAGGTTCTCGCCGGCCTGATCAACGACGAGGACCGCCGCAGCGCCACCCAGGTGCCGGGCGCCTCGCGCCTGCCGATCATCGGGCGCCTGTTCTCGAGCAACAACGACACGGTGAACAAGACCGAGATCGTGCTCCTCATCACCCCGCGCGTGATCCGCAACATCGAGCGCCCGGGCGCGAAGCTCGAGGAGTTCAACTCCGGCACCGAGATGGAGATCGGTCGCGGCGGCGGCGCCGGCGCCTCGATTCCCGCGATCAGCGTGCAGCCCGAGGCGCCGAAGGCACCCGCCCAGCCGGAAGCGCCGAAACCCGCGGGCAAGCCGTGAAGGGATTCACCCTCGTCGAGCTCCTGATCGTCGTCGCCATCGTGGCGCTGCTCGCCTCGGTGGCGGCGCCGCTCGCCGAGCTTTCGTTCCAGCGCGGCAAGGAGCAGGAGCTCAGGACCGCGCTGCGCGAGATCCGCGAAGGGATCGACGCCTACAAGCGCGCCGCCGACGAGGGCCGCCTCGAGCGCAAGGCCGACGCCTCGGGGTATCCGCCTTCGCTGGAAACGCTGGTGCAGGGCGTCGCCGACAAGACCTCGCCGGAAAAAAGCATGCTCTACTTCCTGCGCCGCATCCCGCGCGATCCGATCACCGGCGAGGACTGGGGCCTGCGCAGCTACGCCAGCCCGGCGAGCGATCCGCAGCCGGGCAAGGATGTGTACGACGTCTATTCACGCAGCGATGAAACCGGTCTGAACAAGATTCCCTACAGGGATTGGTGATGAAAAAGAACCTCGGGTTTACGTTGATCGAGCTCATGGTCGTGCTTACCGTGATCGCCCTCCTCCTCGCGGTCGTGGTGCCCGACTACATCGGGCGCATGAAGCGGGCGGAAGAAGCGGTGCTGCAGGAAAACCTCGCGCTGATGCGCGATGCGCTCGACAAGCACTATGCCGACACCGGCAAGTATCCGCACACGCTGGACGAGCTCGTCTCCAAGCGCTACCTGCGCTCGATCCCGAAGGACCCGTTCACCCAGGGCAACACCGTCTCCTGGGTGCCCGTGCCGCCGGCCGATCCGAAGAAAGGCGGCGTGTTCGATATCCACAGCGCGGCCAAGGGCTATGAGCGCTGGTAGGCCCGGTTTTGCCCCCCTGACAAGGGGGGAAGCGAGCTTTAGCGAGCGGGGGGTTTGTCGGGGGGTCAAGAAGCAAACCGGTTTCACGTATATCGGCTTGCTGATTTTCATCGCGATCGCCGGGCTCGGCCTCGCGGCGTATGCGGAGATCGCCTCGACCGCGACCCAGCGCGAAAAGGAAGCCGAGCTTCTCTTTCGCGGCAACCAGTTCCAGGACGCGATCGCGAGCTACTACAAGAAGGAGAGCCGCTACCCGCAGTCGCTGGAGCAGCTGCTCGAGGACAAGCGCTATCCGATGCCGGTGCGCCACCTGCGCAAGCTGTACGTGGACCCGATGACCGGCGAGGCGAACTGGGCGCTGGTGGAAGCGCCGGGCGGCGGGGTGATGGGGGTCCACAGCCAATCCGAGCAGGCGCCGCGCAAGACCGGCAATTTCCCGTTGAAAAACCGCGAGTTCGAGGGCGCGGCCCATTACACGGAATGGAAGTTCGTCCATAGTCCGACCGGACTAGTCCGTCCTGTTGAAAAGGCTCCGGCGAAGTAACAAGATCGCTACGGTATGTAGAAGACGTTCTACATACACGATCGACGGTGGCCAGCACTCTGTTAACAGCCCCGGCTCGACCGGGGCCAAACACTGTGTAGTCAGCTCAGATCGCCGCTTGAGGCAGTTGCAGCACGGAGGGCGCGACTAGCGGTCGCGCCCTCTTTATTTCTGGGCTGAGGAAGTCCCGCCGGCCGCCGCAGTGGCGGGCGTATTCATCCGGCCCCAGCGGTCGTGCCAGTTCCCGTCGAAGCAGTGCATGAGCTCGTGCCCGAGGGTCGCGAAGCGCTGGGTATCGCGCTCGCTGCGCGGCTCGGCCGAGTAGATCGTGCACACGCGAGGCCCGCCCTGCGCCGCCGGCTCCGACCAGTGGGAGCAGCCGAGGATGTGGAAGAACGACTTGCGCCCGCTCAGCGACTCGCAGACCTGCTGCGGATCCTCGACGCGGTTCCACACGATGGCCACACGGGGGTCCGTTGTCGTCGAAACGCAGCCAGGCAGAAGCGCCGCCGCGCCGACGACGAGCCACCTCATGCCAGCAGCATGCGGCCGACGTCGAGGCCTTCGGCGTACTTCACGCCCACCATGCGGCCATTCAGGCGCGCGATGTCGCGGTAGAGCTCGGTGTCGAGGCCGCGCGAGCCGAACTGGCTCGCGTGCGCCTCGATCGCCTTCATCTTGAGGTCCATGGTGTCGCTCACGTCGACGTACGCGCGCGGATGGAACGGCGTCGGCACCGGGCGGCACATGGTCGGGTTGAAGTGGAAGAAGTCGAAGGGCTTGAGGCGCTGCGACGAGACGCAGGCGTTGTGCACGGCGACGTGGTCGCGGTGGAACTCGCTCGCGCTGTGCGTCATCACCGCGGCGGGCTCGAGGTCGTGCACTGCCGCGTCGATCAGGGAGACGAGATGGTAGGTCTTGATATCGTCGATGCGCCGGCAGCCGTCCTCGACCAGGAAGCGCAGCTCGCAGCCGAGGATCTCGGCGGCGCGCCGCGCCTCCTCGCGCCGCCGGTCGAATTCCGTGGGAATGGACACGATCGCCATCACCACGCGCGCGCCGTTGCGCGCAAGGCGCGCGAGGGTGCCGCCGACCGCGAGCTCCAGGTCGTCGGGATGCGCGCCGATCGCGAGCACGGTCTGGTTCTCGTATTTTTTCATGACTCCTGCTGCCACGGCGGCGTGCGGTACAGGCAAAGGGTGAAGTCGTTCGGCAGGTAGCTATGGTCGAGCCGTACCGCCGGGGTGAGCGTGAGCGCGAAGTCGAGCACGTCGCCGGCATGCAGGTACACGCGCTTCGGCGTGCGCGTGGATGCGCAGCGGCTGAGGAAATTCACCGCCATGCCGATGCGCGTCATGGCGAACAGGCGCTCGAGCGTCGGCTGGATGCGCGCGCGCGCCCCATGCGCGCCGAAGCCGAACAGGCCGCTCGCCACGACGTAGTCGAAATCGCCGTCGGGCTCATAGGTGAGCGCATCGACGTTGAAGAAGCGGGCGTCGCTGCCGGCGAAGCGCTGCTTGCAGCGCTCGACCATCGGCGGCGTGATGTCGATGCCGGTGTACTCGGGGCGCACGCCGCGCTGCAGGAGCCAGGCGTAGAAATCGCCGAAGCCGCAGCCCGCGTCGAGCACCCGGCGGCCCTGGAAGGAGCCGAGCGCCGCGAGCGCGGCGAAGCGCCGCTCCTGCGACGTGCGCCGGCCGAAGCCGAGGGCGCGATGGTCGTAGTCGAAGCGGCGGACATTTTCCTGATACCAGCGGCTGGTGATGTATTCAGGCCGCAGCGCGCGAGGCATGCCTGGGGGCTTCCCCCAATAGGATTTCGCGGCTCTGCGAGCCGCAGTTGAACAGGAGGTCGATCGCCGACAGTCCGGGCATGAACGGCGCCGGGCCGCATTGGCGATAGACCGGGTGCTCGAACGATTGCCATTGCACGCCGATACCGGCGGCTGCGAAGGCGCTCGTGTCGAGGTATTCGCGCGAACCCCCCATGCCGCCGAGGAACGTGCTCGCGCCGACCGCGCGGCAGACGTTGAGGACGAGCTCGCTCTTCATGCCCGAGACTTCGAGCTCGGAGCTGCGCACAAGCGGCGTGCGGATGTCGAAAGCCTCGCGCAGGAAGCCGAGCGCGGCGAGGTTCAGGTCGACCAGCCGCTGCCACGTCCCGCACAGGATTTCCTTGAGCGCCGGGGCGTACAGGTTGACGTGCGGCGCCTCGCGATAGGCGTGGCGCAGCATCGCGTGGAGGCTCGAGCCGCGCCATTTCGCGCCGACGTTGCGGTTGTCGATCTCCTTGTCGAGGATGCGCTCGCTGTGCGAGCGCTGCACTACCGGCACCGTCAGCCAGCGCGCTTCGCAGGCGTCGCCCTTGGGCGTGCTCTGGTGCATGCGGAAGCGCGTGCGGTTCTGGTAGCTCGAAGCGTGGCCGCGCTCGAATTGCACGTGATCGAGCACCACGAAGAGATCGGCCTGCGCCATGCGGTGCAAATAGCCGAGCCAGGGAAGGAAATGCGGCTGGTGAATGGTGACGATCATCGCGGTCCGGGAGCGGTGCGACCACCAGCGTAGCCAAAGCCGACTGTAACGGTGGAATCGCGGCTCTGGCCCGGACGGCTCACTTTTTTCAGCCAGCGCTTCGCCATTCGGACCAGGGGCAGGGCGGCGACCGCGAAGCGTCCCGCGCCGCGCAGGCCGAGCGCGACGTGCTGGAAGGTGTGGCGGTCCTTCCACACGCGGCCCGTGGTCTGGTTCGCGCGCGACGTGTTGGAGTCGATCCAGCGCCAGCCCGGCGTCTCCATGAACTGGCGCACGTTGTCGACCTCGGCGAGGATGCCGGGCGAGCATTTCTCGTAGGCCTCGTCGTAGGCGATCTTGAAGGTGAAGCCGCCCTCGCCCGCGGTAATGAGAACGTGGCGCGCGAGCGGCCGGCCGTCGAGGTCCAGGCCGGTGATGTGCAGGCGGCCGCGGCGGGACGCCTCCGGCAGGATCGCCGCGGCGTAGCGCCGGTCGTCCTCGCGGCAGGCGAGCGCGCTGCCGGCACGGCCCTTCCAGCCGCTCGCCTCCAGGCGCATGAATTCGTCGGTCCACTTGGCGAGATCGTCGCCGGGCGAGAAGCGCACCGGCCGCAGCGCGCCGAAAGCGCGCACGCGCGCCTCGCTGCGCCGCAGGTTGTTCTTCATGTTCGACGTGAAGCGCTCGCGCGGATCGCGCTCGCGCACGAGCAGCGCGCGCGCATAAGCGTCGGGCACCATCCAGGGCACTGCAGCCTCGCAGGCCGCATCGACCAGCGCGCCATAGAAGACGCCGCCGGCCGGGAGGTATTCGAACTCGAGCACCGGCGCCACGTCGCTCGCGAGCAGCGCCTGGACGCATTTCGCGGCGCTCTTCTGGCGCACGAGCGGCGTGCCGATGACGTTGTTGCGATCGCGCCAGGAGCGCAGCGCGCGCACCGGCAGCCCGCGGTAGCGGCGCTCCAGGCGCATCGGGATCAGCGCGCCGAGCGTGCCGTCGTCCCACACCAGGATGCAGCGGAAATCCTGCGCGCCGTACGCTTCGAGCGCAGGCCGCAGCATCCAGTGCTCGTAGAACGGGTTGGGCTCCGCGGCTTCGGCCGCGAGCGCTTCCCAATGCGGGATGAGCTCGGCGAGCCGCGCCGCATCGCGCACCTCGACGATGGTTCCGGTACCCGAAGGCATGGTTTCCTACGGTACAAAACGCGCCGCGGGGGCGTGACCTTCCGCGGCTGCGCCGGATGGCTCAGGCGCTCGGGCGCCCGGCTGTAGCCATGGGCTAATAGGATCAAAACCCGATGCTTCCCGTCATCCTGCTGGGAGGGCTCAACATCGTCCGCGCGCTGGGGCAGGCGGGGATTCCGGTGGTCATCGCCTCCTCCGAGCGCGGCACGCCGGCCATGGCGTCGCGCTATTGCGCCGGTGCGGTTGCTCTCCCCCCCTTTGCCGACCGCGACGCCGTCGTCGAGACCTTGATACGCACTGGACAGAAACTGGGGCGCCGTGCGCCGCTTTTCTACGACAACGACGACCGCCTCGCGCTGGTGCAGGACTACCGTGCCGCGCTGTCGCCGCATTTCGCGCTGCTGCTGAACGAGCCCGAGCTCGGCGACGCCCTCCTCGACAAGGCGCGCTTCCAGTCGCTCGCCGAGCGGCAGGGCCTTCCGGCGCCGCGCCGGATCGACTGGGAGAGGCTGGACGCCGAGGGCGGGCCGGTGCTCGTCAAGCCCAAGGTCAGGACCGCCTGGGACAACTCGAGCATCCGGGTGCAGCTTTTCGGGCGCGCCGGCAAGGCGCGCGTCTTCGCGAACGGCCGCGAGGCCCGCGCCAACGCGCTGGTCGCGGAGCTCGCCGGCCAGCTCTCCTTCCAGGAATATGTCCCCGGCGGCGACGACGCGATCTGGTCGTTCCACGGCTTCGCCGCCCCGGGCGGCGAGGTCCTGGCGTGGTTCATCGGCCGCAAGATCCGCACCTTTCCCGCGCTCACCGGCGACAGCTCGTACCTGCGCCTCGCGACCGACGGCGGCCTCGCGGCGCTCGGCCGCAACATCTCTTCGCGGCTCGGCCTCACCGGCGTCTTCAAGATGGATTTCAAGCGCCACCCGGAGAGCGGCCGCTTCTACCTGCTCGAGATCAACACGCGCTTCAACCTCTGGCACTACGTGGGCGCGAAGAACGGCGTCAACCTGCCGCAGGTCGCCTACGATTTCCTGACCGCCGGCAAGCGCCCGGCGACCCGGACCGTGGCGAAAACCCGCTACCGCTGGCTCTGCCTGCGCTTCGATTGGCTTGCCTACAAAGACCTCAAACACCGTAGCGAGCTGTCCTTCCTGGGCTGGATGGCTTCGCTCGCCTACCGTCCCATGCTCTACGACATCTTCTCCTGGCGCGATCCGATGCCCTTCCTGCGGTACTGGGCGATGCGGATCCGCGCCGCGGCGGCGCGCAGGATGCACCGATGGCTCGCTACGGCGTCCTAGGCGACATCCACGGCAACCGCGAGGCGCTGGACGCGGTTCTCGGCGCGCTCGATGCGCGCGGCGTGGCGCAGATCGTGTGCGTCGGCGACATCGTCGGCTACAACGCCGATCCCGACGAGTGCGTCGCGATCGTGCGCAAGCGAAACATCCAGAGCATCGCCGGCAACCACGACCTGATCGGCACCGGGCGGCTCGACTTCCGCCGCTGCTCGATCGTCGCCGAGTACGCATTGCGGCGCACGCGGCGCACGCTAGCCCCCGAGGCCGCGGCCTGGCTCGCGACGCTGCCGCCCTACCGCGTGCTCGACGACGGCGTGGTGCTGGTGCACGGCGGCGTGCGCGACGTGCAGCAGTACATGGTGACGCTCGCGCACATCCGCGAGAACGCCGCCTTCCTCGCCCACGACTTCCCCGGCGCGCGCGTGTGCTTCTTCGGCCACAGCCACGAGCAGAAGGTCTACGAGGTCGCGGGCGAAGCGGCGAAGGAAATCGCGATCGATCGGCCCGTGGTTCTGTGCCGGGAGAAAACCTATTTCGTCAACGCCGGATCGGTCGACGCCGCGCGCAAGCGCAACAAGCGCTACGCCGAGTGCGCGATCTACGACAGCCGCGCAGGCGCGCTCGAGTTCCTCCGCGTTCCCTACGACAACGCCTCGAGCGAAGCCAAGGCGGCCGTGTTCGGCTACCGCATCGGCCCGCTAGCCGACCGCCTGTACAGCTGGCGGCGTCGGTTCGTCGCGCGCTTTCAGCCCACCTGAGCGGGCGGCGCCGCTGCGCCCCGCGTACTCCTGCCAGCTGCGGATCGCGAGGTCGGCGAGGCCCTTCTTCGCCAGCGCCTCGACCAGCCGCTGCGCGAGCTGGATGTTGGTGATCAGCGGAATGCCGAAGTCCGCGCTCTTGCGCCGGATCTGGTAGTCGTTGGCGAGCTCGGCTTCGCCGCTGTGCTTGGGGATGTTGATGACGAGATCCACCGTGCGCGCGGCCAGGACCTCGAGCACGTTCGGCGACGCGGCCTCGTCCGGCCAATGCAGCGACGTTGCCTCTACGCCGTTGGAGCGCAGGAAGGCCGCCGTGCCCTTGGTCGCGAACAAATTCACTCCCATGTTGCGCAGCGTGCGCGCGCTCTCCAGGAAGGCGGCCTTGCTCTCGATCGGCCCGGTGGAAAGGAGCGCGCTCTTCACCGGCAGGCGGAAGCCGACGGAAATGAGCGCCTTGAGGAACGCTTCCTCGAAGTCCTCCCCCAGGCAGCCCACCTCCCCGGTGGAGGCCATCTCCACGCCGAGCACCGGGTCGGCGCCCTCGATGCGCGTGAACGAGAACTGCGGCGCCTTCACGCCCACGTAGTCGAGGTCCATCGCGGAGCCGTTGTGGACCGGCACCGGGCGTCCCATCATCACCGCGGTCGCGGTCTCGATGAAATTCAGCCCGAGCACCTTCGACACGAACGGGAAGCTGCGCGAGGCGCGCAGGTTGCATTCGATCACGCTGATGTCGTTGCCCTTGGCGAGGAACTGGATGTTGAACGGCCCGTGGATCTTCAGCGCGCTGGCGATGCGCGCCGAGATGCGGCGGATGCGCCGGATCGTCTCGAGGTAGGTGCGCTGCGGCGGCAGCACCAGCGTCGCGTCGCCCGAATGCACGCCGGCGTTCTCGACGTGCTCGGACACCGCCGACACCACGACTTCGCCGTCGCAGGCCACCGCGTCGAACTCGAGCTCGCGCGCGTTCTCCAGGAACTTGCTGATCACCACCGGGTGCAGCGGCGAGACCCGGGTCGCGCGCGCCAGGAAGCGCTGTAGCTCGGCGTCGTTGGAGGCAACCCCCATCGCCGCGCCCGAAAGTACGTAGGACGGGCGTACCAGCACCGGGTATCCAACGCTTTGCGCGAACGCCAACGCATCGGTCTCACTCAATAGCTCCTTCCATGCAGGCTGGTCGATCTCCAGCTTGTCGAGCAGGCGGGAGAACTTGTGGCGGTCTTCGGCGGCGTCGATTCCCGCCGCCGGCGTGCCGAGGATGCGCACCCCGGCCGCGGC
>Ga0070694_100002558_pt1 | contig 10748 bp, 6 predicted proteins | sample KBSK1251metaG_FD_65470 | JGI IMG/M metagenome (GOLD analysis project Ga0070694, IMG submission 65470) | Corn, switchgrass and miscanthus rhizosphere microbial communities from Kellogg Biological Station, Michigan, USA - KBS K1-25-1 metaG | ecosystem: Host-associated > Plants > Roots >... | reverse complement strand
GGCCGGATCGATGCGCCGTCGTGGGGGCCGGCCGGCCACATCGTCTATTACACCGCACAGAATGGATCGAGCCTCGCCTTGAACGGATCCGTGCTGACCGGCGGCGAAAATGCCGCGCCGTTTCGCGTGAGCTGGGCGTCGGCGAAGGACTTTTACTACGTTGGCGACGGCAAGATTCGCAAGCGGTCCATCGACGGCGGCCCTGCGCAAACCATCGCGTTCAACGCGACGCTGCCGGTGACCAAACCTGCGTACACACGCCGCAAGCGGGACTTCGATTCCGTGGCGCCTCGCCAGACACTGGGCATCGTCCATCCGGTCATTTCTCCGGATGGCACAAAGGTCGCGTTCGCGGCGTTGAACGACATCTACGTGATGCCGATCGGCGGCAAGCCGGTGAACATCACCAACGATCGCGCGTTTGACACCGATCCGGGATGGTCTCCCGATGGTTCGCAGCTGCTGTACTCGTCCGATAAAAGCGGCAGCCAGCTCCAGCTGTGGATCCGTAATGTGCAAACAGGACAAGCTCGGGAGGTCACGCACCTGACCACGCAGCCGCAGGGCGCCACGTGGTCGCGCGATGGCAAGCGCGTCGCGTTTCTCAACATCAACAACAATTACGGCGTGGCGGAAGTCGCCGTGCTCGACGCCGCGACGCTGCAGGTTCAGAAAGTCCACGATACGCTGCCGCAGCCCGGGCCGCCCACCTGGTCGCCGGACGGGAAGAGGCTCGCAGTCGCGGCACTGGCGCCGTATTCACGCAGGTTTCGAGAGGGTACGAACCAGGTCCTCACGATGTCGGCGGGCGCGAGCGGCGCCGACGCCTGGTACGCACCAGTGCCGACCCTGTCAATCGACTCGCGCGCTGACTGCGGACCGGCGTGGTCGCCCGATGGATCGAAGATGGCGGCGATCTACGAAGGTGTCCTGGCGGTCTGGCCGGTTGCTGCGACAGGAGAGCCCGTCGGCCCACCGCGTCGCTTCACCGCCGAGCCCGCGAGCGCGCCGAGCTGGCAGGGCGACTCCAGACACATCCTGTATCAGTCACTCGACAAGTTGAAGATCGTCGACATCTTCACCGGCGAGAGCAGGCAAATCCCCGTCGATCTCAAGTACGCGATCGATGTGCCGAAGGGGCGGGTGATCGTACACGCCGGCCGGCTCGTCGACATGACGAGCGCCACGCCGCGTACCGACGTGGACATCGTCGTCGAGGGAAACAGGATCACGAGCGTCGCGCCGCATGCAGCGACGCTGCATGCCGGCGGTCAGGTGGTCGACGCATCGAACCTCACGGCGATGCCCGGTTTGATCGACTGGCACACGCATCTGCAGTCGGAGTACGGCGAAGCGCACGGCCGGGCGTATCTCGCGTTCGGCGTGACGACGGTTCAGAGTCTCGGCGGCCCGCCCTACGAGGCAGTCGAGGCGCGTGAATCGGTCGACGCCAATAAACGAACAGGACCGCGCGTGTTTTCCACCGGCTATCTGCTCGAATACCAGCGCGTCTACTATCGCATGGGCATCGCGATCTCCAATCCCGCGCATCTCGAGATCGAGCTGCAGCGCGCCAAGGCGCTGCGATATGACTTGCTGAAGAGCTACGTGCGGCTTCCGGACCGGCAGCAGAAGCGCGTCGTGGAGTTCGCACACAGCATCGGCATCCCGGTGACGACGCACGAGATCTATCCTGCCTCGGCGATCGGCGTCGATGCCACGGAGCACTTCGCCTCGACGAGCCGCCGCGGGTACTCGATGAAGCAGGGACCGCTCAATCGCGCGTACGAAGACTTCGCGCTGTTGATTGGCAGGAGTGGTCGGACGTTCGATGCGACGATCGGGGAAGACGATTTTGCCACGTCGAAGCTGTTCGCTGACGATCCCGCATTGAAGGATGACCCGCGCTTCAAGTTGTATCCTGCCTGGCTGCAGCGGCAGGTCGTCGACCTCAACGCGCGAGGCGTGCGTGAGCGCGGCCAGGAGATCCCGCCGATTCTGAAGGGAAACGGCAGGATGGTCATGGACGCGATGCGCGCGGGCGCCACGATCGTGGGCGGTACCGACCGGCCGCTCGCGATCAAGGTGCACGGCGATGTCGCGAGCGAGGTCCTGATCGGGATGACGCCGTACGAAGCGCTGAAGACGGTGACCGTGAACGCGGCGCGCGGTCTCGCGCTGGACGCCGGCACGATCGAGCCCGGTAAGCTCGCCGACATCGTGATCGTGGACGGAAACCCGCTCGAGAGGATAGACGCGACCCACAAGGTGAAGCGTGTCATCGCGAACGGACGCGTGTATGAGCTCGACGAGCTCCTGAAAGGCACGACGGCGAAGCCGCCCACGACGGCCGCGGCCAGCCGCGATCGATAACCTTTCGGCTCTCACAACGGTGACCTTCAAAGGAGCACGACGTGGACAGACCGACGACAGTATCGCGCCGACGCTTCATAGGGCTGGGCGGAACCGCTTCGGCGTCGCTCTTTCTCGGCCGCGATCGTGTCTTCGCTGAGGCGCTCGGCGCGATCCAGGCGCGCGCCGCCGAGAGATTGCAGGACCGGGAGGAATTCTGGGCGTTCCTTCGAACGCAGTTCATGGTCGAGCCGGGACGGATCTACCTCAATGCGGGCACGACCGGTTTGATGCCGATCCCCGTTATCGAGGCCGAGACGCGATATCAGCGCGAGCTCGCCGCCAATCCGAAGGTCCGCCGCCTGTTCGAAGGGGTCATCGTGCCGGAGGAAGTACGGAAGAAAGCGGCGACGCTCATCGGCGCCGACCTCGAGGAAACCGCGTTGACCCATAACACCACCGAGGGGCTGAATATCGTCGCGCAGGGGCTGCCGTTGAAGGCGGGCGATCAGGTCTTGATCACCGACCAGGAGCATCCGGGCCACCGTGAGCCGTGGCGTCTTCGAGCGAAGAGAGATGGCATCGAAGTCACGGAGGTCAAGATCCCGACTCCGCTGCCGGACGCCGCGACGTTCCTCAATCGGATTGAATCGGCGATCACCAGCCGCACGCGTGTCGTCGCGTTCCCTTACATCACCACGACGACCGGACTGGTCACGCCCGCGAAGCAGGTCTGCGCGCTGGCGCGGTCAAAGGGACTCTGGACGCTTCTCGACGGCGCGCACTCGGCGGGCCAGCTCAAGTTCACCGTCAAAGACATCGGATGCGACTTCTATGCGACCAGCCCGCACAAGTGGTTGCATGCGCCGCTGGGCAACGGGATTTTTTACTGCCGGAAAGAGCTCCAGAACACCCTGTGGCCGCTGACGGGCGCGGCGGGGTGGGATCGCTTTCAGGACGCGCGCAAGTACTCGGCCTTCGGAAATCGCTCGTGGGCGACCGCGATGGCGCTCGGCAACGCGATCGATTTTGCCAACGCCATCGGCATCGAGAACATCGAAGCCAGGCAGCGGGCGCTCATGACGAAGTTCAAGAGCCAGTTGCTCAGCCTCGGCGTCGAGTCGCTGACGCCGGCGGCTCCGGCGTTCTACTGCGCCCAGTCCGCATTCCGCATCCCGAATGTGTCCGGGCACGATCTGGCGACCTATCTGTTGGAGAAACACAAGATCGTCGTCGCCGAACGGGCCGACGGGTTCCGCGCGGACATCGGTTACTACATCAGCTTCAATGAGCTCGATACGACCGTGGGCGTCGTCGCCGATGCGATCCATCGGGGCACGTTCAAGACGGCTCAACGGTAAGTCGCTCGAGCGAGTCGCCTCAACTTTCGTTCGCCGTGTGAATAGCTGAAGACCACCTCGTATCCTGCCCGGGCGAAGATCGTCCCGAGCTTGCCGCACATCAATCCCGAACCGAGAATGCCGATGCGCACGGCTGGTGCTCCGTGGTCAGCGGTCGATGATGGCCATATTCCTTTCGTCGTGGCGCTCGCCGGCGGCCGGCGCGAGGTTGTTCAGCCGCTCGATCTGCTCCGCGCTCAGCTCGATGCGATCGGCGGCGGTGTTCTCCTCGACGCGGACGACTCGCTTGGTGCCGGGAATCGGGGCGATGTCATCGCCCTGCGCGAGCAGCCAGGCCAGGGCGATCTGTGCCGGAGTTGCGCCCGCCTCGGATGCCACGGCTCGGACCTCGTCGACGATGCGCAGGTTGCGCTGGAAGTTCTCGCCGGTGAAGCGCGGGTTGGTCTTGCGCCAGTCGTCGTCGGTGAGTTGCTCGGGCGAGCGGATGTCGCCGGTGAGAAACCCGTGGCCGAGCGGCGAGTAGGGAACGAATCCGATGCCTAGTTCGCGCAGCAGCGGCAGCAGTTCGACCTCCGGGTCACGCGTCCACAGGGAGTACTCGGTCTGCAACGCAGCGATCGGGTGCACAGCGTGGGCGCGGCGGATCGTCGCCGGACCGGCCTCGGACAGCCCGATGTAGCGCACTTTGCCCTCCGTGACGAGCGCGGCCAGGGCACCGACGGTGTCCTCGATTGGCGTGCTCGGGTCGACCCGGTGCTGGTAGTACAGATCGATGTGGTCGGTGCCCAGCCGCTGAAGAGAGCCCTCGACGGCGACGCGGATGTTCGCCGGGCTGCTGTCGCGGACGCCCGGGCCGCCGCGGGAGTGCGAGACGATGCCGAACTTCGTGGCCAGCACCACCTGGTCGCGGCGATCCTTGATGGCCCGGCCGACGAGCTCCTCGTTCGTGTAGGGACCGTAGATCTCGGCGGTGTCGAGATGCGTGACGCCAAGGTCCAGCGCCCGGTGGATGGTGCGAATCGAGTCAGCGTCGCTGCCGGCTCCGATGTTGTAGTAGCCCGACATCGACATGGCGCCGAGTCCTATGCGAGAGACGTCAAGTCCGCCGATCGAGATGTGCTTCATGATGATTCCAATGTAGATGGATCACCCCCAAAGGTGTTTGCCAGATCCACCGAGTTCATTGCCTAAAATGACGTTCCGCTGGTGGAAATGAGAATGCGCCGCACCGGCTGATGCTAGATTGGTCTGCCACAGGCTCGGGCCGGAGATTGCGCATGTCCAAGCAAGCGGGGTCATATACGTCCGAGGCGACGGCGACGCACGCGTTGGCTCAGGCCATCGGGCGCTTTGCCCAAACCGACGGCGACCACACCACTGAGATTCCGGCGCTCACGCTGCATCGCCGCAGGGCGCCAACCGAACCCTTGCACTGCATCTACAACCTGGGTCTCGGCGTCGTCGCGCAGGGCGACAAGCAGGTCCTGCTCGGCCGCCAGTCGATCGACTACGGCCCGGGGCAATCCATGCTGACGACCATCGATCTCCCTGTCATCTCGCACGTCACGCGAGCCAGTGCGCGCGAACCGTTTCTTGGCATGATGCTGAAGTTGGATGCCCGTTCAATCCTGCAGATCGGTTCCGAGATGGATGAACCACGGCCCCGGCGCGAGCATGCCTATCGGTCCATCTCGTTCGAAGCACTCGACGGCGCCTTGCTCGATGCACTCGTCCGGCTCGTCAAGTTGCTGGGCGAGCCAGCACTGGTTCCCCGGCTGGCGCCGCTGATCCAGCAGGAGATCACCATCCGCCTGCTGACCGGCCCGCACGGCCCGCAACTCCGACACCTCGTCACCGCCGGGTCCCCGAGCCAGCAGATTGCGAAGGCGGTTGCCTGGCTGAAGCAGAACTTCGTTCAGGCGCTGAACGGGGACGACTTGGCGGATCGCGCGCACATGAGCCCATCGACTTTCCGACAGCATTTCCGCGCCCTCACTGGTGTGAGCCCTTTGCAGTACCAGAAGCAATTGCGTCTACAGGAAGCACGGCAATTGATGCTGAACGAGAACCTCGACGCGGGCAGCGCCGGCGTGCGTGTTGGGTATGAAAGCGCCTCGCAGTTCAGCCGCGAGTACAGCCGCCTGTTTGGCGCGCCCCCTCAGCGCGATATCAAGCGCATGCGGCTGGATGTGAACGTCACGACAAGGACCAGTCATGCTGCAGCATCAGCATGATCAGGTGACTCTGCTTCCGTTGGGCAAACCTGGTCAGCCAGTCGACGAACGCGAGGTTCGCCTTCTAGCGTTCTCCTTCCACCGAGCGGTCGATCCATGCCATGTGTTGCGCGGACAAGCGCTCCCCGTGCACCGTGATCTGCGAGAAGCCAGTCACGGCGAGACCGTTTCGCGGCGACCTTCGCGCGCGTAGCGGCCCGGAGGGCGGCCCACGTGCCGGCTGAACGCGGTGCTGAAAGTACTGGCCGAGCCGTAGCCGACGCGTTCGGCCACCTCGCCAAGCCCGAGGTCCTGCCGGCGGAGCAGATCCTTCGCGACGGCCATGCGCCAGGCGAGCAGGTATTCCATCGGCGGCAGGCCAACTCTGTGCGTGAAGCGCTCGAAGAACGCCGAACGCGAGAGGGCGGCCGTCCTCGCGAGCAGGGCGACCGTCCATGAACGCGCGAGCTGACTGTGCATCTGACGTATCGCCGGCGCGAGCCGCGCATCGGCCAAGCCGCGCAGCAGCCCGGGAGGCGCGTCGTCACCTGGCGTCGCCCTCAGTGCTTCGATGAGCAGCACTTCCACCAGTCGCGTGAGCACGAGTTCGCGGCCTGCTCTCCGTTCGCTCGCTTCCTCGCCGACGAGGCGAACCAAAGTTGACAGCCGTTCGACGCCGCGCACGTGCACGAGCGATGGCAGCAGCGAGACGAGCAACGCGGTATCGGGCGAGTCGAACACGAACCACCCGCCGAGCAACCGCACGTCGGGTCGCCCACCGCGCGTGCCATGGCGGACCTCACCCAGGACCTTTGACGTCACCTTGGGGTCGAAGCGCTCCAGTCTCACCGGCTCGAAGCCCGACATGGTGAAACCCGGCGTCGCGGGGAGGAGCACGAAGTCGCCCGCCTCGAGTGTCAGCGGACGATGGCCGTCGACCGTCAAACGGCAGCGGCCTTCCAGCACCGCGCAGAAGCTCGGCTCACCGAAGGCGGAGTAGCGGACACCCCAGCGGCCGGCGCCACTGATGCGCCTCGAGAACACAGCACGCGGCTGAAGCAGGGTGATGACTTCCGAGAGCGGGTCGTTCACGGCTGGACGCTCACAAATGAAATTTGGACTCCCCACTGTAGATCGTCCGGCACGTCCCCGCTATCGTGGGTGACGTCACGATGTTGAGGTAGCACCATGAAGACTGTGCTCATAACTGGTTGCTCGTCCGGCTATGGTCTCGAGACCGCGCGCCACTTTCACGCACAAGGTTGGAACGTGATCGCCACCATGCGAACGCCGCGCGAGGGCATTCTGCCCCGATCGGAGCGACTGCGCGTCCTGGCGCTCGACGTGACCAATTCCCAGAGCATCGCCGCTGCGATCGAGGCGTCTGGGCCCCTCGACGTGCTCGTGAACAACGCTGGCATCGGGGTGATCGGCGTCTTCGAGGCCACGCCGATGGCGACGGTTCGTGAGGTGTTCGAGACGAACACCTTCGGTGTGATGGCGATGACGCAGGCGGTGCTGCCGCAGTTTCGCGCGCAGAGGTCCGGTGTGGTGGTGAACGTGACGTCGAGCGTGACGCTGGCGCCGATGCCGCTGGCGGCGGCATACACCGCGAGCAAGATGGCGATCGAAGGGTTCACCGGATCGCTCGCGCACGAACTCGAGGCGTTCAACGTGCGGGTCAAACTGGTTGAACCGGGCTACGCCCCGACCACGCGCTTCACGAGCAACGGCGGCGCGCGGATGGAGGGGCTGTTTCCCGAGGCCTACGCGACTTTCGCGAAACCCATCCTCGATGCCTTTGCGCAAGTCACGACCGTGACGAAGGAATCCGACGTGGCCGAGGCGGTGTTTCGCGCCGCGAACGATCCGTCACGAGAGCTGCGATTTCCAGCGGGTCCCGACGCCGTGGCGTTGGCTCAGTCGAGATGAGGGAAGACCGATCGGCCGAATTCTCGACAAAAACGTTTACAGACCGAAGCAGACGATGGTGGAGCCGACAGCAAGAGCGATGAACTGCTGTCCGCCGACGGCGAACGTCATCGGCGAGGTCTTGATCGTGGCGTTCAGCGGAACGCGCCACAACGTTTTCCCGTCCCGCTCGTCAACGGCGACGAAGTAGCCGCTCGCATCTCCGTAGAACAGGATGCCAGCCGCGGTTCCCAGCACGCCCGCATCTCTCTTGCCGTCCACCGGGCCGGCCTGCGGAATCTCCCACGCGATTTTTCCGGTCTCGATGTCGAGCGCGCGCAGATATCTCGTCGCAGGGTCCACGCGCGGACGCTCCGTCTTCCAACTACCGGGCGACAGTCTGACGTTGCACTTCTCCGTGGCCTGAACGTAATACAGGCGTGTGACCGGGCTGAATGCCGTGGCATGCCAGTTTGTCGCGTGGTCGGGACAACTCACGTCGCGCTCGGGAACACGCTGAGGGCGGCCGTCGCGGCCAATTCCCGTCGCCCACGTCAGGCGGCGGACGAATTTCTCCGCGAGCAGCACCTCGCCGTTCGTGCGATCGAGGACGTAGAAGAAGCCGTTGCGGTCCGCATGCAGAAGAAGTTTTCGGTCCCGCCCGCGAAACGTGGTGTTGACGAGGACATTCGGCTCCGTGGCGTCCCAGTCGTGCGTATCGTGCGGGGTGAACTGGTAGTACCACTTCAGGGTTCCGGTGGCGGGATCGAGCGCCAGGACGCAGTCGGTGAACAGATTGTCGCCGCCGCGCTCGCGGTCATCGGAGTTCGGCCACGGATTACCGGTGGCCCAATAGAGCGTGTCGGTCTCCGGATCGTAGGAACCGGTCTGCCAGGTCGAACCGCCGCCAGTGGCGACGGCCGTTCCCTTCCAGGTTTCAAACCCGGGATCGCCTTGGGCGGGAATGGTCCAGTGGCGCCAGACGCGTTCGCCGGTCGCGCCTTTGTACGCCGAAAGGAAACCGCGGATGCCCCAGTCGCCGCCCGAGACGCCGACAACCACCATGTCTTTTACCACCAGTGGCGCCATGGTCCCGCCGTACCGCTGCGGTTCATCGAACAGGACGACCTCCCACACGGGGCGGCCGGTGACACGATGCAACGCGACCAGGTGGGCGTTGTCGGTCACCAGGAAGAGGTGCTCTCCGAGAATCGCGACGCCGCGATTCGTTCCGAGTGACGGATCGGAAACCAGATCAGGAGTGCGCGGGCGCGAGTACTGCCAGATCTCGTGGCCGGTGCGCGGGTCGAGTGCGAACACCTGGTTCGGACCTGTCACGTACATGACGCCGTCGGCCACGATCGGAACGGTCTCCAATCCGAAGTAACGCATGTTCTCGCGATAGTACGGAGTGTCTGGATGGAACAACGACCAGAGCGGAATGGAAAACGTCCACTTCACGCTGAGCGTGCTGACGTTCGATTTGTTGATCTGCGTGAGCGGGCTGTAGCGGTTTGCGCTCACGTTTCCGTTGAACGTCGGCCACTCGCCAGCCTTCGGATTGAGAATCCTGCCGAAATCAACTCCCGTGTCGGAACGGCGCGTGGAGGCCACCGCGCCCGGGCGTACGCCGGTCATTCGGCTCAGATACGCGATCACGTCGCGCAACTCGTCGGCGCTCGCGTTCACGGCGCCCATGTGCGATCGCTTCTCGTCCGTGATGGACGCAACGTCGTCCAGCGAGAGCGGGTGCAACGTGCCTGTGAGGTCCTGGATCGCCAGGTCGAAACTGCTGCGGCTTCGCGCGAAGCCACGCAGCGTGCGTCCGTTCCGCAGTCGCACAGAAACCAGGTCGTAGCCAGGAGCGATCCGCGCGTCGGGATTCAGCAACGCGTCTCGAATGTCATCCACGGTCAGCTGAAGCGCGATATCCGAGAGATCGGGTCCGATCGCCGAACCCTCACCCTGCGCCAGATGGCAGGACACGCATTGACCCTTGCCCACGAAAAACTGCCGGCCGGCGGCCGCATCACCGGGAACGCTGGCTCTTGCCGCCACGGCGTTCCACGACGCGATCATCGTCGCGATCGCATCGATCGTGTCGGCCGGGAGATCGAAGGCGGGCATCCCTGCGGAGGGAATTCCGTTGCGGATGACGTTTCGCAGGCTTTGAGCGGATCGCGTGCGCACCGACGCACTTCCAGCGAGCCCCGGACCCTGCTGCGTGCCACGTGCATCGTCTCCATGGCATCCGCCGCACAGCTTCGAGTACGTCTGCGGGATATCCGGATTATTCTGCGCCCATAGCACGGGGCTCGATACAACTGCGACTGCGATCAGGATCGTGCAGCGTTTGGCGATCTCGAACGTCATGATCACGTCCCGACGCGGCGGGGCACCATGTCATCGGGAATGCCGAGCCCCGGCCCGCCGATGTCCGCGGTGCGGATGTATCCGTCGGTGATCGTAAAGATGCCGGGAAAACGGCGCCGCCATGGGTCGTTCGCTGCGGGAACGTACTGTCGCGCGTTGGCTTCGATGCCGGCAACCGCCGGAACGCGAGCGGAGATGCCGACCGAGTGGATCAGCGACGCGCCGGGACACGTGAGATCCTGGACGCACAGGAACAGCTTGTACTTTTGCGCGGCGGCGGCCATCAGCACCGTCTGGCTCTGGCCTTTGCAGGCTTTCAACGCCACACCCGTGTAGCCCATTTCGCGCGCGAGCACGAGGCTTTCGAGATCGGTCAGCGATTCGTCGATGACAACCGGACGCAATCGCGCCGCTTCGTGCATCACGTTCTGCCTGTTCGCTTTGAGATCCCGCGCCGTCGGCTGCTCGACGTAGAGAATCCGCTTGAAGCCTTCGGGCGACCCCGCGCGGATCCGGCGCAGGCATTCGAGCACGTACT
>Ga0070694_100002557_pt1 | contig 10751 bp, 12 predicted proteins | sample KBSK1251metaG_FD_65470 | JGI IMG/M metagenome (GOLD analysis project Ga0070694, IMG submission 65470) | Corn, switchgrass and miscanthus rhizosphere microbial communities from Kellogg Biological Station, Michigan, USA - KBS K1-25-1 metaG | ecosystem: Host-associated > Plants > Roots >... | reverse complement strand
ATGATGTGCTGCGCCGGCAGATTGTTGGTGAACGTGAGCTGGATCGGCACACCCTTCTGCGCCACGATGATCCCGCCCAGGTGCCTTTGCGGCTGCACGCCTCCGCCGAGAGCGAGGGTCGGGTCATATCCCCAGAACGTCGTCGGCCCGAGGGTCGGATGCACCTGATCGGAAAATTCGCTGATACCGATGCTGTAATGTGTAGCGCCGTTGACTCCCGCGAGCCCGTCCGGCGCAGCGACCGGGATGCCCCCGGGGCCTACGCCCCGGAAAGCCGTCTGCCAGAGCGGCACGGGCTGCGACTGATACCACGCCCGCGCCTCTCTGAATCCGAACCCGCTGTACAGAGCGATGCCCGCTCCGGCAAGCATGGAAGTCTTGAGAAAACGCCGTCGACTAAACATGGACTACCCCCGGAAAATTGGTGTTGGTGTTGGGAAGGTGGAGCGAATTGCGGAAAAAACTTCGCGGCTGTCGCTGATGAACAGCGCGACTTGAGTCCGGCGCGGGTGAATGCAACGCGCCCGCACGGACGGGTACGACCTGGACTGCACTGAATCCCCCCTACAGGGATGCGTGGAAGTTACTGCGCTGCAAAATGGACGTATTGATAAGGATCAAGCGTGGCTCGGAAAATCCTGGAATGAGAATCGCGATCATCGGCGGCGGCATCGGCGGCCTCTCGATCGCACGCGAGCTTGCGCTGCGCGGTGTTCAATCCACCGTCGTCGAGAGGGCGGCGCAGCTGAACCCCGTGGGCGCGGGCATCATCATGAATCCCAACGCGATGCGCGTGCTCGAGCGCAACGGCCTCGCGGACGAGGTGCGGCGCGACTCGTGGCCCTACCTCATGCGCGAGACGCGCGACCAGACGGGCCGGCTCCTCGCGGTGCGCGACTATCGGCCGCTCTACGGCAGCGGCAAGCTCGCGCAGGGGGCGCTCGTGCACCGCGCGCACCTCCTCGATGTCCTTTACCGCAGCCTGCCGCCCGGCACGGTTACCTTCGGAAAGACGGCGAGCCGCCGCGATTTCGCCGATGCCGATCTGGTCATCGGCGCCGACGGCATCCGCTCGCAGGTGCGTGAGGAGGTTTTTGGTCCCGTGCAACCCGTTTACATGGGCTACCGTTCACACCGCCTGGTCATGGACAACGTCGCCGGCGCGCGCTGCTTCACCGAGTACATGGGCCGTGGCCAGCGTATCGGCCTGGTCCCCATCAACGACAAGCGCCTCTATGTTTGGACCACCTACAACGCGTTTCGCGACCAGGGCCCGGACCTGGACCTGGCGCGGCGCTTCGCGCAATTCACGGCCCCGGAGCTGCAGCGGCTCTTCGCCGCGCTGCCGCCCGCGGCGAGCATCATCACCACCGAGATCGAGGAGCTCTGGCTGGAGCAGTGGTTTTCCAAGGACGTCGTCTTGCTGGGTGACGCGGTCCATGCCATGACCCCGAACATCGGTCAGGGCGCGGGCATGGCGATGGAGGACGCAGCGGTGCTCGCCGAGGAGCTCGCCGGCAGTGCGAGAATCGCGGATGCGCTCGAGAACTACGCCAGGCGGCGCAAGCCGCGCGTGGAAATGGTGATGCGCATCTCGCGCCAGGTGGGGGACGAGGGCCAGCGCTCCCATCCGCTCGTCTGCTGGCTGCGCAATCGTCGCATCACGCGCGAGGCGCGCAACGTGGCGAAGGTGCAAGCCGAGCTCGAGCGCCTGCTCGCATTTTCGCGATAGGACCTTGGACAACCGAATGGGAAAAATCAGACACATCGCCATTACCGCCGAGGACCCTTTCGTCACGGCGGAGCTCTTCAAGCAGGCGCTCGGGCTCGAGGAGATCTCGCGCGGCGACAGCGACCTCGCGCGCGAGGTGTACCTCACCGACGGCTACATCAACCTCGCCATCGTGTGCTGGAAGCGCACGAAGGAGACGCCCAACCCGTATCCCGACGGCTACGGCCTCGACCACTTCGGCGTCCAGGTCGAGGACCTCGGGAAAGCCGAAGCGCAAGCGCGCAAGGCGGGCGCCGTTTCCCAGCCGCCGCCGCCCGTGGACCTCTCCAAGCTCTCCGGCAACACGCTGTACTTCGAGAAAAAGCTCGCGCTCGCCGGCGTCAAATTCGACCTCTCAGGGCACGGATGGGCGGTAAAGACGAAAAAGCGGCCCTCGTCAAAATAGCCCTCGAAGCGAGCGGCGTGCGCAAGGTCTACCGCAAGGACGGCCGCGAGATGCCGGTGCTCGACGTCGAGCGCTTCGCCGCGCGCGAGGGCGAGTTCATCACCATCATCGGCCCGAGCGGCTGCGGCAAGAGCACGTTCCTGCACATCATGGGCGGCTTCATCCCCGCCGACAGCGGCACGATCCGCGTCTACGGCAGCGCGGTGGACGGCCCCGGCCCCGACCGCGGCATGATGTTCCAGGAGTTCGCGCTCTTCCCGTGGAAGACCGTCGCCGGCAACGTCGCCTGGGGCCTCGAGGCGCAGGGCTTCGCCAGGGCCGAGATCGACGACACGGTGCGCGCGTACCTCGACCTGATGGGGCTCGCCGAATTCCGCAACCACTATCCCGCCGAGATCTCCGGCGGCATGAAGCAGCGCGTGGCGCTCGCCCGCGTGCTCGCGTTCAACCCCAAGGTGCTCCTCATGGACGAGCCCTTCGGCGCGCTCGATGCGCAGACGCGCGAGGCGATGCAGGAGGAGGTGACGCGCATCTGGGAGCGCACGCGCAAGACCATCGTCTTCGTCACCCACGACATCGAGGAGGCGGTCTACCTCGGCGACCGCGTGATCGTCCTCAGCGCCCGTCCCGGCCGCATCCGCCAGGAAGTGAAGATCGACCTGCCGCGCCCGCGCGCCCTCGAGATCAAGAAATCGGCGCAGTGCCACGAGTACCGAAATAACATCTGGGACCTGATCCGCGAGGAATCCCGGCGCTGAGATGAACATCACCGCAAGAATGAGCGTCGTCCTCGCGGTCATCTTTGCCGCCGTCTGCTTCAGCGTGGCGATCACCGGGTTCGTTTCGTCGGGCAGCATCGAGGATCCGGTGCAGCGCGCCGACGGCTTCGGCTTCGCGTGGTTCTGGACCTTTCTCGGCGCGATCGGCGTGGCGTTCGGCGCCTTGAGCGTCTGGATACTCAAGACGCACAGGGAGGAAGAAGGTTGAGCGCCTCATTTCCATGCAAGCTTTTCGCGAGCATGGCCATCCTCTTGCTCGCAGCTTGCGCAACGCGGCCGGCGTCGACGCCGACGCGCCAATGGCAGCCGCCGTGCGGCGAGTGCGTTCGCGGCGTGGTCAACTTCACGAAGGTGAGCGACAAAGTGTGGCGCGGCGCGCAGCCGGTGGATGCCGAGGCTTTCCGCAGACTCGAGCAGGCGGGAGTGAAGACGGTGATCAACCTGCGGCATGATCACGATGATTACCCGCTGCTCCGCGACACCGGCATGCGGTATTTCTGGCTACCGATGCGGGCATGGCACCCCGAGTCCGAAGATATCGCGATCTTGCTGAGCGCCCTGCGCCGACTCTCCGCTGACCCCAGTCGCTGGCCGGTGTTCGTGCATTGTGCTGCTGGCAAGGACCGGACCGGATACGCGATCGCGTCCTACCGCATCATCGAGGAAAATTGGCAAGCCGACGACGCGATTCACGAGATGTTTGATTTCCACTACAACGAGATCTGGTTCCGTAATCCGGGTTTCCTGCGCCGGCTCGAGCAAAGCCGCGCAGACATCCAGGCGCGCATCGGCAGGGCGCCTTAGGCTGGTGAAGCTCTACATCACACCGGGCTCTCCGTACGCGCGCATGGCGCGCATTGTGGTTCTCGAGAAGAAGCTTGAAGACCGGGTCGAGATCGTTGCTGCGCAGACCCGCACCGCGGGCAGTCCCTACTACAAGATCAATCCGTCGGGCCGCGTGCCCTATCTCGTGCGTGACGACGGAGTCGGGCTGGAGGAGTCCAGCGTAATTTGTGCCTACCTCGATCGTCTGGACGGCAAGCCGGCGTTTGCGATGACCGAAGATGCCTGGGAGGCGCCGCGCCTCGAAGCGCTGGCGCGAAGCCTGATGGACGGCCTGACGGTTTGGCTGCGTGAGCTTTACCGGCCGCCGGACGAGCGCTCGCCCGGCGTGATCCGGCACGAGACCGACCGCGCCGCGCGCATGGTGGAACTCTGGGAGCGCGAGATCGCGCACCCCTACATGCACGGCGCGCTCAACATGGCGCAGCTAACGCTGGCGTGCGCGCTCGGCCTGGAAGCGCGCAATCCCGAGTTCGATTGGCGGACCGCGCACCCGCGGCTGGGCGACTGGTACAACCCGATCGCCGCACGGCCGTCATTCGCGGCGACAGCACCGCCCGGAGTGTCCGCGAAGAAATAGATGCGTCGCGCGCTTGCGCTCGCGCTGGTCGCCTGGCTCGTCTTCGGCTGCGCCGCCCGCCCCCAGAAGCCGCCAGTCACGGCGAAGCACGGCGAGTTCGCAAACGAGGCGCTGATGGTCGGCGGCGCGAAGCGCGAATATCGCCTGTTCGTGCCGACGAGCGTCGATCTGGCCCGGCCGGCGCCCCTCGTCGTGGCGTTCCACGCCATGCTCATCGACAACAAGGACGTGATGCCGCGGTACACGCGGCTGAATGAAACCGCGCAGCGCCATGGCTTCGTCATCGCTTATCCGAACGCGATCGGCAGCGTCTGGGGCTTGTTGCCCGAGAGGAGCGCCGCTGACATCGCGTTCTTCGACGCGTTGCTCAAGCACCTGTCGGCGACCTACCTGATCGACCCCGACCGGGTGTACGTCCTCGGCATGTCGAACGGCGGTTACTTCGCCCAGCTCCTCGCGCGCGAGCGCTCGACCACGATCGCCGCCGCGGCATCACACTCGGGCCTCCTCGGCCTCGAATCCTTCGGCGGCGTCAACGCCGCGCGCAAATTCCCCGTGCTGATCGTGCACGGCACTCTGGACCTGATCTTCCCGTACCGCCTGGTGCGCGAGAACGCGGACAAGTACCGCCGCGAGGGACACGAGGTGGAGTACATCGAGGTTCCCGGCCTCGCGCACGCCTGGGCCACCGACGTGAACGTCAACGAGCAGATCTGGGCGTTCTTCGCCGCGCATCCGCGCGCGCGCACGCAACGCTAGATCGTTGCACTCCGATGCACGCGAGCGGAAATGAGAACGCGTTCCAGCTCCTCGAGTAGCTCGCGCGCCCCGCTCATGAGCTGCGGCACGTCGACCCCGGCGGGCGGGTCCGCGATGGGCGCCGCCAGCGCCGCCAGGCGCTCGGCGCCGATCGTCAGCGCGCTTCCCTTGATGCGATGGGCGGCACGCCGTAACGCGCCGCCGTTGGCCATCTCGAGCGCCACCTGCACCGCGGCAATATCGGCGCGCACGCCGGATTCGAGCTCCGCCAGCACTTCGGCCGTGCCCTGCGGACTGCCGGCGAGCTCCTGGATGCGCGCGCGGTCGATCGGATTTGCGTCCGGGGCGTCGCTGCGCAACCACTTGGCGAGCTTTGCGCGCAACGACACTAGCTCGGTGGGCTTGGTGAGGTAATCATCCATGCCCGCCGCGATGCACTGCTCGAGCGCCTCGCTGTGCGTATTGGCGGTAAAAGCCACCACCGTCGGTTTGCGCTTCTTCCCCTGATCCTGCTCTGCGCGGATGGCGCGCGCGAACGCGTAGCCGTCCATCTCGGGCATCTGCAGGTCGGTGATGACGAGGGTATGGCCTTCGCGGCGCCACTTGGCGAGCGCCTCGACGCCGCTCGTCGCGGTGTCCGGTTCCAGCCCGAGAACCTTGAGCTGGCGCTTCAGCATCGCGAGGTTGACCGGGTGGTCGTCGACGATGAGGAGCCTGGTGCCGGGCGGCGCGGAGATTGCGACCGGAGCGCGCGCCGCGCTCGCGACCGGCTCGTCGTCGCGAAGGGCGCCGGGGCTCGCCTGTTCCGCCGCGAGCGTCACCGAAACCCGCGTGCCGAGCCCCTCGGTGCTCGTGACCTGGATCGTGCCGTCCATCAGCTCGATCAGCTGGCGCGAGATCGCGAGACCGAGGCCGGTGCCGCCGTAGCGGCGGCTGGTCTCCGATTCGCCCTGCTGAAACGGCTCGAACAGGCGCTGCTGCGTCTGGGGGCTCATGCCGATGCCCGAGTCGTGCACGCTGAAGGAGAGCGTCTGGCGCTCGGCGTCCGAGCCCAGCACCTTGACCTCGAGGGCGACCGAGCCGGCGTGCGTGAACTTGATCGCATTGCTGACCAGGTTGGCGAGGACCTGCCGCAGCCGCGAAGGATCGATGACGTGGGCCGGCCACAGCGCTGGATCGACGCGCCGCGTGAGGAGCAGCCCCTTGCCGCTCGCCACGTGCTCGAAGGTGGCGATCACGCCGTCCACCAGGCGCGGCACGGAGCAGGGCTGCGGGCGGATCTCGAGCTTGCCGACCTCGATCTTGGAGAAGTCCAGGATGTCGTCGATCAGCGCGAGCAGCGAGCGGCTCGACTCGCGCGCCGCCGACAGCATTTCGCGCTGGTCGAGGCTCAGCTTGCCGTAGGAGAAGAGCTCGAGCATGCCGATGATCGCGTTGAGCGGCGTGCGGATCTCGTGGCTCATCGTGGCGACGAAAGCGCTCTTCGCCGCCGAGCCGGCGCGCGCGGCGTCGTGCGCCCGGCTCAGCTCTTCCGTGCGCTCGCGCACCCGCAGCTCGAGCTGCTCGTTTGCCTGGCGCAGCTTCTCCGCGCCGCTCGCGATGGCGGAGGAAAGGCGCGCGTCGTACGCGGAAAGCAGCATGGTCGCGGTGAGGATGACGAAGGTGAAGCCGCCGATCGTGTACGCCATCCATTCCTCGTCGAGCCGCAGGCCGGTGGCGAGGCAGATCGACAGGGGATGGAACTCGGCCGCGGCGACCGCGGTGAAGTGCATGCCGACCACCGCGGCGCCCATCACCAGCGCGGCGCCAAAGTTCGTCCACACCGCGCGCTGCTTGGCGAGATGGAACGCGATCCACAGCGCCGCGGTCGCGGCGCCGATGGCGATCAGGATCGAGGCGACGAACAGCAGCGGGTCGTAGCGGATGCCCGGCGACAGGCGCATCGACAGGTCGCCGGTGTAATGCATCGAGGCGATGCCGACGCCGATCAGCGCGCCCGGCAGGAGGAACTCGCGATGCTTGCCGGTGAGCCTGCGCAGGACGATGAACGCCGCGCCGCACGCGACGATCGCGAACACCCAGGAAAGCGCGGTGATCGACAGGTCGTACAGCACGCGGATCGGCAGCTTGAGGGCCAGCGTGGCGACGAAATGCATCGACCAGATGCCGATGCCCATCGCGAATCCGCCGCTGACAACCCACAGCTTCCAGTTGACGGCGTGCGGATCGCGCACGCGCGCGGCGAGGAGCAGCGTGACGTGCGATGCCGTCACGGCGACGAGATACGACAGGAACACCAGCCCGAAATTGAAGTCCTTCGGCACGCAGGCATCTTGCCGCCGGGCTCGCGCCGGGACTGTGGCTTTTCGCACGCCGCACACCAGCTCTGATCTTTGGCCGCAAGGCCTGTGGTAGCTTGGCCCGCCATGACCGGATCAACGCAGGCCGCGCTCGCGCCCAAGTCCAGGATCGCCGTCATCGACGACGACCGCTTCCTCCGCTACCTGCTCGACCTGCACCTGCGCAAGGCCGGCTACGAGGTCTTCACCGCCGAGGACGCGGTGGCCGCCGGGCGCGTGGTCGTCGAGCGCGCCCCCGACCTGATCCTTTGCGACGTCGACATGCCGTTCATGGACGGCTACGAGTTCGTGTCGGCGGTGCGCGCCGACCCGGCGACGCGCCACATCCCGGTGATTTTTCTCACGGTCAACGGCAGCGTGGGGGAGCGCGCGCGCCAGCTCGGCGCCGCCCACCTCACCAAGCCGGTGACGACCGACGAGCTGCTACGCACGGTAGCGAAATTCGCGCCGGCTCAGCGAGGCAAGTAGCTAAGGTCCACCATCGAGTCGACGTTCACCGGCTTCTCCAGCCACTGCAGCTTGTCGAGCATGAACGCGGAGAGCCTCTTCAGGCTCTCGACGTCGACGCGCGCGCTGGGGTCGCGCTTCCAGTCGGCGTTCTTGAGGTAGATGTCGATCGGCGTGCGCACGAAGCCCGCCTTGTGCAGGTCGCGCTTGGCCTGCTCGGTGTTGGCGAGGTAGTACCTGGTGACCGCGACGTAGTCGGCGAGGAAGGCGCGTACCGCGTCGGGGTTGGCCTTCAGGAATTTCTCGCCGAAGAAGATGTCGAGGAGCTCGTGGTCGTAGCCGACGGCGTCCACTGCGGTGAAGAGCTTGCGCAGGCCGCCCTTGGCCATCTCGGCCGAATAGAACGGCTCCACGAAGGTTCCGGCGCTCACCTTGCCGGTGCGCACCGCATCGCCGATGACCGGGAAGGCCATCGGCACGACCTTCGTGTCCTTGTCCGGCGCGAGGCCGGCGTTGATCAGGCCGGCGCGCGCCCAGAGATCGGTCGCGGTCTTGATGCCGACCACGCCGATGGTGCCGCCCTTGAGATCCTGGATCGTCTTCACCGGGCCGTCGTCCTTCACCATGTAGGTGGTGGTGAAGTATTGCTCGCCCTTCGCCTCGAGGCAGATGCTCGCGACGATCTTCATGTCCATGCCCTGCGCGCGCGCGAAGATCACGGCGAGGCCGGGCGCGGTGCCCGCGTCGAGCTCGCCGGCGAGGAACGCCTGGAAGCGCTCGGGATTGGCCTGGAAGAGGATCTGCTTCAGCTCGTAGCGCTTGCCCTGGTTGGGCGTGAGGTCGGGGCGCGCGCTCATCAGCCACACCTGCTCCTCGGCGGCGAAGCCGCGGCCGAAGCGGATGAGGGGTCCGGCGGCCAGCGCATTTCCCACCAGGATCAAACCCAGGCCCGCTAAGAAAATCCGCGTCACGGCGTCCCCCTCAGACGTAATAAGTATCGAGCTTTTCCCAGTATATCAACCGGTCCCGCAAGAGCACGACGGCCTTGTCGAGCGCGTAGCCGAGCACCGCGATCACCACCACGATCGCGAGCATGCGGTCGGTCTTGAGCGACGAGAGCGCATAGATCACCTGGTAGCCGAGGCCGTCGGCCGAGCTCACCATCTCGGTGATCACCACCACGATCATCGCCACCGGCACCGCGACGCGGAAGCCGGCGAAGATGAACGGCGCGGTGGCGGGGATCACGACTCGGCGCAGGATCGCGGCGCGCGAGGCGCCCATGTTGCGCGCCGACCAGAGCAGCTTCTCGTGCACGTCGCGCGCGCCCGCGTAGGTCATGATGACGATCGGGTACAGGCACTCGAGGAACACCAGCGCGACCTTCGACAGGCTGCCGATGCCGAAGACGAAGATGAAGATCGGGAACAGCGCGAGCTTCGGCACCGCGTAGGTGCCGGAGAAGAGCGGGTCGAGCAGCGCGGCCACGAAGCGCGAGCGGCCCATCACGATGCCGAGCAGGACGCCCACCGCCGCGGCGAGCGCGAAGCCGCCGAGCGCGCGCGCAAGCGAAACCCAGGCTTCGCCCAGCGATTCCGGCTTCGAGAGGAACGAGGCGAGCTCGCCGCCGATTCTTCCCAGCGAAGGAAAGAGCAGCGGGCTCCACAAGCCGCTGCGCGCGGCGGCTTCCCAGGCGACGAGCACGGCGCCGACGAAGAGGAAGGGCAGGACCCGGTTCATGCGGCAGGTTCCCGCCAGGCGAGGAGGCGCGACTGCCCGTAGCGCACCAGGCGGTCGCCGGCATAGCCGAGGATCGCGATCGTGGCGAGCGAGACGTACATGAGGTCGAAGCGCAGCGAGTTCTCGGCGACGCGGATCAGGTGGCCGAGGCCCGAGCGCGCGTTGATCATCTCCGCGGCGAACATCACGATGAACGAGAGCGCGAGCGCGACGCGCATGCCGGCGAAGATCATCGGCGAGGCGCTCGGTACCACCACGCGGCGGAATACTTGCCCCTGCGTTGCGCCCATATTGAGCGCCGACCACACCAGGATGGTGCGCGTTTGCCGCACGCCGTAGTAGGCGTTGATGAACACCGGATAGAAGCAGGCGAGCGCGATGATGAGGATCTTCGACAGGTCGCCGATGCCGAACCAGATCATAAAGATCGGCAGCATCACGATCTTCGGCACCGGGTAGGTCAGGAACACCGCGGGAGTGAGGAGCCGGTCGAACCAGCGCGCGACGCCGGCGGCGAGGCCCAGGATCGCGCCGAGGATCGTGCCGATGGCGAAGCCGGGAAGCGAGCGCGTCAGGCTCGCACGGATGTGTTCGTACAACTCGGCGCTGCCGAGCGCTTCGCCGAGGGATTGAATAATTTGCAACGGCGTAAGCACGTACTCGGGCAGCCCACGCAGCGCGGCGAGCTGCCATAGGAGCAGCAGCGCGATCAGCAGGCCGGCTCGGGCTATCACCATCGCGGGGCATTATCGTCCGGAACCTCCCGACGGGCACAGGTCTTGCGGCGCTGGGGTCGGCATGGCACCGGTGCGAAAACCCCGCGTCCTCATCGTGGACGACAACCGGACGAACCATCTCGCGATGGCTGCGGTGCTGGAGGACGGGCACGAGCTGCTGTTCGCCGACTCGGGAAAGGCCGCGATCGACATGATCGAGCGGCGCGCCGACATCGACGTCGTTCTGATGGACGTGCACATGCCGGAGATGGATGGATTCGAGGCGGCGAAGCGCATCAAGCAGCTGAAAGATCGCGCCGGCCTGCCGATCATCTTCGTCACCGCGGTGT
>Ga0070694_100002555_pt1 | contig 10752 bp, 3 predicted proteins | sample KBSK1251metaG_FD_65470 | JGI IMG/M metagenome (GOLD analysis project Ga0070694, IMG submission 65470) | Corn, switchgrass and miscanthus rhizosphere microbial communities from Kellogg Biological Station, Michigan, USA - KBS K1-25-1 metaG | ecosystem: Host-associated > Plants > Roots >... | reverse complement strand
ACCTTCCAATTGAATCTGCCCGCCGATCATGATGCCCTTGCGATCTTCCGCGATTTGACGCGCCGAGACCGGCTGCCACGGACTTTGCGCAATGGACTTGCCGCCCTGCATAAACTCGGTTTGCATGACCACCTCGTTCGCAGAGGCTTTGTTGTGGTAGAGGCGGAAGAAGTAAGCGCAAAGCTGATTGCGGCGATAGAACCTGATGCCTTCGGTGACCTTCGAGGCTGAGAGCCCGTTACCGCTCGTTTCGCCGGGCGTGGTCTTGGCTGGCTGTTTGTTATCAGCAGGCGGATCGAGCAGGATCAAGCTGCTCATGGTTAGTTTATTTTGCGCGAGGTTCGGCACTTCCACCCAGGCGGCAGCCGTGCCGACGTGGCCGGTGCTCAGTTCGCGCACGCCGATGCGCGCTTGATAGAGACCAGGTTTAAGCGGCACGCGGCGGGCATAGGTATAGCCGGTCTGTTTGGCCAGTCCGAGGCGGTCGGATTGAATACTGCCGAGCACATTTTCAGACTTGAGGTCGGCGCGCTTGCCGTTGGAGTCGTAAATCATGGTCACCACCTCGAGCGCCAAACTGTGTTGCTGATTCTGCTCGCGGTAGTCGAGCTTATCGCCCTGAATTTGGACGCGCACCGTGACCTGCGAATTATCCATCTCGCTTTCGAGGTAGTCCGCCGAAGCCGAAACACCGATCTCGTTTTGCGAGAGCGGCGCGAGCATGGCTTCCACCAGCCGCTGTTGGGGTGTCGCCGCTGCCTCGTCTTTCTTCGCTTTGGCGAGGTCTGACGGCAGGTAGCCTTTGGGTGTGCGGACGGTGTATTCGGGATGCCCCTTGACGCGGATGGTCAGGCGGCGGAATTGCGTGCTCTTGCCTTCTTCAACCGGATAGTAAGCCAGGACATAGTAAAGGCTGTTGCTCTCGAAGACTTGCTGCAACGCGCCGCGCAGATCATTGGTATTGAAGAAGGGCTCGCCGCCCGTGTCTTTGGCCAGCGCGTTGAGGCTGTTCTCCAAATCTTTTTCGCCGGATGATTGATAGCTGGACAGACGCGGATTCATCACGCCGCCGCGCATCGAGGCATTGAACATCGAAGGCGGTTGCAGCCCCTTGGCGTCTATCGAATAGATCGCCACGCCGGAGCGCACCGCACGGCTGACGGCAGTTTGCAGATCGCCGGTATTCATCTGCCCGCCGTAGTCATATAGAGTGAAGCCATCAGAGAAGAGCGTAATCAGCCGTTGACCCGGCAGCCCAGCCAGGCGCTCAGCCACGGCTTTGAGGGTGAAGAGCGTGGATTTGCTTTGATAAGCGGCTTCGGCGAGAACTTGCTTGGCCTTGCCGCGGGCAAAGAGGGCCGCGGTTCTGGGGTCGGCGCTCATCAACTCTTCCTGCTTCAGAATATCAATCGCAACGTTCATCGCATCAGGATCGCCACGCTCGACTGCGGCGGCAAGATATGGCGTGAACAGACTCTCGCGCACGGATGGCCCAGGGCTGAGCCGTTCGATGGCGTAGCGCAGGATTTGCCGGTTGCGCGTGAACTGTTCAGCCAGTCCGAGCGTGCCTGAACTGCTCACCAAAGCCACCAGATCTTGCTCGGTCAGCTCTTCCTCGATGAAGCGACGGAGCATTTGCTTGACCTGCATCAGACTGGCGATTGACAGGTGGAGTGTATCCACGAAGAGGACGACGGTGCGCGTCGGAGATTCGGCCAGGCGTTCGCGGCTGGTCTTGGGCGGCTCGGTATTGCCAGTCGTCGGCGTGCCTGGGGCGCCGTTGTTTGCGATGCGTGCGATAGAGAAAAAACTGACCTCTTGGGCTTTGTTGTTTTCCAGCAGCTCGAAGTCATCCTTCTTGAGGTTGCCCACAAGCTGACCTTGCCGGTCAGTGACCACGGCGCGCACTTCGACGAGTTCGGTGTTGACCTTGATAACTTGATCCTGCTCTGCAGGTTTGGTCTGGGCTGGCGATGATGCTGGCGCCGGGTTGGTCGGCTTTTGTGGTGGCGCGGCAGGCGTCCAGGAGGCAGAGCTCTGGCTCAGGCACATCGCGGCAGCCATCAATAGACGCGCTAGTTTGCCAGTCATGTTTTTCCCCTTTCGCCTGTGTCCTCCAACTTCTCCAACTTTATGGTAGCTTTTTGCCCGTTCATAGTAGTGGACGCCGCGCCAGTGCGTCTAGGGCAAATGGCAGATCAAGTGTTTAGCGTTCGATTTGGTGTTTGGAGTTCCGGCTTCAGCCGGGGTTTGCTTTACATTGAGGCAAAACTCGGTTGAAGCCGGAACTCCAAACACTGAACACTGGCCTGTGATTCATTCGATACCAAAGGCGGCGGTGCACTGTGCGGTCCGCTTCGAACTGGGGTCTTTGACCGTCACACGCACTTCGTAGATGCCTGCTTTGAAACCAGTCAGTTGAATTTGCCCGCCGACTCCGATGCCTTTTTTATCATTGACGATTTGGCGTTCGGAGACTGGTTGCCAATCGCTTTGCTTGATTATCTTGCCGTCTTGGATAAACTCCGTCTGCATGACCAGGCCTTCGGTTGCATTCTGAGCGGGTTGGTAGACGCGGAAGAAATAGACGATGGGTTGGCCATTGGAATAAAACCGGATGCCTTCGATGATCTTTGCCAAAGGTGGTTCAGTGCTTGGGCTTTCAAGTGAGGGTGCAGAAGTTTGCTTCTCTGTAGTGTTGGGATTTGGGGTTGGGGTATCAAGCAGAATCAAACTGCTCAAGGCCAGCTTGCTCTTGGTCAAGTTCGGCACTTCGACCCATGAAGTAGTCGTTCCGAAGCGTTCGGTCTTCAACTCGCGCACGCCGATGCGAGCCTGATAAAGACCGGGCTTGAGCGCTATGCGCCGCATGTAGGTGTATCCGTTCTGTTTCACGAGTGCCAGGTTTTCAGGCTTCACTTTGCCTTGGATGGTCGCCGTCTTGCCATCTACGCGCTGGCCGTTGGCGTCGTAGAACAGCATGACCAGTTCCAAACCGAGAATGTGTTTTTGGTCTTGTGCCGGATAATCCAGCTTGTCACCCGCAATATCAACGCGCAGCGAAACCTGAGCGTCATCGGTGTCGCCTTCCATGAAGTCGGCCGAAGCCGAGACGCTGATCTCGCTCCGAGAGAGCGGCGCATGCATCGCCTGCATCAATCGTTGCTCCGGCGTGGCTGTGGCTTCTTCTTTGGCGGCTTTGGCCAGATCTGATGGCAAGTAGCCTTTGGGCGTCAGTACATGGTATTCAGGGTGATTCTTGACGCGGATCGTGATCCGGCGGAATTGCGTGTTCTTGCCTTCCTCCGCCGGATAATAGGCCAACGTGTAATATAGGCTATTGCCGTCGAGCGCCTTCTGAAGCGAACCGCGCAGATCGTTGGAGTTGAAGAAGGCATCACCGCCCGTGTCTTTAGCCAGGGCGTTCAACCCATTCTCCAAGTCTCTTTCCGAGGCTGAGCTGAAGCTGAAAATATGCGGATCGGCGATGCCCCTGCCGTTTGAAGCATTGAACATTGCGGGCGGTTGCAGGCCCTTGGCGTCTATCGAGTAGATGGCCACGCCGGAACGCACGGCGCGGCTCGTTGCGGCCTGCAAATCGCTGGTTTCTTGAGTGCCGCTACGGCTGTAGAGCGTGAAGCCATCGGAGAACAAGACGATCATCCGCTGGCCCGGCAGCCCCGCCATACGCTCGGCGACGGCTTTGAGCGTGAGCAGCGTCGCTTTGCTTTGATAAAAGGTTTCGGCAAGCAATTGGTTGGCCCGCGCGCGCACGATGGTTTCTTGTATTTGACGCGGAAGCCCGTCAAGACCTTCTTCAGGCTTGAGGATTTCGATGGCGACGTTCATGGCATCGGGATCCCGGTCAACCTGTGCGGCGAGGTAAGGCGTGAAGAGATGTTGGCGCTGGGCTGGGCCGGGATTGAGCCGCTCGATGGCGTAACGTAGAACTTGCCGATTGCGAGTCAATTGTTCGACCAAGCCAAGCGATCCGGCGGTGCTCACCAGCGCGACCAGATCCTGCTCGGTCAGTTGTTCATCAATGAAGCGTCGGAGCGCTTGCTTGACTTGCATCAGACTGCCAGGTGAAAGGTGGAGATTATCCACGAAGAGCACGACGGTGCGCGCTGGCGTATCGCTCAATCGCTCGCGACTCGTTTTGGTTGCTCCGGCCTTATTTACAGGTTGGTCGGCGGTGGGTTGAGCAGTCACTGGCTTTTCTTTCCCCGCGACCCGGACGAGGGAGAAGAAACTGATCGCCTGCGGCTTGTTATTTTCCAGCAGCTCGAAGTCCTCTTGCTTGAGGCCGCTCACGATCTGACCCTGACGGTCAGTGACCACGGCGCGCACTTCGACGAGTTCGGTGTTGACCTTGATGACTTGATCTTGCTCTGCCGATTTTGTCGGCGTTTGCGCCGCCGTCTTTCGGACTGAAACGCTTGAGCTGAGGCACAGCGCGGCGGTTATGAACAGACAAGTCAACTTGTGGGCCATGCTTTTTCCTTTCACCTGTGATCTGAAGTGTTGGTAATGCTTTCTCGACTCGTCACCTTAGACGAAAGATACGCCCGCCGAGTTGCAAGAGTGTCTGCTGGTCCGAAACAGTACGGAGCGTGAGCGACCTGCGCCCTTCAGGTCAAGCCATTACCGAGACTCAGCCCCGTACAGCCACTCCTAACAAACAGTCACGAGAATACTATAAAGATTGAGCGATTGCGGTTATAGTAACGCCTGTGTTTTGATCGGCAAAAGTATGGTCAGCTTTTAGCCGCCCAGTTGAGCAGTAACCCAAAGGAAGATCGTGATGTTGCCCCCTAACTCCGCTCGTCAGAAATTTTGCAAAAGCCTAGTTGTCATCATTGCTTTAGCCATCGCCGCCATTGGCTGGTGGCAAATGAAGGCGCCTCAATCAGTCAAAGCCGCTGGCGAAGTGCCCTCTCCCACTTTTGAAGGCCCGCAAACTCATCCGCTGGCACTCACACCCGACGGCACACGCTTGCTCGCTGTCAACACACCGAATGGCACCCTCTCGGTGTTCTATCTGATCGGCGATACGCCGACGCTCGCGGCAGAGATTCCCGTCGGCCTCGAACCAGTCACCGTCGCCGTGCGCAACAACCGCGAAGCTTGGGTCGTGAACTGGCTCTCGGATTCGGTGAGCGTGGTGGATCTGCAAGCTGGCATCGTCGCACGCACCTTCGACGTGGGCGATGAGCCGACCGATGTAATCTTCGCCGGAAAACAACGCGAGCTGGCTTTCGTGTGCGTTTCGGGGCTGAATCAGGTCAAAGTCTTCGACCCGGATGCTCCAAACGCAGTTCCGCAGATCATTACGATCCGCGGCAAACAACCGCGTTCACTTACGCGCGATGAGGCGAGCGCGCAGGTTTTCGTCTCCGTCTTCGAGTCGGGCAATAACACCACCGTGGTAGGTGATGACAACGTCAGAAGCGCGGGCGGACTTCCTCCGCCATCCATGCAAATGTTGAGTTCATTGCCTGCCGCACCTGTGACCGCGCTGATCACTAAATGGAATGGCGCGAATTGGGTTGATGAGCGCGGCGATAGTCGTTGGAATCAGTTCATCCCTTACCGCCTGGCGGATGTGGATGTAGTCGCGATTGATGCAAGCGGCGCCACGCCCACCATCAGCCGCGAGATTACCGGCGTTGGCACGATCATCGGCAACACCGTTTTCGATCCGGCCTCAAAGCGGCTTTACGCCGCCAATCTGGAAGCGCATAACGAGGTTCGCTTCGAGCCGGTATTGCGCGGACGCTTCTTTGATAACCGCGTCTCGATCATTGCGCTCAATGGGAGCACGGCTGGCGTCACTTCAGTAGACCTGAATGCGCACGTGAATTTCAGTAACCCGCTTGGCTCAGATGATGAGCGATCACGCAGTCTGGCCTTGCCCGCAGACATCGCGCGCTCAAGCGACGGCACGCTCTATGTTGCTGCGATGGGTTCGGCCAAAGTCGGTGTGCTCAATGCAAGCGGCGCAGTGCTCAGCCGCATCGGTGTTGGGCAAGGGCCGACGGGGCTGGCGCTGGATGAAGCGCGGCAGCGTTTGTATGTACTCAATCGTTTTGACAACACCATCGGCGTGGTGGATCTGACCGCGCGGGCGCAGACCAGTAACACGCCGGTCGGTTTCGATCCTGAACACGAGCAGATCAAACGCGGGCGGCGGATTCTATACGACGCGACCTTCTCCGCTCACGGCACGGTCTCGTGCGGGAGTTGTCATCTCAACGGTCATCGCGATGGGCTGGCGTGGGATCTGGGCAATCCCGTAGGGCAGTTGGATGTCGTTGATAATGGGTTGACCGCTACGTTCGGCTTTCTGGGTGTCGCCTTGCTTGGCAATGGCAGCGCGACCTCGACGCTTCATCCGATGAAAGGCCCGATGACGACGCAATCGCTGCGCGGTATCATTGGTACCGAGCCGCTACACTGGCGCGGCGACCGCACCACTTTCCATGCCTTCAACCCTGCTTTCACTTCATTGCTCGGCACCGCGCAGGTTCTTTCCCCTCAAGATCTACAAGATTTTCAAGCCTTCGTCGCATCGCTGACCTATCCGGCGAATCCGCTGCAAAACCTGGATCGCACGCTGCCCAATCCATCATCGGGGGCGAGTCCATCGCGCGGCGAACAGATTTTCAAAAATAGCCTGACGGATTTGGGTGTGCTCACCTGCAATCAATGTCACACCGCTCCGCCCGGCACCGGATCGAACAAAACGATCATCTCCGCCAGCGCACTACAAGAAGCGCAAGACATCAAAGTTCCGCAGTTGCGCGGCCTTTATCAGAAGCTGGGCATGAGGCAAGCGGCGGGCGAGCAGTTGAGCGGCTTTGGTTTCATTCACGACGGCTCGATTGATACGCTCTTCAGCTTTCTTCGCCTGCCGGTCTTCACTTTCCAAAACGATACCCAGCGGCGCGATGTCGAAGCCTTCGTCCTCGCCTTCGACACCGGCACTGCTCCGGCTGTCGGTCTGTCGCTGACGGTGACCGGTGACAATAAAACTTTGCAAGCGGTGACCGACCGCTTGAATCTGTTGATGTCGCAATCCAACGCAGGCAACTGCGATCTGATCGCGCGCGGCATTAGCAATGGAAGCTGGCGCGCTTTCGTCTATCAAGGCAGCGGAAATTTCCAGAGCGACCGCGCTGGTGATCCGCTCGTCTCCTTAGCTACGCTACTTGAAAGTGTGACCAACAGTGCGACGCTGACTTTTACCGGCGCGCCTGTAGGTACAGGGAGTCGCTTTGCCGCCGCACACAAAGAACTGACGAGAACAGCGACAGCCAGCGTGTTAGCTGCGAGCTATAAACCGACGCTCGCGCCGGAAGCGATTGCCACGGCCTTTGGCGTGAACCTCTCCACTTCATCGCAGGGGGCGGCGAGCTTACCGCTGCCCACCACCCTGGCCGGAACGACAGTGTTTGTGCGCGACATCTCAGGCACTGAACGCCCCGCCCCGCTCTTTTACGTCTCGCCAACTCAGATCAATTACCTGATCCCCGTTGGAACCTTGCCCGGCGCAGCGAGTGTGACAGTGATTAGCGGAACCGCCATCGCTCAAGGAGCAGCGCAGATCAATCGGGTCTCTCCGGGATTGTTTGCCGCCAACACTGATGGCCAGGGCGTGCCCGTAGGCAGCGCTGTTCGCGTCAAAGCCGATGGCGCGCAAATTTACGAACCAATTTCTATGGTTGATGCCGCGCAAGGCAAATATGTCCCGCTTCCGCTCGATCTCGGCCCCACAGGTGAGACGATGGTGTTGGTTCTCTTCGGCACCGGCATGCGTTCCCGCAGCAATCTTTCCGCTGTTACAGTGAGCATTGGCGGCGTGCCTGCGCAAGTAGACTATGCCGGGCCGCAAGGTGATTTCGCGGGCCTCGATCAGCTCAATGTTCATGTACCGCGCAGTTTGATTGGACGCGGAGAGGTTGATTTGGTGCTGATGGTAGATGGCCTGCCAGCCAATACTATGAAGCTCAACGTCCGCTGACAAACTGGATAGGGTTATGAGTACTGAGCGACGACAACGTTTTGAGCCACGCACAGTCAGCTTTGAAGCTTTAGTGAAGGCTTGGTTAGAGGGCCGCCGATGGGCAAGAGACAGGGAGTGGGCGATGGACGCAGAGCAGAAATGGGAACTTATCAAAGCTCTCGTTGCTGCTGCACTCGATGAGGGTATGCTGGGCTCAATCGGAGCAGGGCCGCTTGAAGATTTACTCTATGGTAATGCCGAGGACTTTATCGAGCGTGTCGAGCAAGAAGCAGCGAAAAGTGAGAAATTTAGATCTAGCCTAGCCATAGTTAGAAACCCCAATATGATACTCAAGAACCCAGATAGGAGCGAAGAGATTAACCAGCGAATAGCGCACGCCATTGCCGCAAACCAGACAAACTGACTGAAATGTACATGCGCTACATCTCTTCTTCGTTGAGCGGGGTGAGCAGCGACATTTGATTCGCGTGTGCACTTGGCTTTTTAAGGTGCCGCGCGAATTTTGGTTTGCCGGTCAAGTCGAGTTCGTTCTGTTCGAGGTTGGTCAAGATTTCGCGGGCGCGTTCGACCACATTGCGCGGCAACCCAGCCAAGCGCGCGACTTCAATTCCATAACTCTTACTTGCGCTGCCCGGCACAACACGCCGCAGAAATACGATCTCGCCTTTCGATTCAGAGACAGCGACTTGATAGTTTCGCACGCCGGGCCGCAGTTTCGCCAATTCCGTCAACTCGTGATAGTGCGTGGCAAAGAGCGTCTTGGCTGCGTGGTGCGCGCTATCGTGCAGATATTCAGCGATCGCCCAGGCGATGGAAAGACCGTCGAAAGTCGCCGTGCCGCGCCCTACTTCATCAAGCAAGACGAGGCTGCGCGGCGTCGCGGTGTTGAGGATGTTGGCGGTCTCAGTCATTTCGACCATAAACGTCGAGCGCCCGCGCGCTAAATTGTCTGATGCTCCAACGCGCGTGAAGATGCGATCCACGAGCGCGATCTTCGCTGACGAAGCAGGCACGAAGCTGCCCATCTGCCCCAGAATCACGATCAATGCAGTCTGCTTTAAAAAAACGGACTTTCCACCCATGTTCGGGCCGGTAATGATGAGCAGGCGATCCGTTGTGTTGTTGATCGAAAGATCGTTCGGCACAAATCGCTCGCCCAGCGTTTCAATCACCGGGTGGCGGCCCGCGCGGATTTCGATTTCGTCTCCTTCGTGAAGCTGTGGGCGCACGTAATGCCGCCGCGCCGCTGTTTCCGCGAGCGACGCGCCTACATCAAGCATCGCAATCGCGCGCGCTACGCCTTGAATCCGCCTCACTTCTTGCGCTAACCGGCGGCGCACTTCAGTGAACAACTCAATCTCCAACGTGAGAATGCGCTCTTCCGCGCCAAGCACCTTCGCTTCGTACTCTTTCAACTCCGGTGTGGTGAAGCGCTCAGCGTTGACGAGCGTCTGCTTGCGCTCGTAATCCGGTGGGACGCGCGCTCTGTTTGCTTGACTGACTTCGATAAAGTAGCCGAAGACGTTATTGAACTTTACCTTGAGTGTGGAGATGCCAGTCCGCCCACGCTCGCGCGCCTCAATCGCCGCAATGTAGCTCTTGCCGCTATGCGCCAAGTTCCGCAACTCATCCAACTCCGCATTGAAGCCATCGCGAATCATCCCCGGCTCATTCGCCGCCGCTGGCGGATCATCCGCGATGGATTCAGCAATCAACGCGCGTAGGTCGTCTAAGTCATCAAGATTTTCTTCCAGGATTTGGAGCAGGGAAGCGCGCGCTCCGGCGAGCACCTTTCGCAGTTGTGGCAACACTTCGATAGACTGCCGCAACGCGATCAAATCGCGGGCAGTGGCGCGACCGAGAGTGATCTTGCCCGCCAGCCGTTCAAGATCCGCCATCGGCTCAAGCAACCGCCGCAACTGATCGCGCTTGATCGCCGATCCTTTCAATTCCTCGACCGCATCCAGTCGCGTTTCGATCTCACCGATTTTGACCGACGGCCTGAGCATCCACTGCCGCAGCATCCGCGCCCCCATTCCCGTCATCGTTTCATCAATCACGCCAAGCAAGCTGTGCGCATTGTTGCCATCGCTCGCCTCAACCAATTCCAGATTGCTCACCGTCGTTGAGTCCAGCAGCAGGTACTCGGCAGGTTCAAAATAAGTGATCTCGCTTAAGTGGTCTGCTTGCCCGCGCTGCGTCTCGTTGACGTAATGCACTGCTGCTCCCGCCGCGCACACCGCGAAAGCGCGATCCAGCAACCCAAACCCATCGAGCGAAGCGACACCTAATTGAGCCCGCAGCAACCCTTCCGCATGATCGTGACCAAAGAGCCAATCATCGAGCGGCGTGAACGCCACTCCCGCATCCCACCCCTGACTCCCGTCTGATAACGGACTTGGATTTTCCGGTTCACTGCTTTTCTTATTTTCTGCCGCGTCTACAGTTGATTGGTTGGCATTTGATTGATTGACAGATGGCTGTTGCTGTTTTGCTGCGCCGCGAATGAGCGGCGAGAGAGAACTGGGGAAGATGACTTCGCGCGGCGAAAAGATCTGAAGCTGCTCCTGCATCCGCTGCCAGGCCGTATCGCCGAGGAATTGAGTGGCCAGAAACTCGCCCGTTGAAAGATCGAGCAGCGCCAGCCCCATCCCTTCGCCCGCTCCGCACACCGCCGCCAGATAATTGTTCTCCTTGCTCTCCAGCAATTGGCTTTCAAGTGCTGT
>Ga0070694_100002554_pt1 | contig 10754 bp, 7 predicted proteins | sample KBSK1251metaG_FD_65470 | JGI IMG/M metagenome (GOLD analysis project Ga0070694, IMG submission 65470) | Corn, switchgrass and miscanthus rhizosphere microbial communities from Kellogg Biological Station, Michigan, USA - KBS K1-25-1 metaG | ecosystem: Host-associated > Plants > Roots >... | reverse complement strand
GACGCGTTCTTGCAACCCCTCGATATGCAGCGAGCCGGAGTTAAGATTTATGTTGCGCCCGTCCGGATGATTGTTGATTGGCAGCACGTTTGCACCCAGCCGCTTAAAGAGTTCAGGCGCCAGCACAGACGCAGCACCGTTCGCACAATCGACTACGATCTTTGTTCCCTGGAGCGGTAGTTTGCCGGCAACGTCGTGCTCAAGGTAGTCAAGGTAGCGACTATGAAGCTCGCGCTGCCTCTCTGCGACGCCGTGAGATCCTTCCGCGCCTTCAACCGCATTTGCAAATCTATTCTGGCCGATGTCAGCTTCGATTTTTTGTTCAGTTGCATTGTCGAGCTTACGTCCGGACGGATCGAAAATCTTGATGCCATTGTCCTGATACGGATTGTGTGAGGCGCTAATGACGACTCCGGCGTCAGCCGAAAGTGCGCCCGTTAGAAACGCAACTCCTGGCGTGGTGATAACCCCTGCCGATTCGATCTCTGCACCGATCGCGCCGGCGCCTGCCATCAGGTCTTGTTCGATCTGGCCACCCGACTCGCGAGTGTCGCGCCCGATGATGATTCGCGGCGCGCGCCCACCGGTTCGTTCGGCGAGGTGTTCAGCCAGGGAAGCACCAACGATGCGAACCGTCGCAGAATCGAGCGGGAATTCGCCCGCTTTGGCGCGGATGCCGTCAGTGCCGAAAAGTTTCGTTGTTTTTTTCGGCGTCAATTCGTGTTTGGAGATTTTGCGGTCGGTTTGCCGCTGGCAACAATCGTCACATGAACATTGATCGTTCCCAGCGGTTGAATGTTTCGATCAAGCGTGGATAGCGGCGCGGGCGACACGTCAAAGCTCTCCCGGCGCCCTTCGACTGAAATTGGCACTGTAAGTTTCTCGATCTCGTTTAAATAGTTGACCGGGCCCTGGATCTTGATTTTGGCGGGAGTGGCGACCACCTCCTTAACTTCGAAGGTTGGCGCAGGCTTTCCTTCCGGTTTGGCCTCAACTATGACTTCGCGTTGGGCAATTCGGCCTGAAACCATAAACCAAAGGACCAGCGTTATCGCCAGCGCCAGCAGTTTCAGGCCCCAATCGTCGACAAACAGGCCTCGTACCCGCTGCCACGGATGGGCTGGCTCTGCAAATTTTTGGTGATTTCTCTGAGGCATGTTCCTGGTTAAGCTGATACCGCTTCTTCGGCCTCAGTGCCGTGCGGATCCGATCGCCGCGGGCGGCTTTCCAGTTGTTTGTAAATGGCTGCCCGCAATCGCGTAGCATCGAGTGCGCGCTTAATCCGTCCGCGGCGCACGAACGATACCAGACCCGTTTCTTCCGACACCACGATAGCCACCGCGTCTGAATCTTCAGTGATGCCCAACGCCGCGCGATGCCTGGTGCCAAGATCTTTCGACAAAAGCGGATTCAGCGACAACGGTAGAAAGCACGAAGCCGCGGCGATCCGATCATCGCGAACAATGATGGCGCCGTCATGAAGCGGCGACGCCGGATTAAAGATCGACACGATCAGATCGTAGCTGAGTTCCGCGTCCAGCCGCACACCCGCATCGACTATTCCTTTCAAACCAACGTTGCGTTCAATCACGATCAGCGCGCCAGTCTTTGTCGAAGCCAGAGTCGTAGCGGCGAGGACAATTTCATCATAAATGCTTTCGCCAAACTGGCCGCGATGCCGGCGGCCAAACGGCACACGAAATCGATTTCCAAAGGTAATCAAGGCCTGGCGAATCTCAGTTTGGAAAAGCACAATGATCGCCACGCCGATGTAAAGCAAGGCCCCACGCAAAACAAATTCGAGTGTGGTCAGGCCCTGATTAACGGCTAGCCAGTACAGAAATCCGAACACGCCCAGTGCCGCCGCCATGGCCGCCGCGCGTGTTCCCCGTAACAGTTTCAGCACCCCGTAAACGAGCAGGAACACCAGCGCGATGTCCATCAGCGAACGCGGTTCGGCCAGTCTCGCGAGATAGTCCTTTACTGGTATCAACAAAAAAAGCATGCCCGCCGCCAGTTTGAGTCAACGAATAGTCGGATACCCTCTGATGTCGACTTCACATCAGCCGTGAAATCAAAAATCGACTGACCGGAAAGGGTCCCCGCGGATGGTCGCGCCCGGACACAGTTTCACGGACGCTCCGCTGGGATTATCGCGGAAAAATTCGCGTGAGGCAACGATGTTTTCGAATTATTTCTTTCGCAGCCGGCCCCTTCGGAAGAAGCCAACCAACTCGCCGGTTTGGCCGACGACTGCTACTGCGCCAACACCATTGTGATCGACCAATTCATTGACGCTTTCAATCGTCGCATTCTCCGGAACGAACAGCGACGAGTTCACCGCTCGCATGACTTCGCGAGCACGCAGGCTGCGCCAGCGATCACGAGGAATTTTTTTCAGATCTTCCAGCGCGAGGATCCCCAGCAACCGGCGATCATGCGCTACTGGAAAGCTGGCAAAGCGATGCAACGGGAGAATTTCGTCGACAAACCGGTTAATAGGAAGTTCCGGATCGAGGGAAACCGGCGGAGACATCGCATCCCGCACCGTCGCACTTGGCCGCGCGCTGCGAACCACACTGGTTGCGGCTCCCAGAAGAAACACACCCACCAGCACGGACCAAAGACCCATAAAATAAGCGCGGAAGGTGGGCGCCACCGCCATATAAATGCCAAACGCGATCAGCACCAGCGATATCAACTGGCCGCAAAAGCCGGCAATTCGAGTGGCCTCACGAATGTTGCCGGTCCGCTTCCAGATGATCGCGCGCAACACTCGCCCGCCATCGAGGGGATAGCCTGGAAACAAATTAAAAACGGCCAACAGCAGATTCCCCGCTCCGATAAAAAAGAAGAAGGCTGTGCCAAAGTTGAACTGCAACGTCGCTGTCAGCATCAGTCCGGCAAAGGCGACCAGCGAGAATACAAAACTCGCCGCTGGTCCGGCGACCGCGATGCGAAATTCGGCCTGGGGATTTTGCGGTTGAGTTTTCAAACGCGCGAGCCCGCCAAACGGATGCAGGACGATCTCTTCGATCTCGATTCCTTCGGCGCGTCCCATCAATGCATGCGACAGTTCATGACCAAATACGGAAAGAAAGAGCCCCAAAGTAGTCACGACTCCCAGCGTCCAGGCTATGAAATCGCCGGTCGGCGGGATTGTCAGCTTGCTGAGTTGTAAAGGATATTTTCTGACGTTGGCGGCGATTAGGACGACGCTCATCGCAAATACGATAAACCAGCGATAATCAATCCGCACCGGAATGCCATAAACCCGCGCGACAAGAATTTGTCGTTTGAAGAATCCCTGAAGCTTCATGGGCTAAGGGCAAAGCGCTAAGTACAAAGGGTTAGACGCCTTGATCGACCGAGAAGTTCCGAATCCGGGTACGCACGCCTCTGGCGTGCCTTAGCAGAATCCGTCGACCAAACTGGAGCACGCCAGAGGGCGTGCCTACCGTTACGCGCTGCTGATCGAGTGCTGCCAATCGACTTCGAAGAGGGGGACCGGTTGCTCGCGATTCTTGACGCTGATCGGGTCGCGTGGCACTAGTTGATAACGCGTCTGCGCCGCGTTGGCAGCCACCTCGCTGATAAAAATCTGGCCGCTCTTGGTATTTGATTCGAGACGTGAGGCCGTGTTCACTGTGTCCCCGATGGCCGTGTATTCTGATCGCCGCTCGGAACCAATGTAACCAACAATCGCCTCTCCGGTGTGCAGACCGATACCGATGCCAATCTCCGGATAACCTTCAGCCCGCAACTCATCGTTGATGCTGAGCATGCGACGCTGCATCGCGACTGCGGCGGATACGGCATTCGCCGCATCCTTCGGGGTCACGGTCGGCGCGCCAAACAAAGCCATCAAACCATCACCCAGGTACTTATCGAGCGTGCCTCCGTGCGCGAAAATGATGTCAGTCATCGCCGAGAAGTATCGATTGAGTAACTGCACGATCTGTTCCGGCACTGCATGCTCGGAGATGCGTGTGAAGCCGCGAATGTCGGCGAAGAGCACCGTGATGGTCTGCGTCACCCCGCCGAGCTTGAAAGAATTCGGATTCTCGAGCATCTGCTTGACGACGTACTCCGGCAGAAAGCGGCTGTAGTTCGCACGGGCCACTTCCTCTTTCGCCAGGCGTTCGTGCGCTCGCACGTTTTCGACGGCAATGGCTGTTTGCGCCGCGACCGCGCTAATCAACTCCAGATCGTCGGGTTTGAAGGCCGAGAAGGGATCGAGGCGATCCGCATAGAGCGCTCCATGGACTCCTGCTTCGGTAAAGAGTGGGGCGCAAATGGTCGAGCGCACGCCCTGCGAGACAATCGAATCGACACCGGCAAATTGTTCATCGGCAGCCGCGTCCTGACTCAGGAGCGCGACGCGGTCCTTCATCACCTTGCGGGTGATCGTTCGGCCGATAGTCATCTTGCGGGCGTGAGCTTCCAGCTTTTCATCGCGCGCGCGCGTCGCAATCGGGAACAACTTGGCGTCATCGGCGTTTTGTTCAGTGACAATGCCGTCAGCCAGCAGAGCGATGACGCGATCAGCAGGAGTCGATCGAAAGATGATGTCGGTGGCCATCTTAAAGATCTTATCGAGATCGAATCCGGCGCCTAGCGCTTTGCTCATCTCGTAAATCTCGCTGAGGATGTTGGCCTTGCGCTGGAGCGTTTCCAGCACCTTGTCGCCCTTGGGAACGACGACGCCGCTGGTGCCTGGATCCGATTGACGCAGCACCGTCGTGAGAACGTCTTTCGCTGACATTAGCAATTGCGTATGTCCGAGCGGTTTATCGTCGAAACTCAGATCGGCGGTGCGTTCTTCTTTAGCCTGTTCAAACCGCAAGGTGCTGGCGCCGATGGTTACGCGATCGCCGTCCTTGAGGGCGTGTTCGAATTTTTGTTCGCCGTTGACAAATACCTTGTTGGCGCTGCGCTTGATCTGGCCGTTGACCACAATGCCGTCGAAGATCGTAAACGAGCCGTCATCGTTTGGCTTGATATGCGCATGGTGGCGCGAAGCACGAGGGTCATCCAGGACCACCTGATTGTCGGGAGCGCGTCCAATCATGCAGAGCACGCGTGCATTGAGTTCATGTTGCGCCTGGCGCCCGCTGGCGTCAGTAACTTTCAGTCGAGCCATATGAAGTAGGTTCCAAGGGAATAATTTAGCGAGCCGATTCTACAAGGTAAACGGCTTTTCAGCATAGCATCATCGCGCGGCATTGGATCAGCATGGCGGCGCCCAGGAACTCTTGCCACGTTCTCGGGACGGTGCGATGATGTCGGCCTCAAACAGGCTAACCCGATACTTGGAGGTTCCTCAATGCACGGCCTCAAATATCTGCGTCTCATGTTTGTTGCGGTCGCGGTCACGGTCGTCTCGTCTCCGGCAATCGTCACTGGCCAGACTTCTGAGCCGAAGAGCAATCGAACGGGCTCAATCTCAGGCCATGTTATCGTCGGAGGTAAAGCGGCGGCGGGAATGCCGGTTGGGGCGTTCGGCAGCGACAACAACTTCAATCGTCGAATACCCGCGGCCCAAACCACAACCGACAACGAGGGTTCCTATCATCTCACCGGATTAGCGGCGGGGAATTATCAAATTACCACCTTCACCACCAACCTGACCCCCGAGGATCCAACCTCTGACTTTCAATTCGGCTTCGCTTACTTCGCATCAACCAAGAGCGTCATGTTGGCAGCCGGTGAAGAAGTCAGGGACATCGACATTAAGCTCGTTCGCGGCGGCGTGATTACGGGACGGGTAACTGATGCCGAGAACAACCCTATCGTTGAAGAACGCGTGAACCTTTCGTCGATTCGGGAGGACCGAGGATTAGCCCGGCTGCCAATTCCTATAGGCCAGATGTACACAACTGATGATCGAGGCGCGTATCGGATCTATGGTTTACCGGCGGGCCGATACAGGGTGAGTGTTGGCAGCGATGTTTCCCGGGGTTACATCGGCACGGTCAATGGTTATTTCCAATTGACTTACCACCCCGACGCGACCGATGCGACGCGAGCGACGATTATCGATTTAGCCGAAGGCGGGGAAGCTGCCAACGTGGACATTCGCGTTGGGCGCTACGAAGAAACCTATTCGATCGCGGGACGCGTCGTCGATTCTGAGACCGGCGTACCCATCTCCGGCGCACGTATTGGGTTGATGATATCCCGGGGTGGACAAGCGACCAACTTGGCAACTTTTGCCAATCCTACGGAAGCTGGCGGCAAGTTTAGCCAACAAGGCTTAACGCCGGGCCGATACAGCGTCTACGTTGCTGCTGATTTCGGGGACACTGAGTTTTATAGCGATCCGGTCTTCTTCGATGTCGTCGATAAGAACGTTTCAGGCCTGGAAATCAAAGCTCTTCGCGGCCTGAGCGTAAGCGGGACGCTCGTCGCCGAGAATTCGCAACTGAAAGACCTCTTGCAACAACTCCCGGGATTGGAAGTTTCAGCGACGACCGGCCCCGCAGACGGCCGGATGAGCCCGTCAACGTTACGCTCCTCGGGCCGCGGACGGGTCGGGCCGGATGGGAGTTTCCAGATCAGTGGACTGAGACCCGGACGAGTTTCGTTCACAGTTTACGCGCCCAACTCAGCCAGGCGGGCATCGGTCCTGCGCATTTCCCACGGCGGCATCGGCGTGTCGCAGATTTTCGAACTCCAACCCGGGCAGAGTGTTTCGAGTTTGCAGATTGTAGTCGAGTACGGCACGGGAGCAATTTCCGGGAATGTAAAATTCGAGGGCGGCATGCCAACGGACGTTCAGCGCACCGAGGTCATTTGCTATCGGCAGGGCCAACGGTCGTTTGCCGGAGGAGCGACGCTGGACGCGCGCGGTCACTTTCTGATGAAAGGATTTGCGCCCGGAACTTATGAATGCGGCTTACAGCATATCTACAAACCCGGATCACAGCGGCGCATGCCCACCACCCCGCGGCAAACCGCTACTGTCGTCAATGACGCCGAGGCTGAACTTAACTTCGTCGTGAATCTCACCGGGCCGGGGGGTGGGCCATGATCTCACTGGTTCACAAACGACCCGGGACAACCATCCGTTGCGGGCTAATGGCGATCCTGGTTGTCGCCGCGGCAGCGATAGCCAACGCGCAAGCTCAAGACTCACAGAGCGGTTCAGGGGCGCGCGCCATCTCGGGCAGAGTACTGACCCGCGATGGTGAATCATTAAGCAACGCGCGAGTGACTGTCACTCGTTACGGCGTGGCCGGTAGCACCCAGACGGTTCGCACTAATACCGGCGGATCTTTCGAAACGGAACCGCTTGAACCCGGAATCTACGGAGTGTTCGCGTCTGCGCCCGGGTACGTGACCTACTTCTCCCCTGGAATGGTAGTACCCACCTATTACCGGCCGGGCGACAACGCTACCATCACGTTGATTAAAGGCGGCGTAATTACCGGCACAGTAAAGAATTCAAACGGCGACCCTCTGATCGCACTTCCAGTCAGGGCAATTCGTGTGCGGGATGCCGAGGGCAAGGCGGTCCCATTCCAGATTTCGTTGCGTGACCGGTTGACCGATGATCGCGGAATTTACCGCCTCTACGCCTTACCGCCGGGCACCTACGTGGTTGCGGCAGGTGGAATATCACGATTTGGCTCGACTCCGCCGACCCCATACGAAGTTGACGCGCCGCTTTATGCGCCTTCATCCACTCGGGATGCTGCGGTCGAGGTCGCGATCAATAACGGCGACGAAATAACGGTCGACATTCAATATCGAAGCGAACCAGGCCACACCGTCAGCGGCACGGTCACCGGCGCCACCAAGCCTACCGGCACCTCATCGTATGCTGCGGCCATCTCGCTACTTGACCGACGAACAAAGGCCGAAATTGGCGGCGGAGCCATGTCAAACAACAACTTTGTATTCTCTATTTATGGCGTCCCCGATGGTGAATATGAATTGTATGCAAGCCAGCCAAGCCCGGGCGGCGAGACCCTTATCTCTTCCCCGATCCAGGTCAAAGTTCAAGGCAGCGACGTTAGCGGCATTTCTTTGGCTGTTGCGCCGCTCGGCTCGATCAACGGACAGGTAATTCTGGAGAGTTATCCGAAGGCTGCCTGCGGAAAGCACCGCTCATCAGCGTTGCTTGAGACAATGATCTTTGCGCGCCGCCAAGATACGGAAGACATAACTGCCGGCCGCCAGCCGAAAGAAACGCAAGCGAGTGAAGTGCCCTCGCGCTTCCGCAACTCGATCGCCCAATCGACGCTCGATTCAAGAGGAAGCTTCAACTTAAGGAACCTCGTGCCGGGAACCTTCCTCATTGACGTGCGAGAACCGGCGTCGGGCTGGTTCGCGCGCTCGATAGGATTCGATCGTCCCATTAGGAACCTTAACGTTCCTCGCGATGGCCTGACGTTGAAAGCGCGAGAGCGAACGTCGGGTTTGGTAGTGACCATTGCGGAAGGCGCAGCCAGACTGCAAGGGCGAATATCAGTGCGCGAGGGCCAGACGGTGCCACTGACGATCCGCGTCTACCTGACGCCCTCCGAACGCGAGAGCGCGGACAATGTTCTGAGGTTTTATGAATCCCGGCCAGACTTGAACGGAAATTTCACCGTGGACAATATTGCGCCAGGCAGGTATTGGATCATCGCGCGCCCGTTCGAAGAAAAGGAGTCCGGCGCCATCAAGTCAATTCGGCAGGACAAGACTTTCCGCTCGACGGTGCATCGCGAAGCAGAAGCGCTCAAGAAGAACCTCGCGCTCAAACCTTGTGAGCAGTTGGCAAACTATGATTTGCCGGCTGGGTCAGATCCAACTTCTCAACCCTAGGTACGCATCGCAGTATGAAACTTCGCCCTTGCTTCCGTCTCATCCTGATCCCGGCAATTCTGTTCCTCTGCGCGACGCAGCTTAATGCGCAGACCCCGGAAGCCAAAACGAAATCAACGGCATCAATTTCGGGCCGCGTGACTATCGGCGAAAAGCCGGCGCCGGGGATTACTGTCGTTGTCACTGGCCCAGACTCAACGGCGCCCATGGGACAGACGACTTCTGATGCTGACGGAAATTATCGTTTTGGCGGACTGGCCGCGGGCCCAGTCAACGTGACACCGGTAGCTCCCGCTTATTCTGTTCCGCTCGTAACTATGTTTGGCCCGGGGCGAGCCATCAACTTATCGGCTAACGAAACCGTCGAAAACATCGATTTCAAGTTAGCGCGCAGCGGTGTGATTACCGGTCGCATTACTGATGCAGATGGCCGGCCGGTGATCGAAGAGCGAATTAGCTTGCTTGCCGTGGACCAGAACGGTGTCGTAGTACGAGGTCCAACCTTAAGGCCATCGAACTTCATGATGTATCAGACAGATGACCGCGGCGTTTATCGAATTTATGGCTTGCCGGCCGGCCACTATAAGCTCAGCGCCGGCGACGAAGGCCGAGGCGGGAGTATGCGCGCAGCAGGTTACTATCCCAGGACCTACTATCCGGACAGCTCAGAGCTCGGCAAAGCGGCGATCATCGATGTTAGCGAAGGCGGCGAAGCAAAAAATATCGACATCAAGCTGGGCCGCCGCGCTTTGACCTACACCGTTAGCGGTCGAATCGTCGACGCAGAAGGCGGTCAACCTCTTCCCGGTCTCATCCCTTCCTTCGGCGCCATTCAGCAGAATCAAAACCAGAGCTTCGTCAACAGCACTTCCGGATCATCAAGTCCGACCAATTCTCAGGGTGAGTTTCGCCTTGAGGGTCTGCCATCTGGTCGCTACCTGCTGATGATCAACTCTGCAAACGCCTTTGTGGGTAATTCATCCGCTCAGAAGTATTACTGCGATCCGCTGCCGTTTGAGGTCCTGGATTCCGATCTGACAAATTTGGAACTAAAGGCACAGCGTGGCCTGAGCATCTCGGGCGTCGTAGTGCCGGATGGGATTACCGACAAGACTTTACTGGCGCGCATCTCCAAACTGATGGTGAACGCTAGCCTCGAGAGCCCACCCACCGATATCCGAACTTTCCCGCGCAATTCATTCTCGAGGGTCAATCCCGATGGATCGTTTTTGATCGAAGGTCTGCCTCCCGGCAAAGTCACGCTCGACCTGAGCGGGTACAGTGGGCCTGAATCTGAAGGGTTCAGCACCACGCGAATTGAATACAACGGTCCCGTCCCCAATCGCCGGATCGAACTGACGGCAGGTCAAAGTGTTTCGGGAGTGAAGATTTACGTAACTTTTGGAAGCGGCGCCATTCGGGGACAAGTCAAAGTCGAAGGTGGAACGCTGCCGGCTGAAGCCTTCTTATATATTTCCGTCAACCGTCAAGGTGGGCCAGTTCAATTCAGCGGACAAGTGGATGCGCGCGGACGATTCCTCATCAAGGGTATCCCGCCTGGCAACTACGAGGTCGTCTTGCGACTGCTCTCGCTGGGTTCGCTGCAACTCCCGCGAGGGTTTCAGCGCCAGCAGCGACAGACCATCACCCTCGTCGATGGTGTCGATACCGAAGTCCTTTTCAACGTCGATCTGAGTGGAAAGGATGTGCCGTGATGGGTCTAAACTCCGGGCGGCGCGCGGTCTTTCTGAATACGATCTTGTGCGCCGCGACGATCGCATCCGGGCAGCAACCTGCGCCTGAAGCTACGCCGGCTGAGTCACGAGCTATCACCGACCGCGTCGTTTCTGAATCAGGCCAACCGCTCGCGGGTGCAACCGTGTCTGCGACTCGGTCCAACGGTGCGTCGGGTCCCAGAACGGCAACTAACAACGAAGGTT